>Ga0209384_1000236_pt1 | contig 38762 bp, 33 predicted proteins | sample CoawatmetaG05DNA_FD_187511 | JGI IMG/M metagenome (GOLD analysis project Ga0209384, IMG submission 187511) | Marine microbial communities from the West Antarctic Peninsula - Coastal water metaG058-DNA (SPAdes) (version 2) | ecosystem: Environmental > Aquatic > Marine > Coastal ... | reverse complement strand
ATATCACCATCTTCAACAACAAGAATTTGATCAGCCTTTTGTATAGTACTCAATCGGTGAGCAATTACGAAAGTAGTTCTGTTCTGCATTAATAAACCAAGACTTTTCTGAATAAATGCTTCACTTTGAGTATCTAAATTTGAAGTAGCTTCATCTAAAATTACAATCTTAGGTTGTGCTAACAATGCTCTTGCGATAGATATTCTCTGTCTTTGTCCTCCGGATAGTTTTACACCACGCTCTCCAATAAGAGTATCAATCCCTTTCTCAAAACGATCGGTAAATTCATTAACATATGCTCCATGAACAGCTTGCTGAAGTTCTTCTTCAGAAGCATCAGGGCATGGAAATAGTATATTTTCTCTAATTGTTCCTTCATATAAAAAATCATCTTGAAGGACAACTCCCAATTGAGATCTAAAGCTTTTTAAGTCCACTGTCGATAAATCAACACCATCAATCAATACTTCACCTGAGTTTGGATTTAAAAAGGCAGTAGCTAGACCTGCAATAGTAGATTTACCTGACCCAGAAGAACCGACTAGTGCAGTAACACTTCCTGTTGGGGCTTCAAAAGAAACATCATGCAATACACTTGTTTTATCATCATAGCTAAACGAAATATTTTTAAAAGAAATATTTCCTTCAATTTTATTAAGCACTACTTTACGAGTAGCAGGATCATTTTCTTCACTTAAACCCATTAATTCTTGAGTTCTATCCAACCCTGCAAAAGCCTCGGTAAGCTGACTACCAATGTTACTCATTTGAACTATGGGTGCAATCATAAAACCAAGAAAGAGTGTAAACGAAACAAACTCACCATAAGTCATACTATCATTCATTATAAAGTAACCACCCATACCCATTATACCAGCAGATGCTAATCCGAGCAAGAAAGTAGAAGAACTAGTAATTAAAGCTGTAGCGGTCAAACTCTTTTTTACATTTTGAAACAAATCATCAACACCCTTTTCAAAAACTTTAAGTTCTTGTTTTTCAGCATTAAACCCTTTAATTACACGTATTCCGTTTAAAGTTTCAGTTAGACGACCAGTAACTTCGGCATTGATTTTACCTCGAGCTCTAAAAATGGGGCGTATATATCCAAAAGCTTTCAAAGCAATTAATGCAAAAATTATAACCGGAACTAAAACAAACAAAGTCATTTGCGCATTGATATCTATTAGTATAATTAAAGAAATTATGGCTGTAATCGTACCTCCTATTAGCTGAACCAGTCCTGTACCTACTAAGTTTCTAACCCCTTCAACATCTGTCATAACTCTAGAAACCAAAGCCCCAGATTTATTATTGTCGAAAAAACTAACAGGGAGAGTTAGTAATTTTTTCTGCACCTTAGCACGTAAAATAGAAATCAAGTGTTGTGCTTCCACACTTAAAATGCGAGTCAAGGAAAAAGAGCTAATCGACTGAAATAATAGTGCAGAGCAGACAATAATTAACAATAAAGTAAGTCCATCCATATCTTTTGAAGGGATTATATCATCGATTAAAGATTTACTAGCATAAGGCAATACTAATCCAGATAAACTTCTAATAATTATCAGAAAAAGTCCAAAAGAAACTACTTTTCTTCTTGGCCAAATAAATTCTTTAAAGGCCCAGCTAAAGGAAACATTATTTTTACTCATATTTAAGATCAAAAAATAAAATTAAGGCAAAATTTTAGACTTAGTAAGCTATTAATAAAAAAGATTTTTATTAATAGCTATTATTGCTTTATAGATTTGGCTCCGTCCTTAACATAAAGTAAAGAGTTATCATTATAATCAAAATAAAAGAATTTTATGTCCTTTTGAATCTTTGTTCTACTAGTTGTTGAAATTTGTATTTGCTCAACTCTATATACATAATAGTTTCTGGCAAATATCAATTCTTTTTGAGCTCTATTTCCAGCAATTTTTAAGAACTCATCAACATGCATTCCTACACTAACCTGATTTGTTACCTCGGAAACTGGAGCAAGATTTATATTAGTTGAAAATGATCCACAATTAATTAAGAAAATAAGTGAAATAAATAATAAAAGAATTAATGATTTTTTCATAAGTGTAAATTACAAAAAAAATGACTGACTTAAATTGCACCTAAGTGTACCAAACTTGTTTTTCTGTAGTCATTTGTATTGACTATTAAGACAATTAATATAATTAGTAAATACAGAGAAGCAATTACACAACAGATGCTAATGGGGTAATAGCAACTTTAATCATTATGATATAGTAAAAACAAAAGTTTGTTACTAATTTGAATGATAATGTTTAATTAATCTATTTAGTGTGAGAACCATCACAAAATCCATCAGGGTTTTGAGTATTTCCACATCCACATTTAGGTTTATTTGACATAATATTTATTATTTAGTCTGTAAATGTAATATTAAAACACTTTAGAATGAAAATAGATTAGAATAGACAACGTTGATAAAAATGTAAGAGTAATTTAAATGAAGAGCCAATGTCGAGAATTGAACTCGAGACCTCTTCCTTACCAAGGAAACGCTCTACCCCTGAGCTACATCGGCGATTATAATTTTTTGAATAAGTATAAAAGAAATTAAAAGAGCGAGAGACCAGGTTCGAACTGGCGACATTCAGCTTGGAAGGCTGACGCTCTACCAACTGAGCTACTCTCGCAATATTTATTTGGTTGTGATAAAGATAAAGAAAATTAAAAGAGCGAGAGACCAGGTTCGAACTGGCGACATTCAGCTTGGAAGGCTGACGCTCTACCAACTGAGCTACTCTCGCAATATTTAATTAATGTGAAAAAAGTGGGGAGAGCAGGATTCGAACCTGCGAAGACGTAGTCAGCAGATTTACAGTCTGCCCTCGTTGGCCGCTTGAGTATCTCCCCATTAATATTATTCACTATGTTAAAGAACTGAGCCGATGGAGGGACTCGAACCCACGACCTGCTGATTACAAATCAGCTGCTCTAGCCAGCTGAGCTACATCGGCTTTTTATCCGTCAAATAAACGGAATGCAAATATATATACTTATTTATTTAAACAAAATAAAATTGGTTAAATTTTTAACTTTAAAAAAAACTTATTTAAACTATATATTTCTGGGATGAGATTTAGCAAATACCTTTTTAATTTCATCAATACTTCTATTGGTATAAACCTGTGTAGCTGCAAGACTAGAGTGACCTAATAGGTCTTTAACAGAGTTTAAGTCAGCACCATTATTTAGAAGGTGTGTGGCAAACGAATGCCTGATGATATGAGGGCTTTTTTTTACTTTTGTAGATATATTATCAAAATACTTAGTAATTATTCGATAAATTAATTTTTCATACACTGGTTCCCCTTTAATAGTTAAAAACAAGGATTCTTGATAGGATTTTAACTCTGATCTAAAAGAAATATATTTATCAAATAAATTAATAGTAGAATCTATTAGAGGAATTATTCGTTCTTTATTTCTTTTTCCTAAAACTTTTATCTGTTTTTTAGAAACATTAAAGTCTGAAATTTTTATTTGAATTAATTCAATTCTTCTGATGCCTGTAGTGTAAAATAAGTCAATGATAAACCTATCACGAACTCCCGTAAAGCTATTTTCAAAATTATCTGAGCTTAACGCAGCAAACATCTCGCTTTCAGAAAATGGTAATTGAATTTTTTTTTGAGTTTTAAGAGCTTTATGATTTACAAGAGGGTTTTCATTAATTAAATCAATTTTTAACAAAAACTTAAAATATGAATTTAGAGAGGTGATTTTTCGATTTACAGACCTATTAGATAATCCATTATTTACTAGTGATACAATCCAAGATCTAATATGCGAATAGTTAGCATCGGTTAGAGGGGACAAACTATGCTCATCTACTAAATACTTGTTAAATACATTTAAATCGTTACGGTAGGCTTGTACCGTGTTTGGTGAGTAGTTTTTCTCAACCTCTAAATAATCAAAAAAAGAATCTAAACTCATATACTATAAATTTAACAAAATAAAAAAGCCTCACAGAAACTGAGAGGCTTTTTTTTATTTTTTAACAAAACAAATTATATCTGTTCGTTATCTCTTAAATTTTGAATATACTGAGCTTTTTGTATTTGAGCTCTTCTTTTAACAGAAGGTTTTATGAACTGTTTGCGAGTTTGAAGGGATCTTTTAGTTCCCGTCTTATCAAATTTTCTCTTAAAACGCTTTAGCGCTCTATCGATGTTTTCTCCTTCTTTAATTGGTATTATTAGCATATCAGGGCCTCCTCTCTTTAAAAATTGTTTTGCAAATATAAACTAATTATTAATTTATAAAAGCTTTAATAAATTATTTTATAATAAATTTTACATTGACTTAATTGCTTCCAAATATTTATTAAGTTGCTCTTTAACAACAGGAAACAAAAAGTACAATCCAATCATGTTAGGGAAAACCATAGCAAAAATCATAGCATCTGAGAAAGCCCATATTGAATTCATACTTGCAGCAGCTCCAATAACAACAAAAACAAGGAATAAAACCTTGTAAGTTAAATCAGCAACTCTACCACGACCAAATAAATATTTCCATGACTGTAGTCCGTAATATGACCAAGATATCATAGTTGAAACAGCAAATAATACAACTGCAATCGTTAAAAATATACCTGAGTAAGGAATGTATTCAGCAAATGCCTTAGATGTAATACCAGCTCCTTCATAAACTACTCCGTCAATAAGAACACCACCCATTCCATCTCCTCCATATACAAACGCACCATTTGAATTAAATATAACAATCACTAAAGCAGTCATTGTACAAATAACAACAGTATCAATAAATGGCTCTAATAATGCAACTAGACCTTCAGATGCAGAGTATTTAGTTTTTACAGCTGAATGAGCTATAGAGGCTGAACCAGCTCCAGCTTCATTTGAAAAAGCTGCTCTTTTAAATCCTACCATTAAAACTCCTATAACCCCACCAACACCAACAGCCGTTGGATTAAATGCTTCTCTTACAATTAGTGCAATTGCATCATCTATGTAACTAAAATTAATAGCTAATATGTATACACATGCAAGTATATAAAGTACCGCCATTAAAGGAACTACTTTTTCAGTCACAGATGCTATTCTCTTAATACCTCCAATAATAATTATACCAACAAAGGCTGCAAGTACTAGACCTATAATAGCTCCAGCAAATGTAGTCTCTAAGCCAAGTAAATCTTTTAAAACGATTGTTGCTTGGTTAGATTGAGCAGCATTTCCACCTCCAAATGATCCGCCAATACAAAATATCGCAAATAATACAGCAGTAACTTTACCTAGTTTTTCCCAGCCCTTATTTTTTAATCCTTTACTTAAGTAATACATTGGGCCTCCATAAATAGTTCCATCTTCCCCGACGTCTCTATATTGCACCCCTAAAGTACACTCAACAAATTTTGTGGACATTCCTAATAACCCACATACTATCATCCAAAAAGTTGCTCCAGGCCCACCTAATGCAATTGCTAATGCAACACCTGCTATATTTCCATTACCAACAGTACCAGAAACAGCTGTTGCTAGTGCTTGGAAGTGAGAAACTTCACCCTCTTTGTTACCACTTTCGTCTTTATCTAAATCATCATATTTACCTCTTACTACATTTATAGCAGTCCAAAAATATTTGATATTTGGGAAACCAAAATATAGAGTAAAAAATAATGCACTACCTACAAGTAACAAAATAACAAATGGATACCCAGCTACTTGGAAAAACACAATACTAGAAAAGAAATCTGATATTGGTGCAAAAGCCTCATCTATTCGTTTATCTAATCCTTTGTCCTGAGAAAAAGAAAGCAATGGAGCAACAAAAAACAAAAGTGAAAGTAATTTTTTCATAAAATTTGATTTAATTTAAAAATTAAGATTAGGGACAAGATGGTAAAAAAAACGGATTTAAAAAAAATATTTAAACATAATTAAATATTATAAAGACTATTTAAATGTTGAATTTGTTCTGATTTTCCTAAAACTATAATTTTAGAATTTGCTTCAATAATTAAATCTGCTCCAGGATTAATTGTGTATTTACCTTCAGGGTCTTTATATCCAATTATGGAACAACCAGTTTTTTTTCTTAAATCAAGATCTTTAATAGTTTTCTTGGTTATTGTGTCAAAAAGTTTGTCAGTTGAGATTTCTTCTAGGTTAATTTCTGACTTGCCAACTATAGAAAGATTATCTACAAATTCTAAAATCCCTGGGACTACAACCAAAGAAGCCATATGATCACCTCCGATTTTATTAGGCATAATTACATTATCAGCTCCTGCCAATTTTAACTTACTGTAGGATGTTTCTTCAGAAGCTTTACTTATAATTTTTATTTTAGGATTTAATTGTTTTGCAGTTAAAACAATAAATAAATTATCAGCGTCAGTTGGTAATGTGCAAATTAGAGAAGATGCTTTCATAACGCCTGACTGTAATAGAATTTCATCTAAAACAGCATCCCCATGTACAAAAATCTTATCGGATCTATCACTTGTGATTATAGCATCATTTTTTTCAATTATAACAAAAGACTTGCCATATGCTGCTAGTTTTTTTACTACTTGACTACCATTTTTACCATAACCACAAACTATAGTATGGTTATCTAAATTATCGATATTTTTTTGCATTTTTTTATCTTTTATTTTTTCGGAATATAAACTAACAATATATTCAGTTATTATTTTAATTGAGTAACCTAAAATTATTGCAGAACTTATTACTAAAATTATAACAAATATTTTAGATTCGGGACTCATTCCTAACTCTTCAAAGCCCACAAATGATATAGTTATAATTGCCATATATATAGCATCAATCCAGCTAAGTCCAGAAATATATTTATAGCCAAAAATTGCAAATAGCAATAAAGCTAGTAACAAAAATATTGCGAAAACAAATTTAGATTTAAAAAAGCTTTTAATCATATATCTATTCTATGTAACCCATTTTTTTCATCCAATCATCATTGAACATTTTCCCAACATATCTACTACCATGATCGTGAAACAAAACTACGACAACATCATCTTTATTAAATTTACTTTTTAACTGTAGCAAACCCTTAATAGCAGCTCCGGCAGAATTACCTAGAAACATTGCCTCCTCCTTAGCTAATTTTTGTGTGTAAATAGCAGCATCTTTATCGGTAACCTTAGTAAAACCATCTATTATTTTGAAATCAACATTTTTAGGTAAAATATCTTCTCCAATCCCTTCAGTCACATATGGATATATTTCATTTTCATCAAAAATACCTGTTTCATGATATTTTTTAAATACTGAACCATAGGTATCAATTCCCCATATTTTTATTTCTGGATTTTTAGACTTTAAATATTTTCCAACTCCAGAAATTGTACCTCCTGTACCTACTCCAACTATAAAGTGTGTGATTTTACCATCTGTTTGATTCCATATTTCGGGTCCTGTAGACTCAAAATGAGCTACAGCATTACTGGGGTTATCGTACTGGTTTACATACCACGAATTTGGTGTCTCAGAAGCTAGTCTTTTAGAAACAGAATAATAGGATCTAGAATCTTCTGGAGCTACATCGGTTGGGCAAACAACAACCTTTGCACCAACAGCTTTTAATATATCCATCTTTTCCTTAGACTGCTTATCTGATAAAACAAATATGCATTTGTAACCTTTAATAATGGCTGCTAAAGCTAAACCCATACCAGTGTTCCCTGAAGTGCCTTCAATAATAGTTCCTCCAGGATTTAAAAGACCTTGCTTTTCTGCATCTTCTATCATTTTAAGTGCCATTCTGTCTTTTGTTGAATTACCTGGATTTAAGGCTTCATATTTAGCTAAAACTAGGCATGGTAAATCATCTGTCAGTTTATTTAGTTTAACAAGAGGAGTATTACCAATCGTACCTAAAATATTTTCGAAATATTCCATGAATTTTTTTTAAGGTAAATATACAAAGCTATATCGATTTAGCTTTAATGCAACATCTCAAAATTGCAAATATTTATTATCGAAACTTAATGGAGTTTATAGGGGATATTTTTGAAATAAGATAAGAAGGTAGGAGTACACATAATAAACACACTAAAAAAGTAAATAAGTTTAATAAAAAAACATAGTTAAAACTTAAATAAACTGGGACATCTGTAGTGTAATATATTTCAGCATCAAGCTTTATTATACTAAATTGTTTTTGAATAAAAAGTAATCCAAGTCCAAGTACATTGCCTATTATTAAGCCAAGAGAAATTATGTAAGAGACAATTATTAAAAAAATTGTTTTAATACTGTAATTGTTAGCGCCAAGTGATTTTAAAACTCCAATCATATTGGTCCTTTCCAAAATCAAAACTAGCAGCACACTTATAATATTTATTGAGCATACAACAACCATAATAAACAATATGGCAATAATGTTTTTATCAAATATTTTAATCCAATCGAAAATTGAAGAATACTTTTGCTTAACATTTACAGTATTATACTGATTGGGAGTTGATAAGTAAATATTTTTTGTAGTCTCACTAATTTGACTGAAATCGTTTATAAAGATTTCTAAAGAACCTGATTGATCATCTTTCCATTTATTTATTTTTTTTAAATGTTTTATATCACCAAAAATTATATTGTCATCGATTTCGTTAAAACCAGAGTCAAACAGACCAACAATAGTAAATTTTCTTATAATTGCTCTTGCTTCTAAATTTTTAGAAAAAATCATTTGAAAAGAATCATCGACACTTAAATTTAATTTTTCAGATAGATTATCTGATATAAGCACTTGATTAGAAGTTGTTTTTGATATTTCAGGGACAAAACCTTTAGATAAATAAGAAGAAATATTATTCCAATTATAAGAGCTATCTACACCCTTGAACAAAACACCATCAAAATTGTCAGGAGTTCTTATTATACCAAATTTTAAAGCTATTTGATTTATTGATTTAATATTATTAATTGAATCTAAACTTAAAAGTAAATCTCTAGTTATATCAATAGGCAAATTAGATTCATCCGAATTATTAGAGTCTAAGTTAGAAATTATTATATGACCATTAAAAGCAGAGATTTTATCTCTAATTTCATTTTGCAATCCTATCCCTGTTGAAATTGATATTAGCATAACAATAACAGATAATGCAATTGCGATAATTCCAATTTTTATTATTGGAGCCGATATACTACTTTTATAAGCTTTAGTGCTAATAATTCGTTTCGCTAAAAAAAATTCTAATTTCAAAATTAATTATGCTTAAAAGAAGTTTGTTTTTTATTTTCTCAATATCGATTATTTGTTTTTCTCATTCATCTGTGAAAAACACTAACAATAGCGAAATTACAAATAAAATAATTGTTGGAGCTGGCAGCGTCCAGGAATATAAACACTTGCTTATTGGTAAAAATGTTGGTATAGTTGCAAATCACACATCGGTTATATTTAAAACTTTAAAGCAATCTAATTTCAACGAATTAAATAAAAATAATAAATCAGCTTACACCCACATAGTTGATTCTCTTCTTAATTCTAATATTAATGTTATTAAAATATTCACTCCCGAGCACGGCTACAAAGGAGAAAAACCAAATGGCGCAAATATATCTGATGATGTGGACAAAAATACTGGTCTAGAAATAATATCACTACATGGGAAAAAGAGAAAATATGGCGAATTATTAGAAAGTGACTTAAAAGGTGTAGATGTAATGATATTTGACATACAAGATGTTGGAGTTAGGTTTTACACTCACATATCAACTCTACACTATGTGATGAAAGCTTGTGCGTTAAATAATATTCCACTGATTGTATTGGACCGACCCAATCCAAACATTCATTATGTAGATGGTCCTGTACTTGAAACTGAAAATAAAAGCTTTGTTGGAATGCATAAAGTGCCAATAGTATACGGAATGACTATAGGGGAATATTCAACTATGATTAACGGCGAAAACTGGCTAGAAGATGACTTGTTTTGCGATTTAACAGTAGTTAATATTAAAAATTACAACAGAAATTCCAGCTATAGTTTACCAATAAAACCATCTCCAAATTTACCAAATGATAAATCAATAAATTTATACCCAAGCTTGTGTTTATTCGAAGGAACAAATATAAGTGTTGGAAGGGGTACTAATGAACAATTTACTATTTACGGTAGTCCATTTTTAAATAATAAAATCTACAAATATAAATTTACACCAAAACCAAATTCAGGATCAAACAGTCCAAAGAATCAAGATTTAGTATGTTTTGGAGAACAATTAAATGATGAAACTGATTTTAATAAAATTGAATTAAAATACTTACTTAACAGTTATAAAAATAGCTCAAGTAAAGATCAGTTTTTTAATTCTTTTTTTGTTAAACTATCCGGTACAAAAAATTTACAAAAACAAATTGTTGAAGGCATTTCAGAAAAAGAAATTAGATCAAGCTGGGGGAAAGGCTTGAGAGACTTTAAAACTATTAGAACTAAATACTTGATTTATTAATTACTAGGTATTATGTATTATCTTTTAAAGTTGATTTCAATTTCTCGACGATATTAAATGCAGCCGGACATATTTCTATGTTTTTCATAGTTAAATCTGATATTTTATGAAAATCTTTTCTGTTTGTATGTGGATATTCTCTGCATGCTTTAGGTCTATGCTCATATATGAAACAGCTATTATCTTCATTTAAAAAAGTACAAGGAGATCCCTTTAAAACATAATCATTATCTGAGTCCATAGTTAAATACTGAGAAACAAACTTGTCAATTTTAAGACGTAAATGCTTAGAAATACTTGAAATATCTTTTGACGTAAAGATTGGACTAGTTGTCTTACAGCAATTTGCACAATCCAAACAATTAGTTTTTGAGAATTCATCATCATGAAGATCATTCATTAAATAATCAAACTGCTTAGGTAGCTTTTTTTTTAATTTCTTGAAAAAAGAAGTGTTTTCCTTAAAATTAAGTTTAGATAACTTAGCAATATTTTCAATTTTATCTTTCATGTATTTGTTACTATTAAAAAAACATCTCTTTGCTAAAATAATACAATTAAGTATTATATTTATATTATGAGTACAAGCATATTAAATATAGATGATGTTTCTATATATCAACAAGACGAAATTATCTTAGAAAATATTAATATTAATATTAATAAAGGTGACTTTATTTATCTTATAGGAAAGACTGGCTCTGGAAAAAGTAGTCTAATAAAAACTCTCTACGCAGATTTAAAATTAAAAAAAGGGTTAATTTCAGTTGGTGGATTTAAATTAAAAGATCTGAAGGAGAAAAAAATACCTTTTTTAAGAAGAAAGCTTGGTATTGTTTTTCAAGACTTTAATCTTCTACAGGACAGATCTGTTTTTGATAATTTAAAATTCGTTTTAGAAGCAACAGAGTGGAATGATAAAAAAAAGATAAAAGAGAGAATTAATGAAGTACTAGAAATTGTAAAAATCAAGGATTTGATTTTTAAGCTGCCTCACCAATTATCAGGTGGGCAAAAGCAAAAAGTAGCAATATCTAGAGCATTATTAAATAGTCCAGATCTAATAATAGCAGATGAACCGACTGGAAACTTAGATCCAAAAACCAGCTTAGAAATCATGAACTTGTTATTAGAATTAAATAAGAAAGGAAATACAATTCTTATGGCTACTCATGACTTCATGATGATAAAAAAGTATCCACACAAAACACTTTTATGTAATAACAAATCAATAAATGAAATTGACATTACTGGTATGAGTATAGAAAACATATACGAATGATTTCAATTTTAATCCCTTGCTATAACTACAACGCATTCAACCTAATTTGCATCTTAGAGAAAGAGGCATTGACACTTGGGTTGATTTTTGAAATTATCTGTATCGATGATGCTTCTTTTTCTAATTTAAATGAAACCAATCAAAAAATAAACACACTTACTAATTGCAAGTTTTTTGAAAGTAAAAAAAACTTAGGAAGGTCTGCCAATAGACAACTATTAGCGGACAAAGCTCAATACGATTGGCTTTTATTTATTGATGTAGATGTTACTCCAATTAAGAGTAATTTCTTGGAGATATATACAAATCAAATAAAAAAAGATTTTGAAGTTACTTTTGGTGGTTTTTACTATGAAGATAAAATAATAAACTCAAGTAGTTTAAGGCAAACATTTGGAAAATTTAGAGAACAAATACCCTGTGAATTAAGAAATAAAAATCCTTATAAATATACCATATCATCTAATTTCTTAATTAGAAAAAATGTGTTTAAGTCAATCAATAAACAAATAAAAAGTAGTAGTTACGGAATGGATTATTTGTTTGGAGCACTATTGAAAAATAATTCAATTTCTATAAATCATATTGATAACGAAGTTAATCACCATGGTTTAGATGAGAATTTAAAATTTTTAACTAAAACTAAAAAAGCATTAGAAAGCTTACATTATTTAAATGGAAATAAATTAATTGGCCAGAACGATATTACTATTTTAAAATACTATAAAGTGCTAAGTTTTTTAGGGCTAAGAAAAATCACAACTACTATTATTAACTTATTTTCGAAAAGTATTGAATCTAATATGTTGGGCGCTAAGCCTAGTTTATTATTATTTGATTTATACAGACTATCCTATTTGTGTAATATAAAATAATTATAAAGATTTTTTAAAATCTTTATAATCTCTAATATAATCTTGTTCATCATAACTCTTGGAAGCTAGAACAAGACAAACAGAGTCTTTTGAAAAATTATTCATTTCTCTCCATATGCCTTTAGGTAAGAAAAAACCAACATTTGGACTGCTCAAAGTAATAACCTTACTATTAAAGCCATCATCTATCAATAAATCAAAACTTCCATTTAAAGCGAATAATACTTGAGATAAATCTTTATGTGCATGCCCTCCTCTTTCGCCATTTTCTGGGACATCATATAAATAATATACACGCTTAATAGTAAAAGGAATAATTTCATTTTCAACAAAAGACAATGAACCCATACCTTCAGGAGAAACTATCTTTGGTATTTTTATTTCATAAACATCTTCTATACTATTTGTTTTCATTATTCACTTTTATATATTGAAAAATCCCCCTAAGTCCAGTTAAATATTTAGGTATTACTTCTGTAATGCTAATATATTTAAATATAAACATTAAATAAACATAGTGGAGTAACTTAAAAAAAGAAAAGAAATTATAATACTTATAAAACAAAGCACCTTTAGCAAATAAAACTCTATCACTCCCAGCATCTTTTCCTGAACTAATAATATCATGAGATAAGATTACTTCATTTTGAAAAATTATATTAAGATTTGAATTCATTGCATCTCTCAAGAAGACATACTCATCGGCTGTTTGAAATATAGATCCAAGTCCAAAGTTATTATCAAATTTAATATTGTTAGAAATAATAGAATCTCTTTTAAATGCAATAACAACTGAATTAACAGAGCTTAAAGTATTTTTATCGTGGAGTTTCTTCTTAGGGTATTGTTTAAATAGTTTACCATCAAAATCCTTCATCATAAAGGTTATAATATCTGCATTTGGATTATTAGAAAAAGCATTAAGAATAATTTTATCAAAATCTTTTACGTAAACTATATCATCATCTGCTACTAAACATATATCTGCAGTTGAGCTATGAATTGCTAAGTTTCTACTTTTTGATAAACCAATTTCATTTTTATTAATTAATTTAATTTTACCAGTAGATGGACAAGAAAAGTTACTATTCTCCGTTTGATTTATAATTAAGACAGAATTAGAATGAGAATTATTATTCACAAAGATATTACGTAAGAAGTCAAGACTATCTCTTCCTTTCGTAGAAATTAAAATTTCTAAACTAATATTTTTGTTGTTTACATTACTCATTAAAATTATATTTGAAACAAATGTAGATAAATTAATGAAAATTCTATTAATAGGTGAATACAGTGGGCTTCATAATTCTCTAAAAGATGGTCTACAATTAAACGGGCATTCAGTTACTTTATTGGGTACGGGTGATGGGTTTAAAAGATACCCTGTCGATATTTTAATAAAATCAACATTTTTTGAAATCCCTATTTTTAAATTTATAGCAAAAATAATTGATAAATTACTCAAAGTAAGTCTTAATGATATTGAGATAGGTATTAAAACTTATTTTAAAATAAAAAGATTAAAAGACTTTGATGTAGTGCAATTAATAAATGAAAACTCTTTTAAAACAATACCGAATTTAGAAATTATTTTATTAAAAAAAATTAAAAAAAATAACAAGAATTTATTTTTACTTTCTTGTGGCACAGATTATAAAAGCGTTCAATATACTTTGAATAAAAACTTTAGATATTCGATACTAACTCCATACTTTAATAATGAAAAACTAAAAAATAGCTATCGCCATATTTTAAAATATAATAATAAACATTTCAAAAAACTTCACGAATATATTTATAAAAATATAAAAGGGGTTATAAGCTCAGATTTAGATTATCACATTCCATTAAAAAAAGAGGATAAGTATTTAGGTATGATCCCTAACCCAATTAACCTAAATAAGATAAAATACAATAAGCTAAAAATAGATGGAGAAATAATAATATTTCATGGAATTAACACAAAGAACTCTATTAAAAAGGGGAATAATTATTTCCAAAAAGCAATGGAGATAATTAAAAAATTACATGGAAATAAAGTTAAATATATTGAAGTAAAAAACTTGAATTATAACGACTACGTAAAATCTTATGAAAGCTGCCATATTTTTCTCGACCAAGTGTATGCTTATGACCAAGGATATAACGCATTAGAAGCAATGGCAAAAGGCAAGGTGGTGTTTACTGGAGCGGAAAAGGAGTGGTTAGATCACTATAATTTAATAGAAGATAGTATTGCTATTAATGCATTACCTGAAACCAATTATTTAGTAAATAAGTTAACTGAATTAATTAATAATCCTGAAAAAATTGAAAGCATTAGTGTAAATGCTAGAAAATTTATAGAGAATCATCACGACTTTAAAAACATTGCAAGTATTTATGAAGATAAATGGTTAAAAGCTCTTAAGAATGAAAAATAAATTTTATCCTAATTTATTTATACCGGGAGCAGCAAAGTCCGGTACTACAACTCTTCATGAATTGTTAGATTTACATCCAGATATTTCTATGTCTAGCGTCAAAGAACCTGTTTTTTGGAATAACAAAAAATTCAATAACTATTCCAATGAAGATTGGATAAAATATAAAGAGTTATTTAATACAGACTCAAAAATAAATGGAGAATCAACAACTTCATATATGTACTACGAATCATTTATCAGTAACATTAAGATTAATTATGAGGAGTCCCCAAAATTTATTTTTATTTTAAGAAACCCTATTGATCGTTTTATTTCACATTTTTGGTGGATGAAAGGTTTAGGTCTAGAAAAAAATAATATTAAAAAAGTAATAAAAAGCAGAAGTCAATTTAAAGTAATCGATTATGATTATTACCCAAAACATTATTATCAGTTTGGACTTTACTCAAAATGGATTCAAAACTTTATTGATAATTTTGGAATTGAAAATATTAAAATAATTACTCTTGAAAATTTAGTATCCAATAGACTGGAAACAATTAATTCATGTTTTGATTTTTTAGATTTAAAAAAACTAGAATCATTACCATTAATTTCATCTAATAAAACAACTAAAATTAAATATCCGTGGTTATATCACTTTATTAGAAAATCTTCAATAAGTAAAATGAAATATACGAAGATTGCTAAATTATTTTTATCACAAAAATCTATTCAATTGATTAAAAATAAAATGAAAAAAACAATATTAAATTGGAAAACTGAAGAATTTAAATATGAGACATTAACCTCAGAATACAGAAATCAATTAAAAGATGCTGGTTATAATAATGATGTTAAAAAATTAAAAGATATTTTTGATTATCCATTTAAAGAGTGGAAAGACTTTAATTAGTTACAAATGAATTTTATAAAAACATCCATATATTCAGCTGCGAGTACTACGATAAGTTTGTTAGTGAAATTAATAACTAATAAAGTAATAGCATTATACTTAGGTACTAATGGAATGTTTTTAATGGGTCAACTAAAAGACTTTTTGAAAATTGGTAATACTCTTGGCACTATGGGTATTGAAACTGGGACTGTCAAATACACATCTGAATTAAATAATAAAGAAAAAGATTTCAAAGACCTTGTTTCTACTAGTTTTAAAATACATCTGTATAGCTCACTGATAATAATAGGACTAATACTTATTTTTTATAACTATTTAACACTATCTCTATCCAAAGAAGTAAGTGAAATGAACAACTACTTATTTAAGTATCTATTATGTTTTTCTATAGTGTCTTTTTCCATACAAACATTTATAATGTCTGTGTTAAATGGCTTAAAAAAAATTAAAATATTCATTTTAATTAATATAATTGCAACAATTATTTCAGGTGGAGTACTGATTTTTCTAGTGATAAATTACTTCACTATTGGAGCATATTATGCTTTAATATTAAGCCCAATAATAACTTTAATTACAGCTCTAGTAATCTGTATGTTTTTAAAGCCATTTAAATTAAATTTTCTTAGTTCAGTATTTAAAATAGAACATTTTAAAAATTTATCTAACTTCTCATTAATGGCAATTATGGCACCAATATGCCTTGTTGGCGCAACATTTACAGTCCGGTTTTATATTTATGATGAATTTGATTCTAATCACGCTGGCTCATGGGAAGCAATGTGGAGAATATCAGCTATATATTTATTGTTTTTAACTACGACTTTCAAATTCTATTTAGTACCAACATTTACAAACTTAGAAAATAACAACTTAAAAAAGGAGGTTTTTAAAATTTGGAAAACCACATTACCCATAATAATTATAATAACATTAGGAGTTTATATTTCTAAAGATTTAATTATTGATATTTTATTTACGAGTGAGTTTAATTTGGTTAATAGCTTAATTCTTTTTCATTTACTCGGGGATATTATTAAAATAAACTGCTGGGTATTGGGAAATGTTTTGGTTGCTAAGGCTAAAACAAAACACTTTATTTTATTTCAAGTAGAATGGTCAGTTGTATTTGTTATTTTATCAATTATTCTAGCTAATATATATGGCTTTGTAGGACTTTCAATAGCTTACTTCACTACTTACATTATACATTTTTTACTATTGAATATATATTTCAGAAAATTATTATGGAAGAATAATTAGGTGTTTTTATATAAATAAATTGTCTAGATTAACATAATTATTAGTTTCAACTTTATAAAAATCTTGGGTTATAGATTTAGCACCAAAACCTTCCTTCCAATATATTAAACCTTTATTAATAGACTGACCATTGTTCTCATTTGAATTACCAAAATCAAAAAACTCCTTTGACTTAAATACATCACCAATTAAATGAGAAAATAAAAAATCTAAACTTCCTGTAGTGTTTTTAGAGGAATCCGAAGAGATATATTGAACATGAGCCGTTGTTTTGGATTCGAATATTGTAGTAGCAGCAATTAATTTCTCTTTATTATAAACATTAAATTGTCTGATGTTATTATTAAAATTCTTTTTTAGTAATGTAATTTCACTTAATGTATGTACTGGAGAAACACCATGCTTTAAGTTCAAATTAGGTATTAAAAGAGTTTTCCAAAAGTCATCGAAATCATCAACTTCTTTTACAACCAAATTGTTTTTAACTGCTTTTTTAAGACCGTTTGATCGATCCTTAGAAAGAGATAAATTATTTTTCCTAACAACAGAAAGTACTTCCTTTTTAACAATTTCAGAATTTAATAAATGACTTATATATTTGGATTCTTCACTTGGTAAAATATGATATATAGACGGAATTGGTTTATAGTTTAAAGTTTTAATATTGTTATCAGAAAGATACTTAAGGGTAGTTTTAAAAACTTCAACAACATCATTAAATTTAGATTTTTTATCTAATATAAAACCTCCATAAGTTAAACCTTGATGAGAATAAAGTTGATCATCAACCCTGTTTGCTGGAAGGATTGATATTAATACGTCTTTTTTATATATTAGAAGAGAATAATCAAGATACCTATCACTGTGATAATCCATAAAATCTCTTAGAAACAAAAAAGTACCGTTTCTAGAATTTAGAACAAATTTGTTCCATTCTGACTTTAATTCTTTTGAATATATTTTTAGAGAATAAATAGTATAATATTTTATTTGATATGAAAATACTATTTATTTTTTAAATGCTTTTATTTCTTTTTCTTTCAACCTCTTTTAGAAGAACTTTTCTTAGTCTAAGGCTATTAGGAGTTACTTCAACATACTCATCTTTCTGTATGTATTCTAAAGCTTCTTCTAATGAAAATTTTATAGCAGGGACAATTTTTGCCTTATCATCAGCTCCTGATGATCTAACGTTACTCATTTTCTTAGTCTTTGTGATATTTATAACCATATCATCTCCTCTAGAATTTTCACCAATAACTTGTCCTTCATAGATTTCTTCCCCAGGGTTGACAAAGAACTTACCTCTATCCTGCAATTTATCAATTGAATAGGGAATAGCTTTACCCTTTTCCATAGAAACTAATGACCCATTTTGTCTTTCTGGAATACCACCTTTGACTGGCTTATACTCCTTAAATCTATGTGTCATAATAGCTTCTCCAGCAGTTGCAGTAAGCAACTGATTTCTTAAACCTATAATACCTCTAGATGGAATAAGAAACTCACATATCATTCTTTCTCCTTTAGAAACCATACTTAACATTTCTCCTTTTCTTAGAGAAACCATTTCCACGGCTCTACCCGAAACTGTTTCTGGCAGGTCAATTGTCATTTCTTCAAAAGGCTCACATTTTTTACCATCAATGGTTTTTATAATTACTTGTGGTTGCCCAATTTGTAATTCATAACCTTCTCGCCTCATTGTTTCAATTAAGACTGATAAGTGTAAAACACCTCTTCCAAAGACCATGAATTTATCAGCACTATCAGTTTCACTTAATCTGAGTGCAAGATTTTTTTCTAGCTCTTTATATAATCTATCTTTAATGTGTCTAGAAGTAACAAATTTTCCGTCTTTACCAAAAAATGGAGAATCGTTAATCGTAAATAACATACTCATTGTTGGTTCATCTATAGAAATAGTCTTGAGTGACTCTGGGTTATCAATATCAGCGATAGTGTCTCCAATTTCAAAATTATCTAAACCAACTATAGCACATATATCTCCAGGCTGAACTTCATCAACTTTAATCCTACCTAACCCCTCAAAAACATGTAATTCTTTAATTTTAGATTTAACTATAGACTTATCTCTTTTAACTAAAGAAACATTCATTCCTGTAGCTAATTTACCTCTTTGTAGTCTTCCAATTGCTATTCTTCCAGTAAAGGAAGAGAAATCTAATGATGTAATTAACATTTGTAAAGTACCTTCTTTGATTGTAGGAAAAGGAACATGATCAATTACCATATCAAGTAATGGTTCAATGTTTTCTGTTACATTTTTCCAATCATCACTCATCCAGTTTTCCTTAGCCGAACCGTAAACGGTTGGAAAATCTAATTGCCATTCTTCAGCTCCTAACTCAAACATTAAATCAAAAACAGATTCATGAACTTCTTCAGGAGTACAGTTTTCTTTATCAACTTTATTAATTACTACACATGGTTTAAGACCTAAATCCAAAGCTTTTTGTAAAACAAACCTTGTTTGAGGCATAGGACCTTCAAAAGCATCCACTAATAGTAAAACACCATCAGCCATATTTAAAACTCTCTCTACCTCACCACCAAAATCAGCGTGACCTGGTGTATCTATAATGTTAATTTTTGTGTCTTTATATATAACAGAAACATTTTTTGAAGTAATCGTAATACCTCTTTCTCTCTCTAAGTCATTATTATCTAAAATCAAATCACCTTTATTTTCATTCTCTCTAAACAACTGACAATGAAACATAATTTTGTCCACTAAAGTTGTTTTCCCGTGATCTACATGGGCAATAATTGCGATATTTTTTGTTTTAGACATGACTAAATATTAAAATTTGTGCAAATGTAAGCTATATTATTATCATAAGAAGAATTAAATAATATTTATACAGATATTAAAAAAGCAGTAACTTTGCCTAAATAAATTTTTCAATACACATGAATATTCCCAAACTTAAATATTTAGATTCAAACAACTTTATTCTTATCGCTGGCCCTTGCGCTATTGAAGGAGAAGAAATGGCATTTAAAATTGCAGAAAAAATTTTAAATATTTCTAACAAGTATAATGTTCCATTTATTTTTAAGGGAAGCTTCAAAAAAGCAAATAGAAGTCGATTGGATAGTTTTACAGGTATTGGAGATATTAAAGCTTTAGAGATATTAGAAAAAGTTTCTGCACACTTTGATATTCCTACAATTACAGATATACATGAGGCAAAAGATGCAGAGTTAGCAGCAAAATATGTAGATGTATTGCAGATACCAGCTTTTTTAGTAAGGCAAACAGATTTAGTTGTAGCAGCTGCAAAAACTGGAAAAACAGTAAACCTTAAAAAAGGACAGTTTATGAGTCCTGAAAGCATGAAGTATGCAGTTCAAAAAGTAAAGGACTCTAACAACAATAATGTACTAATTACTGATAGGGGAACTATGTTTGGTTACCACGACATGGTAGTTGACTTTAGAGGAATACCTACTATGAAATCTATCGCACCTACAATATTAGATGTAACTCATTCACTTCAAAAGCCAAATCAAACAAGTGGAGTTACCGGCGGGGTTCCTGAAATGATAGAAACAATTGCTAGAGCTGGAGTTGTAAATAATATTGATGGTTTATTTATTGAGACACATTTTGATCCTAAAAATGCAAAAAGTGATGGAGCTAATATGTTAGATTTAGAACTATTAGAAGGATTGATTTCTAATTTAGTAGATATAAGAAAAACAATAAATAATTTTTAATCATTTACTTTCCCAGTAAAAACAGAGATTTTTGAATTAATTGGATTTCCACTAGCTCTTCTAAAAGCTACAACTTGACCAGAGTGCCATACCGCATCTTCTATTGGACCATTGATAAGATTCCATAAAGGAAATTCACTTCTATTACCACCTCTATTAAATATTATTTTCAGATTTGATAAGTCTTTAGATTTAGAGACAATTTCTGATGATCGCTTAATATTTGATAAAGTATTTTCCCTTAGAGACTTATAGTCTAGATCAGTATTACTTTTTGATTCATTTGGCTTATTTAGTACTGCATTTAAAATCATCAAAGACAAAGAATGTATATGTCTTATGGTTTCCATTGTAGATCTAGAATCCTTAGATATTTTAAAATCTAAATCCGTCTTTGTCAATCCTTCACTGGCCCAATAATATCTAAAGCCTAGACCATCTATCATTCTGGACATTATATTTACCGAAGAATAGGTGTCAGGATATTCTGAAATTTGATAATAAGGAATTTCCATTTTTGATTGTGAAAAAGCTAGTTGAGTAAATACTAAAAGTAATAATAATTTTCTCATGAATATATAAATTTTTATTTCTTGATACCATACTTATCAATCAAATACACGAGTGAGGTCATCGTAGCTGCACCTAGTTCAAGTTCTCTTTTATTAACCGCATCAAATGTATCATTTGGAGCATGATGGTAATCAAAATATCTTTGGGAATCAGGCTTAAGTCCTGACAAAACATTTGTTTTGGTTTTTAGTGGCCCTATATCTGCACCACTACCTCCTAATTCAAAAAAATGTATTAAATAAGGTTTAAATAAATTCTTCCAAGATAATATTTGATCAAAATTTGATTGATTGCAATCAAAGTAAAATCCTCTAGGTGTAAAGCCACCCGAATCACTTTCTAGGGCAAAAATATGATTTTCACTTTTTTGAGCTGCTATTTCTGCATACTTATTACCACCTCTTAAACCATTTTCTTCATTCATGAACAAAACAACTCTAATAGATCTCTTGGGTTTAATTCCTGTATTTTTCAATAATCTTAAAACTTCCATTGACTGTACACAGCCAGCTCCATCATCGTGAGCACCGTCACCAAGATCCCAAGAATCTAAATGACCACCAACTACAATATATTCATTTGGAAATTCACTTCCGGTTATTTCTCCAATGACATTATGAGATAAAACATCCTTTAATTGCTTGCAGTTTTGCTTAAAGAAAAACTGGATATTATTATCAAGCTTAACCATACTACTTAGTAAATCTGCATGTTTTGTACTAATAGCTGCTGATGGTATTCTATCCTCTGGATTTATATCACCATAGCTCATAGAGCCTGTATGAGGTAGATCGTCTATTCTAAGATTCATGGATCTAACTATTACAGCTGCAGCTCCATATTTACTAGCTTCCATTGCCCCTGAATATCTTTGATCAACACATCCTCCATAAGATTCAAATGTGTTAATTAAAGAACTATTCATTGGTCTATTAAAAAAAACAATTTTTCCTTGAATATTATCCTTACCTAGTTCCTCTAAATCTTCAACTCCAGATACTTCAATAATTTTAGCTTTAATTCCTGTAGATGGTGTAGAAATCGAACCTCCTAAAGCACAGATGTTTACCTTAATAGTATTACCAGGACTAGTTTCTATGTAAGCAAATTCAGGAATCCCTCTTACCCATTTTGGAACCATTACAGGTTGTAACCAAACTTTATCTAAACCAAGAGTTTCTAGTTCTTCTTTTGTCCAGATTACGGCCTTTTCAGCTCCTAAAGACCCAGAAAGTCTACTACCGATATTATTTGACAAATGATCTAACCAATTATAACTTTGACCATCAGTTAGTGAATTTGAATAAATATCAGAAATCACCTCTTCATCTGTTTGTGAAAAAATAAAAAAAGGAGATAACAATAAAATAAGTATGGTATAATTTTTCATAAAAAACATTAATTATTTATTAGAATATTCTATGACATTATTTTCTGAGATTTTAGTCTCATCCCCTAAAATAATTAATCTTTCTACAACATTTCTAAGACCTCTAATATTACCCGACCAATCATAAGATTTTAATAAATTTATGGCATCTTTAGTGAATGGCTTATTGGTTATCCCTTGTGATTTAGAAATTTTATCAGAAAAATAATCTACTAATAACGGAAGGTCATTAATCCTATTGTTCAGAGAAGGTACTTTAATTAAAATTACGGCAAGTCTATGAAATAAATCTTCTCTAAAATTACCTTTAGCTATTTCCTCTTTTAAATTTTTATTAGTGGCAGCCACTACACGAACATTGATCTTAATATCTTTTTGAGCTCCTACTTTTTGAATAGAATTGGATTCAAGTGCTCTTAAAACTTTAGCCTGAGCTGACAAACTCATATCTCCAATTTCATCTAAAAATATTGTTCCATTATTAGCTGCTTCAAACTTTCCAATTTTATCTTTATTCGCCCCAGTAAAAGAACCTTTTTGATGTCCAAATAACTCGCTTTCGATTAGTTCATTTGGAATTGCTGCACAATTAACCTCAATTAATGGAAAAGAAGATCTTTTACTTTTTTGATGTATCCAATGAGCAACTAATTCTTTTCCAGATCCATTAGGGCCAGTTATTAAAACTCTAGCATCTGTTGGTGCTACTTTATCAATAAGAGACTTTACCTGGTTTATACCATCACTTTCACCAATCATTTCATAGGAAATATTGATTTGTTTTCTTAATCGGATATTCTCAATTATTAATTTCTTATTATCTAAAGCATTTCTTACAGCTGTAAGTAGTCTATTTAAGTCTGGGGGTTTAGATATATAATCAAACGCTCCTAATCTCATAGTCTCTACGGCAGTTTCTAAATCTCCATGGCCTGAAATCATTATAATTGGAGTTTCTGGCTTTATTCTTTTTGCATACTCTAAAACTTCAATACCATCCATTTTAGGCATTTTGATATCACATAAAACTAAATCTACATCATTGTTTTTTATATGGTCCACGGCAGATAATCCATCATGAGCTTCTGAAATAATAAAATCATTATTTTCTTCTTGAAGAATTTTAGTCAAAACTCTTCGAATTGCTATTTCATCCTCTACAATTAATATTTTAGACATAGCTTAATATTTTAACCATTTATATAGGTCTTTATAGCTAGGCTTTTGGCCGTACATCAAAATTCCAACACGATAAATTTTAGCTGCAAACCAAACTGTAGCGAAAAATGTAGCAATTAGTATAGACAGTGAAATAAGTTGCTCATAAATAGGAACTCCGTATGGTATTCGCATCATCATTACTATAGGAGACGTAAATGGTATGTGTGAAAAAATTGTTGGAATAGTTCCGGATGGATCTTCAGAAACAGTGAAAACTCCTACATAAAGTCCAATCATCAATGGCATGCCAACAGGTAACATAAATTGATTTGCATCGGTTTCACTATCTACAGCTGCACCAATTGCTGCAAATAAAGATCCATAAAGAAATAGTCCTGAAATAAAGAAAAATACGAATGCAATCAAAATATTTAAAAGTGGTAAATTAAAAAAAGCAGAAAAGAAAATTTGAATCCCAGAATTAATTTGGGCGAATTCGGCATCACTTACATCTAAGGAATTAATATCTGAGGTAGATACCCCAAAAATAAATGAAACTAAAGTTGAAATAATTAATGATAGAGCTATCCAAATAAATATCTGAGTAAAAGCTACCAAAGATGTACCAATAATTTTACCCAACATTAATTGGGTAGGCTTAACAGAAGAAATAATAATTTCAACAATTCTACTTGTTTTTTCTTCTAAAACACTTCGAAGTATCATGCTACCATAAATAAAAACAAACATGTATAATAACATACCCAGGATAAATCCAAAGGCCATTTTTAATAATCCATCTATTTTTGTTGATTCTTCTCCTTCAAAACTTACTTGAACTAGATCAATATAAATTTTAGATTCTTTTATTTTATTTAAATCTAAACCAGAATTAGTATAATTCAAATCAGTTAAGATTTTCTCTAATCGACTTTCAATGCTATTAATTAAGGTTAGAGATGGAGAATCTTCAGAAATAAGTTTGATAGACTTTGACAATTCAACGTAATTAATATTTTTAGTATCGATAACATTTGGTATAAATATTAATGCGTCATCATTTTTTTCTTGTGAAATCAGTTTCGCTTCCTCTTCGTCTAAATCATCCAAAAAAGAAAACTTAATTGTATCAGAACTTAACAATGAATTTTCAAAAATGCCTGAATTATCTACAAGCGTTATATTTTTAATACTATCACTATTAATATTTGTTAGAAATGAAATAAATAAACCTACACCAACAAATAAAAATGGAATTAATAAGGTAATTATTATAAACTTCTTGTTTTTCACTTGAGTCAAGTATTCTCTTTCAATAATTAATCTAGTATGGTTCATTATTTTTGATTATTTATAGTTTGAATAAAAATATCATTTGCACTTGGAACAACTTCCATAAAATGATTTACTTCAGCGTTAGAACTTAGAAAACTCAGTAACTCATTAGAAGTTTGTTTAGGTTCTAGAGATATGTTTAATTTTAGTTCTTTTCCTAGAGATCTAAAGCTAGCATCGACAGAATTAAATTTAGAACTTATTAATTGTTTTAAGACATCTTGTTCTTTACAAACTAAACCAACTTCAAATGTATTGGTTTTATATTGTCTTTTAATATCGTTAAGATTTCCATCTAAAACTTTATTAGACTTATGAATTAAAGCTATATGATCACAAAGTTCTTCAACAGACTCCATTCTATGGGTAGAAAAAATAACTGTAGACCCTTCTTCTCTTAATTGAAGAATTTCATCTTTAATAATATTTGCATTAATTGGGTCAAAGCCTGAGAAAGGCTCATCGAAAATTAATAAGCTAGGCTTATGAAGTACTGTAACAATAAATTGTACTTTTTGGGCCATTCCTTTAGACAGTTCAATGATTTTTTTGTCCCACCACTCACCAATTTCAAATTTATCAAACCAATATTTTAGTTGTTTTTTAGCATCTACCCTACTCATGCCTTTTAATTGAGCTAAGTAAAGAGCCTGCTCTCCTACTTTCATAGATTTATACAAACCTCTTTCTTCGGGTAAATAACCTATATTTCTTATGTGTTTAGAGCTAAGAGGCTCCCCATTAAACATAACTTTACCGATATCAGGTATAGAAATTTGATTAATTATTCTAATAAGTGTCGTTTTACCGGCTCCATTTGGGCCAAGAAGTCCAAAAATACTTCCCTCTGGGATATCTACAGAGACATTGTTTAATGCCTTATAATCACCAAAATTTTTAGATACAGAATCTATACTTAATAAGTTACTCATAGAAATTATATAAATTTAGATTATAAATATAATATTCTAAAACCAACTAATCTCTTATTTTCAGATAAAAAATGATTAAGAGAACATGTCTTTCACCCTATCAAAAAAGGATTTATCACTCTTTTCTGGTTTTGGAATAAAATGCTCATCATCTCTCATGGATTCAAAAAAGCTCTTTTGATTTTTGTTGAGTGTTTTAGGCGTCCATACGTTAACATGGACTAATAAATCTCCCGATCCATATCCATTTATACTTGGGATGCCTTTATTTCTTAATCTTAATATTTTTCCAGACTGTAAACCTGGTTCGATTTTAATTCTAACCTTACCACTTACCGTATCTATTTCTTTAGAGCCACCTAAAACTGCATCCGGTATACTTACGTATAAATCATAATGAAGGTTATCCCCTTCACGCTGTAATTTTTCGTGCTTAAGCTCTTCAATAACTACTAACAAATCTCCACAAATACCATTTCCTGGAGCATCATTACCTTTTGAAGATACTTTTAATTGCATGCCATCAACAACTCCTGCAGGAATAGGAATTTGAACAGTTTCTTCTTTAAGCATAAGCCCTTGACTATCGGATCCTTTTGGCCTGTTACTTAATGTTTCTCCTGCTCCTCCACAACTATTACAAGGCGCGGATGTTTGCATTCTACCTAGGATAGTATTTGCTATTCTAGTTACTTGTCCTGAGCCATTACAAGTTGAACAGGTATTAAAAGTACTTCCAGGAGCCTTAACTTTTCTTTTTACCTTAATTTTTTTCTCTACTCCATTAGCAATTTCTTCCAGAGTAAGACTAACCCTAACTCTTAGATTACTTCCTTTGACTACTCTTTGTCTAGATCCACCTCCGAAACCTCCGAAACCTCCACCAAAAACATCACCGAACTGGCTAAATATGTCATCCATATTCATGCCACCTCCACCAAATCCTGATCCTCCATTTTGGAATGCTTGATGGCCGTACTGGTCGTACTTAGCTTTTTTATCCGAACTACTAAGTATCTCATAAGCTTCTGCAGCTTTTTTGAATTTTTCTTCAGCAGCATTATTATCAGGATTTTTATCAGGATGGTATTTAATTGCCATCTTCCTATATGCCTTTTTAATTTCAGATGCACTAGCACTCTTACTAATGCCTAACGTTTCGTAGTAATCTTCTTTCATATTATTTACCTATTACAACTTTTGGATATCTAATTACTTTTTCACCTAGTTTGTAACCCTTTTCGATTACATCAATAATTTTCCCTTTCATATCATCAGTTGGCGATGGGATTTGAGTAACTGCTTCATGATCATCAGCATTAAAGGGCTCTCCAGCTTTAACTTCAACGACCTTTAAGCCTTTTGATTTTAAGGTGTCAAATAGTTTATTTTGAATTAATGAAACTCCTTTATAAAGTTCATCTTCTTTGTTCTTTATTATTTCTTGGTTTGCTCTATCAAAATCATCTAAAACAGGAAGCAAAGAAGTCATCAACTCCTGACTTGCAGTCGAGAATAATTCAATTCTTTCTTTGGTAGTTCTTTTTTTATAATTTTCAAATTCAGCAAACAGTCTTAAGAACTTATCTTTTTCTTTCTGTAAATCTTCTGCTTCATTATTTTCTATATCGATATCTAGGATTTTTTCCTCAGATTTTTCCTTTGTATTTTCTTTTTTAGTCTTACTGTCTTTCTTACTCATTTTAATTAATTAATATTTGATATTTATGATATAACAAAAGTACTGCCATAAATTAAATAATGTCAAAATGTCATCAATTATTTTAATAAATCTGCTATAGCCTTGTCGAAGTTGTCAAACTTGAATTTGAACTTAGATTTAGTTAGTTTTTCGCAGGACACATTTTGACTTTCGAAAATAATTGTATGCATCTCTCCTAATAATAAACGCATCATCCATTTTTTAAGATTTGGGAACAATAAGGGTCTATTTAAAAATTTAGCAATCTGTTTAGTAAATGTTTTATTTGTAACAGGATTTGGAGAAACACCATTAAAAACTCCACTTAAATCATACTTTAGAATATGATAAAATATATTTGAAATATCTTGAAAATGGATCCAAGATTGCCATTGATTTCCTTTACCAAAAAAAGAACCAAAGCCATACTGAATAGGTAATAGAGATTTTGACAATATTCCTCCATCTCTAGAAAGCACTAAGCCAATTCTAACTATTGCCACATCAATTTCTAAATCTTTGAAAGAGTTAACAGTAGACTCCCACTGACAAACGACCTTACCTAAAAAAGAATCACTAATTAAACTCTCATTTTCTTTATATACATTATCCTCTGAGCTAGGATAAATACCTATAGCGCTAGCTGATATAATTTTTTTGATATTTATTTTATTATGAGAAATTGAATGCTTTAATAAATTTAAAGATTTAATTCTACTATTTAGAATATCTAATTTATTTGAGTCTGTCCACCTTTTAGCTATATTAGATCCTGCTAAATTTATAATAGTATCTACATTTTTAAAACATTCTAAATCAATAATATCCTTTTCTGGATTCCAATAATATCCATTAATTTTTGAGTTAGATTTTATTTGTGACTTTCTAGTTGTTAAATAATTAACTGTATGTCCATTAAGTAATAAATCATTAGTTAATTTCTTACCTATCAAACCTGTAGCACCTGTAATTAATATATTCATTTATTGGTATGTTTAAAATCTAAAATTAATAATTTCAATATAATAAATGTGTTTTTTATAATGTTAATATTACGTAGATTTGCACTCTAAATGATACAATCATGAGTGAGGCTATAAAAATAAATAAAATAAACAAAACTAGAATAGATAATGTCGATTTTAGTACACTAACATTTGGTTCTGTTTTTACAGACCATATGCTTGAGTGTGATTTTATAAATGGAGAATGGCAAAAGCCAGTTATTCGTCCTTATGGCCCATTAGCAATAGATCCATCTGCAAGTGTCTTTCATTATGGTCAAGCAATTTTTGAAGGGATGAAAGCCTACAAAGATATTGATGGGAAGGTATGGTTATTTAGACCTGAAGATAATTGGGATAGGTTCAATAAATCTTCCGTACGATTGGCTATTCCTGAAATACCAAAAGATTATTTTATTAATGGAATTAAGGAAATATTAAAATTAGATATTGATTGGATAAAAAAAGAAGAAGGCTCTGCGCTATATATAAGACCATTTGTAATTGGGAATCAGCATGCTATACAAGCAGCTCCATCAGATACATATAAGTTTATGATTATCTGCTCTCCTTCGGCTCCTTATTATCCTGGCGGAGTCAAAGTTATTGTAGCTGATAAGTTTAGTAGGGCTGCAAGTGGTGGTGTAGGATTTGCAAAAGCAGCTGGGAATTATGCTGGACAATTCTACCCAACCAATCTAGCTAAAGAAAAAGGATTTCAACAAATTATTTGGACCGATGCGAGTGAACATAAATATCTAGAGGAAGCAGGAACAATGAACTTATTCTTTAGAATTAATGATACCTTAGTTACAACTCCAACAAGTGATACAATTCTAGATGGTATTACAAGAAAGAGTATTATACAACTGTGTAAAGATTCTAATATCGATATTCAGATAAGAAAAATTAGTGTTGATGAGCTAAAGGATGCAGCAAAAAATAATTCATTGAAAGAAATATTTGGTACAGGTACAGCTGCAGTAGTTAGTAAAGTGATTGGTTTTGATCACCTAGGTGAGTATTTTGATTTACCAGATATTGAAAACAAATATGCTGATAAGTTAAAAGAAGAGTTAATTTCTATACAGACAAATAAAGTAGTTGATTTACACAAATGGACTGTTTGTATTGATGATTAGGACTTTAATATTTTTAAAATATTAGGTTTAAAGTAATTAGGTCCCTTTAATACTTTACCATCTTTTCTAAATATAGGCTGACCGTCTAATCCTAACTTACTCATATTACTTCTTTGTATTTCATTAAATACATCATCAATTTTATCTTGTAAACCATGCTCTATAATGGTTCCACATAAAATATATAACATATCACCCAAAGCATCGGCTACCTCTACTAGATCTCCATTATCTGCAGCTTCTAGATATTCGGAATTCTCTTCTGCCATTAAATCAAATCTTAACTTATGTTTCTCTTTTCCTAAATCTGCAACAGGTGTATTATTATATCCGATTTTAAAGGATTCGTGAAATTTCTTTACTGAGGATGTTTTATTTTGCATTTTTTATGGAATTTATTAGTTAATTATTTTATAGTTTTGTTTTTTTAAAATATCTAATATATGTTTAGCGAAGGGCAAATAACTTTTGGAATCATTTTCTTTATTGTTTTTTCAATTCTTGTAGGATTTGCCTACAAAAAAGATTCTAAATTACACAGTAAATACTACAAAGGAAGCTACAGAGTACTTATTGCCTTTATAAGTTTTATAGGGCTTATTGCTCTAATAAAATTCGCTTTTATGTAATTATTATTTTTCAGATTCTAAGAACCCGAAATTTTCTGAATAATAAAGCATTTGGTCCTCAAAACTTGAGTGATGCTTAACTTTAATATTAATAATTTCATTTTCACTATTAAATTCTGGAACAAGAACTGGGTTTACAAAACCAGAATATGGCGCACCAGTAAACTGCATGTTTCTTTCTATTACCTCTGAATGAATTGCTTGATCTACCTTAACTCCATAATCTTCAACTAAAGCTTCTGCAGCAGCAAAATCTCCTTCTGATTTTATTCTCTGTGTTTCTCTTAATAACTCTCCAAATATTTCTCTTAGCTTCTCGTAATCATTAATTTCAAAATAAGTTTTACCATCTCTGCTTAATTTTGAAATCACATTATCTTTTAAGCCTCTTTCATAAGCCCATGCGCTTACCCATTGACGATTTCTCATATGAGATTCCTCTACATCATCCCCTAAATTTAATCTTATTAACTGTGTCATTAGTCCATTTCTAATGTATCCGTCAAAAGCAGCAGTTCCCATTTCCTTCCAATCATCTACTAGTCCTAATTCTTGTAATTTTGGGCTATATAAGTAATACAAACCAACAAGATCTGCTCTACCCTCTTCCATTGTAGAAGCATATGTCTTTAGAGTTTCTTTAGTTTCACCAACTCCAGGGTTTAATTGACCAGAAGCATGACCTATAACTTCATGTAAAGCAGTATGTAACTTATCAGCCTGTTTACCATGTTTTAACTCTAGTTCATATTCTAAATCATCGTTTACAAACTCTTTCAATCTTCCCGAACTACCAGAATTATTGTATGCGTTAATTATATTTCCCAATGAAACAGATTTACTACCAACAGAAGCTCTTATCCAATTTGCATTAGGAAGATTCACTCCTATAGGAGTACTAGGTGATGCATCCCCTGCTTCTCCTGCAACATTTACAGTTTTATACGAAACTCCAACTACATTCTTTTTTTTATGTGTTTCTATCAAAGGAGAATTGTCTTCAAACCATTGAGCATTTTCTGAAAGGACAGCCATCTTAGCAGACATATCAAAATCTTTAATTTGAACTATACTTTCATAAGACCCTCTATAACCCAACGGGTCATTATATACTTCAATGAAACTATTTATGTAATCAATATTTCCTTCTGTAGCAGAAGTCCAAGCAACATTATAATCATCCCAAGTTTGTAAGTCTCCAGTCTTGTAGTAACTAGATAATAAAGACAGTGCATCTGCTTGTGGTTTGTTTTCAGAAACTCCATGTGCTAGTTCAAGCCATTTTATAATTTCATCAATTGCATCTCCATATAATCCGCCAGATTTATAAACTTTTTCAACTAAAACGCCATCTTCTTTGACGAGCCTAGAATTTAGTCCATGAGATAATGGCTTTAATGGATTTGGAGATTTAACCTGTGAATAAAAATCATAAACGTCATTAGAAGTTACATCTGGACCATAAAAATTAACAGCTGATAAAAGTACATTATCTACCCCTTTAGAAATGTTAACTTTTTTTGAATCAGAATCATTAAAAATAACTTCCACAGCTTCATCACTTAAAATAGTATTTGTATCAGTCAACAAGTTTGATAAAAAATCAGAATTAAATTCTGGCTTAATCTTAGCATTTGAGTAATGATGATGGATTCCATTACTAAACCATAATCTCTTTAAATAAACTTCAAAAGACAACCATTCAGAAGAACTTTTATCTCCTACATAGTTACGATATACATTTTCTAGCGCATTTCTTATATCTAAATTATGTCTATAATTCTGGTCCCACATTATATCTCTTCCAGATAAACCTGCTTGAGTTAAATAGTAAACTAGTTTTTGTTCCTTTAGAGTTAAATTCTCCCATCCTGGTATATCATATCTTAATACCTTTATGTCTGAAAATTCATCTACTGAGTATTCGAAATCGTCTTCAAAAGTGATCAAATCACTATCAATATTATTGCAGTTAAAAAGAATAAAACATAAAAAAAGATTACATAGAACTAATTTGATTTTCATTTGAGTAGATTTTAAATTGATGGCCTAAATTATGATTTTTTATTAATACAAAATAATTAATCTTAAAGAAATCTAATGACTTGAATTGTATATATTTGAGATAATAATTAATTTATACATTAACAAAAACTAAAAACTACAACAACTACTTTAAATGAAACAGTTTAACAAAATATGGTTTATATGGTTATTGTTGGTTTGTTTATGGAACTACGGTTGGCCTGAAGTTGATCCAGTATACGATGTAATAGTAGCGGTGTTTTTGTCAATTTTATGCTATAAATTATCAAATAGAATAAAGTAATAATCAATCAATTTTTTTAAAAGATTTAACTCCTGCATTAATTTTAATATTTAGATAATTCTCTCTAGGAACAATTGGACAAGAGTATTTTTCATTGTAGGCGCAGTAAGGATTATAAGCATTATTAAAGTCAATACTTATTAATGAATCAGTAGGGATTTCAAGATCTATATATCTACCACCAGAGTAAGAACTTACCCCATTTGTATCATCCATAAAAGGTAAGAACAAATAATTTTCATATCCTTCTTTTTCTATTAACTCTTGATTTTGGTAGAGATTTAATTCGTAAAAATTACCATTTATTTTAAATTTAATCTCGCCATACTTTACGTATTCAGGTAATCTTTCGGTTGTAGTTTTCATTTTAAAAACTAATTCATTGTTAAGTTTTCTAAACTTAGCTTGTACTAAATACAAAGAATCATAGTTGTAAAATTCTAGGGAATTAAATTTTAATCTGTCTTCATTTTTAAGAGGTGATAAGGTAACATCTTTGAATTCAGAATTAAGCTCTGCTTGAAACACAGTTAGATTAGTGATATATCTTTTATTATCATCACAAGACAAACTTAAAACAACTACAAAAAACAGAATGCTTATTTTTTTCATAATAACAATTTATAAATAATTATATTTATATGCATTACATAATACTATTTATATGAAAAACTTAAAACTATTACTATTTTTTTTCTTGTTAATTAATTCTATTACAAGTCAAAATTATTTTCTTGAGAATCACGAGCCATACAACAATTCAATACTATCTCCTGAAGAGTTTGTCGGTTATGAAATTGGATTTCAACATACAAGACACGACCAAATCGTAAGCTATTTAACCTATTTAAGTAGTGTATCTGACAACGCAAACTTAATAGAGTATGGAAAAACTCATGAAGGCAGAAAATTGGTGATGCTTTGTGTTTCTTCAAAAGATAATTTAGAAGATATCGATTCAATAAAAAAAGAACATCTCAAATATATAGATCCTGATATTGAAATTAAAAATGACAATACTTTACCCATTGTTATTAATCTAGGATATAACGTCCATGGTAATGAACCTTCTAGTTCAGAGGCAGCTATGTTAACAGCATATACGCTTGTAGCATCAATGAATTCAAAAATCAATAACTATAGAAATAATGCAATTATCTTTATTGACCCAACAATAAATCCTGATGGGAGAGACAGACATACTCAATGGGCAAATCAATTTAAATCTAAAAATTTAATTTCTGACGGCATGGATGCTGAACACAACGAATCCTGGCCAAGAGGTAGAACGAATCATTATTGGTTTGATCTAAATAGAGATTGGTTATTAGCCATAAACCCTGAGAGTAGAGGTAAATTAAAATGGTACCATAGCTGGTATCCAAATGTTGTTACAGATTTTCATGAAATGGGAACTAATAGTAACTATTTCTTTGAGCCAATGAAATCAAATGCCTCAGAAAAGCCTCTTATGCCAAAAGAAAATTATGAAGACTTAAATTCTCTTTTTGCAACATATTATAGTAAAAATTTAGATAGTATTGGCTCATTTTATTTTACAAAAGAAGCCTTTGATGGAACTTACCCAGGCTACGGATCCTCATACCCCGATTTACAAGGTGGCTTAGCTATTCTTTTTGAACAAGCAAGTTCAAGAGGACATCTACAAGAAACAGATTACGGAACAATTTCTTTTGCCTTTACAATTAGAAATCAATACGTATCCAGTATTTCAACAGTACAAGCTGCTGTAGAAAACAAAAGAAAATTAAGAGACTATCAAAAGAAATTCTTCGAAACTTCTATTTCTGACGTTACTAATGATAAAATTAAAGCATATAGATTTGGTGATGTTTACGATCAAAATAGAACTAAGGCGTTTATTGATAAATTATTAATACATAAAGTCAAAACTTATAAAAGTGGAGATAAATTTATTGTTCCAGTTAAACAAAGTCAATCAAGAATGGTTAAGAATATTTTTGAGAGCTACGATACCTATAGAGATAGTGTATATTATGATGCATCAGCTTGGAGTATTTCTAACTTTTACAATATGAAGCATGAAGGAGTTAAATCTTTCAAATTAGGGGAAGAAGTTATTTCAACAGATGACTTAGTTAATCCTTCATTAGTGAATAAATCAGAATATGCCTACATCGTCGATTGGGATGATTATAACTCTCCAGCATTTATTAATTTTTTACAAGAAAAAGATATAATTGTGTATTCAGCGTTCAAACCTTTTTCTATTAAAAACAAAAGCTTTAATTATGGGTCTGTACTAATACCTGTAAGTAAACAAGAAATAAATTCTGAAGAACTTTTTAAAATAATAACCAAAGCACAAACAAAGTTTCAAGTGCCAGTTTACAACACTTCAACTGGTTTTAGTGTAAAAGGAATTGATCTTGGAAGTAACAATTTCAAGGTATTAGAGCCTGTAAAAGCAGCAATTCTAATTGGAGACGGAATTAATTCTTACGAGGCAGGTGAGGTTTGGCACCTACTTGACACTAGACTTGATATGAAGCTTGTAAAAATAAGAATTAACCAATTTAGCAGAGTGAATTTAAATAAATACAATTCGCTTACTCTAGTCTCCGGATCATATAATTTATTAGATTCTGTAAGTAAAGAAAAAATAAAGAACTGGGTGAAAAAGGGAAATACTTTAATAACTATAGCTAACGCGTCTAAATGGGTGATTAAAGAAAAAATAGTGAATGAGTCACTAACAGTTTTAAAAGACTCGTCTTCATTAAAAGAATTTAAAAGACTGCCCTATGTAGAGGCAAGTGAGCATATTGGAAAAGAAAAAATTGGAGGAACTATATTTAAAACTAATATAGATTTAACTCACCCAATAGCTTTTGGTTATCGAGATGGTCAAATTCCAGTTTATAAAAATAATAATGTATTTCTTAAACCATCAAAAAATCATTATTCAAATGTTTCTTTATACGATAAAAATCCTCACATTGATGGTTTTGTTTCAAAAGACAATTTAAATAATTTCATAAAAAATTCTGCTTCGATAATTGTATCTAAAGTTGGAAGTGGTAGAGTTATATTATTTGCTGATAATCCAAATTTTAGAGGATCCTGGTACGGGACTAATAAATTATTTTTAAATGCTTTATTTTTTGGTAATCAAATAAGTGTTCCTAATTATTAAAACTATTAAAATGAGAAAAATAACATACATACTTACATTTCTATTATTTAACATAGGCTTTTCACAACAAGCTGAGATAGAAAAAATGAATTACAAACAACATGATCAATTAATCATTAGAGGTGTAACACTTATTAATGGAGATGGATCTCCCCCTAGAGGACCAATTGATATTGTTGTAAGAAAAAATATAATATCAAACATTCAAGTTGTTGGTTATCCTGGAGTTAAAATAGATGAAAAAAGCAGACCAAAATTAGAAAAAGGAGGCGTTGAAATAAATGCAAATGGAATGTATCTAATGCCAGGTTTTATCGACATGCATGGACATATTGGAGGAGATGCACAAGGTGCGGACTATGAATATGTATTTAAATTATGGATGGCTCACGGAGTAACTACAGTAAGAGAGCCAAGTGGGAAAGGGATAGACTGGACTCTGAATTTAAAAAAACTAAGTGCAGAAAATAAAATTATAGCTCCAAGGATTTTTGCTTATACTGGATTTGGTCAAACTGGAGAAAACTTCAATCCATTAAATGATGCACCAATTAGTACAGCTGAAATGGCTAGAACATGGGTAAGAGCAAATGCTAAAAAAGGTGCCGATGGAATCAAATTCTTTGGTGCTGAACCTGAAATTATGGCTGCGGCATTAGATGAAAATAGAAAATTAGGACTAGGTTCGGCGTGTCACCATGCACAATTGAGTGTTGCAAGATGGAATGTTTTACATTCTGCTAGAGCTGGATTAACTTCTATGGAACATTGGTATGGACTACCAGAAGCATTATTTGATGACAGGACAGTACAGAATTATCCTTTGGATTATAACTATCAAAACGAACAACATAGATTTGAAGAAGCAGGTAAGCTTTGGAAACAAGCAGCGAAACCGTATTCAGATCACTGGAACAGTGTAATGGATGAGTTACTATCTCTAGATTTTACATTAGATCCTACATTTAATATTTATGAGGCTAGTAGAGATTTACAAAGGACTAGAAGAGCAGAATGGCATGAAGACTACACACTTCCATCACTATGGAAGTTTTTTGAACCTAGTAAAATATCACACGGATCTTACTGGCATTATTGGGGAACCGAACAAGAAATTGAATGGAAAGAAAATTTTAGACTATGGATGACCTTTATAAATGAATATAAAAATAGAGGAGGAAGAGTAACTACGGGCTCAGATTCTGGGTTTATATATCAATTATACGGATTTGCATATATAAGAGAGTTAGAGCTTTTAAGAGAAGCAGGATTCCATCCTCTAGAAGTAATTAGATCTGCAACTCTAAATGGAGCTGAAGCTCTAAAAATGGATGATAAGATAGGATCTGTACAGATTGGAAAATTAGCAGATTTTGTTATACTAGAAGAAAATCCTTTAGAAAATTTAAAAACCTTATACGGTACAGGTGCAATAAAATTAACTGAAGATAATGAAGTAGTTAGAGTTGGTGGTGTAAAATACACAGTTAAAGATGGAATAGTATATGATGCAAAAAAATTATTGGAAGATGTAAAGAAAATGGTTGACCTTGAGAAATCAAAAACAAACTGGAAGCTTAAACAGCCAGGTGTAAATTAATTTAACAGCCACACCCATTGCAAGTACAAGAGGTACAAGTACAGTTTTTACAATCTCCATTTTTGCAACTTTCACAATTACAACTACAGCTTGAATTTTTCATAATGTTGGTTTTATTTAAAGGTACAAAAAATATGCTAGAGAGGTAATTGATCTCCAAAATGAGAAAAATTATACCCCAAATCAGCTATACTGTCGATTACAGAATTGTTAGTTTCCAATGATATATTGGTGTGGTTAAAATGAATGAAATAAATTTTATTTTTCACTTCTCTGGATTCATTTTCAAATAACTTTAAAGTTTCCGTTATAAATGGATGTGGTATTTCACTCATTGGTCTATTAATTTCTCCATCTTGAAAAAATGTAGCATCCAAAAAAGCATAATCTACAGACATAACTTCATTAACAATATCTCTATTCCACAATTCCCACTTATTAATATCTGGAATAAATAGAGCTGATTTATTTGGGCCAATAATTTTATATCCTACAGTCTCAGAGAATTCGTCTCGATGTGGCACTTCAAATGGAACAACAGATAAATTACTAGTAATATTCACTGAAATATTATTTTCTAGTGGGATTAAATCAATATTTTCAAGAGAAGTAAGCTGACTCCAGGGGCCGTTATTTTTTAAAAATAACAGCATTCTAGGCATTGCAAATACAGGGATTTTAAATCCACCTAGTGCTTCTCTTCCAAAATACATTAAACCAGAGTAGTGGCCGATGTGTGCATGGGTAAGGAAAATACCATCTATAATTAAATCTTTATTTAAATTATGATTCAATTTTTTTATTTGTTCTCCAAT
>Ga0209384_1000231_pt1 | contig 39083 bp, 36 predicted proteins | sample CoawatmetaG05DNA_FD_187511 | JGI IMG/M metagenome (GOLD analysis project Ga0209384, IMG submission 187511) | Marine microbial communities from the West Antarctic Peninsula - Coastal water metaG058-DNA (SPAdes) (version 2) | ecosystem: Environmental > Aquatic > Marine > Coastal ... | reverse complement strand
CGAAGCCGACAAGAAAGCCAACTTGTGGCTAAGAATATTACCTAAGAAGCTAGACGAAGAAGTAGCAGCGGACATGGTGGCAGGTTTTGGTGGGGTAATGACCAAGCTAACCACTACTCAAGCGGGCTACATTAATGTGCCATTTGATGGCCCATTTAAGCCAGAAAGCTACAAGTACTAGTAGTTAGAGTATTTTTCTTGGTATGTGAGTGATTCAAACCTCATTCTGTTTGAATTTATATTTAATGTAACTGCAATAAAGACTAAAATAATGTTGTTAAAGTAGCCATGGTGTTAGCTCGTGATATGTTTAACTAATTTTAAAATTCAATGAACCATAAAGCTCTTTTATTAGATCGTGATGGAGTAATTAACGTCGATCATGGTTATGTATACAGGCAAGAAGACTTTCAGTTTGTTGATGGTATCTTTGAATTATGCCGTGAAGCGATTGCTAGCGGTTATTTAATTTTTGTAATAACTAATCAGGCTGGTATAGGCAGAGGATATTATACTGAAGCTGATTTTGATTACCTTACTAGATGGATGTTAAACGAATTTCTCGTTCAAGGCGTATTGATTAGCAAAGTATATTCCTCTCCGTTTCATTCTGTTCATGGTCTTGGAAAATATAAAAAAGATGATGAGTCGCGAAAACCCAGGCCTGGTATGATTCATCAGGCGGTGAATGAGTTTGGTATAAATCTAAGTGAATCAGTGCTTATTGGAGACAAATGCACGGATATTGAAGCAGGCCAAAATGCTGGCGTTCGAACTAATATCTTATATATAGGAGATAGTGACCTAAGGCTTGATTCAAAACTGAACTGCTATTTTGTATCTACACTGAATGAAGCTAAATTTTTTTTATAAGGGCAATTATAGTGAAACCTATTTTGGTGTTAGCAGGTGGTTTTGGTTCTCGGCTTAAATCAGTAGTTTCCGATGTGCCCAAACCCCTTGCTCCAGTCTGTGGTAAGCCGTTTTTAATGTATCTAATTGAGCATTTAGTTTCTCAAGGTGCTAAAGAATTTGTACTTTTATTACATTACGAGGCAGAACTTATACGGTCAATGATTTCTGAAGTTGGGGATTGTAATAATATGGAGAGCGTCAAGATCACAAGTATTGTCGAAGATAGGCCTCTCGGTACGGGAGGGTCAATTATGAACGCGATTAATGCTTTAAACATCAATGAGTCATTTTTGGTTGTGAATGCAGACACGTGGCTGGGTGATGGGCTTAAGCAGCTTAGCATTTCCTCTCCTAACGTTATCGCAGCAGTAAAGCTAAAGGATTGTTCGAGGTACGGCGCACTAGTGCTAAAAGGCACGAAAATAGAAAGGTTTTTAGAGAAGGATTTATCGTCTACTGGGGGCTTGATCAATGCGGGCTTATATCATCTAAGTCCAGATGTTTTTACAGGTTTTTTAGGGAGTGATAGTTTTTCTTTAGAGGGCGATGTTTTTCCTATAGTTGCTGAAGAAGGGATGCTGTCTGCAATTCAAATAGATACCGATTTTATTGATATTGGAATACCGGAAGATTATTTTAGGTTTTGTAGATGGATAGAAGCAGGGAAGAAAATTGAACTTTGATTTAGAAAAGTATTTAATCGATGAAGGTGCTTCAATCAAGAGTGCTCTATTAAAAGTTGAAAAGAATCACAGTGGCATGGTTTTCATACAAACAGAGAGTGGGAAAGTCGTTGGTGTGGCAACAGATGGAGATATTCGAAGAGCACTTCTTCAGGGGGAAACTCTAGAAGGTGATATATCTAATTGTGTTAATCGTGAATTTGTTTCGGCATCTACAGATACTCCTAGAGAGCAATTAATAAAGCAGCTCGACGGCGATATTCGGCTTATCCCTATTCTAGATAAATTAGGGTGCCTGCGATCAATAATTTCAAAAGAGCACCTACCATTAGACGATGAGAAGTCGACCTATATTCGGGCGAGAGCTCCAGTTCGAATTAGTTTTGGAGGAGGTGGGTCTGATTTGACTCATTACTTTGAAAACAGCGCTGGCGCAGTTATTAACACAGCAGTTTCGATATACAGTCACGCCACGATGAGGGTGCGAAACGATTCTAGAATTTTGGTTAACTCGTTAGATTTAGATGCTAAATTGGTTGCAAATGACCTTGAAGATGCCTTGTCACAAAAAGGTGTTTTTGGACTAGTTCAGTCACTGATGCATGTGGTGCAACCGAAATATGGCTTCGAATTATTCCTTAACTCGGATTTTCCCGTTGGATCAGGCTTAGGTGGGTCTGCAACGATTTCGGCGGTTATTTTAGGTTGTTTTAATATGCTTCGCAAAGATCAGTGGAATCAACATGAGCTCGCAGAAATTGCTTTTCAAGCGGAGCGATTGCATTTGGGTATCGCGGGTGGCTGGCAAGATCAGTATGCTGCAGTCTTTGGTGGATTTAATTTTATTGAATTCCATGCTAATGAAAATATTATCAATCCTATACGAGTGCATCCTGACATTGCGTTAGAGTTAGAGGAAAGCTTAATCCTATGTAATACAGGTATAGATCACCATTCTGGAAATATTCACAATAATCAGAAAGAGACAATGACTTCAGAATCTGTACGAGAGATGGTAAAGGTTAATGTTGAGTTAAGCTACGCCACACGAAATCATTTGCTCAGGGGTGACCTTGAAAAATTTGGAGAGTGCCTCGACAGGGCCTGGAAATTGAAGCGTAATTTTGGCAGAATGATATCAAATGATTATATCGATTCTATTTATAACGGGGCCATCGAAAATGGGGCAACGGGGGGGAAGCTTCTTGGTGCGGGCGGTGGAGGGTTCTTTATTTTTTATGTATCCCCATTTAAAAAGCATACTTTGATGGATCACTTACGGTCAAAAAATTTAACTTTGCAACCGTTCCGTTTTGAGCCAGACGGGCTTAAAACATGGACGTCCAGAGACAACACGAATCACGATACACTGGAATAATAAGAATAATGAGAATCTCAGATTTTAATATAGGTGAAAAGAAAGTATTTGTTATTGCTGAAATTGGAAACAATCATAACGGAAATTTTGACTTGGCTTTGGAGATGGTAGATGCAGCAACTGAAGCCGGAGCTGATTGTGTCAAATTTCAAATGCGCGACATGGCATCAGTGTATAGGAAAAAAAGCCTTTCTAAAGATGGTGAAGATTTAGGCACTGAGTATATTTTGGACTTACTAGAGCGTTTTGAGTTAACTCAAAAAGAGCATCGTAAAATTGCTCAATATTGTTTTGAACATAATATTTTATATATGTGTACTCCGTGGGATACAAATAGTATTGAGGTTTTAGAAAGTTTTGATGTGCGTGCTTACAAAGTGGCCTCAGCTGATTTAACTAACCTGCCTTTAATTGATAGTCTTGTTGCCACTAAAAAGCCTCTTATTCTATCTACTGGAATGAGTTCAGTGAATGAAATTCAGATTACTACTGATTTTCTGAATGCTCGAAGTGCTGAATTTGTTTTACTACATTGCAATAGCACTTACCCAGCGCCGTTTCATGATATTAATCTAAGTTGGCTTCAAAAGTTGAAGCAAATTCATCCTTTGGTTGGATACTCGGGTCACGAGAGAGGGACATCTGTTTCTCTCGCTGCTGTTGGTTTAGGCGCCAAGGTTGTAGAAAGACATTTTACGTTTGATAGAAATATGGAAGGTCCTGATCATGCTGCTAGTCTCGAAAAACACGAATTTCAAGCCTTAGTACGTGGAATAAGGGAGATAGAGGAGGCTTTGGGTGATGGTGTCGATCGTGTTATATCTCAGGGAGAGATGATTAATCGAGAAAACTTATCAAAGAGCTTAGTTGCTGCCTGTGAGCTTAGCCAAGGCACCATCATAGAGCCGCGACACTTAAAAGTGCTTAGTCCTGGTCAGGGGCTTTCAGCTCAGAGTTATGATCAACTTTTGGGGTTAGAAATTCAGCGAGATATGCTAGAGGAGGATTACTTCTACCCATCGGATCTCCATAACGGCAGATTGGAGCCACGTCCCTATAAATTCCATCGGCCATGGGGTGTACCTGTCCGTTATCATGATTTTTCTGAATATGATGGAAAAATTAATCCAGATATTTATGAATTTCACCTGTCATATTCAGACTTAGATTTGGATATGGCCGATTTTTTGACGGGAACGTATGAATCTGGATTTGTTGTTCACGCACCAGAGCTGTTTTCAGGAAGTCGACTTATGGATCTGGCATCACCCGACGAAGAATACCGCCAATATTCTATTGAGGAAACGCAGAGGGTTATAAATATAACGCGTTCTTTAAAGAAATATTTCCCAAGAACTGAGCGTCCAATGATAGTCGCCAATATTGGTGGGTTTACTATGGATGAGTTGTTACCTTACGAGAAACTATCGGAATACTACGAGCGTTTTTCATTAAGTTTATCTGCCTTGGATATGAATGGGGTAGAGTTAATTCCTCAAACAATGGCGCCGTTCCCGTGGCATTTTGGGGGGCAGCGTTATCAGAATTTATTTGTTCATGCTGATGAATGTGTGTTTTGGTGTGGAAAACTAAACCTTCGGATGTGTTTTGATATTTCTCATTCCAAGTTAATGTGTAACCATTTTAATTTAGATTTTTATGATTTTTCAAAAAAAATTGCACCGATTACATCTCATTTACATCTTGGAGATGCATTAGGTGTCAACGGAGAGGGGTTGCAAATAGGTGATGGTGGGATTGACTTTGGGCGATTGGCGGTTATTTTAGCTGAGAAGTGTCCAAATGCATCGTTTATTCCGGAAATTTGGCAGGGTCATAAAAATGGCGGCGAAGGCTTTTGGATTGCACTCGAACGTTTAGAAAAGATAATATAGGGTATTATACGTGACTATTGAAATTGTAAAATCAGCGATAAATGCTTCGATTAAAGTAAAGCAGCGGTTGCTTGAAAGTGATAGGTTAATGGTGCAAGTTGTGGAGTTAGCCACCCGATGTGTAGCGTCTCTAAATGTTGGTGGAAAAATTATCTTTTGCGGAAATGGTGGAAGTTTTGCCGATGCTCAGCATCTTTCTGCAGAATTTACGTCTAGATTTCTATTTGATCGGCCTGGATTAGCGTCCATTGCGCTAGGGACAAATAGTTCAGCTATGACTGCTATCGGTAATGATTATGGCTATGACAGTGTTTTTTCTAGAGAAATTGAAGCAATAGCAAATCCAGTCGATATTGTGATTGCGATTACCACTAGTGGGAATAGCTCTAATATCTTAAAGGCATTGGAAACAGCTAAGGTCAAAAAAGTTTTTACTGTAGTTTTAACGGGTTCAGGAAGAGGTAAGCTGCCTGAAGAAGTTCTGACTCTGAACATACCGTCGAACGATACAGCTAGAATTCAAGAATGCCATATTTTACTCGGACATATTTTATGCGGTATGATCGAAGAAGCTATTTTTGGTAAAAATTAGAATTCCTAGCTATTGTTTCGTTTTTCTTGGATGGTTTTTAAAGTCCTATTTTATTTAAAAGCGCGAAGATTCCATAGTAACACCCACATAGAATTCCGTTTTTGAGAATCACTTCATTCCCTCCCCGTCAACTTCAAAAGAGCTTATTTCTAATGACTAAAACTCAAATTACGGGGTTTATAACTGTTCGTACTTCCTCGACGAGGTTGCAGAGTAAATGCTTGCTCCCTTTCGGCGATGAAACTGTCATTAAACATGTGGTCAATCGAGTTCTTAGTTACGGTATCGACCCTATTATCTGTACGAGCACCCACTCGAGCGATGACGTCCTAGAAAGAGTCGCCCAAGAATTAAATGTAAAGTGTTTTCGTGGTTCATTGACCAATAAACTTAAGCGTTGGTCAGATTGTGCTAAGAGCTTTAATTTGGATACTTTTCATACGATCGACGCTGATGATCCATTTTTTGATGGGCATGAAATGATTGAAAGTATGGGGTTACTTGAGGAAGGAGGCTTTGATATGGTTAGCCCCACAAAATCTTCTGCTGCTGGCGGTGCAACAGTTGGCTATTCACTGACAGCACAGATTATTGAGCGAGCGTTACAAAGTATTCCCGATGACACAGATACCGAAATGATGTGGTATTTTCTTGAGAAAGTTCCTGGTATAAATATAATTACCTTGCATGATAGCTATCCTGACGAACCTCCAGTTAGATTAACCCTTGATTACGAAGAGGATTATTGGATGTTAGCTTCTTTAGCAAATATTCTGGGAAACAATGCGACGCGCAGTCAGATAAACCAATTTTTATTAACAAATCCAGATTTTAGTAAGATTAATTTCTTTAGGAATCACGAGTGGAAAAATGCTCAGATCGCAAAAAAAACTTAAGCTATTAGGAGTAATCAGAGAGTGGAAAATACACTAATTAATGACTATCTAACGAATAACATCCCTAATGATAGTAAATTTTCTTATCCTGAAGTGGCAAATGCGCTTGAGGCACTTCTAAATCATGAAGCCGGCTACCCATGGGTAAATGAGTTTGAAAAAAAATTCGCCACGAAAATGGGTGTGAAGTATGCAATAGCGTGCAACAGTGGCACTTCAGGGTTACATGCCGCGCTGCATGCAGTCGGCATTAGTGAGGGGGATGAGGTGATCATCCCGGCATTGACTGTAATAATGGATGCGTACGCTGTTCTTCATCACGGGGGTGTTCCAGTTTTTGCTGATGTTGATGAATCTACCCACCTTATTACCGCTGAAGAGATTGAGAAAAAAATTACACCAAAAACTAAGGCCATCATTACTGTTGCATGGGATGGTATCTCTTGTGATATGGACTCAATCATGTCCTTAGCTAAAAACCATAATCTTAAAGTTGTAGATGATTGTGCTAGAACTGTATTGTCCACTTACAAGGGTACGTTGGCTGGTACCATAGCTGATATAAGTGTTTTTTCATTTGAATCTAAGAAGCATCTAAGCGCTGGTGGCGAAGGTGGCATGATAGTTTCTAATGACGAGGCCTTGGCTACCAATGCAAGAAAATTTGCCGGGATCGGGTATAAGCATATGACTGCAGATGCAGGGCGAACTCATTTGGCTATTGGTACCGTCCAAGATCCGGCTTATAAGAGGTTCGACACAATTGGCGTGAACTATAGAATGAATGATATAACTGCTGCCATCGGCACCGGACAATTAGACCGAATTGAAGAAATTGTCAGCAGACGGCAGCAAGTTGGGAAAATGTTTCTTGAGGCAACTAGCGGGTATGATTGGTTCATACCTCAAGCTACCCCCGAAGATTGCACTCATTCGTACTACACCTTTAGTGTTGACTATCGAGGATTGGAGCTGTTTGGGGTAAGTTGGAAGCAATTCTATAATCGGTATAAGGAAATGGGGGGGGATGGGTTCTATGGGATAGTGGCTATACCTTACACCGAACCTGCTCTAGCGGGTAAAACTTTTGGATCAACTAAATGTATGCCTGGGTTATGCCCTATTTCAGAAGGACTTCAAGAGCGCGTGATGTGTTTTAAAACAAACTATCGGGATCTTGGTGTTGCTCAAGAAAAGATTGCTATTTTGGTGAAATTACTAAGGTCATTGGATGAAAAATAATATTGACATTACGCGAATGCCGACCAAATTTGGTTTCTCGCAAGGTCGTTTAACGCCCTCTAACCAATTGCAGAGATTTCCATCGGAAGCTTGGCAGCTGGAGTTTAGTCATGCACAAAAGCTCGGCATAACGTTCATTGAATTGCTTACTGAAAGGCAATTCAATAAAGACAATCCTGTTTGGTCTGCGGTTGGGCGCCGAGAAATAGCGGATGTGTGTGCTACAACAAATTGCGAAATATATTCAATATGTATTGATTATGTAATTGATCATTCGATGTTAGATGATGTTTCTAGGGCTACATTAAACCATGTAGACGACGTTCTCGTTGCTGCGGCTGATCTAGGATGTAAAATTGTTGTCTTTCCACTCCTCGAAGAAAGCAATCTGGACCTAAATAGCGTAAATCAGTTTGTTGAGATATTTCGCGAGCTTTCAGTTTGTGCATTGAAATATGATTTGACAATTTGTGTAGAATCTCTGATGAAAGCAAGTGACTTAGTTGCTTTCTTAGAGAGAGTTGGCCAAGACAATGTAAAGGCGGTATTTGATACTGGCAATAGGGTGATTGCGAGTGATGGGAACGATTTACATGCGGAGATTTTGCGTTTAAACAAGTTTATAAAGCATATTCATATTAAAGACAAAAATAGTGAAGGTCAAAATGTCATCCTAGGGACGGGGCTAGTGGATTTCAGGAGCGTATTTTCTGCGTTAAGAGACATAGACTATCAGGGTCCGCTGAACTTTGAAACGACTAGAGGCAGAGACCCTCTAAAAACAGCAGCCTTTCATATGTCATTATGCGAATTCTTTAAAAGTGAAGTCAGAGAGCTATGAGAATTCAACAATCTCAATAGCAGAGGTGTAAATTGAAAAGTTTAATGAGCAGTAAAAAATGTCTGGTTACTGGTGCGTCAAGAGGAATAGGAAAATCTATAGTGAAACGTCTGCTTGAAGCGGGTTCATTAGTAGTAGCCACAGCATCAACCGATGATGGTTTGACGGCATTAAAACTCGAATTCTCTGGATTTGGCGAAAACTTGTTGGTTATTAGGGCTGATCTTAGTCTCCAGGTCGAAGTAGAGTTGCTCTGCCAATCTGTAACAAAAGCTGTGGGCGAAATTGATGTGCTTATAAATAATGCAGGCATTTTGTGCCTTGAAAATCTGGAAAACTCTAGTGACGAGATGCTTAGAAAGAGTTTTGAAATTAATTTTTTCTCAGCTTTTTCTCTTTCAAGATATTTTTCCCGCGCGATGGTCAGTAATAAACATGGGGCTATTATTAATATGTGTTCCTCTAGCGCTTATACCGGTGGAGGTGCGCCCGAACATTGTATATATGCATCAACAAAGCATGCTCTTTTAGGCTTGACTAGGGCGCTGGATGAGGAGCTCCGTCAGTACAATATAAGGGTGGGCTCGGTCTCTCCTGCTGGTGTTGCTACAGCAATGATGAGTGGTCGCAAAGATTTGGATCACACTTCATTCATGACCGCTGATGATGTTGCTAAATCTGTGATGTATATGCTTGAGGCTGATGGCCCTGGGATCGTTTATGAGATGCGTATGTGGCGAATGAACAGGTAGTTCATTAGTGTTTAAACCAGACATATCTCCACTCTATCTTTAGGTACAATTGGAAGACAATTATGAAACATATTAGTTATGCTGACAAGTTTTCACTGCAAGGAAAAATTGCAGTGATAACGGGCGCAAGTGGATTGTTGGGGCGAAAACATAGCCTAGCATTGATGGAATTAGGTGCAACGGTTTTTTTGACAGATATAGATAATGACGGTTTGCAAAAAGCGAAGGCTGAATTGACACCTATTTATGGAGACCAGAAGGTCAGAATCCTTGAAATGAATGTAGTGTCTGAAAAAAGCATCACCAACGCAGCTGATTTTATAAGACAAAAGGCGGGCCGGGTAGATATTTTAATTAATAATGCAGCAATCAATCCTACATCGTGCGAAATCGAAGCGGATAAAAGTCCGTCTAGGCTAGAAAATTTTGACGTAATGCAATGGGATAAAGAACTTTCAGTCGGGCTAACAGGTGCATTTTTATGTTCAAAGGTCTTTGGGTCTAAAATGGCTGAAGATGGTTATGGTGGAGTTATACTGAATATTGCGTCCGACCTTTCAGTTATAGCCCCAGATCAAAGGCTTTACCTTAAAGAAGGGTTGCCGAATAACTTGCAACCTGTCAAGCCTGTTACTTATTCAGTAATAAAGGCAGGACTGGTTGGTTTAACTCGTTATTTAGCATCTTATTGGCTCGATGAAGGTGTTCGCTCCAATGCTTTAAGTCCAGGAGGTGTCTATACAGGTCAAGATGACAAGTTTGTTGAAAAACTTAGCTCATTAATACCAATGGGGCGGATGGCTGGTGACGATGAGTATGTTGGGGCCATCCAGTTTCTTTGTTCCGATGCGTCCGCTTATATGACGGGTCAAAATATAGTTATCGATGGTGGAAGATCTGTATGGTAAGTGCTGGACTCAAAAGTTCTGCTCAAACACTAATTGATGCTAAAGTCATATTTTGGGATTTTGATGGTGTAATTAAAGATTCTGCTAAGATTAAAGTTCAGGCTTACGTTGACATGTTTGCTGAATTTGGAGAGGATGCTCAAAATCAGGTTCTGCTTGATTATAAAATGGCAGGAGGCCTGTCCAGATTTCAGCTTATTCCAAGGTTCTATAATGATTTACTTAAGATCCAGTTAGATGATAAAGAGTTAACTAAAAAAATTGATTTATACTCGTTAATGGTGGTGGAAAGGGTTATCGATAGTTCTTATATCAAAGGTATTGAAAGTTATCTTGATAATAATTTTGGTAGGCAAGATTTTATAATAGTCACTAATACCCCCAAGATTGAAATCGATATCATTTTGGAAAGGCTTGGGATAGATATATATTTTAAATCAGTTTTTGGAGCCCCAGATTTAAAAGAGGATGTAGTAAAAAATATTTTGGATCGATGCGATGTTAGTGCAGATGATTGTGTCTTTCTCGGTGACTCTTCTGGAGATTATAAAGCGGCCCAAATAAATAACGTACCATTTATTTATAGAGAGTCAGAAAATGCAGGTCTTTACGAGTATTTTTTAGTAGATTTTATAGCGGTAAATGAACTGCATTGCACTAGGGACACTCTTGGTGATGAGTGATAAATATGAATTCAGAGGCTGGTGATAATGGAATTAAAATCTCTTAAAAAAAGAATAAATGAAGGTGAAAGTGTCATCGGTTCATGGATTACACTCGCTCACCCTTCTATAGCTGAAATAATGGCTCGATCTGGGTTCGATTGGTTGGCAGTAGATTTAGAACATAGTGTGATTACAATACGGGAAGCTGAAGAACTTATAAGAGTTATAGATTTGTGTGGTGTATCTCCATTAGTGCGCCTTACTTCAAATAATCCTGATCAGATTAAACGTGTAATGGATGCCGGAGCCCATGGTGTTATTGTGCCTATGGTTATGAGCGCAAAGGATGCTGAATTGGCTGTGGCTTCAGTTAAATATCCAATGAAAGGTAATCGGGGAATAGGATTGGCGAGAGCGCAAGGCTATGGCTCAACTTTTGATGAATATTTCGAATGGCAACAAGAAAATACACTAGTAATAGTTCAAATTGAACATATAGATGCTGTTAATGACATTGACGCTATATTTAGTGTTGAAGGTGTTGACGGGTTCTTTATTGGCCCCAATGACTTAAGTGGCTCTATGAATATCCCTAGGCAGCTTGATCGAAAGGAGTATAAAGATGCGGTTGATAAAATCAAGAAAGCTGGCCAACGTCATGGAGTAACAAGCGGTATTCATGTGGTTGAGCCTAACATTGAAGAATTTGATACGGCTATTAAAGATGGTTTTAAATTTGTTGCATACAGCTTAGATACTCGTGTTCTAGATGTTGGGTTTAGAAGTGTGTTTAAAGAAAGGAATATAAAATGAAAGCAATAGCAATTATCCCTGCTCGAATGGGTTCTTCAAGATTTCCTGGGAAACCACTAGCTAAGATCCATGGCCTTCCAATGGTAGCGCATTGTTTTTTGAGAACGCAAATGTGTGCCGATCTCATAAAAACCTATGTGGCTACGTGTGATAAAGAGATCGCAGAATATATCACTTCGATTGGAGGCAATGTCATTTTAACATCAGATTCTCATGAGCGCGCCACAGACCGAACGGCAGAAGCTATGCTAAAGGCTGAAGCTGATCTTGGGGAGCCGGTAGATGTTGTTGTAATGGTTCAGGGCGATGAGCCAATGGTCACTCCTGATATGATAACTTTGGCGCTTGCTCCATTTAAGAATGGGAAAGCTGTAAAGGTTGTAAACCTTATGGCAAATATTGAATCTATTAAAAGTTTTGAGGATCCAAATGAGGTTAAAGTTGTAGTAGATAACAATAGTGATGCAATTTACTTTTCACGGGAACCAATCCCATCTCGTAAAAAAGGTGTAACTAATGTGCCAATGTTAAAACAGGTCTGCATCATTCCATTTGATAGAGATTATATTATTCGATTTAATGCCCTAGAAGAGACTCCTCTAGAACGAATAGAATCTGTAGACATGATGAGAGTTATCGAAAATGGTGAAAAAGTCCATATGGTTATGACATCTGAAGTAAGTTGCAGTGTGGACACGGAGGAAGACCTCCATAATGCCTCGACACTCATGGCTCATGATTCTCTTATGCCCTTTTATATAAATAGCTAATGGAAATGTAAGTCATGAGAGTTTTGATAACTACAGTCCCGTTTGGTACGCGCGACAATACTCCTCTTGAGATGCTGGACGCAGCGGGAATAGATTATCTCATTAATCCACTAAACCGGAAGCTCCAAGAGTCAGAGTTGGCAGAAATGATACCTGATTTTGATTGTGTGATTGCAGGGACTGAACAAATTGGGTCGCTTGCACTTGAAAGTGCACCTAAACTGAAACTCATATCTAGAGTTGGTATTGGTCTCGATAGTGTAGATTTATTGGAAGCTGAGCGTCGCGGCATTCAAGTCTGCTATACACCAGAGGCTCCAGCTCCAGCTGTTGCTGAGCTTACAATTGGCCTGATGCTTAGTTTATTACGCTCTATACAAACTGCTAATATGGAATTACATCGTGGTGATTGGAATCGTTATTTTGGTCGTAGGCTAGAAAATTGCACGGTTGGAATCATTGGTGCTGGAAGAATAGGATCTCGTGTTATCAGGCATCTCGAAGGATTTGATGTGAAGTCAGTTCTGGTTAGCGATAGAAATCAAAAAAAAGTATTCCATGAACGATTTAATACGTCGCTTGTTGACAAGGATACGATCTTTAGGGAGGCGGATGTGGTCTCGCTTCATCTACCGTTGACTGTTGAAACAAGGAATATGATTACTAAGCGAAATCTGTTGAGTATGAAGCATGACGCTATTATATTAAACACCTCGAGAGGAGGAATTATAAACGAGCAAGACCTATATGACGTTTTGAAGTCTGGCCATTTAGGCGGCGCTGCAGTTGATGTGTTTAATAAAGAACCATATGAAGGTCTTCTGTCATCTATAGATCGGTGCGTTTTAACTGCTCACATGGGTTCAATGTCTGTTGATTGTAGAGTTAGGATGGAAATAGAAGCTACTGAAGAAGTGGTAAGGCTTTGTAGAGGGGAGGCATTGAAATCTGCTGTTCCAGAGGAGGAGTATGATGTTCAGCGCGCCGGACTGTAATTTTAAAAAAGTGGTTGTGGCTGGTGGAAGTGGATATTTAGGCAGTCATGTTGCAGATGCGTTATCAATAGCTGGGCATGAAGTAATCATTTTTGATTTAGTTTCCTCTCCATGGTTACGGGAAGATCAAACTATGATTGTGGGCAGCTTGTTGGATAAGGACTCAGTTTTTGCAGCCATTAATGGCGCTGACGTAGTATACCATTTTGCCGGAATAGCTGATATTGGAGAATCAAAATCACGCCCAAGGGATACACTTGAATTCAACATTATGGGAACTGTTAATTTATTGGATGCAGCGGTTAAAGCGAATGTTAGTCGTTTTGTTTTCGCCTCAACAATGTACGTATATAACGATTTAGGCTCGTTTTATGGTGCGAGCAAGCAAAGTGCTGAGGTCATTATTAGTACCTATTCCCGAGAGTATGATCTACAATTTACGCTATTACGTTATGGTTCGCTTTATGGTCCTAGAGCTCAAAAATGGAATGGTGTTCGAAAGTATGTTGAAAAAATCATTGAAAGTGGGGTTATTGAATATAGTGGGTCTGGTTCTGAGAGGCGGGAGTATATTCACGTTAGTGACGCAGCTAGGCTTAGTGTAAATATATTAGCTGAAGAATATGTAAATGTCGCTATAACCGTAACGGGGCAGCAGGTTCTAACTTCCTCTGAATTAATGCAAATGATTTTTGAAATTTGTAATCTTCCAATGAACGTTAAATGGATTGAGCCTAAATCCAATAGTAACGACCATTATAGCATTACACCTTACAAGTATAACCCTGTGCCAGCTTCAAAAATTATGCCAAAGCACTATATAGATTTAGGACAGGGCATTCAGGACGTCATAGAAGAAGTGCATACAGACTTAAATAAAAAGAAAACAACACCAAATTCCATACTTAATTAATATTAGCAAGGTAGGTAGTCATTGTTTAATTCGGTTTATAAGAACAAAAAAGTTTTAATCACAGGCCATACAGGCTTTAAAGGTAGTTGGTTGTCCATCTGGTTAAATAACCTTGGAGCCCAGGTATATGGATTATCTTTAGATCCGACTTGCAAGCCCTCAAACTATCAAGCCTGTAATTTGCAAGCGCACCTTAAGGAAGACTTGCGTGTTGATGTCACATGTAAACAAGATGTGATAACGGCAATAAACAGGATACAACCAGATTTTATTTTTCATCTTGCAGCTCAAGCTCTTGTCAAGGACTCTTATAAAGACCCAGTTAAGACGATGATGGTTAATGCCATTGGAACAGTAAATGTGCTTGATGCACTTCGGGAAATAAAAAATAAAGTGACGGTAGTTCTTATAACAAGTGACAAATGTTATCACAATGTTGAGTGGCTATGGGGGTATAAAGAGACTGATCAATTAGGAGGGAAAGACCCCTATAGTGCTTCAAAAGCTATGACTGAAATTGCGATCAGAAGTTTTGTGAACTCCTATTTCCCACAAGATGGCAATGTTAGCATCGGTATTGGCCGCGCTGGAAACGTGATAGGTGGAGGAGACTGGGCCGCAGACCGAATCGTACCAGATTGCGTGAAGGCATGGTCTGAGGATAAGAGGGTAGATATTAGAAGCCCAAAAGCAACTAGACCATGGCAGCATGTCTTAGAGCCTTTAAGTGGCTACTTGCATCTTGGTAGTGTGTTAAGTGCATCTGGACTTCATCATGGAGAGGCGTTTAATTTTGGACCTTTATCGAGCAGTAACTTTTCAGTAGAACAGTTAATCGAAAAAATGGCTATTTTTTGGGATAAAGTGAACTGGAACGATACATCGTCTTATACTGGCCATGTCCATGAAGCTGGTTTACTACGTCTTAATTGTGAGAAAGCCCAAACATTTTTAGACTGGGAACCAGTGATGAATTTTGATGAAACGGTTGAAATCACATCGGCCTGGTATAAAAGTTTTTATGGTGCAGCATCACCGTGCATGCATGACATCACTAATGAACAAATCCAAGGTTATGTCGATCTAGCAATAGCTAGAGGTCGAAAGTGGGGGAATTAAAGATAGAAGGTTGTTTACTAACGCCCTTAAAAAAAATCCCTAAGACCGGTGGGGTTGTATTACACGCCCTTAAATCATCGGATATCGGATATGCCGGGTTTGGTGAAATATATTTTTCGTCTGCAAAACCAGGAATTATTACTGATTGGAAGCTCCATAAAAGAATGACATTGAATTTAGTTGTACCTTTGGGCAAGATTAAATTTGTATTATGTGATCAGAGAGATGGATCACCAACTTTTGGAAATTATATTGAAGTTTTATTAGGGCCTAGCCATTATTACCGGCTTACCGTACCCCCAAACATTTGGGTTGCTTTTAAAGGTGTTTCTGAGTCAGAAAGTTTTTTAGCAAACATAGCTAGTTTAGAGCACGACGCCAATGAGGCTGTGCGAGCGCCTATAGAGGCCTTTGATTTTGATAGGAGAGGAGATTGATGAAAGTAGTGATTTTAGCTGGAGGTTTTGGCACTAGATTGGCTGAGTACACAGATGTAATTCCAAAACCAATGGTCTGCATAGGTGAGAGACCTATCTTATGGCATATTATGAAACGATACGCGCACTATGGACATAAAGATTTCCATATCGCTCTCGGGTATAAAGCGGAAGCTGTTAAAAAATATTTTTTAGACAATAACCAGGTTAGCTCCAATTTTACGATTGATCTGAAAACTGGAGAGCAAACCCATTTTGACAGAGATAATGTAGATTGGAGAGTTACCTTAGTTGACACTGGCCTTGAGACTCTCACAGGGGGGAGGGTAAAGCGTTTAAAGTCTTTCATTGGCGAAGAGTGTTTTCTTCTAACCTATGGTGACGGACTTGCAGATATAGATATAGAAGCATTGGTGGCATTTCATAAAAGAAATAAAAAGATGGTTACTGTGACAGCTGTTCGCCCGAGTGCCCGCTTTGGTGAATTGAAAATAGATGGAGATGTAGTGACTTCATTCGAAGAAAAACCTCAAACTGCATCAGGTTGGATTAACGGTGGGTATTTTGTTGTAGAACCAGAGTTTCTTGATCTTATAGAGGGAGACTCTACTATATTAGAACGCGGTCCTCTTGAGAAAGCTGCAGAACTTGGTCAATTGTCAGCATATAAACATCACGGATTTTGGCAGTGCATGGATACTAAGCGTGATAGAGACCTTCTCAATGACATGCATGAGAAAGGGTCACCTGCTTGGGAATGTTTTGATAGTGAAAGGTGATTTAATCAGGTTATCTAAATCTTGTATTGGAGCTGCTGAAAAAAATGCCGTTATGGATGTTCTTGATAGTGAGTATTTGGGCATGGGCCAAAAGACAAAAGATTTTGAGAACATTTTGTCTGCATATTTCAATAGGACCTCAACTTGCGTTGTTAATGGCACGGCGGCTCTTCATTTAGCGCTTCAAGCTGTGGGTGTAGGTATTGGTGATGAAGTTCTAGTTCCATCGATAACATATGTCTCATCCTTTCAGGCTATAGCTGCGACTGGAGCAACTCCAATAGCATGTGACATTGACCCTACAACTTTTTGCCTTGATGTTAATGACGCTGAATCGCGAATTACCGAGAATACGAAAGCTATGATGCCTGTTCATTATGCTGGAGGTATGGGTCCAATATCTAAATATTATGAACTTGCGAATAAACATGGGTTAAGGGTGGTTGAGGATGCAGCGCATGCCTTAGGCTCACAATACGATGGCAACTTAATCGGATCTTTTGGAGATATTACCTGTTTTAGTTTTGATGGCATTAAAAATATTACAGCGGGCGAGGGGGGGTGTATCGTCACCAGTGACCCCAAGGTGATAGAGAAAGTTAAGAATTCCAGGTTACTTGGTGTAGATAAAGATACAGAAGCTAGATTTAACCGGAAACGGTCATGGGATATTAGCGTCACAGATCAGGGGTGGCGCTACCATATGAGTGATATTATGTCGGCTATAGGGATTTCTCAGTTTCATAGACTTGATGAATTTTCAAGTAAACGACAGAAGTTAGCGGAGAGATATGGTGTTAAGCTTAAATCTTCTGGAAGAATAATCCCCTTGATAAGTGATTTTAAAAATATAGTTCCTCATATTTATGTCATAAAGATAAAAGGTTGTATCAATAGGGCGCTTCTGAGGAAAAATATACTTGCTAGAGGAGTTGAGACTGGAATACATTATACACCTAACCATTTATTAGACTATTTTCGTCATGATGTAAAACTGGATTTACCCGTAACTGACTTGCATTTCCCTACTATTTTATCTCTGCCCTTACACCCAGATTTATCTTTTGATGATGTGGATAGGGTTTGCCATATACTAATTTCGGAACTAAAAAAACTATAAGTCAACCATTGCTTAAGGATATTTAAGTTGTTTCTCTATTATGCTGTTGGTCAGCAAACTTCTGTAGTTTTACGAGCATTCCAAGAATTTTTAATGCGTTATTTTTTCTTGCCGGAACAGCTGGCTGTTTGGAACTTGATGGTTGTGATTGCTAATGCAACATCGCTATTTCAATTAAATGTTTTAGCAGCTATCAATATAAAAATTTCTCAAATGATTGGTTCTGGTTCGACTGACCTAGAAAGACAGAAAGTTAGGTCTAGCGCAATCTGTATAGAGTTTTTTCAGCAAATTATTTTGGTGACCGTGTTAACGCTACTAGCACCGTTCGTATGGGACCTTCCTGAGCGTTTTAGTACTATTATCTTATGGTCAGCAGGATTAACTATTTTTCAAACAGCTTTGATTAATCTATTTGTAGGTTTCCATGAAAGTAACGGGAGTTTTATTAGGTTAGGAGCTGTTCTTCCAATAAACGCACTCATTCAGTTGTTACTAGTCTGGGTTAGTATTTCTTTTTTTGGGCTAATAGGGCTGTTTGGGAGTATGCTTTTTAGTTTAGTGTTGGGTTTGATTGTGCTTTTGTGTTCTTTAAAATTTTTGCGATTTGGAGCAGTCCAACCACCCAGTTCAGTACAGTCAAAAATCTTATTAAATACGGCTTTTAAATTTCGTATATCTGATTTAGGCACTACATTATTCTATGCGCTTGACACTATTATTGCGTCACTTTTGCTCACCCCCTCAGGTCTTTCTCTATTCGTTACAGCTAAATTCATGGCATCTCTATCATCTCACGCTATAATGGCGTTTAGCCGTATAAATTTAGTTAGTCTTGGAAATAGTGTAGGTTCTGAAAAAGATACAGATGAAATTTCAGATAGCGTCACAAGGCAGTTTTTTTTGATATATATTGTGCTTGCACCAGCCTTAATTCTTTTTGCAGGCCCATTATTTAGGCTATTTCTTCCAATATTTCTTCCCGCCTATTCAAATAGTTTAGATATTTTACCGTTTTTTATGTTGGGTATACTTTGTTCTTCTCGGGCACTTTTTCTACGAAATTTATGGATACAATCAAATCAATGGCGACGTATTGGACAGTCTGGGATAATAGCACTAGGTACATCAATTCCTATCCTATTCTACGGCTATTATTTCCTTGGCTCCTTGGATGCTCCTGGTTTGGCTAAGGTAGTACTTTTCTCTCAACTTCCTTATGCCCTGATTTTAATACTTATGGTATCCAAAACCTCTTGTTCATTTAACCATGCTGTAATTAGAAGTCTTATTTTTTTATTAAGTTTCACAGGTATATGTTCTTCGTTATATTTTAACGGTTCTTATACTGATTATATTTATAATAATATTTACTCTTTTGGTTATAGCCTTTTTGTTGGGTTAGCATCGTTTATTCCCTTTCTAATTTGTGGGATTTTCATGTATAAAATAATTTTCAAAAAATCTCTGACATAAGAAAGTAAAAAAGAATATTATAAATATTTTTTCAGTAATACATATTATATCGAATTATCAGTTTGGCCTTTTTTATGATTAGCTTTAAAAATAAACATGCTCTTCTTCTTACTAATTTTGATTTTATCGATATTATTCATCTGTCGCTTGGGAAGAAAAATCGGGGTTTTACTATATTCTGGGATCCTTTTAGAAGTGATTTAGGGGTGTTGGTCTCTGCCTTAATATTTTTTATCGGGCGTAGAAAGAGTGGAGTATTGATAAAAAAAATTGGATCTCTTCTTAAACTTGATATTTTACCTGTCCCACATGGCGATGTGGTTCCAGACTATCATTTTATTCAAATACAATCTGAAATTGAAACTACCGAATATTTAACGCAGGATTATGAAACGACTGGTCTTGTTAGTACTTCATATTACCAAAGGTTAGGTTTAGATGAGTTTTGTGTTCGCTCTTTGGACCTTAAAAGATCTGGGTTGATTATTAGTAGTTTGGTTGAAAATTTGAAAGTATTAGATTCTTTGGAGTGCAAATCAGTTGAAGTAGTAGTTTGCCGTGGCGAGATACCAACTAAGATAGTCGAAGAGATTTTAGAAAGAAATCAGGCAGTAATACGGTTCAGGTTATGGCGGTTGGATCTTATTTCCATAATAGGTGCCATTACTATGCTTTCAGGAAAAGTAATGTCGCTCTTGTGCCGCTCACTTTTACCTGTCAGCTTTAATAGAGTTGATCTGCCGGAAAATGGAATGATAGCTGTTGAATATGTTGATCCTAGATGTTCGTCTGGCGGTCCTACGGAGCCTAATTTTCTAACCACTATTGGGATCAACTCTGACAAAATTATTGCATATGTTAGATCTGGTCAGGCGGCTAGGAATGGTCCAAAAAGGAACTTTGTATTGCAGGAACCTATATCTGTTGTGTTTGTTGATGAGTTACCAGTGCCGGTCCATTGTTTCAAGGTGTTTTTTCTGGCAGGGAAATCATTGCTTGGGAATGTCATTCATAACAGGTGCTCATTTAGAAGGTTTATGATTGACTTAAGTGACTTGTTAAATTGGGTAGAATTCACAACTTTTTTATCTATTTATAAGCCAGCTGCTCATGTTTACAACACTATTCCGAACGGGAAAACGGGCACACGTTTTGACAGTGGCATTTATACTGGCGCTTGTAGAAATTCAAACTGTGTGAGTGTTAGCTACCAGTCAAGAGTGCAGTATCGGCGGAAATTATATTATTTCTTTGAGGTGTTTGATAAGTTTTATTACTGGGGAAGTGCTTGGCAGAAAGACTACTCTTATCCTCAGTTTGTCACAGATTCTATTAGTCTAGGTTTTTTAGGTAAAAAGTTAGATTATAAAGCGCCAGCAGGAAGCACAACATCTTCAAGAAAAGTAGCGGTATTTTTATCAGATATCGACACAGAACACCCCCTTCATTATACGTTGAACTATACAATAATTTTTTTGACTGAGGTGTTTCAAACCATATTTGAGTTCAATAAAAGTACAGAAGAAAAGCTAGAAATTTTGTTAAAACCTAAAGACCCTGAGCATTGGAAAATTTTATTGAACACAGGATTATTCAAAAAATTTTTAGAAGACGACAATCTGCACATTACTGCTAAATTGGATGCGCGTCATAGTATTAGTGATACATTAAATATGGCAGATAAAGTAATCTCTATTGGTTTCACGACTCCAGGAATAGATGCTCTATCTATGAACATACCGTCCATTTACTTTACGCCTTACACAGGTATATATAATAATATATTTGATGATCCCGGTTCTCCGCTCGTTGCAAATAATCGAGAATCGCTATTACGGTTTCTTAGGGAGGAGGTTGAGGTTAATGAAAGTTTCCGATGTTCCATATTAGGTGATCACTCCAACCGTACAGAAGAATATTTTGTAAGCGAGTTAGGGAAATTACTATCGTGAATGCTGATGTTAGAGTAATGATTACGATGATACTCGTGATGTCAACTATAATCTTAATGCTGGCATTTCGGAAAAAAGCAGTTTCTTGCTATGTTACTATATGGCTTTTTATGCCACATGCTGGTCAAGTTATATTCGGCTACCCTCCAGATATACCTCAATTTGCCTTTGTCGAACTGTCTGGTGCTATTATGTTAGCAATTATTGCTCTGAGCTTTTCGAGACCTACGAGGGTCTTGGTTAATAATGGGCATGCATTCCAGTATTGTAACCATAGCAATTTCCTGCTTAAGCTTATAGGTGTGACGATTTTACTACAACTCTTCATCACGACTATTTTCTTATTGGATATTATTGGTCAGCATCAAAGCATTCCGGTGGGGAAGTTTGTTGTGAGCTTTTCTAGTGAGATTTCTGGCTTTCTATTCCTTTTTGCAGTTCTAAGGCTTGTACGATCTCTGCGGGAAGTAGAGATGGTCATGAAGGTGTTTATTTGGTGTGCTCTTGCTTTAACTGCTAATTATTTAATAGTTATATTATTCCCTGGTACTTTGGGACTTGTTGAAAAATACTCTTTTGATGAAAAAGGGTTGTTCTTTTCAATATTCCTAAATGATTATATTTTGGTCAGTTTAGTCGTTGGATTGTCCTCATTATTTTGCCTATATTTTTCAGTAAATAGAAGGAATATACTTTGGGTAGTTTTAGCGATTATTTTAGGCTTGATGGTTTTTATAAGTTTTAAGCGGTCGATTATATTAGCGTATTTGATGGCATTAATGGTATTTGTATATTTCGAGTATATGTCGCAGAAAAATCGGTTAATGGTTTGGTTAATTGTATTCTTGTTGGCAATTTTTGTAACTATTAATACTGAACAAATTCTACAAGGGACGTCAGGAATATTCCAAACCGAATACCTTATGAAACGTGTAATGAATGTTGGATCATTAGACTCATTTGTCGTTAGACTCGGCATCCAACTGAGAGGGCTAGACATAATTTCGACATATTTCCCAATTGGTGTGGGTAATAATATGCTCAGGTACCACATGGCAGGGTCATTACCTGCTGGTTTCTCTCCTAGTGATCCGAGTTTGATGGAAGGCTATTACAGTGTTTTAAATGGCAAAATTACTGAGTCTCACAATGGTTATTTTGAACAATTAGCATCGTATGGCTTTCTTGGCATTGTATCACTTATGTTACTGATATTTATTATTACCCGGAATCTGTTGCAATCATTTAGCAATAGGCTCTCCGCATCTGGCCTTTATGGCGTTTCTCTCGCAACGGCGAGCTTTCTGGGTACTTATTATTTATTACTAGGCTATCCTAGGTTTTTTGTTGCGGTATTTATCCTTCTTCAAATGACCTTTGTGCTCCGCCATACTTCATATTATAAGTTCCCCGTAAAACTGCTTTCAAGGATCAAACAATGAGGCACGTATTAATTACAGGCATGTACAGGTCAGGCACTACACTGATGCACCATTTATTGGATTCCCATGCAGATCTAGATGTATTTCCTGTCGAAAACTGTATTGTTCGAGACGGTCTTTTCGCTATCAAGTTGCCTAACGCGCGTCGCCGTACACTAAGTCCCTTAATTAGAAAGATTAGAGCTGGTGACTTTGAAGATGCAGTTACCTATATGATTAATCATGAAAAGATAGGTTTGCCCCTTAAAGAAAGTATTAACCTATCCGGTAGTACTGGGGATCAAACTGTCTCTCAAAAATTTGACGTTAAGGTATTTAGACGGAAGCTCCTTGAAAGTATGATAGGTCTCGATGTAGCTGATAAGAGTTCATTAGTTTTGCGATTGTATGAGGCTTATCACATGGCATATTCGGCTGCAATAGGCACTCCTGAGGACTGCAATGAGAAAATTTTAGTCAATAAGTGTCCTGAAGCTGGATTAATAATTGATTTTTGTCTAAAAAATCTAGAAGACGTTAAAATAATTCATATCATTAGGGATCCTCGTGATGTTATTGCGTCGTTCAAGGCGGAACTTTCAATTAATATGTATCATCCATTTTTTCGCTTACTGACTCGCCTAAACTTATTGAAAAATAGTTATAATTGTTTTTGCGAATATCAAGATGATGAAAGAGTATTGTGCGTGCGATATGAAGATTTAGTTGTTGAGCCGGAAAAAGTTATGCTGGCTGTGGCTCATCATATTGATGTACCTATGAGTGCTACGCTGATTCAGCCAACTATAAATGGAGTTCCTTGGAAAGGGAATTCGAGTAATGTAACTAACCGCAAGATGAATTATGGAATTACAGTTGATTTAAAAAAATATCTTAAAAAGCTTAACCATAATGAAATTAATTTTATTGAACGTTATATTAAGACTGAAAGTGAAATAGTGGGCTACGAACATCGAATTGTTAAGAGCTCAATTAAAATTTACTTGTCGATGGTTAAGTATATCATTATTTCTTTAATTCATATTCCCACTTATCGCTTTATGTTTAAGAGAAAGTTAAAAAAATATCTGAATGTTTAAAAATCTCCTACGAAAACAATTAAATAAAACTGAGAATGGATTTATGACAAATAATTTTTTTTGTTGTCCTGCCGATAAAGGCGGACTTACCGAAAAAGAAGGGTTTCTTACATGCAATATTTGCAAAGAAAGGTACGAAATTCACGACGGAATCCCTGTATTTGCTAAAAAACGAGGGTACTGGTCTAATGCCTCGCAGGGAACTATGCGAAGGGTGATTGATTTGTCTGTTTCATCTGGCGACTGGCGTAAAGTGCTGCAAGATGAGATTCCAGATTATGAGAGGCATATATCTCCTTTATTTCGTGGTGATATACATGTTGTATTACCTATTTCGAAGAATTCAATTGTTCTTGATGCGGGTAGCATGTGGGGTGGAATTACCCTTCCTTTGGCTCAGTTGTGCGACACAATATACGCTGTAGATCAAACCTGGGAATCTCTTAAATTCCTAGAGATAAGAGCTAAGCAAGAATCATTAAATAATATTGTTCCTGTGGAGAGTTCAATAGCTAAGCTTCCTTTTGAAGATAATAAATTTGACTTAATCATTCTTAATGGCGTTCTAGAATGGTTAGCTACTGAAGACGAGGTTGTTTTAGATAGGGACTGGAGTAATCCATCGACCAAGATCTTGAGTAAGGCAAAAGGTACTGATCCTGAGGCAATGCAGTTACATGGCCTCATAGAGCTTAACAGAGTATTAAAGGACGATGGGTCGATATATATAGCGATTGAGAATCGTATTGGGCTACAATATTTAGCAGGATACCCGGATGACCATGTAAATATTCGTTTCGTTAGTTTTTTACCCAGATTTTTGGCTGACTTCATTACACGAAAAGTTAAAAATCATCCATACCGGACCTATTTATATTCGCCTAATAAGTTAAAAAAATTAGTTAAAAGGGCCGGTTTTAAACATGTGGAGCTATATTCTTCATATCCCCATTATAATATTATATCAAGACTAACTCCTTTTGCTGATTTTGATAGCCTCGGAAATCTTCCCCTAAGTGGAGGTGCACCCCTAGATACTAGTGGAAAAATTAAGGTGGCGCTTTTCGCGTTGGTGTGGGGGCTAGTGCCGAATCCAATTAGAAAGCATTTAGCTCCCAGCATTTCTGTGATAGCAGGAAAAAATAAGAGCCCTATCGCGGAAATGGTCAATATATTTCTTTCTAAAAACATCATCAGCCATGCAAATTACGCAGTTATTTTGGCTAACAATCGTTTCAGCGATGAAACGCCAGCTAACTTCCTGTTAAAAAATAAAGATGAAAAGTCACCCGAGCTTTTCTGTAAGGTTACGCGTGATCGGCGGACCGAAAGCCTTGTGCATGAAAGTTCGCAGCTGGTAAGTCTTAATGAGCAGTTAAAAGATACTTCTTTATTTGGTAGCGTACCAAGGGTTAGGTTTACTGGTGACGTTAATGGGATGGAACTACAAGTTACTGAATTTGAAGATTTAATTCCGGGTGAATCAGGTTTTCTGAAAGGTGTATTAAGAGCGCTGACTGGCGAAAAATATAAGTCAGGCTTGAGAGGCCAGCTTAGAAAATTGATTGAGAGCAGATGGAGGGCAACGACTTCCCAAACAATTGATGATGCTATGGTTTGGCTAGCGCGTTTTAACAAGAATACATCGATCAGGACTATAAAAGATACCGAGTCGCTGGTGAAGATGATTCGCGTGGAACTAGACAATCTAAGTGGCAATCAGCTTGTGCTAGGCAAGGATTTTTTGCAATCGTTGTCAGGCGTTAATATCGGTACTGTGCAGTTGGCTGGCGAACATGGTGATTTTGACTTGTGTAACGTTTTTCGTAAAAAGAATAAATCCATATTTCTTGTTGATTTTGAACACATGGAAGAAGAGTGTCTTCCGTTTTTTGATCTAGGAAATATTTTATTTAGTAGCTTAGTTCGAGAATGGAAAGATAGCGGTAGGTCTGAGAGTTTAGAGAGGTTCTTTACCAAGCGAGGCTGGGATGATGTTCTTAAAAGGTGTTTAAAGACTTATGCTAAGGAATCAGGAGTCGCTTTAGAGATCCTAGAATACCTACCTGGACTTGTCGCAATTCGACAATTTACAAAGGTTTTTCCAGCGTCTCGAGACCCGAAAGATTATCCATTGTATGATGCCGAAGTGTATTCGCAAATGATATTGTGGAAGCTGGAACTTCTTAATGGGTAGTAATCATGGGCGTTACTTTATTAGTCGATTACTCAAGGTGAGTAAGTCAGTCATGAGGGTCGCTTATAATACTTTACATGCATGGGATAGAGCTATTGGCCTCGGGTTTGATGAGGGGGCTCATAATTATTTAGTTCGTCGCGCAGCTGCGGCCTACGATATGGTGGATGCGCCTGATGAGATCTATTATGCACGGCATTATGGAGACTTCATTGAGGAGAAATTGAATTCAAATGGGCTCAAATCACAAGCGAGGTTACTTGATCTAGCATGTGGTCAAGGACGAATGATCTCAGAACTCGTCGGTCGCGATCTAAATTTCAAAAACATCATGGGTGTGGACTTTTCGGATGAGGTTTTAAGCCGCGCTCGTAAAAATCTTTATGGGTTAAGTACGGATGCTGATATTAAGTTAGAGTCTTCTGATCTTCTCGATTATGTGAGATCAGTTGAGGATAAAAGTGTTGATGTTTTACTGCTGCTTGAAGTTCTCTATATGTTGCCGAATCCAGAGTTAGTCTTATCGGAGATCTCACGAACGTTAACCTCAACAGGCATGGCGTTCTTTTCGGTAAGAACAGACTATTACTATGGGTTGTCTGCCTTGAAACAGGGCCTTTTCAATAAATTACAGGAATTTGAAGTTGCGACTGCAGATGAGCTTTTTAATTCAGGCGTTCTACTTAATTGGACTAGTTCGGAGAGAATTTTTAATGATTTCGCTGCTTCATATGGTCTAGTTATTCAGGGGTGTACCGCTATTGGCAGTTGTTCTGGGATTCCTGGTGACCCATTGGAGTCCATCGTCAGACCATCTGAATTAAGTTCTGTAGATCAAAATAGCCTACTTAAACTAGAAAAATTCATGGGTGATAAATATCCAGATAGTGGTAGATACTTACTTTTCTCAGCAGTGAAGGCAAAGCTTCATAAAGACATACAATAGGTAAAAAAGGATAGCGTATTTCAAAATGAAAGAGACGACAGAATTACCGCGGCTACATATTACTCGAATAGACTCAACGGAAAAATCTAGTGACAATAACAGAAGTCATTTGGATTATAGCTTGGGTAACTGGTGTTTTTCAGCGGCATCTCTTTCCGACCCAAATTTTCATGAGCAGCACAACGTGTTTTTTTATGATAACGCTGATAATGACATTGCTAGTAATAATCACGCTGTAGTAAATGGTGTTTTTGATACGCTCATGCCTTTGCTGGCAAAGGAACTTAATCGATATCACGAAAAAAAATTCAGCGTTAGATTTTGGGAAATTACAGTAGGGTATTGGTTTAGGCAATACCTCGACGTTTTTTATGACCGATACCAAGTGCTTGCTAGAGTGAGAGCCTCGGGTACAAAGTTTAAAGTTGTTACAATAAGAGAAAGTAGCGAATGGGTAGCGAGCGATACAGATGATTATTCTGTCAATGTAATGTCCGATCTTTTGAACCACCAATTATTCAGCCATATTATCCACCGTGTTCCGGGCTTCCACGTGATCGACTCACTGAATGCCGAGCAGCAAGTCAAGGAAAAAATTGGGAGGAAGGAAACATCTCATCTGTTTCGACAATTTGCCTTTTATGTCGCTAGCACTCTCGTTAGATATAACAGGGTTGTTTTGACGAGAGCATATTTTTCATTAGGCTTAAACATTCGATTAGCAATTAGATTTCTTTCTATGCCGCTTTTAGGGACTCCAAAGGTTGATTGTACCGATGTTAGTACTGATCGAAATGCGCGAGAAGCATTTACGTTAAAAGTTAAAGATCCAACCGAGTTTGAAGCATTGGTTTCTCAGTTATGCGGGAAAAACATTCCAAAAGTTTTTCTTGAGGGGTTTCCTAAAGCGTCGGCGCTAGCCCTGAAAACTATGCCCAAGCGTGCCCGCTTGTATGTTACCGCCAATGCGTTTGCAGCGCAGGAACTCTATAAGATGTGGGTTGCCTTTGCGGTAGAGGCTGGGGCTTCAAAGCACGTAATTATTCAACATGGAGGGAACTACGGGCATTCCAATGTACACTCAGAGGAAAGATTCGAACTAGCCACCGCTGATTATTATATGACATCAGGGTGGTATGCCGAGGATGAAAAAATGGTAATACCTTTAGTAGCGTCACCGCGCTTGGGTGGTATTGGTGATTATGAGAAGCATAAACCTAAATTATCACCAAAAGGAAAGTTCCTTTGGGTTCTCGCGTCGTTGCCGAGGTATCAATACACGCAATGGTCGGCACCTCAAGGCCCAGCTTTTTTGTCCTATCTTGACGACCAAAAAAACTTTGTTACGAGTTTAAAAAAAGAGGCGCTTAATACTCTCTTATGCAGGCCATATAATTATGAATATGGTTGGAATGATTTAAAGTACATTGATTCAACAAATGAGAAATTTTCCGTAGATATCCTGCGCAAGCCTTTACGCGAAATGATAGTAAAATCAAAATTAGCCATATTCACTTACGATTCGACATCAATGATGGAGTCAATGGCTTTAAATGTGCCAACAATATGTTACTGGATTCCAAGTAGTTGGGCTTGGAGGCCGTCGGCTCAAAATCTGCTCATGGCCATGAAGGAAGTGTCTATTTTTCACGCTTCAGGAAAAGAAGCGGCCGAATTTTTAAATACCTTGCAAGAAGACTGTATGTTATTCGATTGGTGGAACTCAACAAAGGTTCAGTTAGTTAGATCACAATATTGTAAGGAGTACGCGTTAACTAGAGATAAAGAATATACGCTATGGTCCGATTTTTTCAATCGGATTTAGCTTGTAAGTTAGTAGGCTCCAAAAAACGCGTTCTAGAATAATAAGGATTGATGAATATAATGCTCAAACAGGAAACTCTCAATACGCCATTTTTCACTGTGATTATAAATTGCCATAATTCAGAATCTTATCTGCAGGAAGCTCTAGCATCCGTAGTGTCCCAAACTTTCCAAGATTATGAAGTTATCGTCTTTGATAATGCATCTACGGATGCTACCGCAAAAATATCAAAAGATTTTGGAGCTGACATCCATTATTATTTTAGTGAAGTGAAGCTCACTCTAGGAGCCGCTAGAAATAGGGCTATTATGAAAGCTGAAGGTAAGTATATTGCCTTTCTAGATTCTGATGACGTTTGGGTTCCCTCGAAACTTTCTGCCCAGCACGCATGCATAACTGAGCGAGACTCTATTGACTGTGTTGGTCTATGCGGCTCAGACGCTCTCAGGGTGGCTGCCGATTTGACACCTATAGCGACGTACTCTCTTGGTCGGATCCGCCCTAAGAAAGATGTTATGACTTCATTAATGTATGACTGCTTCATCCCAATGTCGAGTACAGCTGTGAATCGTAGGGTGTGCATAGATCTTGGCGGATTTGATGAATCCTATGAAATTGTTGAGGAGTGGGATTTATGGATTAGAATTGCTCGAAATTTTGAAGTTGTATATCTACCTGAATGTCTCGTTCTGATTAGATTTCATGGCTCAAACACCTCTAAAAATTATGTTGGTCAAGATAACGAAATAAAAAGAATGCTCGCTGGTATAGAGACATCAGGCATTGTTGAGAAAAAAACTATGGAATCCGTTCGAACTACTTGGATGATGAGATATAAAATTGTTCAGCTATTCAATTCCTCTAATGACAATCTAAAAGGAAAAGCTAAGAAGGTGGTCCAACTTATTATCTTTTCATTGCAAAATCCCAGAGTGTTCCTTTCTTTAGCGAGGTCTTACTTTTCTATTCGGTTAATACGTTTCGCATTCATAAAATACTTTAATGCATAGAAAGGCTGTTTAATGTTTGTAAAAATTTAATTACGTTTTTTGCTATTGACCAATTTGGGTAGAGTCTCATTGCTATATGAGGCAATCTTGAAAGTACATTCTCAAGGTGCTAGAAAATATATAAAGAATAATATTTATGTGTTTAGTCCTTAAAACTAATGGGGTAAATTATGTCGTAGCGCCCGGTTCGGTGTCCCATTTAGAGTTTCTCTACAATACCAAAATTCGTTGTTAGATAAGCACTGAAAATTTGTATCGTCGATAACGCTAATAGTTTTGCCTAGGATCGATAGACGAAAACGTTCAAATCGAGTCGATCAGGATCAAAAGCTTAAATGCTTTCCTTAGTGGCAATCTCTAAAAATTATATTTTAGGGGTTCTTGAGTAATGATTTAATATCTATGAACAATTAGTTGATATATAGTTATAGCCTCCGTCATTTAGTCGTTCTTTTGCATTGGTAGAAGGGCCGCGAAGTGGTTTTTTGCACATTATAGTTTATAACTAGTATTAGTATTGTGACATATGCGAGAATTTTTCCCGTTATCACATTCCTAGATGTCCCTAACTACTTTAAAAGGTTTTAAATAGTCAGTGAAATTAATATATTTTGATCATCCAACTGAGGTTCGATCAGCTGAAATTTTAGAAGAATTGTTTGAGATTACAGGTGTTTATTTTGAAAAGGATGCTATTGTAGTTTTTACTGGTGAAGCATCTCTGTCTAATGGTATCCATTTTCGTGGTTTGTGTGAAATCGGTGATAGAGTATCAATTGATACTGGCTGTGTTTTAAATAATGTTTCGATAGGATCTGGTACTAATATTCGAAGTCATTCGATACTGAACGACTGTAGCTTTGGTAAAAATAACATCATTGGGCCACATTGCTTTGTTAGAGACGAAACCTGTGTTGGGGATTCCTGCATAGTAGGCAGTCATGTTGAAGTTGCACGAAGTAAACTTGGGGCACAAATAAAAATATCACATCAGGCTTTTGTTGGAGATGCGATATTAGGGGATCGGGTTATCATAGGCGCCGGCGTCGTTTTTTGTAATTTCGATGGTTCCGGTAGGCAGTCGTCTGAAGTTGGGGTGGACACCTTAGTTGGTTCGGGAACGCTTATCGTATCGCCGATTAGTATTGGAGCTAGAGTGGTTATTGGCGCAGGTAGTGTGGTGAGTAAAAATATAGAAGACGACACACGATTTGTGCAGTCAAGGTATAGGCAAATTGGTGGATGAGTTGATGATTGCTTTTACAGCCGCTACGACGTATTTTTTCGGTAAAGTCTATATTTTTCTTTGGAATAGAACAAAACTACTGACTACTACCCCTTCAGGGTTTGGGATGCTGTTACCTTTATTTGTGTTAATCTTTATGGCGGTAATCTTGGAGGCTTCGTCAGTTTCACTTGTCAGTATTTTAATTATTTTTCTCTCTGGATTGATTTACTGGATGGATGATCTTATACATCTTCCACCATGGCCTAGAATTCTGATTGCCTTTTCCTCTGGAGCCTTATTGCTTCTGACGGCATCTCCAGAGACGCTCTTTACGCCTTTTGAGTTGGTGGTTTTAACTATTGCGTGTGGATTTTTTTCAATTGGCCTCACGAATGTTGCAAATTTTTATGATGGGAACGATCTAAACCTTGCAACCATGATTTTTTTGGTCGGTATTATTCTGTTGTTTTTCCCAGATACGTCGAGTTCTGAGTTGGGAAATATCGGAGCTGTCATGGTTGGGTTTTCTATAGGTTTCGGCTGGATCAATAGGATTCCGCTCTCGTTATATTTGGGAGACTCTGGTGCTTTTGTATTGGCTTTGCTCTTTACATTCTTTTTGATCAGCTATGTTCTTGACTTAAGCTATATTCCCGCAGAGTTGATGTTAGTGGTGGCTTTGCCTATTTTTGATGTCTTTTACGTTTTGTTGATTCGGCTTTACTATAAGCATGATTTGCTTTCACGAAATTATCTGCATCTTTATCAGCGCATAAGAATTAGGTTTGGTGGTTTTGCCCATCTAATTCCTCAATTTATTAGCGTTGGCGCGATACTTCTCTTGGCAGATTGGGTTGAATCAACTGGTATTTCGCGATTCTGGGCATTGTTTTTCTCTAGCTTGGCCTTCACCCCTGGTTTTTATCTGGCCTGCAGAATTTTATTGGTTGAGCGTAATTATTTTTTTGGTGACGGAGAATCGAATCAATCGTAATTCATCATGGGATAGCGTTTGCGTAATTGGCCTAGGCGACCATGCGAAGAACAAGCTTATACCTGGGCTGGAAGCGGCTGGGCTTCAAGTTGTAGGCATAGTGTCGCGTAATCCGGCTTTGGCTATCTCAGGGGTAAAGACATTTTTAACAGTTTCAAATGCTATTTCGTGCTTGCCGAAAACTACTCTTTTTGTCATAGCTACGCCGCCAAATGCTCATTATGCGCAGGTTAAGGCAGTAATTGAGGCCGATAGGGATGTCTTTGTTGAGAAACCCGCCTTTTTATCTCTTAAGGAGTCTGTTGAGCTTAGTAGGTGGGCGGGTGAACGTGGTGTGGTTCTAGTAGAAATGCTTATGTATCTAGAGAATAATTCTGTTCAACAGATAATTGATGAACTTAAATGTGCGTCTGGATCGATTAAGAATATTGAATGTCAGTTTTTAATTCCATCAGTCCCCCTTGGAACATTTCGTACTGAAGTGAGCTTAGGCAATTCTTTGTTGTCGGACATGGCTTGCTATCCCTTATCTCTGTTAGCAATAGCTGGTTATGACTTGTCTAATTTAGTTTTAGTAGCAGACAATTTTGGAGCCAAACAAAATCTAACATTTTGCATCAAAGGGAAATCTCAACAAACAAACATTCATATTCGGGTAGGTCGCGACGGTCAGTACCGAAACAAAGTAAAGCTTGTGTTCGACGGCGATCGAGAAATAAACTGTGAGCCATTTTTTTATGGCAGAGAAGGGCATCGAGCACTTATTAGATCCACTAAAGCTGGAGCGTCATTAAACCAGATTTTTGAGCGCAATACATATGAACTCATGTTTCTTAGGAAACGACCAGAATGGATTGCGACTCAGAAAAGCCGATTGGATGCTTTAGACTTAGTCTCCGAGAGTTTAGAGCGGCTTGGTAGGCAAGCGGGACTTCTCTAGTATTTGTAACATTAAGTAATTTATATGATGGAAATCATAAATTACTTATTGTTAACATTATCTTTTTAAATTAAATTTAGGAACGAGTTATGACTGTACCAAAAAAATCGACGGTTTTTAAAAATATACAACGTGACGAAGATGCGCGTGGGGGTATTCTTTCCATCGTAGATGAGCCGGTAGACAATGTTTCTATTATTACTTGCACACCCGGGTCTATTAGATCTAACCATTACCATCATGAAGATTTCCACTTCATGTATGTGGTGGAGGGAGACTTTGATTATTTTTTTAAGGACGTTGATACTGACGAAGTTTGTTATCTTAGAGTGAAGGTAGGCGAGACGATATTTACACCGCCTATTGAGGAACATGCCTGCTATTTTCCTGATACAACCACGTTAATCGTTAGCAGCAAAAATCCCCGTGATCAAGAGACCTACGAAGCCGATACAGTTAGGGTTGAATTTATCACTGAGAGTAATATTGTTGCAATGTTGGCTACTTATGGAGGAAACTAATAACTACCGGCTTATAGAGCAATGTCGGCTGTGCGATTCATCTAATTTAGAACTGTGTTTTGATTTTAGAGATGTCCCTTTAGGGAATAATTTAGCTGATTCCCGTGACGATGCATTACTTGCAGATAGGTATCCTCTATCAGTGAATCGATGTGTCGTATGCGATCATTTCCAGCTGACAATTGCTGTTGCCCCGGAGAAATTGTACGCAACAAACTATACTTACCTTAGCGGTGTTGGGAAAAGTTTTGTCCTACATTTTCAGGAATATGCGGCTTGGGTTCAGGAGCGATGTAATTTCCAAACGGATGCGCTAGTAGTGGATGTTGGTTCTAATGACGGGACTTGTTTAAAGGAATTTAAAAACTTAGGTTTTAAGGTTTGTGGCGTTGACCCTGCAAGTGCACCAGCACAGTTGGCGAATGAAGCAGGTATCCATACATTAAATTTGTTCTTCGATGAATCTGCAGTTGATGAAATTATAACCGCGCATGGGAAAGCCGATTTTGTTACAAGTCATAATGTTTTGGCTCATGTAGATGATCTCGGGGCAGTTTTTAGAAATATTTATCGTCTGTTAAAGACTGGGGGTCATCTCTGCTTTGAAATCGGCTATTTCAGTCAAGTTCTGAAGAATGGCTGTTTTGACACTATTTATCATGAACACTTAGACTATCATCATGCAAAACCTCTGGCTCAATTCTTGTGCGGAATAGGGTTTGATTTGGTTGATTTAAGAGTTAATCAAATTCAAGGCGGTTCCTTACGATTGTTTTTACAAAAAACTGGTGATGGAATGATCTCGTCAGGAGCTAAGCAATTTTTAGATGAGGAAGCACAGTCTATTTTATATCAGGCTGATACCATTTCAGTGTGGCCGTCTAGAATCAAAGCAAATATGATAAAATTTGGAGAGACCGTAAAGAAACATGTCGCTGCGGGTAAGACCGTTGCTGGTTATGGCGTGCCTACTAAAGCTACTTTGCTAATGGACATGTCAGAGCTAGGATGTTCGGATATCTCATTTATGGTTGAAGATAATGTGTTAAAAGTTGATAAATTCATGCCTGGGACTGGAGTTCCAATATTAGATGTCTCCGAACTTCAGCTAAGAAAGCCTGATATTATTGTTATTTTTGCCTGGAATTTTTGTGACGATATTATTTCTAAGTTAAAAGCTCAGGTAGATTGGCCTGCGACATTTTTAGTGCCGCTCCCTGACTTTGTTGAGGAGCATTGGTAATGGAGTTTCCAAAACGTGCGGTGATTATTGCCCCTCATCCTGATGATGAAACTTTAGGCGCTGGTGGTACCATAGCTCGTTTAGTTGAGAATGGGACTGATGTGTCTGTTTTAGTTGTTAGTGGCCATTTACCACCAATTTATGATGAAGGATCTTTTGACGCTACAAAGAGGGAGGCAGAACGGGCTTTCAATATCTTGGGTGTCAAGCACTTCGAGTTTTTAAAGGTACCTGCGACGATGGTGAATCAGGTTCCTGTTGCAGAATTAAATGGGAGGATCAGTCGATTTGTTCAAGAAGTTAAGCCGAACTGGGTGCTTTTGCCATTTCCAGATAGACATATTGATCACCGTGTTATTTTCGATTCATCAGTTGTGGCCTGCCGACCTGTGGGTATCGACCCGCCTCAGGTTGTACTTGCTTATGAGACTCTTTCGGAAACACATTGGAATGTACCTGGGGTTGAACCGGCCTTCGTGCCAGAGTTTTTTGTCGATATCAGTCAGCAGATGGACAAAAAGACGGCCGCGTTAGCGGAATACGATTCACAGCTTTCAGAAGCGCCATCACGTTCTATTGATGCCGTCAATGCGCTGGCGCGTTTTCGAGGAAGCCAAAATGGTTGCTTTTATGCGGAAGCGTTCAAAGTGGTTCGTATCGTGGTATGAGGACTAGGGTCAGGTGGCAACGCCAATTTAAATCTGACCCACCTAAACGATTTCATTATTGACCAACATGGCTCTGCTAGCAATATTGCTTGGTACGATTCCCACTGCACTTTTACCTGTGAACCGGTAACTCTTACCTGATATTTGCACAATGTGAGAAGGATGCAGTAACCGATCAAGCAGTACTGCGATTGGTGAACCCAGAGAAGGTAGTAAAAGAGGCGGAGAAAACCGTCACATAAAAAATTGAGAAAATGGTGTCAACTATCTTGACAAACACCATGCTGGTGTAATCTCCTTAACTTAATGTTGTAATGAGTGATGTAATGCGCACAATTTTTAAAGGCATCCTTTCGATACCAGGCCCAGCAAAACGCAGCATTCTCATTGCTGTGGATTCAGTATTACTCATAGGCGCCCTTTGGCTGTCGTTTTCACTACGCTTAGATAATTGGTACTGGCCTCGTGGAGGCGTGAATAACCCTATAGTATTATTGGCACTGTTTGCTCCAGTGTTTGCTGTGCCTGTGTTTACTTATTTTGGGCTTTATAGAGCGATTATTCGGTACTTGGGCATGAGGGCTGTATGGTCTATTGTGAAGGCCGTTATGGCGTATGCAGCACTATGGGGGTTGGTTGTCTTCTTAAGCGGTGTGCAGGGGGTGCCGCGGTCTGTTGTGCCCATTAATGCGATGGTGGCTGTGCTGGCTGTTGGTGGCTCTCGTATGTTTGCGCGTTGGTTGCTGCGTAAGATTGAAGATTCGGTGCATATAGGGCATGCGAATGGTGGCGCTGGTGCTGACGCCGGCGTGTCTCACCAATCGCGGGTAGTGATTTTTGGCGCTGGTGCTGCAGGCCGGCAATTAGCCGTTGGTTTGGGGCAAAGCCGTGAATGTACCTTGCTGGCTTTTGTGGACGATGGCGTTGAGCTACATGGACGAGATTTGATGGGTGTGCCCATTATATCTAAAGAAAAATTATCGGCTTTTGTGGTTAGTCATAAGGTTGATGACATATTACTCGCTATACCATCCATTTCCCGCAAACAACGTAGTGCAATTATAGAACACCTGCGTCCCTTGAATATACGTATTCGTACTTTGCCAGGGTTGATTGCTATGGCCCAAGGGAAGGCGGACTATGCAGATCTACACGATTTGGATATCAATGATTTGTTGGCACGAGAGCCTGCAGAACCAGATGAAGTGATGCTACAAGAACAAGTCACTGGTAAAACCGTTATGGTGACTGGCGCAGGCGGTAGTATTGGTAGTGAGCTATGTCGGCAAATATTGCAGCGTAAACCAAAGGTGTTGTTATTATTTGAGTTAAGCGAATTTTCTCTCTATAACTTACACAATGAATTGCTAGATACTCTTCATTACCTTACCAATGAGCAGCGTAATAACGGTGCTGTTGGGCTAGTGCCCACTATAATGCCGTTACTGGGATCAGTGGCGGATGAAAACCGTGTAAGCGACGTTATATTAACGTGGAACCCAAACATTATTTACCATGCCGCTGCAGTAAAGCATGTCCCCATTGTTGAACACAATATAGCTGAATGTGTAAAAAATAATGTGTTAGGTACGTTGGTGATAGCTAAGGTGGCTATAGAGCGGCAGGTAGAACACTTTATACTGGTTAGTACAGATAAAGCGGTTAATCCTACTAATGCCATGGGTGCCAGTAAGCGTTGCTGTGAGCTTATTTTACAAGCCTTGGCTGCGGAAAAAAATCCTTCATTTGAGCCTATGTGGGATGGAAATCCTTCTGCACAAGTTCCCCATACTACCCAATTGGCAATGGTTCGTTTTGGCAATGTATTAGGTTCTTCTGGCTCTGTAGTTCCTTACTTCAGGCAGCAAATTGCCCAGGGTGGCCCAATTACATTAACTCACCAAGATATTATCCGTTATTTTATGACCATTCCCGAAGCTGCTCAGTTGGTGATGCAAACGGGTGCGATGGCAGGCAGCTCTAGCAGCGATATTGGCACTGATATAAGTGATAGTAAGGTTAATAGTGAAGCCGAAGTGTATGTGTTAGATATGGGTGAGCCGGTTAAAATAATTGACCTGGCTCGCAGGATGGTTGAGCTTTCTGGTTTTAGAGTGAAAGATGAAAACTCACCAGAAGGTGACATTGCTATTGAAGTGGTTGGTTTGCGCCCGGGTGAAAAGCTGTATGAAGAACTGCTGATAGGAAATAATCCACAATCAACTCAACATCCGCGAATTATGAAAGCGAATGAAAAGTTTTTGCCATGGAGTGAGCTACAACCCATGATCACCACGTTACGAATTGCAGCGGTGAATGGTGATGTGATGATGATACGCAGTATGTTGCAACTGCTGGTGCCAGAATATCAACCTGATGAAAAAGTGGCTGATTGGGTGTATCGGGAGCAGATTGCTCAGGCTGGGAAGCTGGAGAGCTGACAATAGTTGTACATTCTTATTTTTACATGTTCACTCGTAAGGCCCATGGTAAAACCCCAAAAAAATAATAAAGATGGATTCAACAGGTCCAGCTCCTTAAATACTTCATCGCTGTCGCATCGCTCTGCCAGCCACCTCTTAACATGATTTTCTCCAGTGGTTCACCTTGCTCTAATAGATCCAGTGCAGCCACCACCCTAAATGAATGGCCACTGAGTAGTGGGGTATTTTTATCGGAATGGATGGTTGCCTGAAGGGTTTTCAGTATCACGCTGACCGAAGAGGGAGAAAGGTCCTGCCCTATATTGCCATGCCGCTTAATGGATCTTAGTACGTATCCGTTGTCGCCGACAATATCTTGCCATTGGTGAAGAAGCGTTAATAGTACTTCGCTAATGGGTATTATTTTGCCAGTACCAAATTGATCTGTTTTGGAAAAATTAAGTTTGATGACTGGCTTGCCATTAGGTGCTTGAGTTATGTCCGTAAATTTAAAGGCACATAATTCTGATCTCCTACGCATGGTTTCGTAACCGAGTCGTAACAAGACTTGGTTTCTAATGCCCATGACACTTTTATCACAATTGTCTAATAGTTGGTTAAGCAAGGTTTTGATGAGGGGAGTGGCTTGTTCTTGCGCTCTGCCTATTTTTCGGTGCATGCGTTTCAAGGCTAAAATGACTTCAGGTTCTTTGGTTGGGTCGTGATTTTTGGATAACTGTAATATGGTGCCTAGGCTATTAATCCGACGGCGTATAGTGGCACTCTTTGCTGAGTGACTAAGGTGGTCAACATAATTAGCCAAAGTTTCGGCATTAGTTGGGATAGGGGGTAATTGATTTTCGGTGCACCATTTTTCGTATTGAGTAAAATCTGAACGGTAGGCACGGATAGTGTTTTCAGCAAATGCACCATCAAATTTGGCTAAGATACTGTCAATCATGGTATTATTCCGTTTAAGTAAATTACATAATGATTCTAATAGTATCATAAAGAATAGCCAATGGTATCATCAATACAAATAAAAGCAGCTCGTGCCATGCTTGGTTGGAGCGCTATCGAACTGGCGGCCAGGTGTGGCATTGGCAGTGCAACTATTAAGCGCTACGAAGTACAGCGGGGTATTCCGGTAGCCAATACTAAGACCTTAATGATAATCAGAACAACATTTGAGGCTTCTGGCATCGAATTCACAGGCGACCCTTTAGTTAGTCCTGGTGTGGTGCTGCATTTAAAACGCGACACTTAACGTCTTTAGATCCTAGCCTTCACAAGCCTTTACTCTCTCAACTAAGAGGTGTTTATATTGAAGGATTCAGTCAAATCTATTGCCACTTTGTTGCCCAGTCCCAGACTTCTACCTAACGAGTCAGAGGTGGAATTTCAATCAAGCCTACAAGGCCTGCTC
>Ga0209384_1000228_pt1 | contig 39175 bp, 41 predicted proteins | sample CoawatmetaG05DNA_FD_187511 | JGI IMG/M metagenome (GOLD analysis project Ga0209384, IMG submission 187511) | Marine microbial communities from the West Antarctic Peninsula - Coastal water metaG058-DNA (SPAdes) (version 2) | ecosystem: Environmental > Aquatic > Marine > Coastal ... | reverse complement strand
CACAAAATATTAGCCTCTTTTTCTGATAACCCAGGAATTTCAAAACCAGCTTCCTTCCATAGGTAAACTCTAATCGCATTATCTAATGTGAAGTCAGTACCAGCAATCTTTTCGTTTAACCCCTTAACCGTGGTTGGAAAGCTTTTTTTAATAGCCTTATACTCCTCAGTCATTGTTTGTTTGATAGAATCCATCTCCCTAATACCCTTAGCGAATGGGTCAAACAAATTATCCTTAAACCAAAGCAGATCAGCTTCACCTTGCTTGCCTTTACCTAGGAAAGAGTATATCAAACCCTTGAAGTCCTCAGCTGAAGGTGGCACAAAGAAGTCAAACCTACCTTTTTTAGCACCCCTTATTTTTGCTGCAGCACTAGACACTTCAATGTCTGCTCCAATTCCTTTAGACTTCTCAAGTATTTTGTTAAAATCAACGCTAGCATTCTTACTAAATTTTATTTTAGCTTGTACTACCTTGGATTTAATATCCAAAGCATCTAACACATCCTTAACGGCTTTAACGTTAGACATAGCATCATCAACAAAGTACATATCATTGTAGCCTTCAGCAAACTTCTGTAACATCCACTCACCTTTAGCAGAGCCCTCGCTCTTACCTAGCCCAGTAATATTCTCTAATGGGACATTAATACCTTGAGACCTTAACCATTCATGTATAGGTCCTGCAGCATCTTGCTGTCTTGCTGTTAATACAAAAACGTTTTCAGCTCCATATTTTTTTACTTGATTCTTCATCTTTTGAAGCAGCGGACCTTCCTTCCCTCCACGAACCTTAGCAAAGTCTGAAAAGTCAAAATTATAATCTTGACTAGCTAGATCTGGACCCTTAGTAGGCCACTCTTCACTTCTTATCTTAATTGTTTTATCATCCTTAGTGGCTACGACAAAGTTCTCACCATCTATAATTAAAGTCTCGTCAAAGTCAAACGTAGACATACCTTTAGTTACAGTACCTTTAGACCACTTCATAGTTCTAGCACCTTTACCAACCCTAGATAAAACGTTAGGAGATAACTCTACTTTATTTCTAAGCAAGTCAACAACCTCCAACCAGTTCTTACCCATAACCTCAGTATCGCTAGGATCTAAACTTTCAAGAGGAGCTAACTCATTGAAATCTTTATCGCTCAAGTCGACTGCTAATGCCATCGTCTGAGCATTGAAAGCTCTAGGTTGGCCATCAATTCTTTCAGTGTACTTATGTCCTGATGCATCTATTATTCTATCAAGTGCCTTATGTATTACTTGTACTGTATAGTTATCCCAAACCTTATCACTCATCTTACCTGTGTCAAGGTAGGACTGTATTATCTTAGTAGCTACAGCCTCCTTAGGTGTTCCATGTTCGTATTGGAAAAGCTTACCTACAGCTTTAGGTCCGTACTTTGCAATTAGTTGTTTATAGTTAGAAGGAATCCTATCAGCGTAAGCAGATCTTCTTAGTGGTGAATTCATAGATGAGCCGATACTCATAACTAACAAACCGAAATCTCCAGCGGTCATATCACCTTTATTTATTTTACTCCAAGCTAAATCTAGCACTACCTTAGTTACTTTTCTAGCGTCTAATGATGTTTGTTTTCTATCTTTAAATGTTTGTTTAACCCCTTTTCTTTTTATGTCAGAAAAAAGAGAGGCTGAAGATTCTCCATGTAAGCTAGTATTCAAGTTTGTTTCAACTCCAGTCTTAGTATCAGTTAAAATAAACTTACCCTTACTAGGGTTAGTCAGTACAGTACCCTTAGGTAAACCTTGATTTATTAATGCTACAAAGTCTTCAACACCGTTAGTGGCTTGCTGTCTGTTATCTCTAGATATTTTCCTTCCTTTACTATCTAATTTGAAGTCACCTATCTTTCTACCTTTAGGTACTATCCCCGCGTTCACATCAGCTTGGGTATAAACTTTCCATTTAAGACCTTTATCACCGTTCCAATTAGGCGTTGGTATTATCTGACCACCAGGCTTGTGAGGCATAAGTCCACCATCACCTGCCTTACCAGCACCGGCATACATTGCCTGGGTGTGAGCTATAATAACTTCAACACCCTTAACTAAGCCCTCTGTTTCTACCATACTTGATACGACGTCAACCAAGTGGTTTCTTTGAGCGTTTAACCCTTTCACAGTATTAGCTAGAGTGCCAGGATCTATAGCTTTGCCATTACCCTCAGCTTCAAGCAATCCTCTTAAAGCGTTCTTAATTCCTTTCTTGAAGTTATCTTGAACGTCAATCTCTAATAGTGCTTCTACTTTAGTTTTACCGCTTATCTCTTTTAGTTTACCTTGTAGGACTTCATTACGTTTTACTACAATACCAACCTTCTTTAACGTTTGTTTTACTATTTTATTTAAAGCAGACTTATTACTGTCTGGGTAATATTTGTTAGCTGCTACTATTATAGAGTTTTCAGTCATACCACCATCTATAATACTACTGTAAAAGTCTTTAGCTATATTACCTTTCTTACTAAACTTAATACTAGGGTCTCTATCTATCTGCTTACTTATTACGGCTAGCTCGTTCTCTAACTGTTCCACTCCTTGGAGCTCAAGTATCATTTTTCTTTTATCAGCAACCTCAGGGTTCTGTATAGTCTCAGCAGTAGCATCGAAAGCAAGTTCAACACCTAGCTCCATAGCTAGTTTATCTTTTCTAGTACCCAAAGTGGAGGCTCCAACCTTGTAACCAAGGACAGCTTCCATGTCTTTACCTCTAAAGTAAGCCATTGCTTTTTCTATACCAGGGAAAGTTTTCTTAGTATGCAGTTGAGGCCCGGAAGTCCTACTAGTATCTTTAGGTAGTTTACCTTCACTAACTAATTTATCAACCTCAGTCGACTTAGTGATACGTCTAGACTCTGTGAATATCCTCTGCTCTGGCTTTAAGTTACGCTCCATTTGAACTAGAGTTCCAACTGGCAAGGCTTTGACTATAGCTTTGATATGGTTACGTAGAAATAAATCGTACTCTGACCTACCACCCATTAAGTCCTGTAAAGGTTTTTTTAGTTCAGTTCTAAAAGCTTTCTCTAGTACGGCCCTAAACTTCTTAGACTCTACGTTAGGTAACTTAGTACCAAACGTTTTAATAACAGCATTACGAACCGTTTGCATCATGCTTTCATCTAGTCTTATAGCACGTCTTAATCTTGACCTCTGTTCAACTTCTGTTTCATCTAAACCTATTTCATCGATGCGTTGCATTAGGATGTCTGTATCAGCCTCTATCTGCACGAGGGGAGCTCCCTCAGAGGTTGTAGCATCTATGTCAACAGCTCTTTCAAGAGACTTGTCTTTGTATTCTCTGTTATATACGTTACCTGCTTTGTTACTTACCTGTGAGTTAACCCACCCGAATAAACTATCGTTACTTTCTGGATTGAAGTTTTTAACATGTGCAGTAAGTTCTGAGTAGACCTTAGAGATGAAATCTTTCTTTGTCTCGTTATCGCCGTCTCTTAAGCCACCCTTCATTTTAGCCGCTATAAGACCGTCTAGCATTTTGTTAGCTTGCATCTCAGCTATAGCTAAATCAGCGCCTTGACTTTTCCAAGTATCCTTAGTCCAGCCCATGTTACCTAGCTCATCAACTTCAGGCTTAACATCCTCTCTAGAAAACTTAACATCCGCATCAGGCTTGCTTTTGGGTTTAGCATTTGCTTTAGCTTTAGCTTCTGTCTTTGCTTTACCTTTATCTACTAACTTACCTTTAGCACCTTCAGCTCCAACCTTTGTTATAGCCTTATTTACTTTACCAGTCTCTATACTATTAACAAAATCCTTAACAAAATTAAATACGTCCTTACCGGTATCTAGTTTTATGTCTTGCCCAGGTATACCTTTACCTTGCAGGAACCTTCTTAGTATGTCGCCTATCTTAGTGAAGAATCCTTCGTCATATTCGAGAGACCCGTTGAGTATACTCTCTGACATTATAGTTATAGTCTCCTCACTGAGATCCTCCGATCCCTTATATGATTCATCTAGCCTATCTCTCATAGCAGTTTGATTACCGCTTAAAGAGTTGACATGTCCATCTAAAGCTTCTTGTAAGGATTTAGCTACCTCAGGATCTTTACCTAATGTGTTAAATAATATAGCATGAAAAAACTCGTGACCAGCAACACCTATAGCTGGAACATCTTTATTTATTACAATTTCATAACCACCATCAGATTGTTGAATTATAGTACCATACTGCTTAGAAGCTAAAGTGGACTTCTTTACTTTATTACCGTCTTTATCCAATGCTATATTACCATCATCATCCTTGTCAAAGCCCATATCCATAGCTTCAATTTCAGTGGCTGTTTTAGTAGTTATAGTTCCTGATGGTCCACCGGATTCACTCAACTTACTAGCCATCGTTTGCATGTTAGATACAGATTTTTCGGTATAGCTTTGTATAGACTCCTTCAGTATATCACTATTAGCTTCCGTTAGCTGGTTATACTTATCCAGCGCTAACTCTCTACCAATATCAGTCTTAGCTCCTTTGTGAGCTTTTTTAACCCTGTTTATCTTATCAACATTATCAGCATAGTCTTGAAGTGCTTTACCCTCTAGAGTACTGAGTGTTTTAGAGTTTCTACCATGTATTGATTTAATTTTCTCCGCCTCAGCTTTTATTTGCTCTTGTATAAGCTCCTTTTCTTCTGGTATCGCCTCGTCCAAGTCAGAGGCTAACTCACTAATTTTTTTATTGCTAACACTTACAATACCTTTTAACTCCTCAGACATTAGAACAGCCTCAGCATTCTTTTTAGAATTACCACTACTCATGGCTCCGACAGATTCGAACACTCCACCTGAGAATGAACCTATAATAAAAGCATCACTCATTCTATAAAATACATCATCGTATTTCATTTCTTTTCCTAACCCGCCTTTATCTTTAGGTATAGCATCCCATAAAGCACTAGTTAATTCTGTCGCAGCTTCTGAGCTACCTTCTTTAACCATACTCCACCCACCTAATCCAAACTTCTTAAGTATGTGTTTACTACTATACTCTAGGTATTCCTTAGCGGCAGCTACACTACCAGTTTGTATTAGACCAGTTTTCTTTAATAAACCTCTAGTTACGTATTCAAACCCAGCCTCGATAAGACCAGAACCCGTAGCATTCACTAGTAAAGTACCGGTATCCATATCAGGGTTAGCTAACACTTCTTCTTCATATTTATTACCAGCCGTTGAAGCTGCTAAAAGTGCTAAGCCACCAGGGATCATTGCCGCAATAAATGAGGGAGCAGATGCAAAGAATCCATCAACTGTTCTATGAGCAGCTTTAAGGTAATCTCCGTTTGAGAAATCCTGTGTTATATTAGTATCGAATTCAGGTATTTCAGCATCTAAAGCAGCCATAGCAGGCGCAGCCATTAGCGATGAGAATAAGGCATTATTAGCAGGGTTTCCTCTTCCTCGAGCCGCTGACAATAACGCCGTTGTTAGTCTCTCAGCTTTAACAGCCATCCTAGCTTTTTTCCTGGTTTCAGGTGTCCATTCTTTTCCTGGTTCTTTTAAGAAACCAAGATCAGCTTCATCCCACCACTCCATTACACCCGTCTCTATACCTTCAGTGAAGCTACCAATCCCTTGAGCGAAGCTAGTAAATCCTCTAGTTAAATGTATGAGTGGCGATAAGAATCCATGACCTAGTTTGTTAGCCTCCTCTTCAGTAGCCTTCTCATCCTCTTCCACCTTCTTAGCCTCTTCAGCTCTGTACAAGGCTTTGTGTTGTTTAGCTACATTCTTGTACTTAATCCTATTCTCCTCGTTGACCGATATAGTATTGTTATACTCTTCAGATAGTGAGTTATATAAAGCTTCATTGTTAAAAGCTCGAGCATCGCCCATAGCCGATTTCAACTTCTCTAACTTACTATTAGTACTCTCTAGTTCACTATAAGAATTAGTAACAACCTTACTTAGTGATTCCAAAGAACCAACTTCCAAGCTTGAATCCGTATTGTTTTGAGACTGACTCGCTTCTTGATTTGGTACTGCACTCTCCTGTCCTATCGGCGCACCTTCCGCAGGACTCTCTTGGTTTCCCGATACTGGAGTAGCATTAGGGTGTTTTTCTAAAAACTGCTGCACATGTTCAGGTTTAACCTTTGCAAGTTTACCATTTTCTAATCTGTATTCTATCATAACCGTTTCGTTCGTTACCCGTTAATATGTGTTGTTATTTCTATTGCTAATACGACAAGTGCTCTTGAGTTAATTCGATATTGTTATCTTTTAACCAACCCGTAAAGTTGGTGCCATTGAATACTTCACTTGGGATTTTACCTTCCATTGTTTTAAAGTAAGCTTTTATATCCTCGTCTGAAAACTTTTCGTCATTATAATAACCTTTTCTTAGCATCCCCCTAAAAGCGTTCATACGCTGTGCGGTCTTCTTATTGGCGACTTCGTCATCAGGAGTAAAGACACCATCCTCATCCAACCCATCGGCAGTTGTGTTTGAATTGTACTCTAAATAATCATCATACATGGTGTCCATTTCACCCCCAGTGGATAACTGCGTTCCGTCATCGTGATAGAGCCCACCCGCATAGTCGCCGGTGTCATCGGTATCACCATTTATTTTATTACTACTTCCACCGTTGTTACCGACATAAGTTGTATAATAATCCGCAAGCACTTCTTTCATTTCAATCTCATCCTGTTCTAAATGCGTTGCGATGGTTTCAGCCTCTTCAGCATCTATACCATCACTTATATCAACGCCTTCTACTTCTAGCAAATCCTCTTCTGTTATACCTAAATCAGAGTACGATTTGTTAGTTAGGCTTTCGACTAGATCACTTCTGAATACTCTACCAGGGATTATCTCATCATTAATCAAGGACTTGTACTTGCCCTTTGAAACCATAGAGTTCATAAGAGTAGTCCTAGTCTTATCGAAATCAAAATCATCATCGTTAGCTTGAGTTTTAATTCTAAATGCCTCTAATTGATCTATAGACGCAGTATCTATCTTATTACCGTCTAAGCTTTGTTTGATGCTAGATATGGATTTCCATTCGCCCTCCACTTCAATACCTATCCTACCATCTTTCTTTATTAGATTTTTACCATCACCTTTGAGTATGTCTAAGTACATCTCCCCCTCCGGGCTGTTGGTAAATGCTGGTGATAGATCATCTTTATTTATCGCTACATCTTCTCGTAGAGCCTTATAGTCTGCATAATCTCCAGCCATAGCTTTTAAATCTCTAACTTGAAGGTCTCTACCTTTCTTATCTGCACTAGCGAAATCTTCTTTACCTAGCGATAACTCATCGTACAACGCTTCGTATTGTCCACCAACTAGTTCCGAGTTATCTAGTACTGATTCGGAGAAAGCATCATACTCAGCATTACGTACAGTATGCTTAGTTTTAACAGCGGCCATATAGGTATTCAAACCCTTAGTTATTGACCCTGTTATATTTGCTATTTCTTTATTACCAATAACACCCTGTGGTTTATTAGCTTTATAAGCTCCCGATATTAATGTTGAATCTACTGCCATAATTTATTTAGTCTTTACTACGTTAATCCAGATGTTGCATACGAGGTAGCTGCGCTAGCCACACCTTCTACGCCACCAGATATAGCGCTCCATTTAGCTTGCTCTGCCATTGCCGCTTGATTTCTAGCTGCGGCTGTCTCTTGCTGTGACATACCCAACAAAGTTCCAACCTGATCTTTCTTCATCTGCCTAGACTGGACCTCACCTTGTCTTTCTTTATTCTGTATGTATCCCGCTTGCCTAGCCGTAGCCATTTGGTTAGTGGATTCTTGACTACCAATACTAGCTGCTGATCTTTGAGAGGCTAGTTGACCTGACTGAGCCATTTGCTGGGCTAGTGCTGCGATGCCACTACCACCTGCGGCTCCTTTCATTTGCCCCATTATATTAGCTCGTTGTTGCTGTCCTTGCTGGTTGATCATCTGGGCTTGTTGCTGGTTAACCGTTAAGTCTTCCATAGTATTCTCCATGTTTAAAAATGGGTTACTAGTGTCTAGGTTTGAGTAAACACCTTTCAACCTATCCATCTCTAACCTCTTCTGTTTTTCATCAGCCTCAGCTTTCCTCTGAGCCTTAGCTGCTTGACTAGCTCCTATTCCTGCGCCTATTAAACTAACTGCTGCTCCTGCTATTAGAAAACTCATATCTTATCTGTTTTTATTAATGTATTCTTCATATTCCTCGAATGTTGCTGAGACGATCTCTCGCTCTAGTTCTTCTATATCCTCACAGTTAGTGGGGTTTTTATGTACGTTAACAAATATAGAATCATCGTTTGCGTATATAACTCTCTTAGTTCCAGGTGTAGATAATACATAACATGGTGCTATGTATTCTAAACTTTCCTCCTCTGTAGCTACTGTAATACATCCAGACAATAAAAACCACACATGTAAATGATTATGTATAGCTCCGACAACTAAACTGTCTTTACTCATTTTCATCTGCCTAACGTATATGCCATCAGCGAATGAATGCTCTAATGGGAACGCGTCAGAGTTTTGATGAGTAACTATATTAACTTCGTCAGCATTATCAACTAGGAAGTTTTGTAGTCCCTGTATCTGCTCTCTGGTATTTAAAGCCACCTCTCCACTGTCGGCTTTTGACAATTCATTATTAAGCATATAATTATATTTGATTTACTCATATATAATCACAGTCATAAAGCTTTATTTACTACTTTCAAATATTTCGCAAGCCGCTGAAAACATTTCACTCTTCTTTGTAGAATCGTTCTTAAATTTGACTTGAGCATAGTAACCTAGAGGTGAAGCCACGTTCACTATATTGTCCTTGCTAAACAATATAAAATTACCTACCGATGGTTCTGTCTCTGTAGTTATAGTAGGTGAATAACATGTTATAGTCTTTGCCGACGCATTAATAGCACTTATAGTACCTATCTCAGTTAAGTTGCTATTGTCAGTGTCTGAAGTTGATGTATCGAACCCACCCAGAGCGGTGAGCTCACAACTATAAATTGTATCTCCAACTTGCGCAGATACATTTATGTCGTTAGTGAATGTTAGCGTTATATTAGGCATAGTATTTGTTTAAGCGAATGTTAATATTTTAGATAAATCTAGTGTGTACGTCTGGTTAACGAAACCAAACCTGTTACATTTTATAGTACCAAATATCGTAGCAGCAGTACTAGTAGTGTCAGACAAGCCTCGCCCAATGCGTGCTTTAAGTTTTGAAAACCTAACCAAGTCCTTGTTATCTCTCTCAGTAGCTACAAAATGAGATTTACTGAAAGTTTCACTTAGAGAGAATGCTCCACCCAACTTCTTTAAACGTATCTCGAAATTGATAGTTCTAGTTGAATCAGGTAGTCTACTATCTGAGGATGGTGGCATCATAGGTACACCGTACTTGCCACTACCAGTACCACCAAAATTAGGTAGTTGATCATCGCTAGTATAAGTATCTTCATATTCCCCCAAGCCACTAGGAAGTACTACTTCAAATTCTATGTTAACTTTAGGGTATTGATAGAATGTGTTAGTTACTGTGGATTTACTAAGACCTATATTAGTAGATTTACCGCCGACCTTAACGGCCCTAGGTCCTATGGTAGTTCCAGGCTCAGCGGTTACCTTCATTTCAAACTCTTTCCAACCTGTGCCTGTGTGTGATGCTATAGTGGGCATCTTAAAAGAATAGATTCCATTCTTTGGCATGATGGTTAAGCCGACTGGCATGTCAGGTATGATACCCCCAAAATAATCTACAGCGCCGTCGTTAGTAGCTCTATTATTACTTAAACCTTCAACAACTCTAGATTCCACGAGCTCAACCTTGAATCTAGCCCCAGGCGTACCATACACTTTCACTATAGGCGTATCGCTCAATGTTATACCGCTACTAGGTATTACGTTGAAGCTACCACTAGGTAGTGAACCCAAGTTTGTGGTTATGTTACTAACAACTAATTGACGTAGTGGATCAACAAATGCAGTAGGACTCGATTTAACAGCGTTGAGTCTGCAGAAGTCAACAGCGTCTATTGGATTTACAGATGAGGGTTTATAGAATATATAGAATTTCTGCTTTACGTACTGCTCACCGACTCCCTCGAACTCGGCGAGCTCACTGCCAGACTCATCAACCTCTAACCTGAAGCCTGACCCGGTAACCCCCATAAATGCATAAGGGTTGTAAATATTTAGGCTAGAACCACCACCAGAATGAATGATGTAGAAGCCTGAATTCTCGTTGTATCCACTTGTTATTTGGGGAGCTGCCTGTACTATACCGGTGGCTATTTTAATTTCTACGTCTACGGTACTTCTAGCTGTAAAATCCCGGTAATTACCCGTTGCCAGCAAATCGGGAATATTAGAATTTACAAGATCCCCTAGAGGCTGTGTAGCACTCATGTTAATGTCGGTTTCTGGCACAATAGTAAGAGTATATGGATTAATCCCAATAGTATTTACCAAGTCTGATAATCTTAATGTCCAATCTACCGGAGCCCCGATTAACGCAGTACCATCTATGTCTATGATAATGGTTGTGTCTTCCGCTATAGAATAATCAGGGTATAGATTTACAGTTACCTTAACTTTGTTGTCAGTTCCGTAGGCAGCAACTGTATCAACCATCTCTAACTTACCGGTATCTCCAAAGTCTATAATACCATTTACATAGCTTGAGAACGTATCGAATGTATTATCCGTGAAGTCACTAGCTGCGATAACGTAATCATCATCGGGTATTATATACAGCTCATACGGAGCTATATCACCAACTCCCGGCGTTTGCTCCAATACAATCTCACCTACAATCTTGCAATTTATTAATCCCATATTAATCGTTATTTTCTCTTACCGTTAATTTTACTCTGTCAATAGGCACGGATGTAGCCGAACCGAGCACGCCTATACCCTGTACAGAGAACTCACTAGTATCCAAGTTGTTTTTATTAGTTTCTACACCAGATATATAGTTAAACCATTTACCTTCTTTTTGTTTAAAGTCTGGCACCTGAGCTTCTTGAAGATCAGTGTTAAATGAGTCTACGTACCAACCTGTCTTACTAGTTAAATTATAAAACTCACCATCGTTGTATATTTGACCACCTACTTCTTGCGTTGTAAACTCTTTTACCTTAGCTTGAGAACCTTCATAGTTCATAGCTAAGAAACTTTTTACAGAACCTGGACTATCGTTGAATAGTACGTCTATGGTTGAAGGAACTAATCCATCTCCATAGAAAGTATTAGCATTGACTGAGCTATCGTGATGAGACCAAAGCCTAGCTACCTTACCTGTTATATATTCATCGTTTATAGATAAACCCACCTCAGGTACAAATGACTTAAAGCTAGACCAACCCTTAGACTTCTCGTTGAAAGAGACTGTTATATCAGCTAATCCTATGTTTGTATCACCATTAGTAGCTAAGTGCCTTAGAGATAGGTTGTACTCTCCTTTGACTTCATCAAAAGTTCCCACCAACTCCTGCTTATTGACACTACTCCTGTGGTTTAAATTATCTCTAAACCAAGAGGTCATACCAATATCTGATATAGGTGTTAACCCGTCTTGAGATAATCTTAAAACTTTATTTCTATGTTTATCTGCAAAGTACATTCTATAACCATCAACGGCTAGCGACTCTGGATTTGAAGATATACCATATTCCCCAGAGAAGGCTGTAGCATTACCTAGTACCCTGTTGGAGGCTATTAAGTTTACGCTACCATCAGCATTGTAAAGAGCATCTTTGTTAGCTAGCACCTTAAATACCTTATCCTCGCAGAAGGCTAATACATTCGTATCCCTACTCTTCAATACTTGTATAGAGCCATGTGAAGGATTTAAGTCTTTGGTAATCTTCTCAGCCATGTTAAACTCGTTCAAGCTATTAACACCACTGGTAGAGTTGTATATACCTGAGTAGATCATACCACTGGACCTTCTCTCCTCACCATAAGAATCTAATAATGTAGACACCTTAACTCCGTTATCTATTTGAGGCGCGTTGTAATCATCTCTTACCCTATTAGATTCTAAGCCATTACCAAATGAATAGCAATTGAACCAAGGTAGAGTAGTCTTACTTCGATACACATCAGTACCTAACTTATAGTACCCAGTTACTTTTTGGAATTTTATAGAGTAGTCACCCGCTTCGATGACACTACTACCGGTGGTTACGTAATTTAATGACCCGTTGGTAGCTATGTTCGTTACAAACATACCTAATGGTAAACCAAACACAGCACCGCCTTTGGTCGCTGATATAGCTTGCCAAATAGCTCCATCGTTAGTATCAAAACCGTCGAAAGCCCCACCGTCGATTGATAAACCCATACTGGATCTATTACCACTATTTAAACCTGGGGTTGTAGTAGTTTCAATCTTAAACGGTATAACACCACGTACCCCGCACCTATTTGTGGTGTTGGCTATTTTATTACCAGGAGCAAAAGAACTTGCACCGACGTTCCCATCCCATATATACTTCTTGAAACTGCTTTGCGTAGTAGAGGACCAGTAATCATCCTGTGCGCTTTCCGGATCGCCATTCATACCCAACGACGTATTACCTATGGTAGAGAAAGGAGTGAAGTCTTCATTCTCCAGTAATGTATCATATATATTATAAATAATCGCTAACTCAAGGATTTCAGGTATCCTCTCTTCTGTGTCGTTTTCGTAGGTGTAATAATGCTGCCAGTTTGCGTATGTGTAAGGATATTCCGTTGCACTCATACCACCGTCTTCAAGAGCCACCATAAGACCCTCGTATTCACCATTAAAAAGATTCGTACGTTCAATTACAATACCATCAACTCCAGTACCATTTGCGCTACCATTCCATGTACACCCAACGTTCGGTGGGGAATATATATTATCAGCATCGCAATGAAAGTATTCACATTGGCTGTTGTCACTAACGTTTGCACTTGGATCATAGTTAACTGCTGTAGTATCCGTGCAGCCACTAATTATTACTGTGTCATCGTCGTAGTCAGTTCCAAGGAAGTTACAATCGTAATCATTTACATTTGCTTGTGGGTCGTAGTTGGTTGCAAGAGGATTAGTACAGCCCAATGTAAGCACTACAGGAACTGAAACGCAATCAACTGTTAGTATCGTAGACGACTTGTACGTTGCCGTTGAATCAATTTCACCTGCAAAACTACCAGCAGGAGCTGGTTTCCCTTCGCCATAGTAAGTGTTAGAATACAGTGGTATTGGAAACATGTGATCCGTTACTAAAGCTCTAGTAACCCCACTATTTGAGTGCATAAAGCTTAATGTATCACCTATAGCTACCCTGCTAGGTTCCACTTGCAAGCCTTGACTTACCCCTGTGGTAGAATCACCTAAGCCAACTACGTCTCTAACACTAGAGAGCACCGATAGGTTATTATACCCACCAGTATTAACTGGGTTAGAAGAAGCCCCCGGTCTGTTAACGGTAGTTATTGATTTAGTAGGACAGTATGACTCTATGTTTCCTTGTGATAACTTTATAGGTATAGCATTGGTTGCTTCGTAATATAAGTCTAAGCCCACGTCTTCCTTAGGCTCAGTCTCCCATATGGCATTACCATCAGCGAAGTCTAACTTAGCGCCGTCATCGAAGGAAGGTTCTAGTAATAGTATCTTCGAGGTGCTAGTACCATCATGTTTAAGTGCACTCCTCGGATCCCATATATCAGTGTCTAATGGTTGGTTGTTTCTTATATTTAAAAAGCTAATAGTAAACGTGGCTCTAAAGCAATGAGAACCTCTAGTAGAATCACTCTTTGTGCTACACTTGACACACTCGCCTCCAATTACCCTTTCTTGGTGGAAGTTAGACCTCCATCCTTTATCGTCATTTTCCGTTATCCTATATACTTCATTAAGTGGGTCTGATGCGAACCTGAACAGCGCCCCAGCCTTCATACCCGCCTTAAAAGCTAAAGCCTCAGTTGATATAACTTTACCACTCTCTGTAGAGCTGAAGTCTATTTTAGATATGCTACCTTCACGTCTAAGACCTTTCTTTGCTGCTCCGTTTGGATCGTTAACATAAACCCCACTCCCACTAACTGCTTGATAAGATTCGTCTATTATCCAACCGCCATCAGTAGAGTAATCTGTGTACTGCCAAAACTCACGAGTATTACTGCTTACGTTACCGCATCCATCAGCAAAGTTTAACCCAGTTGAGTCATCGTGTTCCTCCCATTGCATAAATTCAGCATCTTCATCAAAATTCCAGGTATAACCTGTGTAATTAGTAGTGGAGGGCGTTCCGCTTACAGGGCTTGGTTCACCTGCATAATCCCCTTGGTAATTAGAGTCATTATTTGCCGGGTTGGTCTCACCCTTGGTGTACACACTTCTAAAGTTGAATAAATCTACTACGTTATAGTTAGTAGTGCTCTCGCCAAAGCCAGCTACTTTATCTGATAGAACAGTGTCTCTAAGTACCTTAACAAAGAATCTACCATCAAACTCAGGTTTGTTTTGTACTACACTATCTTTTGCTTCTACACTCCATACAATGTTTGGGTTGTTGTACGTAGTACCAAGTAGATTCCAAAGCTCGCCAGAAGCACCCCAAGGCTCTATTGTCTTTATGTTCAAAATAGTACCGTCAGTATTGAGCGTTACGGAGCTTATTTGCAACCACTTAGAAACCACTGTTTCCACACTATCCAGAGTAGCCCTAATCCTAGCGAAACCAGTACCAGCGAGGGAGAGGTTATCCCAAGTATTGTCAATACTTTGCCCAAAGACTATAATAGCTGTACTTGCCACAATGTCTAATTCGTTATCATCCTGTTCGAAAACCTTAGAACCTAATAAATTGGAAGTTATCTTAATGTAATCAGGGGCTTCGTTTTCAATAGCTAATATCTTGTACCTAGCATTGTCCACTACAGGGTCTTCAGACCCATGCTCATTCTTAAGCGTGATATATGTTTGTTCGTCTACTTTATTTCTATCAGCTGAAGCGAATGCTAACCATAGGTTTCCATCCTCGGCATTATACCATCTATGTAAAACTAGGTTGTAGTACTCGTTCGCTGTTTCTTTAACGTAGTACTTATAATACTCCATCCAACTATCTGGCCCTTTATTGCCCCATAGTAGTTCTGCTTGCAGTTGGTTAACGCTAGAAGAATTAACTTTGCCTACAGAAACACTTGATGGTGTGGTATTCACTCCACTTGTGCTACCACCAATACCTATGACTGGTGTCTCTCTTCCATATTTATCCCCAAACACTACACCCACCTGGTAATCTCTAATTGATTTTAGTGACTTTATAGGTGATAAGTATTGATTGTTGTCCTCACCACCAAGCCCTAAGTGGTCTACGCTTAGTACACTAGGGTTGACCGATACGGTTGATTCTACGTTGTAGCCATGTAAGTAGTTACCATAGACCAATCTATTACCAGTCACCTCTTGAGCTTTAGATAACCTAGGCACGTTGTCCCAAGCGTTTAATATCTTGGAAGAGGGCAAGGTTCGATGCATCATCTCTGATGATATTCTAACTACGCCAGTGTTACTACTATTATTTGTGTCCCACTCAGGATCTAAACCTTTTTTAATAGACTTAACCACCCTAACATTTGGAGATACTGTGTCTTTATATAGAATATCAACCTCAACAACATCGTCAAGCTCATGGTAATCTCTAGCTATGAAGTTAGTGACTTTTAAACTTCTAAGGGTATTCACCATACCTAGGTTGTAGCCTTTAGATGGTATGTAATCTTGTTCTCCAGGTAGGAAAGCTAGCTCAGACCATGGGGCAAAAGTAGAATACTCCCCGTCTTGGTACTTGTATCGGTGGGAGAACCTACCCATGTTGAACTCGAAGAAAGGTTTTCTCTGCTCTAAGCTAGTATCCCAGTCTTGATCTGAGCTACCTATTTCTTGATTTATACTATTTATTACTAAGGTATGCTTGTATTTGTTTTCAGCCGCGACATAACGCTTGCTTACTACAGTAGTTCTTATTGTCTTCCCAGTACCAATACCATTATCGTTCTCTAGCAATACGAGTTGGCCAATAGAATACTGGCCGTTAATAGATTCTTCTTCGTCGGTAGATGTTGGATCTACGTCGTTTATAACCACCTCCACTTCTGCCCCTACCTCAAGCAGGTTACCATTGAAATCTACAAAATTATTAATAACAGTACCAGTAATATCACGATCGATACCGTCCTCAAAGGAGGACATCTTTAATTTTGGTGATGTCTTAGGTGCTCTTCTAATGACGGTTATGTGCTCTTCTTTTAACCCAGGGTCTAGTGACTCTTTGATAGCATACTCTAAAAAACCTGTGCTTGGGTTTACAACCTTCAACCTGGAGTGGAGGTCAAAACCCTCTCTAAAAATGTAGCAAGCATTACTATCTGTGCATGCCTGAGGGGACGCTGCGGTAGTGCATCTATCTATATTTACCTTCTTAGGTTCAGACTTGTTATTCGTCCAGAATAGCAGGTTATCAAGCACATTTATACCTGTTATTAAATTGCTGCTATTATCATCACTAGTAAAATTCAAGACTTTATCAGCCACAAATACCCAAGTGCCGGCATCTAGCAAACCTACTATCATAGTTGTAAAAAACACTCTAAAACGTGGGGCGCTGGTGGCGGTTGGCTTTAAAAACCTAACTTCTCTAATAACAAAACTACGAGAACTAGCTACCGAATCGGTAATATTAAAACCCAGCATACCAGGTCTCAACAACTCACCTAGTGAAGAACTAACATCTATGTAGTCGTAAGGAATGGCAACATCACCTTGTACGGTATCATCATACATAGCAGTCGAAAATGGGCATTCTACTCTAAAAACATCTGTAACAACTGGCTTGATAGTCTTAGTTACACCGTCATACATGACTATTAAATCCTTGTATGACTTAAGTTCGGTCACTTTATCTTTATCAAAATTACCAGGGTTAGGTGAGGCTATTAAAAAGTATGCCCTGTCTGTTTTGCTATCAGTGGTAGATCCTACGAATCTACTAGGTTTGCCATACCAGTTAATAGTTGGGTTTACAGCAGTGAATCTATCGTCGTGGACCCTCTCTTTATTGCCATATAAAGTTTGGGCTGTACCTATATCACTACCGTCAGACGTTCTGACTTCTATATTTAAAGCGTCTCTATACTCTCCTCGAGGAACTAACCTCTCATCGAGGTCTTTGTTCATCTTTCCAGCTTGGAACGTGTGTTTTATCTCTGACATAAACTACTACTTAATTGGTTTACTGATCCCTCTTAGTACTTGAGTGAATTCTTCCATTTTTATATTCGAAAGTCTAATCTTAGCTTTTCTAGTTTCTGCAAACCTTTCCTTTTTGTATCTTTGAACTACATACTCGGGCACACCTGACCTACTGGATACTAAACCGTACATGATATGTTTATACACTGCTTCCTCAGCAAACTTATGAACCAGCATCTCACCATCGGTACCTAATCCATCACTAACATAATTCAATGTGATAGTCTGCCCAGCTAGGCTAGAGCTAAAGTGTATAAACCCAGTGCTATTGTCTATGTAAAATGTACCATTATCTTGAGCATGCTGAGGGTCTAAACCGTACCTCCTACCTCTATTGTCGAGCCTTGAATGATCTGTGTCATCTGAATCTTTATTTACATTAGACGTTGGGATAGTGCTAAAGCTGCTTCGTGTACCTGAAGTGTGAGGGTTAGTGGGTGTATCATCGGTGCCTTGAGCTTCCAAGCTAGTGCTGTCCGTGAATTGGTACACACCATCCACTTGCTTTATAGGAAACGGGTTTGACGTCTTGCCCGTAGGGTATAGGGGCTTTTCAATACCATTAGAATCTACTCTAACTATTTTAGTGTAGTTAACGTAATCTTGAGGTAGGTACATAACTAAAGTGCTAGGCACTTCTATTTCATAAGCTTTGTGAGAACGAAGAACATCGTATGATAATTCTTGTATGGCTCTCATGCCGTGAAACTGCACATCAGTTCTACTAACCTTGTTAAGTATCTTGTTCTCTCCCACGTAAACAGCAAGGAATGAACCTATAATATCATCTAGTGATACGAATTGGTAATCACCCTTTACTACCGAGTCGTGATACGTTTTCTGTGTAATCCCATCTAATAACCCCATAATTATCTATTTTCTTTAGCCTCTTTCATTTGTTCGTTCCTGAGTATAACCTCAGAAAGACCTGGCTTATTTAAAACTATACCAGCCAATTCTAATATCTTATTTGTCAATGTGCTCTCTTCTGATTCGTGTAATTGAAAGTCCTGTGCTCCAGAATCTGAAGCATTATATAAAGCCTTACCGTTTACGACTACGTAAGTCCACTTAGGATCAGTTGGCTTAGATATATAATTACACACCACCCCAACTAGACTAGTAGGATACACTTGTATGCCTGTGCCTGACGTTTTTACATAGACAGGATATTTATCGGTAGGGTTTAACTTACCAGAGTTCATAAAGTTACTCAACTTGTTTTGACTAACTAGCTGTACTTCCCTGTAGTTACCAACGCTCCTACTTGGTATTATCGTAATGTAGCCATTAGATACGGTCAAGGTTGTAGCAACTACTATAGTAGATCCAGAAGGGGTAGACACAACTCCTATCAGTGAGCCAGTGGCGGTTGAGTAAACTTCACTACCTATTATTGGACCAAGAGAGCTAGCCGCTACACTTATAGTTAACGTATTAGTACCATAACCACTGTTTGGATTAGAACCTGTCACTAGAACCTCTTGGGAGTTGCTATTGTAGTTTAACCTACCCATTTTATAACTCGAAGGTAGTACGCCAGCGCCAGTAGAGTTTATAACAACAAACTTAGAAAACTTTTCGTGTACGTCTATTTTCTCCTGTATAGAATCTATCTCATCCGCATACACGGTATCATTGCCTGGCTTCTTTCTAAAAGCATCTAAATCACTGAAGTAGTTTTCAAATACATCTAGCTGAGCTTTACGAGCTAGTAGATTAAACTCCTGAGGAGTTATGTAACCCCTCTGCTCTTTATTAGCTATAACTAAAACTTGTTGGTAAACGTTATCTATGCTTATCGCCATCTTCTTTTAATTTATAAGGAAACTGTTTGTTTAACCAATCCTTCCTTTTATTACATCCACACTCGCTCTCTTTGATGATCAAGTTTACTAAAGTTTTTATACCTGTAAATGTTGTGAATTTCTCTATTGTATCGCCTAGTCCTGTTGATTTCATACCATACTATTTTACAATATTATAGTTACATAGTAAAAGAAGGAGTTACTATTAGGCAAAAAAAATAGCCACCCGCAAGGATGGCTATTAGTATTATAAGTTATGCTAGATATTATGTTGCCATACCTGCAGCGCCACCTTCTGAGGCATACTCCATTAATGTTACACTTAAATCATTTTGGTTTAAATGTGAAACAACTCCATCATGTCCATCATAAACTTTGATAATTCTACCATCATTAGGATAAGCATTACAAGCGTCATTTATCATTTTAGCAAAAGCTTCAAACTCTAAAGAACCATGAGTAAATGTTAAAACATCGTCAGTAGCATCACCAAGAATAGAAGCAAAATGTAATACAGTACTCGTGTCACTAGCCGCTACCATACCTTTCAAGGCACTAACTGGATATAAGCAAGCTGTTTCTAAACCTGTTTTCCAATAAGCCGTAACAATGTCACCAGTGTCTAAAGTGTAACCACCAGCTGCGCCACTGGCATCTAAAGTTAAAATACCATTTTCGTAAGCCTGTGAAGACGGTTCTACCCAGTGAACACTATTAGTTGCAACAGGCAAAGCTACTGAACTGTAAGCCAAAGTCGGTGTTATTACCTTTGGTGTAAACAAAACTGTATAGTTCCCAGTTCCACCACCATCAAGTGATTTAATAGATATTGCTGCAATTTCGCTAATATTATCGTTACCTGCAATGGCTCCAATATCAGCCGCTGCAAAAGCAGGGCAATTCTGTCTAGCCGCTGGCAGCGTTACTGACGCGGAGACTGGTCTATTTTTTCTGAAATATAAATAATTCTCCATATCTTAGTCTATTGTTATTGCTAGCGCAGTTACTTCAGATAATCCAGTAGCACTAATAGCGCCTTCATTTGCTGGTAAATTACCATTCAAGTCCTTCACCACCGTGAAATTATTAGTATTAGCTCTATTCGCACTTGCTAGTTGACAGAATTTTTCCATCACAGTATAATGTACATCATTTCCGTAGGGTGATGACCCATCAGTTACGTTACTAGCAATATCGGCATGTGTCATTAATACACCATTAGCCGTTGTTCCAGTTCCATCTTGTGGAGTGAAAAAGAATTCAACAGTAGTACTTGACATAGTTACAGCTCCTCTAAAATTAGAAGCTGGAAACATAGCACAATCTTTATCCGTATCGTTGTCACCATCGACTGCAAAGTATAAATAATTTTCTGCTTTCATATTATAATAGCTTTATGATTACGCTACGGCGTCAACCGATAGTATATCTGCGTGAATAAATTTACCCGCTAAGGTATCTGCGATTTTCACAAATTTTCCTTGAATACCGTAGCCTTGCATAGCATTAGCAATGACTTGGCAAACTCTCTTCATTTCAGTACCGTGTCCCCCAGTATCTGTTACAGTTATATCAATAACTGTAGCTGCGGCGCTTCCATCAACATCTTCAAACCTAAGTTTCATAGAACCTGCACCATCACACTTTAAACCTAAAAAGTTAGATGCTGGTCCACAAAACTTTTCGTTCGCGTCTTTGATCAGCGTTACAAAAGTTTCTCCCATTTTGTTTTTGTTTAATAATTAATAATTGTTCGTGAATTAAGGTTTACAGTTTAAGGTTTAAGGTTTGTGCTTATTTAGTATTATAAGAAACGGTTATGATAACCGCTTCTCAATGTTAGTATATACGTCCATACCTTCATCAGTTTTAAACCACTGCGCAAGTGCAGAGTACGGGTGTTCATCAAACGGAACTGTCATAAGTTTTCTATCGTTAGATCCCCACATAAAGTGTCTTTGATCTGATGATAACTTTATAATGTTTAGTTCAGTTGCTTTAATACCAAAATTCCTTAGCTGTACGTTATCATCATTAACTAACTCTAAGAATAGAGCTGGATTTCTTTTAGCATATAATAATAAATCTCTTTTAAGTTCCTTAGAACTCATCTTAGATACTTCAGAGCCAAGCTCTACACGCATCACGGCCTCAGCCATATCTATATCTAGATCCCTAGCCGCAATAAGTGCGTCAACCTCCAGGTCTAACCAATCCAATTGGTCCGCTGCTACTTCTACTGGCTTGTGCTCATAGAATAATTGATCTTTATGTGGGTGGTATAGGGATAAAAGCTTCTGTAGTACAGTCTTCTCTTTTGGTACAAACAAAGTACCCGAATTAAATACTATATGCTCCAACCTTTGGTCACCCTTCATTTCATCAACAAATGGAGTCATTTGATTTTGACAATACATCAATTCTCTCTCGTAACCCATATCAGCATCAAAGTGATATATGTTAGCTGATTTTATCATTCTAGATAGAGGCTTCTTATCGCCCTTCAAGTAGTAAACCCTGTCCTTAAGTTCCCACTTAGGTTTAGCGTCAACCATTGTTCCTGTGGTTTGTACCTCTATAAATTCTTTAACCTGAGTTTCTACTACAGGTATTTCGTTTTCTACACTCACTTTAGGTGCAGTAACGGTTTTTTTAGCTTTAGCCATAATATAATATAATATAAATTAAAAAAAAATAAAGGCCAGAGCCGAAGCTCCAGCCTAATATTACTACTTCATTAACATGAAGTTATTTGCACCCTGTACAACTAAGCAACGCTCAGTTAACATATGGATTTGCATAGCATCTAAAGCTGATGTAGTAGCTCCAACTGAACCAGTAGTCCAAGTTTTCATTTTACGATTATCAGTTTGAGAAGCTCTATAACGAACATGTAAGAAAGGACGCTTAAGGTTCTTACCTAATGATTGGTCATAAACACTAGTCGTTCCAGCAGGAACAAATACCCCGCGGATTGCATTAGCGGCGTTAGCTGCATTAATACCTCCACGAGTAGCGTGGTCATTTAAGTAACGGAAGTCAGACTTGTAGAAGTCATAAGATCCTCTACGGAAACCAGAGAAACCTAAGTTTAAAGCCATATTCTCATCGTTGTCGAACACTCCATAAGAAGTACCACCAGCACCGTAAGAATTCATAGAAGCTAACATATCGTCAATAGCTAAAGAAGAAGCTCTATTCACGAACATCATATTCTCTTCAATTGCTCCTTGCTTGTCGAATTCTGCTAAGATAGCGTCAAATTCAGCTAAATCAGTGGCAGCATTAACTCCGGATATACCAGAAGTTACATTACCTCTTGACTCAATAGCTGAGAATAAACCTTCAGTACCTACAGTACCTGCAGCATCTGCAACAGAACCTGGGATGATATTACTACCATCAGCAACTGAAGTAGCAACGTTCTTCTCCGCCTCTAACATAGACATCTCTAAGTAATCAGTGAATCTAGCTCTAGTATCAGATTCAGCTTTCAAGTACCATAAGTAACCAGAAGCACCTTCCTCAGAAGCTATTTCAACCCAACCAATACGAGATGCATCAGATCCTGATACTTCGTAGTAGTCTTTCATTATGATAGGCTTGTTGGAGAAAGTCTTGAATGAAGGTTCATTCGCACCTCTAGACTCTTGTTGAGTAGTAGCCGCACCACCTGTCATATAAGAAGTTCCTTTACCATATTCAGAACCGTATACTAATATAGTACACGATTTAGATACTGTACTATCCGCTATGTTAGCTGATCCATAAGGAGCAACGTCAATAGTAGCTGTGTTCGCAGCTGCTGTAACAACTAGACATTTGTGAACACCAGCGGCATTCGCAATAATTACAGTGTCATTAACTCTAATACCATGATCGGTAGTCTTAGCCAAACCATCCATATCTTCCTGTATGGTAACTTTAGTGGTTGCTCCTTGCCCTGCATTCGCACCCGCGGTAGTGTCACTAGTTGCAATTTTACCTTTGTAAGACAAGTGTAAACGACCTTGCTCAGACCATATAACTTGGTCAGCCGTCATAGCTTCTTCAGCACCTACTTTTGATAAGAAGCCTGAAATAGTTCTTGGACCGAAAACCTCAGCTTCCTTCTCCATTAAATCTGGAACGTATTGTTGACCCCATCCCTCCGAGCCGCTTAAGTCTAAATAATTTCCTGCTGTAGCTTGTTGTACTGCGGATGGAACCGAGTTTAGTAAGTTACCTGGATTTGTAATTGCCATAATTTTTTAATTTAAAGTTTAATTATTTCTTTTTCTAATCTTGAATTTGAAATCATCTGAACCTTCACCTAACACTTTAACTTTCACGCCACCTACGTTTGTTTCACCGTGAGTACCACGAGCTTCGAAGTTGATGTTCTTACCTTTAGCTACAGTATCTTTGATTGCATCTGCTTTTCCTTGCTCATAAAAATGTAGAGCAACAGCATCAGCATTCATTGCTGTAAATAAAGACTTGTGATAACCCTTAGCGTCTTTCATCTTATTATCTTCACCCAAAAACTTTTGGACAAAATTATTAAGATCGCTTTGGTTTGTCTTAACATCATCTACGTTTTTAACGTTAAACCTGTATTTCTTATCTCCGACACTATAGTCAAAACCTTTGAACTTGTCGTTGAATAGATCGTCAGTCTTTTGTTGAAAAACTTGCTTGTTAGTATCTGTTAGTTTTTTATTCTCTTCAGATTCCTTATTGTAACGATCGAAGAAACTAACGGCATTCTGCTGCTCTTCAGTGAGCTTGCTTCCAGCTTTAATCTCTTCGTAATATTTAGACTTTTGCCCGTCTATATAGGCCTTCGCTTCAGCAACTTGCTCTTTCAAAGCGATTTTCTTTGATCTTATCTCTCTGTCATCGTCTATGTCTTCGTCAAAACCATACTTATCTTCTAGCAAGAAATTTCTTTCCTCAGCTGATAGGTGGGGCTTGGTCTTACTGTAGTATTCGTCTAGCACTTCGGAGTCATCTAGTTTCGATGTGTCTCTATTCAGGTTCACGTAATCGTTTAAATCTCCACCAGTCTCATCCATGAAGTCTACTAGCTTCTGTATATTGTCTGGTAAAGGCTTTCCACTAGCTTGTGCTTCGGCTATCACTTCCTCTACTTTAGCTTCTACTTCCTCAACCTCATCGTTGGTTATTTCCTGCAACACAGTGTCCTCTACCTCCGCTATAGCTACCACTTCAGGTACCTCCGTGACTTCTTCTATAGCCCCTTCAGTTTCGTCGGGTTTCGCCACATCTTCCGTATCCGCTTGTGGTTTACTTAAATCAACCTTGATGACGTTATCATCTCCAGCGCTTTCAAACTTCGATTCGTCTACAACCTCTTCGACTGCAGTGACTTGATCTTCTACCATAATAAAATATTATAAAATTTAAAAATGAGTGTGCTAGTACTTGTCAAGTCCAGCTCCACCTCCAACTATATCATTACCTGATGATTCAAACTTTTTAAGTGATTCACCCTGGTTTTTTTTATCTACTAAATCTTTTTGATACTGAGCTTGCTTATCCACTCTAGAATCTTTCCTATCCTCTCTCATAGTTTCCTGTCTATCTTTCAGCTCTCTCTCTCCAGATTGTAATCTAGAATTTAACTCAAACTCTAGCTGCATTAACTCTTTTTTAACTTGAGCTTCTTGCTGTAGGTACTGAATCTTTAATTGAGTTTTAGTCTGCTCCAACTGAGCATCAGTCTGTGCTTTAGCTTGATTCTTCTGAACCTCCGCTTGAGCTGCTGATTGTTGTGCTTGTTGATTTGCTTGAGACTGAGCTTGTATGTTCTCTTGCTGGGTCTTTTGATCTCGCTCTAGCTTCTTCTTTCTCTTAACCTTCAATAGTTGGTTTGCTAGCTTGACATTCCTAACGTTCCTAAGATCAATTACATCGTCTAAGTCTATCGATTCTTTAGATAAAGCTATTTGAATATTATTCTCAAGGATCTGTTTCTCCTCATCATCCGGCATTAATTCTATAAATATACCAAAATCATACAAGTGCAACTCCTTCATCTCTTCCAGCGTAGCCACATTGTGTGCCCCAATAGATTGTATGAATGCTTCTTTCGTTGGAGAGTACTCTATAATATCTGATATTCTCAGTGATAAAGATTCAGCCGACTCGGACACCAACAACAACATAGATTGCAGTATATGCCTAGTCGCAGTGTTAGAGCTGGCGGCAGCTAACTTCTGTATACCTACTAAAGCATTCTTGTCCGGAGTGGAAGCATCTCTGGCTTCGTTAAGCCCAGTCACGTCGCGGATCATCTGCAGGTAGTAGTTATAAGTTGTTATAAGACTCTGAATCTTATTTCCACCACCACCATTTTGTATTTGCTGAATAGGCACTTTACCAGGATTTTGATCTCCCTCTGAGGTAAAGCTTCTACCAATAACAGAACCTGTCTGGAAGAACATATTTAAAGCCTCTTGCGGAGAATAGTTAGTACCATTACCTAAATCAATCTCAGCTAAGCCGTCAGCGTCTAAATATACACCATCCGGAACCATACGAGATAGTACTTGCTGTAGTTTTAAGTGGGTCAACTGAATCATATCAGCAAAGCCCGTTATTCTACTAACTATAGATTCTATTCTACCGTTATACATTCTAGGTGCAACGATACTATAATTCGTTCTAACTTTATCAAAGTTGGATTTAGTCCTAAGCATGTTCTTAGCCATCTCCCACTTTAGTAATTTATCAGTACCTAATACTAATACACCCTCGTATAAACACTCTATAACCCTTTCAAGCTTAGAGTAGTTGCCATCCATATCTACAGGTGGGTTGAAGGTATCATCTTTCTCTATTACTTTATCGGCACCTGTACCAGTTTCTTTTACTTTGTAAGTATTGTTTTTATGTGTTACATAGTTAAAGTACAACACATCAATTTTATTCTTGTCGCCGCCACTTCTAACTGACTTCGCAGAACCCCCAGAGCCTTCTACTATTTCATATATATCAGTCTCGGATAAGTTAGGAAATTCCTTCACTAACTCGTTCATTGGAATAGACTTAACTTCACCAACATAGTATATGTCATCGAAGTATGGAGATTCGGTATGTGAGTAAACTAGATTTGCTGGGTCCACGTATTGTACCTTAGCGCCTTCGCTCCAGTTGAACGTGGTCTTAACAGCGGCAATACCTATAGTGGTTAAATCGTATAAACTCCTCCTCTTGATTAAATCAAACTTACTACCTTCCATTAACACATTTATAGCTTGCTCCTCAGCTAGCTCAACTGCTTGCTTGTAGTTTAACTGCATGTGAAGAGCCAGCTCCTCTTCCGTATCGGGCAAGGTCTCTTTCTGGTTCTCATATATATCCATACCAAAACCCTCCTGCACCATGTCGTTATATTCCTTAGACTTGATGTCTCTTAATACAGACTCCATGTATTCTGTTCTCTTGCTGACACCATAAGAGTCTTGAGAGAAAGCGTTAACGTCGTATGTTCGCTGAGCCATACCATTAACCACAATATCCACAAATTTAGGAATTATAGGTACGGGCTTCCAATCCAGATTCAAGTAGCTCAAATCACCATTTATAGATAGTTCATTCTTGTACTTCTGTATAGGTTGTTCCCCTCTAGCGTATAACCTCAGCTTATGGAACTCATCCGCACTACCGCTGTGTTTAGACGTTACGCCAGAGAACCACTCGTGCTCAATAGCTCTAGCTACTTTTAACCCATACTCTTGAGTCATTTTCTCTATATCACTAACCGCTTGTGAAGGGAAATTATTTATCGCAGACTCTGCCATAACTTACTTTTTTATTATTGTTGAATTAAATCCGGTATTAGCGTATGTGGAGACTTTTATACCTAAAGGTTGTCTCTTCACTTCTGGGTTGGGTCTATACATATGCCTGTTGCAAGCCATGATAGCTAAGCCTGAGCTTATTGCAGCATCAAACTTGGTTCTATTGTTTATATCAAACTTACTCCAATCATTTAGTGTTTCATTAAAATATACGGTACCATAAGTGCCATCCTCTAAGTGTCCAACGTGATCGTTAATGTACATTTCTATCGCTGCTGCGTGAGCCTGCTTAATATCTTCGCTAGAGTTAGGCATTCCACCTACCTCCTTTTCAGTTACGGAAAGCTTGTTCCAAACCTTATCAGGTCTGTTCATACTAAAACCTCTATAACCTCTCCTACGTAAATAATACAGTAGACGGGGTTTATTGTTCTCAGCGAGTATTGGCATCCCGTAAAATACAAGTGCCATTAGAACGTCCTCAAAGAAGATCTCGGCAGTCTGAGGTCTAGCTACGTATTCCAAGAAGAACGTGTTGGCTGGGGCATCTTCCATACTAAACTTAGTTAAGCCATGTAAAGCACCTTTAGAACCTTTACCATCAACAGTACCACTAATGTCATAACTATCACAGCCAAAAGCGCCCATGTGTTCATTACCCGGCCACTTCACCCCATTCTTTAATATAACGTTATTCTGCATGCCGGTACTAGGTACCCAACTAATTTTAAATCGACCATTTGGGTCTGGGTTAAAACTTACTCTAGTATCCTTAACTCCATTCTCCCATTGGAAATTACCAGTGGTTATGACTGACGAGTTCCTATTGCCTTCATTGTAATCTATCTGCTCGTATATCTTAGTTAAGTTAAATAGACTACTCTTGGTCTCATCTCTAAAGGCATGCTCCTCTGTTCTAGGGAACTGACGGTAGAATTCATTTAGAGCCTCTTGGTCGTCTTTTAAACCATCAACTTCATTATTCCAATAATCTATAACCCCAGTTTCTATTAGCTCACCATACGGCCCGTATACATCACTAGTTGGAGTGTCAAACACTGGGAGCCCGAACTCATCTATAAATCCTTCGTAGTTCCATTCCATTGGGACAAACAAAGAATATAGGCCAGATTTAGTTTGCCCATTTCTATTTCTTTTACTTTCCTGTGAGTCTCCATACAACCTCTTGAAGTTTGCCCCACCCTTATCTAGAGCATTACTAGTAGAACCCATCATGCACTTACCTATGATTCTACCTCCCAACCTCAAGCAAGTCTTTGTAACTCGCCAGTTATTTCGTATGTTGTTAGGCTTGTCCCACTTACCACTTTCATCGTGGACAAGAAGGGATAACTTCTCACCATCATAGCTATTGTCACCAGTACTTTTCCAGTCAATAGTAGTTTCTAGACCTTTCTCTTCGTCAACTTCCTCAACCTTACCCATCCTCTTCCTAGTAAACTTTTTAGCTGGAACCCTATAAGCTAATTCACTTTTAGGTCTATCCATACCATCTTGTATCGGCTTAAAAAAGAAAGGGTAGTTTATGCTTATAGGTACTATTTTATCAGTAAACATCTTCTTAGCATCTTCACCAGTCTTGGATAAGACTCCAAATCTACTATCACTTGCTAACGTAGCTAAATTAACGGTTTCACCTGAGCTCATAAAAGAAAAACCAGAACGTCTGTTCTTAAGGTAGCACATACCATAGCACCTGTTATCAGCTTTACATGCCTCCCAAAACAAAAAGAAAAGCCTATTGGCTTCTCTAAAATCTGGGGCGCCTATATCTATCTTGCTCCACTGTAAGTACATATAGAAGCTACCGGTTACATAGGTTGGCACACCATTATTCATGAACCAAAAACCCTCGTCTCTTCTCTTAAATTCTTCGTCGATGTATTTATAATGTAGTTCCTTAAATTCGTTAGGTTGGTTCTCCCAGTCAAACCTGTTTCTTATATTCTTAAAGTCAGGATTAGGCGCGAACTGCTTCCACTTTTGCTTACCGGTTACTTTAGAGCAAGAGAAAACGTCTTTAGGTACTTTAGGTAGAGCTACTTTCAATCCCTGTATCTCAACTACCTCACCTATCTGTCCGCTCTTAGATATTACTATAACATCGTTCTCTTTGTTATAACCGTAGTTCCATTTTTTACCCTTGTTCAACCTGTGTATGGTCGTTAGTTTTATGGGTTCTACTACTTTGTATAGCGATTGTTCGTACATTACCTTTTTCTCCCTTCAGCGAAGCCTTGAAACTTAGATTTGCCCGCGTCGTTTTTAGATTTATCTAGATCGTTTATAATCCTCTCCTCTTCCTCTATTCTATTTAGTATTTCAAACGCATCAAAAATAGCTAACTTCTTTGTCGCTGCAGCATTCTTTAACTTGTCAGCAGTTAAGTCATCGCTAGAATCCACTATAGGTTCCTCAGCCACTTTTATTAATTCATCAACAGCTTTGCGCCCAGCTTGGATTATACTCTTCTTCCTTTCCTCTATAGTCATACGTCATAGTAATAAATTTATTCATAACTCTATATAATCTCTTGCCACCAATTACAAATTCATATTTAGAAACTGGTGTAAATCCTACTAGTGTTCCCTTCTCGTGTACACCATCAGTGTACTTTACTACACCCATTAAAGGCTCCTCTGTATCCACGTCAAAATCTTTAGTAGACTTAAGTGGTTGCACAAAGCAAAAACCATCAGTAGCACTCCAATCGTCACTATCCTTAGTTTTGTGCAAGAAGATTTGATCATCACTAATTATATACTCATCCTCACTCATGAACGATCTACTATTCTTCTCTACACCTTTAACATCGTGCCACCTCCTGAACACATTGTGATGCACCACGACTTTATCGCCTTCCATTATCTTAGAGTCGGTATACGCTGGCGTTTTTAATACAATGGCATTCCTATTCACATGCTGGTGATTAAAGATCTCAGTATTTAAAATAAGATCTTTATCACCAACTTTTACCGAGTTGTTATATCTTTCCCCGTCTGGAGATACTATAAAGTTGAATAAACCCCTCATTAGTATTCCAAGTCATACTCTACTGATATAGCCATGTTCTTGTTAAAGTCTTTCCATGGGATTACTATATCATTCTTTCGTATATAAATAGAGTACTTAGTCTCCTCCTCTAGTATATCGCATATCGTATGACCACCATAGACGTTCTGACCAACAGCATAATGCATGGCATCACTCTTGTAGTTCTTACCTATAGTGATCTTTCTAATTAAGTGGTTACTCATCTTTGGCATAGTTGATAGACCCGTCGTTTATATTTACGTCAAAAGTACCATACTCCTTACTGAATATAGCTTGCAATTCTAGCATCTTGGACTTAGTGGCAACTTGCTTGTGTATCATCTCATATTTCTGAAACTCTAATGCTCCAATATGAAACTGCACAGTGTTGTTATCGTTTACCGCTGTTTGCAACTGCTCTAATTGCTCTTCTGTTATTTTCTCTGCTTTTGGTTTTAAATCAACCATCTTCTTTACTTTACCCATTGTATTATATTTAATTGTTATTTACTTTTTGCCTTTTCTAATGACCTACCACCGAAGTAAGCACCAATCACTGTTATTAAAACTAACTGTAGTAAGTCTGTCCATTTAGGCTCTACATCGAATGCCATAACTCCAGCGTCTATGAATATCATTAACACTGTTGATACCACTAAGAACACAAGAACCAATGGCCTGACATTCTTAGATAACCAAGAGTCAGACTTCATATCTGCTTCCCACCTACCGGTGACCTGCTCCTGAATCTCTAAGTCATGCTTGAGTACTAGCTCTTTTATCTTACGTTCAGCCTCTAGTTTCTCTTCCTTAGTTGTAGTCAAATTATCTAGCACATTACCTATGCCATTAACCAAACCTGTAGCTCCCGCTGAAAATACCTTGTTTAATATACTCATCTGTCTTTATCTTTAATCATATCATCTATAGCCTTGTTCATCACCTTGTCTGTATAAGACTTGTTGTCGTAATAAGGGTTCTTTATAGATACCGGTATATCCTCTTCACCTAGTAGTATTCTATATATCCTACTCACTAGTTGGTTACACTTAAAGGAAGTCTTATAGACTGTGTACTTTATAGTGGTTCTATTCCTGTGTCTCCAAGCGTCGATCCAGCCAGCTTCTCTAAGCCTCTCCCACCTGTGCTTGTCCCAAGTATAAGCATAAACCCCATTTATGAAGTCGTGTCTAGTGAACCTAGTTAAACAGTTTAAGTATATTAAAAGCTCTAAATCAGCATCTTTTATGTCGTTAGCTTTGCATGCCCATTTCCGAACCAACCTGTAGTACTTTAGGAAATGTGAATCCTTAAGGTCCTGAGCCGTTAACCTAGCCATTACTCAACTAGTACTATATCCCTAAGCTTTATAACTCTATATAGACTATCGTTGAAAGCTATGTCATGACCAGCGTGCATATCGTACATTACAATAAAACCCTCTTCCACTATATCTTGCGCTAATTCACCAGCCGATATTACCTTAGCTTTTTTATATCTATTATCAGAATCTGTATCATCCGTGAGTAGTAGACCACTAACCTTCTTGTGGCCTTCTTTTATTTTATCTACTATTATGTAGTCGTTAATTGCTTTCATTTACTCTTACGTTTGATATTACACAATCAGCGGACACTATAGTTAAAGCAACACTTACAGCATTTTTCAGCGCCGATTTTGTAACCAAAACCGGATCTATTATACCAGCATCAACCATATCAACGGTATCCCCAGTTACAACATCAATCCCCATCCCCGCTGGGAACTCTGCAGAAGCTACGATGCCTGCATTATCTAGGATAGTTTGGTAAGGAGAGCGTATCGCCTGGAGCAGTACTCCGTAACCCACGTTAGTGGGAGAAATTTTTTTCGATGCATCTAATAGTGCTATTCCACCACCAGCTACTATACCCTCCTTGAGAGCAGCTTTAGTTGCATATATAGCATCCTCCACTCGATCCTTCTTTTCCTTCATTTCAACCTTAGAATCTGCACCAACTTTTATAACTCCTACGCTACCTGATAAAGTGGCTAATCGTTGTTCTAACCTCTTCTTTATGTACCCGTTTTTCTCTTCTGTTATTTGCTTCTGAACCTCTGCAACTCTCTCTTCGATCTCTGGTTTAACCTCATCTAAAGTTAAAGTAGTTGTCTTATCATCTGTTACAGCGAAATCAGCTTCACCTAAATGGTCGATGCTAATTAAATCTAAGTCATCACCTAACTCTTCGTTTATCACAGTACTACCCGTTAGTAAAGCTAGATCCTCTATAGCATCAGGCTTAGTTGGACCAAAACCAGGGACATCAATAATGTTAACCTTAATGTTACCCTTAACTCTATTCATAAGTAAGGCAGATTTAACTTGCTGCGATACTGGTGCTACTATTAGCAATGAACGATTGCTTTTTATAGCGTGCTCTAGTATACCCTGAATTTTACGTATATTAGGTATCTCAGAAGAAACCGTTAATACTAGCGGGTTATCTAACTCAGCTACATGCTTCTCAGTGTTCGTAATGAAGTGAGGTGAAGTTAAGCCACAGTCAATTTGAACACCATCGACAACGTCGACATAAGTATCCTCTGTTTCACTCTCTTCCATTAATACTACTCCATGCTTGCCAACTCTATCGTAGGCTTCCGCAATGATATTCCCTAAGAAAGGGTCATTATTACAGGAAATACTAGAAACAGCTTTAAGCATATCCCCATCTACTTCGGTAGCTGAAGAATCTAAATGCTCCATTACCTCAGCTAGACAACCTAGCACCCCTTCTTTTATATCTCTGATTTTTGCACCCGCAGCGACGGCGGAATGTATAGAACTAATCAAGGCTTCCACTAAAACAGTGGCGGTAGTTGTACCATCACCAGCCTCTCTTACTGTATTTCGAGCTGCTTCCTTTACTAAGGTTGCTCCCATATTTTCAACCGGATCAAATAAGACTACGCTTTCTGCAACGGTTACTCCGTCTTTTGTTATGACCGGTCGGCCGCGTCCATCCTCGTATATAACGCACTTTCCTGAAGCGCCTAAGGTAGACTTTACGGCTTTTGCTAGTTTATTAACACCAGCTATTATTTTATTTTCTGCGTCTTGACCGAAGTCTAGCTGCTTAACCAATTCGCTTGGTAAATTGTACTCCATAATGTATTGAATTGAATTTAATTAAATTGTGTGCGTTTACTAGAAAGTCTTAACTACTTTTGGTCCGTCAATGAATTCCAGTTTTTTACTGTAGTGTTCGACACTGCCATCGATAGCACTTTCAGCTCCATCGATAGTTGCTCTACGCGTGATGCCAACCCATTGGTTTTCACCTTCGGGCTTGCTAACTTCTGTTTGGTAGTACCCATTCGGTAGTTGTGTGATTCTCCAGTTCGCTTTATCAGATAAGTGCTTCCACTCATTTGTCTGTCTTTCGGTAACGTTAGTTGCCGATGTGTCTAGTGTGTTGGTTTTGTAGTAAATATAAGTCATTTGGTTTTATTTTGTTGTAGCTATTATTTATTCTTAGGCCCTGTGCTTTTTGGCTTTGACTTCATAACGCCTGTACTGTCTTTTCTAGAGTTATGAGCTACGGCTTTGCCTTTAAATTCCGAGTATCCACCTGTGAATTTAGCTTTCTTCTCTGCACTCATACCTTCCCAAGCTGACTTATACGTTTTACCCGTACCTCTTTTTGTAGCAACCTTCTTTACTGTCTTAGCAGTAGTAAGCGGTTTAGCCCTAGAGATAGGTGCTTTGGCTTTAACTTCGATTTTCTTACCGACTGTCTTAGTTGGGCTAGCATTGACAGCTTTAATAGTAGATTTAGCTTTGACTTCACTAGCTTTACCCTTAAGTTTATCGGCTCTAGCTGTAAGTCTATCAGACTTTCTTTCTCCACGAGCAGTAATACGTTCGGATTTTCTTTCCCCACGTTCAGCCTTACGTTCTGTTCGTCTCTCTTGACGTGCTTCTGATCTCTTACCCGTACCTTCTCCGGCTTCGTAACCTTTTTGTTTAAATGGCATAATGTATTTTTATTACTAGATTAGTCTCAAATACTATAGTCACATTGTTATGTGATTATTTACTAGTGTGACAGTAGCCTGTTACTCTTATTCCTTACTAGGCTTGTGTCACAGTACACCTAAAGACATAATATAATTATGGCCCGTTGAAAAAAAATTATTGTAAATATATAGGTGATGTATTGGCCCCTCCCCCAGGCCCCCACCCCCTCCATACCAAAACGCGTATTCGCAACCCAGCCCCACCAGGCCCGATCCCCTCCACCCCGTCCGATCCACGATTTTAATTAATAGCAAAAGCTAAGCTAATTTTATACAAACTAAATACGACTACGTACAGATAATATATATGTAATCGAACGAACGACTACAACTTAAATATCAGACTATTATGGAAAATTCAAATCAACCTACTATGCGCACGAAAAGATTCGTTATACGTAAATCACTAATCGGTAGTAAGACTATCATCACGTTCACCAATAAGAAAGGCGTTGACTGTACTTATGATCACGACGAGGTATATTACAAGAATCAGGTGAAGTTCGACACTATGAACTGCTTTATCAAGTATAAGTCGTATACATGTAGTAATAACCTACCAACATTCGCGAGATGATAGATCAATCTTTACTACAACATTCACAGCATTTACTAATACTCATACCCACAGTGTTCGCACTAGGGTTACTACTAATGATCTTACATGATCTAAAAAAAGACTAATATGGATATAATATCACAAATCACCCGTGAGATCGAGACTCTCAATGCAAATCCTTTAGCTAATTCACTAGCTATAAGATCCCTTAAGTCAGCTAGAGCTGATCTAATGGGTATTCCAGCTCAAGATAGACCAATAGACCAGTCTGGACCAATGATCGGATGGGCATTTCTATCAGCCGAAGAACGCGCTAATGCTGAAATGGATCGAGATGACGAGATCGATGGAGTATTGCATCGCTAATGGAAGTGCGAATCATAGTTGCATTCTTTATGCTATACCTATTTAACGTATTATATACAGTGATAAAACCTAAACCAAAAGTGTGACACAAGCCTGTTACTATCTATACTTAACAGGCTAATGTCACAGTTTTTGTAACTACTTTTTGTAGTGCCATTCCCACTAAAGCAGAGCCTTACAATCTCGAGCTATTACCTCGCTGTGCGATATACTAAAATTCGAGCTATATTCGTATTACAAACTAAATACGGCCGTCGACGGATAATATATACGTAACCAATAAAAATATCAAACTTATGCAAAAGCTAACGGAAATCGAAATTATCGCTACAATCGACGAGTTAAACCAATATCGCAACGGAAACGTTACCGACGAAGGAATTATTGAAGCGCTGGAATCGCTAATCGGTAAGATTTATGCAAGCAGACGCTCGGCGGAGTAACTGCCAACTAAAATTATCCACTTAATAAAGTAACCACTTTTACAAACTAAATACGAACGCTAACGGATAATATATATGTAACGAAACTAAATAACTAAAAACTAAAATATGGAAATTAAATGTAAAAAATGCCAAGCAGATATGTCTGCGCAAGTAATCGAATTCTTCGAGGAGAAGGTAACGTCAGTGACATGCGGTTGTGAAGCCAGAAAGATCAAAGCGTTAGAATCAGGTTTTATATTCTTCGAGTAAAACTAATTACAAACTAAATACGAAAGAGTACGGATAATATATACGTAACGAATAACTAATTAACAACTTAACTAAATACTTTAAATTATGGAAATCTTAAAATCAAAAAGATTCGTAGTACGTCAAACTCTAATTGGCAAAAATCAAGTAATCGAATTTACTAACAAGAAAGGTGATGTCATCACTTACGATCATGACAAAGCGTTTAAGATCATGCAGTCGTCACTGGAATCGCTAGGTTGCTGGATCAAGTATAAGTCTTATACAGCAAGTGGTAATGTACCAATGAGTATTCGTGGTACTGACGCTATGATCTCGCGAGTTGACGCTATTGTTGAAGTAGTCGTTGAAGCGATAACTGAAGTGGTAGAAGAAACTTCTACTGAAGAAGAGACTATCGATGCAGAGTATGAAGCAGCGTTCTAATACTACGCGAAAATCACAGTCGGTGTTGGAGACATTTAACGACTATAAATAATACGAAAGCACGGGTGATTCAGAGTCACAAGAAGGTAATGGTTACTGGTTGGTTCGATTCCGCCACTTTCACTAAATTATTAACAACTAAATAGAAAGCAAATGGCTGGATTAGTAATGAAGCGTTCGGAGCGCAAAGAAGTCCTCAGAGAAGAGGCAATTGAAAGAAACAGTGCTTATCAAGAGCAGATTCGCACAAGCACAGGTGTACAACAGTATATCGCTTTAACTCCGTCGATCGGTAAGAAGCAGATGACTAAGTTAAATGCCTTAATATTAACACTTAAAAAAGTAAATAAGTAATGGATAAAAGTTTAATTATACTAGCATTGGAAATGTTAAAAGAGCAGGCAGCCTCAGATATGGAGCACCACAAGGAGCAGTTTGAGTGGAATAAGCAAAGAATCAACCGAATAGTTGAACAAATTATAAATATTGATGAATTATAGTAATGAGTAAGAAAAGAAAATTCACGCACGATGAAGTTATTTTAGTAGCTGGAGAATATTACCAGTCAAAAGAGACTTCAGAGTGGGTAAGCGAGAACGAAATTGAAAACTGGAGTGATAAATCACTTATGAACCAGATAGAAATACAAAATGAGTATGAACTAGATAAATATTTCTAATATGAAACAGAGAATAAAAGAGCTAATAAGCGATTGGAGATCTTTCAGAGATCGTTAGTTCACAAACTAAATACGATCACTAACGGATAATATATACGTAACAGAATAATAATAACAACTAAATAAAAACAAATGGAATTTGATACTACGCAAAAACGAGTCATAAGAGAGTTCAATAAGGCAACTACAGAATATGTAAGAGAATTAAACCAGTTAAGTCGTGCGATTCACTACTACGATAGAGATATTCAAGACTACATTGATGATATAAAATTCAAGATGATGGTACTTATTCATGACAGTAAACTAACCGATCTTCTCGATAAATACGAAGCAAGAAAAAAAACCACAGAAATATGAATAAGAACGCAATATTAATAGATGCTTTAGATTTATTTCTCGAAGTACAGATAAATACTTTCGATGATAGAGTTAGAGAACTAGAGAGAGAGGGATCACTTGAATTCATAGCTAATGAAACTATAGCGTATAATGATAGAATTAACGACATGGTAAAAATACTAGCCGATTTAAAACGTGATTACCAGTTTGACATGTCTATTGAGATAATGGAAGAACTCGAAGGTAGATACGGATTTTTCCGTAGTCAATACTCTCTACATGAATACTTTTTCCTGCACTACAAACGTTTAAGCATAAAAGACTGCACTAGAATATTAACCATACTAAAACCCGCATAATGAGTACATACTTAACTATCGGTTATCTTCAATCAAAGATAATAAGAACTCCACTACACTTGAATAAAGAGTGGAATACTAAAGTGAATGAGTGTAATAGCAAACAGGATCTAATGTCGCTTGTGTGTAATGAAGCTACAATAAGCGAAAAGGATTACTTGATAAGTGCAATTCTAACGCAAGACGAAGTAAACGCTAATGGTAGGATCCCAGTTAGTGATGAGCAAATACCAGAGAGGTATTAATGTAGATACAGGCGTTATAAACGCTAAGGTTAAAGTGTCCTATAATGGGCTTGCCCCTTAGGGTCTACATTAAATACCGTTAAACCTATGACGGAGTAACTTAGTTACTGAATAAAGGTAGGATATAAGTTGTATTAAAGTAAGTGTAAGAGCCGAAAAAATGATGGTTGTCATGTGCATACAAACCTACCAAGCACACTAGTTGTATCGTGATATACTAGATGAGAGATAAACTTGCTAACAAACAAGTGCTTAGGAGTTCACAGCTTGACCATTTATAGTAGTAAAAACTAGGCAACTGAATTAAACTTGCCAGGACGTATTCCAGTCTACTGACCTAGAGAGATTGAATGAGGTAATTCAGCTACGATAGATGGTGCTAATAAATAAAGAAATTATGGAAAACAGAATAAAAATTGGCGACCAATGGTATGTCAAAGAGCAAAGATCAAGCGAAGATCCCACTATGTTTATAGGTTGCTCCCTAGGGATATACTCTTGTTATATACTTCAAGAAAGTCTTGATAAAATAGTGCTAGGTACTTGTTGGGTAGAATTACCACCTACTTCATCTAATAAGCATGAGATAATGGATAATATTGAATTCTTGCAAGACTTCAGAGATTCTAAGCATGATAAATCACTAATGGAGGATACTTCATACTCAAATCAAGACGATTTAAGACAATTATTAACTTACGTAACTGATTTAGGTTGGTTATATAAAAAGTAAAGAATGGCAACAGATTTAAGGTGTCCTAATTGTGAAGATAATCTAGGAAAAGACAGAGAGAACCCAAAAGACGCTTGGTGCGGTACTTGTGGTACAGGATTTCACAACTACTATGGTTATAACGAAGAAGATGAGTAATATGAAGAAGATAAAAGTAACAATAGAAACCACAGTGACCGATCAGTATTACGCTGATATGATGGTTAAAGCTAAAGTAAGTATGGATTCAGGTGAATTCCAACAAGAGTTACTAGAGAATATAGGTATTGAAGAATGCACCGCAAGCTTCGAGGAATTAAAGCAAAACTAATATGAACGATTTTCAATTACAAACATATTTCGAAGGTAAAGAATTTACAATTAATGGTGCGACAAGAGAATGTTATTATTGTACACTAGAAGATGGAGGTGCTTGGATTTGGCTACATACTAATAAGGAAGATAGGGAAGATAACTACAAGAGAATAAACTTTGTGGTGTATAGCGGACATAAAATTGAAGAATTATATAAAAAAGTGCTTAATAAAGCAGATATAGAATTAACTGATTACGGTCAACTAAGTAAACAACGATAATAACTAAAACAAGAGTAAAATGGAAAGAGATAAAGCAGAGCAGTATGTATGGAAGATAACTGAATACTATGATCACATGAATGACTTAGATAGTGCTATAGATTTACTAAATGAGTATGCTGACCAACGAATAATAGAGGAGTTG
>Ga0209384_1000222_pt1 | contig 39735 bp, 40 predicted proteins | sample CoawatmetaG05DNA_FD_187511 | JGI IMG/M metagenome (GOLD analysis project Ga0209384, IMG submission 187511) | Marine microbial communities from the West Antarctic Peninsula - Coastal water metaG058-DNA (SPAdes) (version 2) | ecosystem: Environmental > Aquatic > Marine > Coastal ... | reverse complement strand
AATATTCAAATATTATGCCAAAATAACAGCATATTTATTTATCAATAATATGTTCAATTAAAAGTTGCTCAAAAGATTAAGGTTAATTACTTTTGCTTTGCTAATAATTAATTCAATAAAAATGAATTTACACGAATATCAAGGTAAAGAAATGTTAAGTAGTTTTGGAGTACGTATTCAAAGAGGCTTAGTCGCTCAAAATCCAGAGGAAGCTGTTGAATGTGCTAAAAAATTAACTGAGTCAACTGGCACTAGCTGGTTTGTAGTTAAAGCGCAAGTTCATGCAGGTGGTCGTGGTAAAGGTGGTGGTGTTAAGTTAGCAAAGAGTCTTGATGAAGTAAAATCTATTTCAAATGATATTATTGGAATGAATTTAGTTACTCCTCAAACCTCAGCTGAAGGAAAAAAAGTTCATCAAGTATTAGTAGCTGAAGATGTGTATTACCCAGGAGAATCAGAGACAAGTGAATTCTATATGTCAGTTTTATTAAATAGAGCTACAGGTAATAATATGATTATGTATTCTACTGAAGGAGGGATGGATATAGAAACAGTTGCAGAAGAAACACCTCATTTAATTCATACAATAGATATAGACCCATCTACGGGTATTTTACCATTTCAAGCTCGTCAAGTTGCATTTAATTTAGGATTAAGTGGGCTAGCATTTAAAGAAATGACAAAATTTGTTGTTTCTCTTTACAATGCATACGATAAATCAGATTCTTCCTTATTTGAAATTAATCCAGTGCTAAAAACAAGTGATAACAAAATTTTAGCTGTGGATGCTAAAGTGACCATTGATGATAATGCATTATTTAGACATAAAGATTATTTAGCTCTTAGAGACTTTAGAGAAGAAAACCCTATTGAAGTAGAAGCAAACAAAGCTGGATTGAATTATGTAGATTTAGATGGTAATGTTGGATGTATGGTAAATGGAGCTGGTTTAGCGATGGCAACAATGGATCTTATAAAACAATCTGGAGGTGAACCAGCTAACTTTTTAGATGTTGGAGGTACTGCTGATGCTGAGAGAGTAGAAATAGCATTTAGAATTATACTAAGAGACCCTAGTGTTAAAGCAATTTTAGTTAATATTTTTGGTGGTATAGTAAGATGTGACAGAGTAGCCCAAGGGATTGTGGATGCTTATAATAATATGAAAGATTCAATTCATATTCCAATTATAGTTAGACTTCAAGGTACAAATGCTGATTTAGCTAAGAAAATAATTGATAATTCAGGTTTAGATGTTCAAAGCGCAGTAGAATTTGAAGAAGCTGCACAGAAAGTTAAAGAAGTATTAGCTAGCTAAATTTTTTCGACTTTACTACTTGTAATTCTTTTATTTGATCTCTATAATTTGCTGCCTGTAGGAAGTCTAAGTTTTTAGCAGAATCTTCCATAAGTTTTCTAACTTCCCTTATTTTTTTATCCACTTCTTTTTTGTTTATAAAATGCTGATTTCTGCTATTTATTATATCTAATTTTGCAGCCTCTGCCTCTTTGTTTTTTGTTAAAGCATTATTAAGAGATTTTTTTATTGCAGTAGGAGTAATATTATTTTTCTTATTATAATCCATCTGCTTTTTTCTTCGATAGGTAGTTTCATCTATAGTCTTTTGCATGCTTTTCGTGATTCTATCGGCATACATTATTGCTCTACCGTTTAAATGTCTAGCTGCTCTACCTACAGTTTGAGTTAAAGCTCTAGCAGATCTTAAAAAACCTTCTTTATCGGCATCTATAATAGCTACTAAGGATACTTCTGGTAAATCAAGTCCTTCTCTTAATAAATTAACGCCAACAAGTACATCAAAAATACCTTCTCTTAATTCCTGCATTATTTCCACTCTTTCAAGAGTATCAACATCACTGTGAATATATCTTGTTCTAATATCTATTTTAGATAAATATTTAGTAAGCTCCTCTGCCATTCTTTTGGTAAGTGTAGTTACTAATATTCTTTCGTCTTTTTCAACCCTTATATTAATCTCATTTATTAGATCATCAATTTGATTTTTACTAGGTTTTACTTCAATTATTGGATCTAATAGTCCTGTAGGTCGAATAAGTTGTTCTGTGTAAAGTCCTTCGGTTTTTGTTAGCTCATAATCTGCAGGGGTAGCACTAACATAAATTACATTTTTTTGTAAACTTTCAAATTCTTCAAACTTTAAAGGTCTATTATCCATGGCTGCAGGTAGTCTGAATCCATAATCAACTAAGTTTTCTTTTCTACTTCTGTCTCCTCCATACATAGCATGAACCTGGGAAACAGTTACATGACTTTCGTCAATTATCATTAAGTAATCCTCTGGGAAATAATCCAATAAACAAAAAGGTCTTGTTCCTGGGTCTCGTCCATCTAGATATCTAGAATAATTTTCAATCCCTGAGCAATAGCCTAACTCTCTAATCATTTCTAAATCAAACTCAGTTCTTTCCTTTAACCTCTTAGCTTCCAAGTGTTTGCCTATTTCTTTAAAATAATCATGCTGTAACACTAAATCATCTTGAATGTTTTTAATTGCATTTTGTAATATATCAGGAGAGGTGACAAATATATTAGCAGGAAAAATATTCAATGTCTGAAAACCTTCAATTTTATTATTACTAATAGGGTCAAAAGATTCTATTTCCTCAATCTCATCTCCAAAAAAATGAATCCTATATGCTTCATCAGCATATCCAGGAAAGACATCAATTGTATCTCCTTTTATTCTAAAATTACCTCTATTAAATTCTGCTTCAGTTCTTGAATATAGACTTTGAACTAACCTGTGTAGTAGTTTTGTCCTTGTTATTTTTTGATCTACAGTTAGTTCAATTATATTTTTTTGAAACTCTACTGGGTTACCAATTCCATACAGGCACGAAACCGATGCTATAACTATAATATCACGCCTACCAGAAAGTAGGGAGGATGTAGTACTTAATCTAAGCTTTTCGATCTCTTCATTAATAGATAAATCTTTCTCTATATAGGTGCCACTAACCGGCATATAGGCTTCGGGTTGATAATAATCATAATAAGAGACAAAGTATTCAACGGCATTTTCAGGAAAAAACTGCTTGAACTCTGAATATAATTGGGCAGCTAAAGTTTTATTATGAGCTAAAACTAACGTTGGTCTTTGAACATTCTCTATAACATTAGCTACAGTAAATGTTTTTCCTGAACCTGTTACCCCTAGTAGAGTTTGATACCTTTCGTTAGACTCAATTCCTTTTGTTAACTGACTTATTGCATTAGGCTGGTCACCAGTTGGTTTAAATTCAGAATGTATCTTAAATTCCATTTAGAATAAATAATTAGGTTTAATTATAAAAATCATCATAGTTGTCGTAATCCCCAAGTTCATCTTCAGAATCTTCCTCTTCAAAAGTATTTTCAGCTTTAAAGTTTTTTTCAGGAACTTTAGTAGGTATTTGACCGTTTGAGTAAATTAAATTAGGGTAATTCACTCCAGTTGTTTGTTCCACTACTTCCACTAATTCAATTAAAAAGGTCCATAGATTTAAAAAATCATAGACATAAATTAATCTAGTTTTAGTTTTATCGATTACACTTTCTACTAATACATCACTCATTAGTCTATTGGTTTGATCTAATTCTCCAAGGTCAAATAATGAAATTTCCTCTCCTTGATTCCACTCCTTATCTGTTAAATAAAAAGAAGCCATTTCGTTGCCTTCAAAACCAAAAGATTGTGTAACCGTATTATGAAAGTCTTCTAAATTACTAGTTTTATCTAATTCAATATCTCTAAAGATATCATCTTCAGTATCGTTATCTAATATTACTCTTAATCTGTAAATCATTATAGTTCTATTTGTTTAATTGACTTATTTCTAAGTAAGTACTCTAGTAAAATATAAAATTGTAATCCAAATATTATTGTTGCTATTACCAAGTGAGTAGGTTGACTTAGTACAGGGAAGTCAAAATAGTACATTAAAATCCCTGTTAAAATTTCTATTCCAATTAAAATAATTACATAGCTAAGCTTATTAAAGCCTAACCTTAATTTTTTATTAAGATAAAACAAATAAAAGTTTACCAGTAATACTATAATTGAGAAGGTTCTGTGTATATAAAATTTTATTGGAACATCCGTTAGCCAATTCGCTTTGTCATAGCCTATTGATTTAATCTTTTCATCTACAAATTCTCTCACCTGTGTTCCTAAAACTACCTGAATTAATGTAAGTAAAATAGAAAAAATAATAAGGTTTTTAAAAAGTTTGTTATTTATAAAATCTCCTCTTTTAGTTTGTACAATTAAACTTAAAATTAAGCCCACAATGACCAAAGCCATTAACATGTGAATAGTTATTTTATATGGGGATAAATTTGAATCTACTACTGTTTTTCCAAGCCATGCCTGAAAAGCCATTCCTAACACTGTTAATATGGATATTATTGTAAGGTATTTGTAATCTTTCCAATAGTAAATGCTAATTAGAGTAAAAATCAATATAGGTATTCCAGCTAAAGCGCCAATTAGTCTATTTATATATTCTATCCATGTGTGCACTGGGTCGTATACCACATAATCATGTTTTTCATACAAACTCCAATTACTTAAATTAATTAATTCATTGGATTTAAAATCTTTTGTTGCTGTATAAAGGTTTTCAGAATTTAAAATTATCATTTCATCCTTACTGTAATCATGAAAGGGTGTAAATAGTAGTTCACTTTCTTGTGTAGGAGGGATCAAGTAGCCAAAACATTTTGGCCAGTCTGGACATCCCATCCCAGAGCCAGTCATTCTAACTATTGCGCCAGCAATGATTACTAGATATATTAAAACTAATGAGGTTTTAGTAAGTCGGTTGAACAGTTTATTCATTCTTTTAACCCTAATTTTTTTGCTTCTCTAATCATTAAATCATAAGCAGCATTATATTCATTTGGAATATCACCCTCTAGTATTGCTTCTTTTATGATTTCCTTTAATGTTCCAATAACCTTAGACGGTTTTAGACTAAATTTAGTCATTATTTCTTCTCCTGAAATCGGTGGCTGAAAATTTCTAATGCTATCTCTTTCTTCAACTTCAATAATTTTATTTCGTACTAGTTTAAAGTTGTTGTGGTATTTATCAAATTTTTTTTCATTTTTAGTTGTGATATCCGCCTCACAGAGTGTCATAAGGTCATCTACATATTCTCCAGCATCAAATACTAATCTTCTAACTGCTGAGTCTGTAACAATATCTTGTGCTAAAACAATCGGCCTAGAACTCATAAATACGAGCTTTTGAACATATTTCATTTTATCATTTAATGGTAGTTTTATTCTTTTGAATAAATGATATACCATTTTAGATCCTTCAAACTCATGTCCATGAAATGTCCAGCCAATTTTTTTGCTGAATCTCTTGGTTGGTGCTTTTCCAATGTCATGAAGAAGAGCAGCCCATCTTAACCATAAATCATCAGTGTGTTTACAGATATTATCCAAAACTTCTAGAGTATGATAGAAGTTATCTTTGTGTGTTTGGCCTTCAATTTCATCAATCCCTTTTAAAGAAGTTATCTCAGGAAGTATGTATTTTAATAGTCCACATTTATCTAATAAAATAAACCCTTTAGACGGCTTATCGGTAAGTAATATTTTATTTAACTCAACAATAATTCTTTCTTTTGTAATTATTTCTATTCTAGAGGATAAACTTAGGATAGAACTTAGAGACTCATCATTGATTTTAAAACCAAGTTTAGTAGCAAAACGAATAGCTCTAAGCATTCTCAGAGGATCATCATTGTATGTGACTTCAGGATCTAGAGGAGTTCTTATAATTTTGTTTTGAATATCTTCTAATCCGTTAAAAGGATCCACTAAAGCGCCGTAATTAGCCTTGTTTAGACTAAATGCCATGGAATTAATAGTGAAATCTCTTCTGTTTTGATCGTCTTCTAAGGATCCAGTACTTACTTTAGGGTTTCTGCTTTCTAGACTATAGGATTCTTTTCTAGCTCCAACAAACTCAATTTCAATGTCGTTGTATTTAAACATAGCGGTACCATAGGTTTTAAAAACAGTAACGTGAGGAGTGTTTTTTAACTTACTAGAAACATGATTCGCGAAATTTACACCATCTCCAACAACAACAATATCGATATCTTTTGGAGTTGATTTTTTAATTATGTAATCCCTTACAAATCCTCCAATTACATAACATTCCAAACCTAATTCATCCGCACAACTACAGATGTGATTGAATATATTGTTTTCTAAAGCTTCTTTGTAAATCATTTTTTTAATCTCTTACCTAATTTTTGAAATTGTACCATCTAAATTAATTTTAATAATTGAAGATGATGAATAACAAGATTTAGTGCTTGGCAAATTTACGACATAGTCAACTTCTTTTAAAATCTTGGTATTGATTTCTTTTAGATTATATGCAGATTTATAGCCGCTTAGATTCGCGGAAGTAGATACAATAGGTTTTTTAAGTTTATCAATTAATCTTTTGCAGAATTCATTATCTACTATTCGAAAACCTATGCTATCATTTTCTCCAAGTAATAGCTTAGAAATATTAATTGAATGATTATAAATTATGGTTGTAGGCAATACGGCCTCTTGTAATATTTTAGTAGATTCTTTTGGTACTGATTTTAGATAGTTTTTTAACATTAAGTGATCGTTAACTAAGCAAAGCATAGGGTTTGAAGAATTTTTTTGCTTTATTTTATAAACTTTCTTTATTGCTTCTTCATTAGTAGCATCACAGCCTATTCCCCATACTGTATCAGTAGGGTAGACTATAACTCCTCCGCTTTTTAAAATTTTACAGGCTTTTTCAACCTCTTTTATAATAATATCACTCATTAATAAATATATTTACAACAAATATAAAAATAACCATTTGATAAAAGTTAAATTAATAAATACTGATTATACTATTTATTCTGATGTTATTGAAAATCTTATCAATAATTTCTCTAAATCAGGAGATATAATTAAGGATTCCAGGAATGTGATAAAATCCTACGAGTCAGATACAGTTACTTTTAATATCAAATCATTTAAAATACCGAATATATTTAATGCTTTTGTCTACAATAAATTTCGAGCTAGTAAAGCAGAGAGATCCTATAAATTTGCTCAAAAATTATTAAACCTTGGTATTAAAACTCCTGATCCAATCGCATATTTTGAATTTAAAACTAGATTCTTTTTAAGAAACAGTTTTTATGTATCCAAGCAACTGGATTACGACTTTACAATCAGAGAAGTAATCAAAAATGATAATTTCAAAGATAGAATACAAATTTTAAAGATGTTTTCAAGATTTACTTATAAATTACATGAAAATAATATTAATTACTTGGATCATTCTCCAGGAAACACCTTAATTAAATTTAATAATAACGATTACGAATTTTATTTAATAGATTTAAACAGGATGCAATTTAAAAAAATGAGTTTTGACGATAGAATGCAAAACTTTAATAGACTCTCCAAAGATCCTAATGTAATTGAAATTTTTAGTAGAGAATATGCTACTTTATTTGATCAAAATTTTGATTTTGTTTATCATAAAATGCTGAGTTATTCAGAGCAGTTTTTTTTTAACAGAGAAAGAATAAAAAAATTAAAGAAGCGTTATTTCTAATTCCCAAATATCTTATAGATTTTTAATCTTCTAAAAAAAGACAATTCCCTTTTTTTAGGAACTCCGTATTTTGCAATATAACTTTGTACTGCTTCTATCATTCTAGAGGATGACTTACCGTCTGTGTAGGGATGGTAGTTTTTTATTAATTCATCTCTTTCTTTCAAAAATGTTCCTTTTTTTAAATTATTCTCTACTAGAGATTTTAGCAATTTATATTTTTTAGAGTCTTCCCAATACTTAATTTTGGCTATATTATTAAATGTAATAACAGGCTTATTTAAAAGGCTAAATTCATAAATAACAGAGGATGTGTCGCTGATTAATAAATCAGCTATTTTTAATAAATCCGTTATATCATTATCATTAAAAATTAAAATATTTTTATTCTCTTTTGCCAATTTTTCATACTCATTTTTTAAAGCTTCGTTCATTAGTGGGTGAAACTTTATTATTAATAGGTAATTAGACTCCTTAGATATAGATATTAATTCTTTTTGTAAATATGGGGCTGAAGTTAATTTAGGAGAAAAAGTAGGAGCATACAGAAGTATTTTTTCTTTACTGTAAGTTTCCAACAGCTCTACTTTTTTATTATTTAAATCAGAATTTTCTATAAATAGATTATCTATTCTAGACCACCCTGTTTCAGTAACTTCAAAATTTTGGTGTTTTTTTCTTTTTTCAATAAAAGTTTTAGTGAAATATGGACCTTGAGTTAGATATAAGTCAAAGTAATTTCTTATTCTGAAATGACCTTTTTTTTCTCCTGCAAAACCATGAAAAACCTGAGTTTTAACCCCTTTTAAGTAGTGAGGCACAGCATTTCCACAAACGAAAATAGCTTCACTATTATAATTCTTTAGCTCTTTTATGCTACTACAGTGTGGTTCAGTTTTATAAGGGAAATCCTGCAATATTTTTTTATCTATATACCAAATGTAATCATGATTTAGATTTTTTAGCTCTTTTCTAATCGGCTCTAAAATTCCAAATGCATATTTATTTTTACAAAATAGAATTGAATTCATTAGATTAAATTATTTGCATTTTTAAGATCTTCTTCAAAATCTATCTCGATACAATTAAACTCAGAAATATCCACTGGTTTTATTTTAAAGTCATCTTTTTCAATAGCTACTTCCAATGCTCTTTCAAAGTAGTCATTGTCATCACACTCTTCAAGTCTTTTAATAAATGAATCTATATATTTTGAAGAGATGAAATTTATCCCAACAGCTTCTCCTAATCCATTTTCTACTGTCTTTGATAATTCATTGATATAATTATTCTTTAAAGTGTATTTGACTTCTTCTTCAGCAACTTTACTTGTATTCACCGCAACAAATGAAATATCCTTATCAATATATTCTTTTAGTTTTAATAATATGTTTTTATCAAAAACAATATCTCCGTTCATCCAAAGTATAGATTGATCTTTATTTTTTTTAATTGCTTTTAATAAACTTTTGGCCGTATTAGTTTGATCAAAATACTGATTATAGATGTAGGTTAAGTTTGGAAAACTTTCCATTATCAAATTCTTTTTAAAGCCAACTACAAGATTTACTAAATCTAAACTGTATAACGACGAGATATTTTCAGTCATCATCTGCATTATACTTTTATTGTTTTTTAATTTTGTTAAAGGTTTTGGGAAAGGATTACCTAATCTTGATCCAATTCCAGCAGCTAAAATTATAATCTTCATATTAATATTTGTTATTCTTCAAAGTTATAATAATTAATTTGAATGTTATCTTAAGATATGTTTTTTGTAATTTTGATTAACAATTAAATTATGGAAAAGAAATATTTACTCTCATTAGTTACAAGATATTCGGATATTCAGCTAAATTTTGTTGACTCCACTAGCTTTTCAATTCATAGCTCCAAGGTTTTTTCATCTAGTATAGTTGAACTTTTAAACGAACTTTTTGATAAATACGGAAATAATATATCGATTGTTTTTAAGAATAAAACAACTATCTCTGTAAACTCTAACTCAGTAAAGAAAAAGTACAATACAATGTATACTACCGGTTGTTTTGATATTTTTCATTATGGCCATTTGAACATACTAACTAAATCAAAAGAATTGTGCCACCAATTAATAGTTGGAGTATCAACAGACGAATTAATACTACAAGAAAAAGGTAAACTTCCTGTTATTCCATTTAAAGAGAGAGTTAAAATTGTTGAATCTATTAAACATGTTGATTTAGTAGTTCCTCAAATTAACAAAAACAAGCAAGAGGCTATTGATAAATATGCTATTGATGCAATTTCTGTAGGTGACGATTGGAAAGGTAGATACCCAGAAACTTCTTGTCCGGTTGAATACTTTAGCTATACTCCCAGCGTTAGTAGTACTATTCTTAAAGATTTATTATCAATAAATAAAGTTTAATTCAATGCTTTATCATCAGTAAAAGTGTTCCATTCTTTTACAACTTTTTTCCAATCCCCATATCTGTAGGTTAAATATTCCTCTGTTAGCATCGGAATAGAAAATAAATAGTCTTTAAATTTTATTGATTGTAGCTTGGCATAATATTTTGAAGGAACATTTTTAATTGTGTTACCAATCATCCAATAGGTGTTTTCTTTTTTAGGGTATTTAACAAATATCTCTAGACAAACTGATCCTTTTAATAAGTTAAAAAACCTTTTATTTCTGATTTTTATTATTCTAATATCTCCTTTGTTAAAAAACTCAGTTGTATTATCGAATTTTCTAACTCTAACACGTAAGTTTTTTGATTTTAAATTCATTATTAAATCATCAATTTTAGATACTTCTGAGCTGTTTATTGATAAGTCTAGATCGTTGTCCCAAGGTAATAGTCTGGATTCTCTTTTAATGCCTAATAAAGTTCCACCCTCAAGCCAATACTTAACGGATAAAATATCTAAAGACTTAGCTACATCAAAAAGCAGAGACTCAGCTATTTCTTTGTTCTTATTTGATAATGTAATTTTATATGCCAATTATATATTTTTTAATAAAAATTGATAAACCTTATCATTAGAATCCTTTGGATTATAATGATGTGTATTTATTCCAATGGACATTGCAGATTGGACTGCTGCATAATTGTGTTCAATATATATCAAATTAGTATTACTTAGATTGTGTTTTTCAATAAGTAGTTTAAAATACAAAGAGTCGTCCTTATTTGGATTGTGTGAAAGACTAAACACATCATATGGCATTTCTACTATACCATAATTAATTAGTTCTTTATTGTTAGCATTTGTTAAAATAATCTTACGATTTTCAAATTTCTCTAATAAGTTATATAAATCAATATCTAATTTTTTGTTTTTAATAAGAGTATTCCAAGCATCAATTAAAATTATTTTCATAATACTTAATAGTTAAACAGCTAAATTGTGTTCTCTTAAAACTTGGTTTAAGGATGTTTTTTTATCTGTACTTTCTTTTCTTTTACCTATAATTAGAGCACAAGGAACATTATAGGTTCCAGCATTAAATTTTTTTGGAAATGATCCAGGAATAACAACTGATCTTTCCGGTATTTCTCCTTTAATTTCAACAGGAATATTATTTGTTACATCTATAATTTTTGTAGATGCAGTTAAAACAACATTAGCGCCCAAAACAGCTTCTTTTCTTATAATTACACCCTCTACAATGATACTTCTTGATCCTAAAAATACATTATCTTCTATAATCACTGGAGTTGCCTGTAAAGGCTCTAAAACTCCTCCAATTCCTACTCCACCGGATATATGTACATTCTCTCCTATTTGTGCACAACTACCGACTGTTGCCCATGTGTCAACCATTGTTCCCTTACCAATGTAAGCGCCTATATTTACATAGCTAGGCATAAGTATACAACCACTTGAAATAAATGATCCGTATCTAGATATAGCACTAGGGACAACTCTTATGCCTTTTTTAGCATAATCTCGTTTTAATGGAATCTTGTCATGGAACTCCATTGGACCAGCATGTAGAGTTGTCATCTTATTAATCGGGAAATATAATAAAACAGCTTTCTTAATCCACTCATTGACCACCCATTTAGAGCCCTCACAATGAGCTACCCTTAACTCTCCGGAGTCTAGTAGTTCAATTGTATCATTAACAGCTTTAACGATGTTTAAATCATTTAATAAGCTTCTATCATCCCACGCTGATTCTATTTTTTGTTTTAAATCCATTCTTATAGTTATATAAGCAAATATAATTCTATTATATAATCATTTAATAAAGTATGAATAAAAAATACTTATTTTTTCGAGTTATACTATCTTTGTAAACACTATGCCAAGAATATTATCTATTGATTTTGGTTCCAAAAGATGTGGGATTGCAGTAACTGATGAAAGTCAGATAATTGCTTCTGGTCTTAAAACTGTTAAAACTGAAAATTTAATTCATTTTTTAAAAGATTATTTTAAAGAAGAAGAAGTTAATCTTATTGTTGTCGGTTTACCAAAAAATATGAATAATGAAGAATCCTCAATTGAGCCTTTGATATTAAAGTATATTAAAATTATTAATACTACTTTTCCTTTAATAAAGATTGATAGGTTTGATGAAAGGTTTACCTCAAAATTAGCTTTTCAAGCTATGATTGATGGGGGCTTAAAAAAAAAGAAAAGAAGAAATAAAGAGACTATAGATATGGTTAGTGCTACGATAATTCTTCAAGATTATTTACATGGCAAAATTTTTTAATTACTTAATCATTGTATAAATAAGTATTGTATTTTTGCAAAAAAAATTAATAATTTTATGTTGTTACCTATTATAGCTTACGGACACCCTGTCTTAAAAAGAAAAGCTGAAGTTATCTCTAAAGATTATCCTAAATTAAAGGAACTTATTGACAGTATGTTTGAAACAATGTATAACGCAAGTGGAGTTGGTATAGCCGCACCTCAAATAGGTCAATCTATTAGACTTTTTATAGTAGATACCACTCCATTTTCAGAGGATGACAGTTTAAGTGATAATGAAAGAAATCAACTGAAATCTTTCAAAAAAATATTTATAAATCCAGAAATAATTGAAGAATCAGGCGATGATTGGAGTTTTGATGAAGGTTGTTTAAGTATACCAAACATAAGAGAAAGTGTTTTAAGACAGCCTGAAATTAAAATTCAATATTTTGATGAAAATTTCATCAAACATGTACAATCATTTGACGGTTTATTGGCCAGAGTAATTCAGCATGAATATGATCATGTTGAAGGAATCTTATTTACTGATAAATTATCTAGTTTTAAAAAGCAATTACTTAAAAAAAAATTACTCAAAATTTCCTCAGGTAAATTAAGTTTTGATTACGAAATGGAGTTTTATAAAAGTTCAAAAAAGAGATAAGTGTTTAAAAATTATACCAAAGAATTTAGTTATAATTTAAAGTTATCATTGCCAGTTATGTTGGGAATGCTAGGCCATACTCTAGTTAGTCTTGTAGATAATATTATGGTTGGTAAATTAGACCCTACTAATCTTGCTGCAGTTTCTTTAGGTAATAGTTTTATTTTTATTGGTATGGCTATTGGAATAGGCTTTTCTTCAGCAATTACCCCTTTAGTTGCCGAGGCGGACTCAGAGGGTAATCAAGAAAAATTACAATCGACTTTTATTCATGGAATAGTTTTATGCACAGCGCTTAGTTTAGTCTTATTTTTATCAATTTTTCTTTTTAAAGATATAATGCTATTAATGAATCAGCCTAAAGAAGTCGTAGTACTAGCACTACCTTATTTAGAACTAGTTGTCATATCTTTAATTCCACTTCTTATATTTCAAGCTTTCAAGCAATTTTTTGATGGGTTATCTCTTACAATTTACCCTATGTATGCTGCAATTATTGCAAATGTTATTAATGTGATAATTAACTATATACTAATTTTTGGAAAATTTGGATTTCCTCAAATGGGTATTATCGGTGCAGCAATTGGTACTCTAATATCTAGAACAGTAATGCTGATATTCTTAATACTAATTATCAAATATAATAATAGAATAAAAAATAGATTAATTAATCTTTGGTCTATAAAATTTGATAAACTCATGTTTAAAAAGATTTTAAGTATTGGTATTCCAAGTTCTATGCAAATGGTATTTGAGGTTGTTTTCTTCACTACTGCAATTTGGTTAAGTGGTTTACTTGGGGAAAATTCACAATCTGCTAATCAAATAGCTTTAAATTTATCCTCGATGACTTTTATGATTGCCAGTGGTCTTGGAGTTTCAGCAATGGTAAGAGTAGGTAACCAAAGAGGGTTGAGGAATTATGTTGATTTAAGAAGAATTTCTTTTTCTATTCTTTTATTAGGATTACTGCTGGCTTTATTTTTCGCTCTCTGTTTTATATTTTTAAATGATTTACTACCATACATCTATATAGATTTAAATAATCCTTTAAATTATGAAGATAACTTACAGGTTATAAGTATAACTTCTAAATTACTTATTATAGCTGCTATTTATCAGATATCTGACACTATTCAAGTTATTATACTTGCTGCACTAAGGGGGATGCAAGATGTAAAGATACCTACTTTAATAACTTTTGTTTCCTATTGGTTAATAGGTTTCCCTGTTAGTTATTTCTTAGGTTCTGAAGATGTACTTGGTAGCGAAGGGATTTGGATTGGACTATTAACAGGTTTAACAACCGCAGCTGTTTTATTGTATATTAGGTTTGATATTTTAACTAAAAAATTAATTTTAAATAATTAACATATGGATTTACCTAAGTTTATTCTTGGAGATAATACTGATTTTCCTGACTCAATTTTTATTATACACACTGATTACCCTAGATTTATACTGAATCTTGAAAATGATTCTATTAAGTGGTTTGAGAATTTTAGTGAATTAGATGAGGAAGAACTTTTAGCACAAACAAAAGAACTTATTGATGAGGCATCTGATTTTTACGACAGAGAAGTTAGTAGATATAAATAATTATGTTAGAACAGTTTTTAAATTTTGACAGAGATTTATTAATTTATTTAAATAATCTTGGTTCTAATAATTGGGATTTTTTATGGCTAGCAATTACTGATAAGCTAACTTTTTTACCTTTTTTTTTAATAATTATCTACTTCATATATAAGAAATTTACAACCAAAGAATTATTATTTATTTTGTTAACTATAGCATTATTAATATTATTTACAGATCAATTTACTAATTTAATTAAAGATTCTTTCCAAAGACTTAGACCTTGTCGTGATGATTCTATTAATTTTCTTCTAAGATCAATCGATGTAAGATGTGGTAAGTTTGGATTCTTTTCAGCTCATGCAGCAAACTCTATGGCTGTTTCCGTTTTTTTGTATAAGCTATTTAAGAACTTTAAAACTCTGAATTATTTTCTTATTTTTTGGGTAATTGTTTTTTCGTATAGTAGGGTATATCTCGGTGTCCATTTCCCTATAGATATACTATTTGGATTAACATTTGGATTCTTTTTTGGTAGTATTGCATACAAATTATTTAATAGATTTTGCGTTACAAGTTAGTTAAGCCTAATTATCTTTAATCTCATAATTTATATACTTATTCTTTATCCACAAGTAAGCTAAACAATCAATAAATGGCCCTATTAGCCTGTTAAAAAACCCATATTTAGCTTTACCAGCTTTTCTAGGGTAATGTTTAATAGCAACTTGACTTATTTTTCCGTTTTGTAATAAAATCATAGCGGGTAAAAACCTGTGTAGACCCTTAAACATAGGTATTTTTTTAGCAAAACTAGTTCTAATTATTTTTAAAGGACAGCCTGTATCTATTATTTTATCTCCTGTAAATAATCTTCTTATTTTATTAGCAATAAATGATGAAGTACTTTTAATGATAGAATCTTCTCTTATTTTTCTGTATCCAGTAACTAAATCATTCTTATAAATTTTTTTTAGTAATAGATTAAAATCCTCTGGATTTGTTTGTAGGTCAGCATCTATATATCCTATTAAGCTAGTTTCAGCATAATCAAAACCAGCTTTAATAGCCGTACTTAGACCGTGATTTTTTTTAAAGCTAATTAGTTTAAATTTTTTTTTTGATTTACAAATTTCCTTAAGAATAACCTCACTATTATCTGTAGATCCATCATTTATAAATAAGACTTGAGAATCCACTATTGAAATCTTTAAAAATTTATTTAACTCATTATTGAGTCTGTGAATATTTTCTTCTTCATTATATAGAGGGATAATAATTGTTAAGGTTTCTCGCATTCTACTTACTAGAATTGATTATTAATTCAGCTGCTGCTAAGACTGTTGTTTGATTACTTTCTAATAGTTTTATTTGATTTTCAAGCTCAACTATTAAATTTTTATTGTCAAAAAAATCAGTTTGTATTTGAGTATTTAAGGTTTGCATTAACCAATGTTTCTTTTGATCATTTCTGTTTTTAGTAAAATAGCCATTATTTTTAGTTAGTCTAAAATAATTGCTAATTTCTGTCCATACCTCCTTTATACCATCTGAATTAATTGAACTGCAAGTCGATACTTTAGGTTTCCATTTTGAAGCTTTGAGTGGGTAAAGGTTTAAAGCCATTTTAAATTCAGATTTAGCTAGATTTGCTGCTTCTATATTATCTCCATCAGATTTATTTATGATTATCGAATCTGCCATTTCAATTATTCCTCTTTTAATTCCTTGAAGTTCATCACCAGCTCCAGATAGTTTTAAAAGCAAAAAATAATCAACCATCTCATAGACACTTATTTCACTTTGTCCAACTCCAACAGTTTCAATTAGAATTATATCAAATCCAGCAGCTTCGCATAAAATTATAGATTCTCTTGTTTTGTTTGAAACACCACCTAAGTGATTTCCAGCTGGGCTTGGTCTTATGTATACGTTTTTATCTCTTACTAAATTTTCCATTCTGGTCTTGTCTCCTAGAATACTTCCTTTGGTGAGGCTACTTGATGGATCTACGGCTAGTACAGCTATTTTCTTACCTGTTTTAGATAAATAAGATCCGAATGACTCTATGAATGTGCTTTTGCCTACACCTGGAACGCCAGTAATACCTATTCTTATTGATGAGTTTTTTCTAAGTAAGCATTCTTTTAAAACCTTATTGGCTATTTCTCTATCGCTTCTTTTTTTGCTTTCTACTAGTGTTATTGCTCGACTAAGTGAAACGATATCCCCTTTTAAGATTTTTTTTATTAAATCTATGTGTGATATGTTTTTAATGTTTGGAATGTATTCCAATGTGTTTTTTTTAAAATTGGTAATAATTTAACTAATTTTTATTAAAAATAACCCATTCTCCTTTAAGAATTAATGATTCAGCTTGTTTGTATTTCAGTTCTTTACTTTCTCCAGTTTTCACATTTTTTATAAAAACCTTATCGTTTCTACCAATCTTTGGTTGATCTCTAATGATTGTTTCTACAGTTTCTCTGTTGTTAGATTGATTGTTTCCAGCTGCTCTGTTTCTAGCGCTCAACTCATCCATGTTAGGAATCTCTTCTTTAGAAGTATTTAGATCTCTTTTTTTATATGATTTTGCTTCTCTAATAATATTTGTATTCTCTCTAGGGATCTCACCTTTAAATAAAAACGATAAAATCTCTTTATTTACCTGATCTATCATTCCCCTAAATAATTCAAATGACTCAAATTTATAAATTAAAAGTGGATCTTTTTGTTCGTGAACAGCTAATTGGACAGATTGTTTTAATTCATCCATTTTTCTTAGATGAGTTTTCCAAGAATCATCGATTATTGCTAAAGAGATATTCTTTTCAAAATCATTTACTAATTGCTCACCTTTTGAATGATATGCCTTTTCTAAATCTGTAACTACCTGTAAAGTTTTTATGCCATCAGTAAAAGGAACTACTATTCTTTTGAATTTATCCTTTTGTGTTTCATAAACATTTTTAATAACTGGAAAAGCTAAGACTGCATTTTCTTGGATCTTGTTTAAATAATGTTTTAACGCTGCATTATAAATCTTATCTGTAATTTGTTCAGAAGACATTGTTGAAAAATCTTCACTTGTAATATCAGTTGTAAATGAAAAATATCTAATTAATTCATATTCAAAATTCTTGAAATCATTCGCTGATTTATTATTTTCAACTATAATTTCTGTAGTATCATAAATCATGTTCGCTATATCGACTTTCAATCTATCTCCAAACAAAGCATTATATCTTCTTTTATAGATGACTTCTCTTTGTGCACTCATGACGTCATCATACTCTAAAAGTCTTTTTCTTATTCCGAAATTATTTTCTTCAACTTTTTTCTGTGCTCTTTCTATTGACTTAGTTATCATGGAATGCTGTATTACCTCTCCTTCATCGAGCCCCATTCTATCCATCATTTTTGCAATTCTTTCGCTCCCAAATAACCTCATTAAATTATCTTCTAATGAAACGTAGAATTGTGAACTTCCTGGATCCCCTTGTCTTCCTGCTCTACCTCTAAGTTGTCTATCTACTCTTCTGGAATCGTGACGTTCTGTTCCAATTATAGCTAAACCACCAGAATTTTTTACTTCGTCTGATAATTTAATATCGGTACCTCTACCTGCCATATTAGTAGCTATAGTAACTTGACCTGGATTACCCGCTTGAGATACGATATCAGCTTCTTTCTTATGTAATTTAGCATTAAGTATATTGTGAGGTACTTTTCTTATACCCAACATTTTACCTAGCACTTCACTAATCTCTACAGATGTTGTTCCTATTAATATAGGGCGGCCCTGTTTAGATAGTTTAGTAACTTCGTCTATAACAGCATTATATTTTTCTCTTTTAGTTTTATAAATTAGATCTTCTTTATCATCTCTAACTATAGGTCTATTTGTAGGTATTTCAACTACGTCTAACTTGTATATTTCCCATAATTCACCTGCTTCAGTTACTGCTGTACCAGTCATCCCTGAAAGTTTTTTATACATTCTAAAGTAATTTTGTAGAGTAATCGTAGCAAATGTCTGTGTAGCAGCTTCAATTTTTACATTTTCTTTAGCTTCTATAGCTTGATGCAAACCGTCGCTATACCTTCTTCCATCCATGATTCTACCTGTCTGCTCATCAACAATCATTACTTTATTGTCCATTACAACATATTGGGTATCTTTTTCAAATAATGCGTATGCTTTTAAAAGCTGACTAAGAGTGTGAATTCTTTCAGACTTAATACCGAAATCACGATATAAAACTTCTTTTAAGCTAGCTTCTTTTTTAGAGTCCAAATTTTGAGATTCTATTTTAGATATTTCTAGACCTATTTCAGGCATTACAAAGAAATTAGGATTGTCCTTACCGGACAAGAAATCAATTCCTTTGTCCGTTAATTCAATTTGATTATTTTTTTCATCTATAACATAATAGAGTTCTTCATCTACCTTAGGCATCTCTCTATTATTATCTTGCATGTAAAAATTTTCTGTTTTTTGAAGTAATTGCTTTATACCCCCTTCACTCAGAAACTTGATAAGAGCTTTATTCTTAGGAATTCCTCTATAAATTCTCAATAGATTGAAAGAACCTTCTTCTTCCTCTCCATTAGAAATCATCTTTTTTGCTTCAGAAAGTAAAGAGGTTAAATATTTCCTTTGTACAGAGACTATATCTTCTATTTTAGGCTTTAACTCATTAAACTCATGAATATCACCTTTCGGAGTTGCTCCAGAAATTATTAGCGGAGTTCTTGCGTCATCTACTAAAACAGAATCAACCTCATCTACAATTGCATAATGATGTGGACGTTGAACTAAATCATCAGGTGAGTTAGCCATATTGTCTCTCAAATAATCAAAACCAAATTCATTATTAGTCCCGAAAGTAATATCAGCTCTATATGCTTTTTTTCTTTCTTCAGAATTGGGTTTGTAATAATCAATACAGTCAACGCTAAGTCCGTGAAACTCATAAATTGGTGCCATCCATGCACTATCTCTTTTTGCTAAATAATCGTTTACCGTAACAAGGTGTACTCCTTTTCCAGATAATGCGTTTAAATATACCGGTAGAGTTGCTACCAGTGTTTTTCCTTCTCCAGTTTGCATTTCCGCAATTTTTCCTTGGTGCATTGATATACCTCCAATGAGTTGTACATCGTAATGAATCATGTCCCATGTTACAGGTTTCCCAGCTGCATCCCATGAGTTTTCCCAAATAGCATGTTCATTATTTAAATTAACATAGTCTTTTAATCCAGAAAGTTCTCTATCAAAATTACTAGCAGTTACTTTTATTTGAGTATTGTTTTTAAATCTCTTTGCTGTTTCTTTAATAACAGCATATGCTTCGGGTAATATTTTTTTTAAAGTTTCTTCTGTTGATAAATAAACTTCATCTTTTAAATCATCTATTTTGTTATATAAATTTTCTTTTTCATCAAAATCAACTGTAGTTTCAACTTCAGATTCTAAATTTTTTATTTGATCAGTAATATTACTAGTAGAATCAGCTATTGAAGATTTGAATTCATCTGTTTTAGCTCTTAAATCATCATTAGAAAGTTGTGAAACTTTTTCCTCAAAAGACAATATGCTTTTGACGATAGGAGATATCATTTTAACGTCTTGTTTAGACTTATCTCCTACAAATATTTTAAGAATAGAATTTAAAATACTCATTAATTTGTTTTTTAAATAGAAAATCAAAGATACGATTTGTTGCATTTCTTTTCAAGAAAATACAAAATAAAAAAAGCCTCATTAGAGACTTTTTTATATTAATTAATTTTTAATATTCATCTTCATTCCAAAGATAATCATCATCAGTAGGGTAGTCAGGCCAAATTTCCTGTATGGATTCATATAGATCACCTTCGTCCTCTATTGATTGTAAGTTTTCTACTACTTCCAATGGAGATCCAGTTCTGATAGAATAATCTATTAATTCATCTTTGGTAGCAGGCCAAGGTGCATCACTTAAAAATGATGCTAATTCTAGTGTCCAATACATAATTTTTACGATTTTATATTTTGCAAAAATAAATTTTTAGTGGAATTTCACAAGTTATTTGAATGTTATTTCACATTTACTTATTAATCCACTTAGTTTCCTTTGTATTAGTGTCTAAAGAAATTTTTCTAGATAAAGTGAATAAATAATCTGAGAGCCTATTTATATAAATAATGATATTTTGATTTATTTCACAATCTTTACTAAACTTGACACATTTTCTTTCTGCTCTTCTACAAATACTTCTTGCAATATGGCAAGTAGAAACAGTAATATGTCCACCAGGAATTATAAAGTTTGTCATTTCTGGCAATGTTGAACTAATTTTATCTATTTCCTTTTCAATAAGATCAGTCTTTTCGCTAGAAAATTTAATTGGATTATTTTCTTTTTTCCCAGAGTAGTCTATCGCTAGCAATGATCCTATAATAAATAAGTTTTCCTGAATGTTTAAAATAAAACTTTTATCATCATTAGATGTACAATGATCTCTAAGTAATCCAAGATTAGAGTTTAGCTCATCGACAGTTCCATATGCTTCAATTTGAATTTCATCCTTAGCTACTCTTTTTCCACCAATTAATGAAGTCTTTCCTTTATCTCCGCTTTTTGTATAAACTTTCATAAGTCACTTGTTACTTGGTTTAAATATACAAATATTATAACCTAATTATATAATCTTGTTTTTGTAGTTTATGAACTTTTAAAATTAATATTCCAAAATAATAAAAATCTATACTTACCTGGATTTCTTTTCCTATAATTAACTTTTTCCAGCAAGAATATTCATTCTTGAGTTTTATATTTTTTATTAATAAAATCGTGTTTTCTTTCTTTCTGCCGTTCGCTTCTAAAATCTCAGATACTTTATTAGACAATATATTATCAATTGTATGTATTAAAAACTGTTTTTTGTAAAGATTAACAAGTCTCAAGTTTAAAAATTGAATATTTTTTTTTAATATTTTCCTTTCCTCCTTATAAATACATTCTGTCAGTAATTTGTAAACTACAGGTGAATGAACAGAGTATTGATTTGAAGAATTAAAAATATGACTTACAAATCTTAAAACTTTATAAATCATCAGGTTTTTGAGTAATACTTAATTAATTGTAAATATCTGAAAGCAAGGAATAAAAATAGAGGATATAAACTTATATTAAAAACCTGAACTCCTGTTATAGAATGCAACACGATTAATATTAATGACAATAGTAATAACTTTAGGTATGCTATTTTCCATTTTTTATTAAGTACGTTAATTAATAGTATAAAATTCATTGGATTAGCCCAAAGTAAATTATAATTAAATGCCGCTGTAGTGTGGTCTGTAAAAAACCATAAAAATATTAATAAATAACCTATGATTGAGGTTAATATATGAATAGATTCTAATGCTAAATGAATTTTTTTATTTTCTTTATTTCTGTAACTTATTAAGAATATAGCTGTAAATATTAATATAAAAACAAATAATGGAGAAGTTAAAAAAATATTAAATGTTGATTTTTCAACTTCCTTAACTTTATTTATAAATCTAATATTTTTTACAAGTTTAACTCTTTCAATTATTTTATCATTGTTTGAATAACTGTAATAAAATGAATTTAAATATTCAAATAAGTATTCAGGTAAAAAAGTGTGCTTTTCAGAATCTATTTGTTGATCTATATAAGAACCTAGGCATATATCAATACCTAATGAACCCCAGGAATTTTTGTTTATATTTTCATAAATCAAACTTCGGTATGAGATCTTGTTTGAAGCTGCTGAGTTATATGTATTTTCATAACCGTATTGACTTAGTAAATCTTTAATTAGGTCTCTTATAACTGTTGAGCAGTTATTATCAAAATAATCATAAAAATAATCTTTGTTTTCTGGTCTTGAATTAAAAATTAGTTTATCGACTAACTTTTCTTTTAAATCATCTGGTAACGATAAAACTTGCTCTTTTATATACCTATTATTAGCAATATAACTAGATTTGAAATCTTTAAAATAACTAACTCCTAAGCTGTACTTTAAATAACCTTTAATAAAGTTAGAGTAGAATTTTGGATCATTATAATCATACACTCCATAATTAAAGACAAGGTCATATTTTTTTGTTTTACTCTGAACTCTTATAGCGCTGTGACCAAAGGAATCACTTAAAGAATTTCCAGGACCAATAGTTAGTACACTTACAGTATAATCTACAGTCTGGCCAACTAGTGTAGTTGATAAAAAAAATAAAAAAGTGAATATGATATTCTTCATAATTTATTTAAATATATTAAAATCAACTTTTAAAGAAAATATATTAGAGTATAAAGCAGCACTTTGATCACCAATATCAGTAAATGCATAATCGATTTCTATATCTTTATACTTGAATCCTACTCCAAAATTTGGTTGCATTGTCAAGTTAGTGCTATTGTCAAATTCAATTTCATTTTGAAAATTACCTAATCCTAATCTTAAAAATACCGAATCTGTGTAGCCAAGCTCTAGCCCAATTGCTGGGTTTATACTTGCGAATTCTGTAGAAATCACACTATTATCTTGCTCAAACTTCATTATTAAATCAAAACTTGTTAATAAGCTATAATCATAGTTAAAAGTGTGAATTTTTGAAATTCCAAATTGAATTTTAGGTATAGTGATTTCAGTTGAATTTGGAACTTCTTGGTTTTGACCATCGATAGCATCTTGGATATCATTCAGTCTACTTTTATTTATAGACCATGAGTTGTAAGTAGTTGTAATGTCTCGAGCCATTAATCCAAATTTCCAATTGTTTTTAGTTTTGAGTTGAATACCCATATCAAAACCAAAACCCCATGATGTAGCAAAGTCACCAATAATTCTTCTAATTATTTTTGCATTAATACCATAGCTAATATCTTTTGTTAGCATTTTTCTAGCATATGAAACAATAAATCCATAGTCAACCGCAGAAAATAAGTTTATCCTATCAAAATTAATATTGCCTTGGTCATCAATAAGTTGAGTTGTATCTAGTATATCGTCTACTCCAAATCTAATCATTGAAAAACCAATTGTAGATTGCTTATCAATGGCTGAGGCATAGGCTAAATAATTATAATTAGCAATGTTTGCGAAATAATTAGAATGCATTAGAGAAATTTCCGTTTTTTCAATATTTATTAGTCCAGCAGGATTCCAATATCCAGAGTTAACCCCACTTATTGAAGATGTAACTGCACCACTCATTGAAATTGAAGCAGCATCTACTCCTATATTCATAAACTCATTTGAGTATTTTGAATTATTCTGAGAGTAACTTGTGACTAAAAAAAAGAATATTAAAAATTTAAAAACTTTCATACTTTAAAAACAAACTAAACTAAAGCTTATTGTGTATATAATAATTATTACAAAATTAGTTTATTACTTTTACATTTAAATTATTATTATGATAAAACATGTTCCAAACCTTTTCACCCTTGCTAATCTTTTTTGTGGGTGTTTAGCAACAGTATTTTTGTTTGAAAATAATATTAATGTTAATGCAGTTACATTAATTATTTGCTTGGGAATTTTTTTTGATTTATTAGATGGTTTCTTGGCAAGAAAACTAAATGTTCAATCTAAATTAGGTTTAGAGTTAGATTCTTTAGCGGACTTAATTACAAGTGGGTTAGTCCCAGGCATAATTATTTTTAGATTATTTAAGAACTCATCTGCTGTAGAACTTTCATTTATTTCTACTGAATTGATTGCGTATTTGGCTTTTTTTATTACTATGGCTTCAGCTTACAGGTTAGCAAATTTTAACATCAAAGATTCTCCTAAAAATTATTTTATAGGTTTGCCAGTTCCTGCAAATACCATAATGATATTATCATTATTACTTGTATCAGAATTAAGTACTAATTCCTTTGTTGTAGAGTTAATTATAAATAAATATTTCCTAATTAGCCTAGTAATTATTTCAAGCTTTCTAATGAATTCAAATTTAAAATTTATTTCATTTAAATTTAATAACTATTTATTTAATAAAGAAAACAATAGTCGTTACTTTTTAATACTAAGTTCTATAATACTACTTGTTTTATTAGGCTATATATCAATACCACTAATTTTCTTGATATATTTTGTGATATCAATTTTTAGTCTGAGGTAAATGTTTTATTTAAAGGTTTAAGTTTTTTTTCCTTAATTCAAAGTTTTGACCTAAATATACTTTTCTAACCATTTCATCTTCAGCTAACTCTTCGGGTTTACCATCTTTTAATATGCTCCCTTCAAACATTAAATATGTTCTATCGGTAATTGCTAATGTTTCCTGGACATTATGATCTGTAATTAAAATACCTATATTTTTTTTTGTCAATTTAGATATTATTCTTTGTATGTCTTCAACAGCTACTGGATCTACTCCAGCAAATGGTTCATCCAATAAAATAAAGCTAGGATCTGTAGCTAATGCTCTAGCGATTTCAGTTCTTCTTCTTTCTCCTCCTGAAAGTAAATCCCCTCTATTTTTTCTAATATGGTTTAATCCAAATTCATCTATCAAAGATTCCATTTTTTCTAATTGTTGCTTTTTTGAAAGCTTTGTAAGCTGTAATACGCTTAGAATGTTATCCTCTACACTTAATTTTCTAAAAACTGATGCTTCTTGGGCTAAATACCCTATTCCACTTTGAGCTCGCTTATACATTGGAAAACTAGTAATTTCTTCATTATCTAGAAAAATACTACCTCCATTTGGTTTAATTAAACCAACAATCATATAAAAAGAGGTTGTTTTACCGGCGCCATTTGGTCCTAAAAGCCCAACTATTTCTCCTTGATTTACAGTTAATGAAATGTCTTTTACAACTTTTTTCCCACTATATGATTTCATTAAATTTTGAGCTCTTAATATCATTTACTTTTTTTTAAATCCTTTTTTATTACAAATCTGGATATGGATATGCTTATTTGATATAAAATTAATATTGGAATAGCAACAATTATTTGACTTGCAACATCAGGAGGTGTTATTATTGCTGCTAATATTAACACAGCTATTAAAGCATATTTTCTATATCTAATTAAAATATCCGGAGTTACTAATCCTACTTTTGTTAAAAAATACATAATTATAGGCAATTCGAATACTATTCCACAAGCTAATGAAGATGATCTAACTAATCCTATAAATGAACTTAGATCAATTTCATTTAACACTTCTTTGGACACTTGGTAAGAGCCTAAGAAATTAATAGAGAAAGGAGTAACTACATAATAACCAAATAAAACTCCAGTAAAAAATAATAATGAAGAAATAAAGATAAATCCTCTTGATCTTTTTCTTTCATTCTCATGCATACCTGGGCTTATGAATTTCCATAATTCATAAATCACATATGGAAAAGAAATGATAAAACCACCTATTATTGAAGTCCAAATATGAGCTGAGAATTGACCAGCCATAGTTCTGTTTTGAATAACAAAAGGAAATTCTTCTCCACAAAAGTTAGTTTCTATATTTACAAAAGTTGCTGCGTTACAAAGAAATTTATAAGTAGGGAAAGATAATTTTTTTGGACCAAATATTATTACATCAAAAATAAATTCTTTAAAGATAAAACACACACAAGCCATAATCATTACGGCTACCAATGATCTAATGATATTCCATCTGAGTTCCTCTAAGTGATCTATAAATGACATTTCATTGCTGCTATTCATAATCTCTATATTATTCCTTCTTTAATAATATTCTGTATATGTATAACTCCATAATATTTATTGTTTTGTTCAACAATTAGATGAGATATTTTTTTTGATTTCATGATTTTTAAAGCTTCAGCCGCCATTATATTTGAGTTAATAACAAAAGGTTCTTTTGTCATTATTTCTTTAGCTTTAACCTTTGCTATATCTAAGCTTTTCACTAATTGTCTTCTTAAATCTCCATCAGTTATTATTCCCTTTATATCTTTTTTGTCGTCTAATACAACCACTGCTCCTAACATTTTTTCTGACATCTCAACTATTACATTGCTAATGTTTGAATTAATATTGATTTCTGGCTTTTCTTGTGTGTTAATTATGTCTTCTACTTTTAAGTATAACTTTTTCCCTAAACTACCACCTGGATGATATTTTGCAAAATCTTTAGATCCAAAACCTCTTAGTTTTAATAGTGTTACCGCTAAGGCATCCCCAATTACTAATTGGGCTGTAGTACTAGTAGTCGGAGCTAAATTATTTGGACATGCCTCTTTTTCAACTTTAGAGTTTAAAATAAAGTCTGCATTTAATGCTAAAAAGGAATCAATATCACCAGTTATTGCTATTAATTTATTCGAGTTACTAGATTTGATAAAAGGGATAAGTGCTTTAATTTCAGGAGTATTACCACTTTTAGAAATACAAATGACTACATCATTTTTTTGAATTAGACCTAAATCTCCATGAATTGCATCCGCAGCATGCATAAAAATAGATGGAGTTCCTGTTGAATTAAACGTTGCTACTATCTTTTGTGCAATAATTGCACTTTTTCCGATACCACTAACAATGACTCTTCCTTCTGATTTAAGAATCAGCTGTATAGAATTAACAAAATCAATATTTATATATTTATTTAAATCACTGATGCTATTACTCTGTAAATCAATAGTTTCTTTAATTATATTTAATATTGATTGATTTGAATTCAAATTTTTTTAGTTTTAGTTTTTTAATAATTTACTTATACACTATATTTATTATATACAAAAAAACAAAATTTTTATCAGACTCTAATTTTTTTCAAGATAATATATTTAATAAAGGCAATTGACTTATAATAATTTATTTAAATTTTAAACAAATATTGAAACATAATCTCCATCTAGAGTTAAAAAAATATTTCGGTTTTAATCATTTTAAAGGATTACAAGAAATTGTAATTAATAGCCTACTTGACGAACAAGACACTTTTGTGATAATGCCAACGGGTGGCGGTAAGTCTTTGTGTTATCAGTTACCTGCGTTGATAAAAGAAGGAACAGCAATAGTAGTTTCTCCTTTAATTGCTCTAATGAAAAATCAAGTTGACTCTATTAGATCAATTTCAAATGAAGCATCAGTTGCACATGTGCTAAACTCTTCTTTAACCAAGACTGAAATTGATAAAGTAAAAATGGATATCTCAAGCGGGAAAACTAAACTGCTTTATATGGCTCCAGAGTCATTATCAAAAGAATCAAATATCGAATTTTTAAAAAAACAAAATATTTCATTCATGGCTGTTGATGAAGCTCACTGCATAAGTGAATGGGGACATGATTTTAGGCCTGACTATAGGAATTTAAGAAATATATTAGATAGATTAGATAAAGAAATTCCAATTATTGGCCTAACAGCAACTGCTACAGAAAAGGTTCAAGAGGATATAATAAAAAATTTAAAAATATCAGGTGCCAATACATTTAAGGCGTCTTTTAATAGACCTAACTTATATTATGAAGTTAGAACAAAGGATAATGAAGTTGAAAAGGACATAATAAAATACATCAAAAATAATATTGGTAAATCTGGGATAATCTATTGTTTAAGTAGAAAGAAAGTTGAGGAGATATCTTATTTATTACAAGTTAATGAGTTAAACGCTTTACCTTATCATGCTGGTTTAGACTCAAAAACAAGAGCTAAGCACCAAGACATGTTTCTGATGGAAGATGTTGATATTATTGTCGCTACAATAGCTTTTGGAATGGGTATTGACAAGCCAGATGTTCGTTTTGTAATACATCATGATATTCCAAAAAGTATTGAAAGCTACTACCAAGAAACGGGTAGAGCTGGTCGTGATGGAGGAGAAGGCCATTGCATAGCCTATTATGCATATAAAGATATTGAAAAGTTAGAAAAATTCATGTCTGGAAAACCTGTTGCTGAACAAGAAATAGGCCATGCTCTTTTACAAGAAATGGTTTCCTATGCGGAAACATCAATTTCTAGAAGAAAATTTATATTGCATTATTTTGGTGAAGAATTTGATAATGATACTGGAGATGGTGGTATGTTGGATGATAATATGAAGTTTCCAAAACCTAAGTCGGAAGCTAAGTCAGATGTTCTGAATATCATTAAGATAATAAATCAAACTAAAGAAATTTATAAATCGAAAGATTTAGTTGATATTTTAGTTGGTAAAGAAAATGCGTTAATTAAATCTCATAGTATAAGAAAGAGCTCATTATTTTCTATCGGAAAAGATAAACCATATGAGTATTGGATGGCTTTAATTAGGCAATGTATAGTTGCTCGATATTTGAAAAAAGAGATAGAAACCTATGGAATTGTTAAGATCACTGAAATGGGTTTTGAATTTTTAAATAAACCTGTGTCTTTCATGATGACAAAAGATCATTATTATACAGGTCAGTCTGGTAAAAATACATTCACTAAAAGTTTAAATATTTCCGGAGATGATGTTTTATTAAAAATGTTAAAGAATCTAAGAAAAGATGAAGCTCATAAATTAAATATACCTCCATTCGTAATTTTTCAAGATCCCTCTTTAATCGATATGACTTTAAAATACCCTACAACAATTTCAGAAATGTCTACTATTCATGGGGTTGGCGAGGGTAAGTCTAAAAAATATGGTCCACAATTTATTGAACTAATAACAAATTATGTAAACGAAAATAATATTGCTACAAAGGAAGATGTAGTAGTAAAATCTACTGGTTCAAATTCTGCTTTAAAACTATATATAATTCAAAGTATTGATAGAAAACTTCCTCTTGATGATATTGTATCTGCTAAATCACTAGATATGATAGATTTTATAAAAGAGATGGAAGTAATTGTTTATTCTGGCACAAAGTTAAATATAAAGTATTGGATTGATTACTTATTTGATGAAGATCAACAAGAAGAGCTGGGTGAATACTTTATGGAAGCTGAGTCAGATGATATAAAATTAGCAATTGACGAATTTGAAGGAGATTATGAGGAGGAAGATCTTAGACTCTTTAGAATTAAATTCTTGAGTGAAGTTGCAAATTAATACAATTCTGTTTATCAATAAATTAACTAATATTGTATCTTCGCGCTCAAAATAAAAATTATATTATGGAAAATGGCTTATATGCAATAGTTGAAACCTCAAAAGGAGAAATTACATTAAACCTAGAATTTGAAAAAACTCCTGCAACAGTGGGAAACTTTGTTGCTCTTTGTGAGGGGGAAATGAAAAACTCATCAAAAGATCTTGGAGTTCCTTATTATGACAACATGAAGTTTCATAGAGTTATTAATGACTTTATGGTGCAAGGAGGTTGCCCATTAGGTACTGGTTCTGGTAATCCTGGTTACAAGTTTGATGATGAATTTCACCCTGAGTTAAAGCATGATAAACCAGGTATTTTATCTATGGCTAATGCTGGTCCAGGAACAAATGGCAGTCAATTTTTCATTACTCATATCCCAACTGCTTGGCTAGACAATAAACATACTGTTTTCGGTAATGTAGTTAATGGTATGGATGTAGTTAACTCTATAAAGCAGGGAGATGAAATAAAAGTTATTAAAATATCTAGAATAGGAGAGAAGGCGAGTAAATTTAAAGCGCTTGATTCTTTTAATTCTCTTAACGAATCTGTAGTTCAAAGACAAAAAGAAATTTCCGAAAAAAACTTAAAGACTCTAAATGATCTTTCTGATGGTTTTGACATCACTGAATCAGGATTAAGATATAAAATTTCTGAAAAGGGTACGGGTGAAAAGGCTGTTAGTGGAAAAAATATTAAGGTTCACTACAAAGGTCAACTACTAGATGGAACAGTTTTTGATTCATCATTTAAAAGAGATGAACCAATTGAATTCACTTTAGGCATTGGTCAAGTAATCAAAGGTTGGGACGAAGGCTTAGCGCTGTTGTCAGTAGGTGATAAAGCTAGGTTTATTATACCTAGTGATCTAGCATATGGTGAAGCTGGTGCTGGAGGAGTTATTCCAGCTAATGCAAATCTAATTTTTGATGTGGAGCTTGTGGATGTGATTAGTTAACGCCACATTAAAATTTATAGTTAATACTAGATTTATGGACTTATCATTTTTGATTTAATTTGACATACCTAATTATTTACTGTTTTATTGTTAATTATTGTATTATTGTTATATGAACACAGCACTAAGTTTTGATGATTTCTCAAAAATAGATATAAGAGTAGGAACTATTATTGATGCTTATTTTAATAAAGATTCTATAAAGCCAGCATATATCTTAAGTATAGATTTTGGACCCATAGGAGTTTACAAATCATCAGCCCAAATAACAAAAAACTATAAGACTCAAGATTTGATTGATACTCAGGTAACAGCTATCATAAATTTTCCTAAAAAACAAATTGGAAAAACAATGAGTTCTTGCTTAGTCTTAGGTGCAGTACAATCTGGTGATGTAACCTTGATTAAACCAATAGACAGAGTTATTAACGGAAGTGTCGTTTCTTGAATTAAAATTGATCGCTAAAATAAATCGCATTCATCAATAATTTATTAGTACCATACCAGAATGCTCTAAAGTTTGTATTATCCGTAAAACAAGTCACTTGCCCTTTTTTATAACCACCTGTTTTAAATGGAACACTTAATTTTAAATCTTCTAAATTCTCTTCAGAAATATATCCACTAAGTAAAGGGCTTTCTGTATAAGTTATTGGGTTATTATAGCTGATTTCATCAATATCCATAAATATTGTTGTATTTCTAAATAGCGAAATATGTTCGTTTTTATATCCAAAGCTAATAGGATGACTTAAGTCTAGTTTGGCTTCAAAAATAGCTCCACCTATTACCTGGGCACCACGATGATTATCTTTTTGACCAAAGGATACATTTTTTGTAGGGATTGTACTTGATTTTATTTTTAAATCTAACAACTTATTTTTGTTTACCCAATTCAATGAATTTTTAAAAGTTATTAGATTACCTCCATTTTGTGTCCATTCAATAACTTTTTTTGAATTCACATCAGATAAACCTTTAGAGCTTGGGATAATTATAGATGAATATTTAGATAAGTCAGACCTGGAAATAGATTTAACATCCAGCTTTGTAAGCATAATATTATACCTAGTATCAAAAAGATGCCATATTTCACCTGCATCATAAGAGTTTACTCCTTCTCCAACAATTATAGCAATATTTTGTTTTTCTATTTTTTTAAATTTTGAGCTACCTAGATCTATTCCATTAGCTAGTCCTGTATTTACACCATCGATAATTAAATGATTTTTATTTGCTAATTTATTTAGTAGTTCATACAAAGATTTACTAGAAATGTTTTGATTTTTTACAGGAATAAGAATTGTTCCGTAATCATATTTTTTATTATTTAACACAAATTCTTTTAAAGCTACTTTAGCTAATATGTTATTATTTAGAATTTCATTTAAAAGCCCAGGAGAGTAGTAATCGTTCCAACTTAACAAATATGCATAATCACTTTTAGAATTAACACCTCCCTTAGGTAGATTTAAATCTACTATTTCTTCACCAGCCATATCCATTGACACATCCATATTGTAATCTAAGTTAAATGCTAGTGGAAAAGTCCATGCGGAAACATCATAGAATAAACTATCCTGAAAACTTGTTCTTTTTTCAAACATAGCATTTATTAGTTTTAGGTTTTTTTGATTTTTAGGAATAATATAAGCGTGTTCTTTTTTGTAATTTATTTTTTCTTTTGTAAAATCATTTTTTATTTTATGAAATTTAATTTTATGTCTTTTTAAAATTTCAGCTAAGTGGTAGGCTTTCGCTGCATCTTTTTCATCTCCAAATACTATAGCTGAATTTTTCTCTTTTTTCGCCTCTTCTCTTGATTTTTTATAGAAATTGTATTGATAGCTTAATATTTCTTTTCTCATATTTAAAGCAGCATCTAGAGTAGATAGACCTGCAGTTAACTGATTTTTAATTGTAAATGGAAATGTAAGAACTCCGTTATCACTATTTTGAATATGACCTCTAGAGCTAGCTTGTTCAAATAATATTCCAATTCCCCCATTTATATCGGGAAACGTTGACCCTTTGCCATAGTAAAAGTCATCAAATTGTTCTTCAGAATAGTATAGTGATCCAATCTGATCAAGTGCTTTTACGTGATATTTTGATATTTTTCGGGTAAGATCTTGATTTAATTTCGATGTTAATGGGTGAGTTCTTGAAGGTACTCCAGGTTGGAAAAAGAAAGTAGAATTAGTCCCCATTTCGTGATGATCTGTAAGGATATTAGGTAGCCATTCGTGAAAAGTTTTAATCCTTGCTCTAGATTCTGGTAACTGTACAGGCAACCAATCTCTGTTCATATCAAACCAATAATGATTTGTTCTTCCACCCGGCCAAACTTCATTGTATTCTCTGTCATTTGGATCCGGATTTAGATTGATGTTTTTATTACTATTTGCCCAATATGCAAACCTTTGTAGTCCATCAGGATTAAAAGAAGGGTCTAACAGTATAACTGTATTTTCTAATAATTGATTTATAAAGTCACTGTTTGATGCAGCTAAATAATATGCTAATAATAATGCTGAATTAGAACCACTAGGTTCATTACCATGAATAGAAAACCCTTGATATACTACTAATGGAGATTTTTCTAGGTTAGTTTCCTGGCTAGCATTTGTTAATGATATATGATTTTTCTGAATCTCTTTAATATTTTTTTGATTTTTTTCTGAGGTAATAGTTAATAAAACTAAGGGGCGGTCCTCAAATGTTTTACCTCTTTCATCGATAGTGATTCTATCTGAACTATTAGCTAATTCCTTCATGTATTCAACGAGTTTATCATGAGTTATATGCCATTTACCAACTTGATGTCCGATAACGCTCTCTGGAGTTGGAATATCTTTATTAAGAGATGTAATATCTTGCTGTGAAAAATAATACTCTAAATTAACTTCACTTTGTCCAAAGGAAATCATCGTAAAGCTTAACAACGATAATAAAAATATATTTTTCATAAAAATTTGATTTAGATATAAATATAAAAAAAACCGTAATTATTCATTACGGTTTTTTAAAAAATATTATTAATAGTATTAAATGTCTTCGAAACTCACATCTGTAAAATCTGTAGGTTTGTTATCAGTTGGTTTTGTATCTTCTGTATCCTCTGTTTTGATAATCTCACTTTCAGAATATTCTTCTTTTTTAAAATCTTTTTGATGACGTTCACTTATTACTTCTTCTCCTTTTTCGTTAACAACGTAATCCGTCATTTCATTAAGTATACTTGAAAATTCACTAAAATCTTCTTTGTATAGGTATATTTTATGTTTTTTATAATGAAAAGAACCATCGTCATTAGTAAATTTTTTACTCTCAGTAAGGGTTAAGTAGTAATCTCCTGCTTTAGTGGATCTTACATCAAAAAAATATGTTCTTCTTCCTGCTCTTAATACCTTAGAAAAAATCTCTTCTCTGTCTCTAAAATCATTGTTTTCCATAATATAAAATTTAATTATTTAATTCAAATCTATAAAAAAAACTAAACTTCACAACTTATTCAGAAATTTCTTTTTCAATTAGTTGTTGCTCATAGGTTTGTTTATAGTACCCTTTTTTCTCCATTAACTCTGTATGTGTACCTATCTCTTCAATTTGTCCGTTATTTAAAACTATTATTTTGTTTGCGTTTTTTATAGAAGATATTCTATGACTTACAATTATCGATGTTGTTGAGTAGTCCAAATTATTTAAAGAATTTATAATATTTTCCTCAGTTTCTGTATCTACTGCAGAAAGGCAATCATCAAAAATTAATAGTTTTGGTTTACGGATTAATGCTCTTGCAATTGATATTCTTTGCTTCTGTCCCCCACTTAAATTAACTCCTCTTTCACCTAAAATAGTTTTATACTTATTTTTGAAGCCTAAAATATCATTATGAATATCTGAAATTTTACTAACTTCTATAACTTCTTCTGTACTAGAATTAATAGACCCAAATTTTATATTATTCTCTATAGAATCAGAAAATAAGAATACATCCTGCGGAACATATCCAATTTGGGACCTCAATGATTTAATATTAACTTCTTCAATGTTTTTATTATCTATAGTTATATCACCATTATCAATGTTATACAATCTAACAATTAAATTGAGTAGTGTAGATTTACCTGACCCTGTTTTACCAATAATTCCTAGCTTATCCCCAATGTTAAGTTTAAAATTAATGTCTTTTAGAGCTTTTATCCCAGTATCCTTATAAGTAAACCCTACATTTTTAAACTCAATCTCTCCATTTATCTCTACTTGCTCTTCGCTTTTATTTATTATTTCAGATTTTTGTTCTAAAAACTCATTTATTCTTTTTTGTGATGCTTCTGCTTGCTGTATTATGGAACTTATCCAGCCTAGAGATGCAACAGGCCATGTTAGCATATTAACATATATAATAAATTCAGCTATTGTACCAATTCCCTCTAACTTGCCTTCAAAATACTGTATACCACCAACGTAAATCACTAATAAATTACTGAGACCTATTAATAAAATCATAAGAGGAAAAAATAAAGCTTGGAGCTTTACTAGACTAATTTGGCTTTTTTTACATTTTTCTGAAAGAGCATCGAAGTCTTTAGAGTTTTTTTCTTCAATTGAATAAGATTTTATTAGCCTTATTCCGCTAAAAGATTCTTGACTAAATGAAGATAATTCGGATAGGCATTCTTGAACAGTTGTACTTTTTTTGTTAATTAACTTACTCAATTTGTATATCGTAATGGATAAAAATGGTAAAGGGCTTAATGTGTAAAAGGTAAGTATGGGTGATTGTTTATACATGTATATAACAACTATAATTAGTAGAGTTATAGTGTTTATTGAATACATTAAAGCAGGGCCAACATACATTCTAACTTTAGCTACATCTTCGCTTATTCTATTCATCAAATCTCCTGTTTGATTCATTTTATAGAAATTCAACGATAATTTTTGATATTGACTATATATTTCATTTTTTAAATCAAACTCAACGTACCTAGAAACATTTATAATAGTTTGCCTAGTCAAAAATGTAAATAACCCTGCAAGAGCTGAAGCTAATAGAATTAAAAAAATATTTGTTATTAATTCATTTTCAACTAGCTTTAAATCTGTGCTTAGTCCAGTTCTGTAATCATCAATAACATTAATGGAATTTCTTATTAGACCAGGAGTGATTAGTAATAGCATCCTGGCAGCAATTATTATTATAATTCCACTTATTAAATTTTTCTTATACTTAAAAAAGTATTTATTTATGTAGGATAACTCTTTCAATTAATATATGTATTTAAATGTCTAACTTATAAATAATACTTCATATTTTATATTATATTGCGCAAAATTAGAGTAAAGTTTTTTAATTAATATTAATATCCATAAATAGTTCTTTAAAATGTTAAACAGAAGACATATTCGTCTAAAAATTATGCAACTAATTTATGCATTAAAAATATCCGATTTCAATTATGATAAGGATATTAATCATCAGTTATTTAAAAGTCTTGAAGATATTTATGATTTATATCTCATTTTAATCTCTCTAATGATTGAAGTTCAAATCAAAGCTGAATCATACCTTAAAATTGCCCAAAAAAAACATCTAGCTACATCGGATGATATTAACCCCAACAAAAAGTTTATCAATAACAGGATGTTACTTTTGCTAAGATCTAATAAGTTAATTGAAGGGGAGTTAAAAAAAAGAAAATTAAATGTATGGAAGTTAGATAATGAATATGTTGATGCTGTTTTTGACGATTTAATAAAAAGTGATCTATATTCTGATTATTTAAGTGATTCTACTAATGATTTCAATTCAGACAAGATATTTATTGTTTCTTTTTTTAAAAAAATAGTAGCTACTAATGAAAAGCTATATAATTACCTAGAGGATAAAAATATTACATGGAGTGATGATTTTCCTGTTGTGAATACCTCAATAGTTAAAATGCTAAACAAGTCAAATGATGATTCTCCTGTGTCTTATTTTATCCCTACACTTTTTAAAGATTCAGATGATAAAAAATTTGCTGGAGATTTATTAAAATTAACTATCGATAATTTTAAAACTTATAATGAAGAGATTTCAAAGAAAACTGCAAATTGGGATCCAGATAGAATTGCTAACATAGATTATGTTATTTTGAATTTAGCTATAAGTGAATTCCTTAATTTTCCAACTATCCCAGTTAAGGTTACAATAAATGAATATATTGAATTATCAAAAGAATACTCAACTCCTAAGAGTAATGTGTTTGTTAATGGAATACTAGACGCAATTGTAAAAGATTATTCTAAAAACAGTTTAATCATTAAAGAGGGTAGAGGTTTGGTGGAATAATTTTTTTTTCTATTTTTACCATTTATTATATAATATTAATTACAAATACATCAAAATGAAAAACCTAATTCTTTTATCTGCTTTATCTTTAATCTTCACTTTAACTTCTTGTAAAAATGATCCCTTTAGTAAGGTAGAGACTAAAAATGTCGAAGTTGCTTCAAAGCGTGATGCTGTTTCAACAAGTTTTGCTGAAATGACATTTGACAAAACTAGTCATGACTTTGGTACTATTAGTAATGGAGCTGCACAAGAAACTGTATTTAGTTATACAAATACAGGAGATAGTCCATTAGTAGTTACAGATATAAAAAGTACATGTGGATGTACTGTTCCTCAAGGATGGAGTAGACAACCATTATCCCCTGGCGAATCTTCTCAATTTACTGTTAAGTTTAATGGTAAGGGGGCAAATAAAGTATCTAAAACTGTGACTGTTACGGCGAATACAAAAAAAGGTAAAGAGTCAGTTAGAATCTCTGCTTTTATAAATAATCCGAACTCTGTTAAGCAACCAATGTTACCTAAACTAAATCAATAATGGAAAGTTTAATGGATTATATTTTTCCAGTAGCAATCTTTGCAATCTTTTACTTTTTTATTCTTAGACCTCCTATGCAGAGATCTAAAAAAGAAAAACTATTTAGTTCTTCCTTAAAAAGAGGGGATAGAATAGTTACTAAAAGTGGTATGTATGGAAAGGTTTTTGAATTAAATGACAAAGACAATAGCTGTGTTATTGAAACTCAGGCAGGTAAAATTAAATTTGATCGTGCTGCCATCTCTATGGATATGAGTGAGAAGTTAAATAAACCTTCTTCAAAAGCTAAATAGTATTCTTATAGTCAGTAGTTATTTCACAAACTTTACAAATAACTTTTATTGCACTCATCATGCTATTTACTGGTAAATACTCGTATTTACCGTGGAAGTTATGACCTCCTGCAAATATATTAGGGCAAGGTAATCCCATATAACTTAATTGAGAACCATCTGTACCCCCTCTGATAGGTTTTATTAATGGTTTTATATTTAGTGCTTTCATGGCTTTTTCTGCAATATCAACAATATGCATGTGAGGCTCTACTTTCTCTTTCATATTAAAGTATTGATCGGCAATTTTTATTTCAAATATATTTTGATCAAACTCTTTATTTAACTTTTTAATAAGATTGATTAAAAATGCTTTTCTATTTTTAAATTTATTTAAGTCATGATCTCTAACTATATATTGTAGTTCCGTTTGTTCCACCAATCCCTTTATCGATGTTAAATGATAAAACCCTTCATACCCTTCAGTTTTTTCTGGAGTTTCGTCCAAAGGCACCATGCTTATGAATTTACTAGCATAATACATCGAGTTTACAAGTTTCCCTTTTGCGTATCCTGGGTGAACTATTCTGCCTTTAATTTTTATAATTGCAGAGGCTGCGTTGAAATTTTCATATTCTAATTCTCCTATTTGACTACCATCCATTGTGTAAGCCCAGTCTGCTCCAAATTTAGCAACATCAAATTTATGAGCTCCTCTTCCAATTTCTTCATCTGGAGTAAAACCAATTTTAATATCACCATGCTTTATATCAGGGTTATTTATCAAAAATTCCATTGCAGAAATAATTTCACATACACCTGCTTTATCATCCGAACCTAGTAGTGTATTCCCATCTGTTGTAATTATTGTCTGCCCTATATATTGCTTGATTTCAGAAAAATATTCTGAAGATAGTATTATGTTCTTGGTTTTATTTAAAACAATATCTCCTCCGTTATAATTTTTTACTATTTGTGGTTTAATGTTAGTACCTGAAAAATCAGGTGAAGTATCAAAATGTGATATAAATCCTATAGTTGGACATTTTTTTTTAATATTTGAAGGAAGAGTTGCATAAATATATGCATTTTCGTCAATGGATACTTCGCTTAGTCCTATGTCATTTAAATCTTGAACCAGCTTATTTGCAATATTCCACTGTTTTTCTGTACTAGGAGTTGCTACTGAGTTAGCATTACTTTGTGAATCAATTTTTACATATGAGATAAAGCGATCTATAATTTTTTTTTCATCTAACATAGAATATCATTTTTTTCAAAATTATGTATCTAAATAATAACTAGCAAGAACTATCTGACATACTTTTTTGTTCATTGTTTTTATTTTACTTTTGCACTCTATTCAATAATTTAATAATGTACAAGAAAATAATTTTACCAATTCTTTTTTTAGTAGATCCAGAAAAAATACACAATATTATATTTTTCTCGATAAAGATTTTATTTAAAATCCCACTGGTCAATTTAATTGTCCGTAAGATTTATACGTTAGATGATTCAAGATTAGAAAAAAAATTATTTGGAATTAAATTTAAAAACCCTGTAGGTTTGGCTGCTGGATTTGATAAAAATGCTGAATTATACAATGAGCTAAGTAGTTTCGGTTTTGGTTTTATTGAAATCGGAACAGTTACACCTAAGCCCCAGTCTGGAAATCCAAAGAAGCGACTTTTTCGTCTAGTAGAGGATTCTGGTATTATTAATCGAATGGGATTTAATAATGTTGGATTAGACGAAGTAGTTAAAAATTTAAAAAATAATAAAAATGTATTAATCGGAGGTAATATTGGTAAAAACAAGATTACTCCTAATTCTCTAGCAATTGATGACTATATAGCTAGCTTTAATCTACTATTTAATCACGTTGATTATTTTGTTGTAAATGTTAGTTCACCAAACACTCCTAATTTAAGAGATTTACAAGAGAAAGAGCCATTAACAAAATTAATCAACTC
>Ga0209384_1000217_pt1 | contig 39934 bp, 43 predicted proteins | sample CoawatmetaG05DNA_FD_187511 | JGI IMG/M metagenome (GOLD analysis project Ga0209384, IMG submission 187511) | Marine microbial communities from the West Antarctic Peninsula - Coastal water metaG058-DNA (SPAdes) (version 2) | ecosystem: Environmental > Aquatic > Marine > Coastal ... | reverse complement strand
TAGCTAGCATAATGTTAGCTTCAGTAGCACCTAAAAAAGAAGCCATAGCTTCAGGACTTCTAGCTACCATAATATTATCTCCAGCAGAAACTGAAACAGAAGGAAAAGTATATTCCTGGCCATCAGTTCCACCTCCGTTATTGGCAACACCAATTCCGTAAAGACTTAAATCTGCAATGTCATTGACAACTAAAACATGTATAGCTTTACCGTCACTTCCAGCAGAAGGTACATCAAAATCAATTATACCCTGAAGTACAAGATCTTGAGAATTAATTGTTAAACTAAATAAAAATGCCATAGCGAAAAGACCGCTTTGCCAGATAGATTTAGTTAACTTTTGAGTAATTTTTTTCATAATTTATGTATTTGTTGGTTATTTTGAACTTACCAAAATACAACATATAACACTATGTTCAAACATATATAAGTATTAAATATAATATTTGAAGCTTTTTATATAAATAATGATGAATTAACTGAAGTGAATATTACATTTTATAGGACATGTAAATCAATAAATAAAAACTAAATATATTGCTATATTTACATCAAATTATTGTTAATAGATGAATGAAGTTTTTGACATAATAAAAAATTTACCATACCAACATTTAGTGTTTACATTTTTCAGTGTAATTATAGGTGCTATTTTAATATACATTTATGCCATCTCTAAAAATGAAAAAAAATCTAAACTACTAGCTGCAATTTCATTAATTGTAGTTTTAAATGAAATTCTATTTCAGTTTCTATTAATTTATTTTGATTCATGGTCGTTAAAGGATTCCCTCCCACTTGAAATGTGCTATGTGTCTGCTTTAATTATACCCATATATAATTACAATAAAGACAATAGAGACTTAAAAAATTGGCTATTTTTTGCAGGCTTTGGAGGATCTTTCTTTGCGTTTATAAATACTAATCTAGAAGATGGCGCAATGGTGTATACTTTTATACATTACTTTATAGCACATGGATTAATTTTTATTGTCGTCGCTGCACTAATAATAGATGGATATAGACCAAGCTGGAAAGACTATTTCAGCACTGTAAAATGGACAACTTTACTAGTCGGTATAATGATTTTATTAAACTATACAATTGATAGCAATTATATGTTTACCCAAAGTAAACCTCCTGGTGTTACTTTCACAAAACTGATGCCTGAGTGGCCTTATTATTTTTTAATCATGTTACTTATCGGACTAACAGCCTACACTCTAATGATGTTAGTTAAATTGATACCATCAAAAAAATAAAAAAAAATGGAAAAAACAGTTTCTAAAGCAATAGAATATAGAAGATCTATACGAATATTTAAAGATATTGATCTAGATATAAATAAAGTAAAAAACTGTCTTTTTAACGCAAGCTTAGCACCTAACAGTAGTAATTTGCAACTATGGGAGTTTGTTCATATTGTAGATAAAGAGATAATGAAAAAATTATTCCCCGCTTGTATGAATCAAAATGCTGCAAAAACAGCCAATCAATTAGTGGTATTTGTAACTAGAAAAGATTTATGGAAATCCAGAGCTAAATCAAATATTGATTTTTTAAATAAATCTTTTGATGAAAACCCTAAAGTTAATACTGAGAAGAGAAGAAAAACTGTACTGTTTTATTATAAATCATTAGTTCCAACTTTATACACTAGTTTTTTTGGAATATTAGGATACATCAGATATTTTATTTTTCAAATAGTTGGACTATTTAGACCAATATATAGACAAGCTAGATTAAGTGATTCTAGAATCGTAGCTCATAAAAGTATTGCACTTGCTGCTCAAAACTTTATGATAAGCATGGCTGCAATTGATTACGACACCTGCCCTATGGAAGGAACCGATACTCTTAGAATTAAAAAAATATTAAACTTACCTAGTGGGTCAGAAATCAACATGGTTGTTGGCTGTGGGATAAGATCTGAAAAAGGTATTTACAACAAACGTTTTAGAGTTCCGTTTGATGAAGTATACTCACAATATTAAAAGTTAAAAATAATAACAAAAAAAAACCTTCACATTAATGAAGGTTTTTTTTTAAAACTTATTTGTTAAATTATTATTAATATTCTACAGCTTGACCAGATAAACCTACGGACCAATGGACTTGAGAAATCATCCATTTCCCTTCAATTTTTTTAAGAGCACCACTATGTCTTACATTATTAATGCCTCCATCTTCTCCACCTACTGTGAAAGAAAAGTCAACAACCGATGTATAAGAAGCCATTTCTCCATCAGAACTTAATGTGATTTGGAGATTTTTTGTGTCAAATTTAGCATTTTTTATAACTGCTATCTGAGCTTTAATTGAAGGCTCTATTTCTTCCCATCCACTGTAGTACTCGGCAGCATCAGTACCTATTAAAACAGCATCATTTGAAAAAACAGATTTAGCATCTTCAATATTACCAGTTTGATAAAAGTTAAAACTACTCGCAATAAACTCTTTCACCTCGGACTTAACTTTTTCTTGATCTAAAGTTTCACTACCATCACTCATGAAGTTACAAGCAAAAATAGTAGTTACAAATAATAATAAAATTAAGTTACTTTTTAATGATTTATTCATCTTTTAAGTTTTTAAGTTGAAAAATAAAATTACACAAAAAAAACTTATCTTTAAAAAAATTATTTTACCCTAACTCAAAACATAAATCATGACTAGATATTTACCCATATTATACGTTATCTTTTTTAGCGTCTTTAATCTTCAAGCTCAAGATTCAAAAGATTATGCAAACAGTATAACATTAGATGAATTAAAAGACAAACTATACACATACTCTTCTGATGAATTTCAAGGAAGAGAAACCGGAAAAGAAGGTCAAAAAATTGCTGTAGAATACTTAAAAAACCATTATATAAATAATGGTATTGAATCATTAATTAGCGACTCCTATTTTCAAAATGTACCTCTTAAAAACACAAAAAGCCCAGAAGTTAGTATGGTTGTTAATGGTGAGAAATTTACAATCTATGATGATTTTATTGCTCTATCATCAAATGGGGAGAATTTAAATTTAAATGTAAGAAATGTAGTTTTTGCAAAATTTGGAATAAATGATTCTCTTTACAATGATTACAAGGGTTTGAAAGTGAAAAATAAAATCGTAATTGCATTAAAGGGAGAGCCAAAAGATAACGAAGGTAACTTTATAATAAATAAAGAGAATAAAGAATCAAAATGGTCAAAAAGAGGTCAGTTCACACTTAAAAAAGATGAAGCTATGAAAAATGGAGCTCGTGCTTTTTTATACGTTGACGAGTCCATGCTTACAAGATATAGTTCATGGTACAAAAGCAGAACTGATAACCCTGGTAGACTAGCTTTAGATGTTGATAATGAAAACTCTGATATTCATGGATTTTTAATTGGAGATAAATTAGCCAAAGAGATTTTAAAAACAAAAATCAATTCAACTATTTCGAGAAAAATAAAAAGTAAATTAATTATAAATCTTGAACAAGTTGAAGAAAAGGTAAACTCTGAAAATGTAGCTGCAATAATTAAAGGTGAAGAATTTCCAGAAGAATATATTATTATAACTGCTCATTTAGATCATGTAGGCATGAGTGATGGTGAAATTTACAACGGAGCCGATGATGATGGATCTGGAACAGTGGCTATAATGGAAATTGCAGAAGCTTTTCAACAAGCTGTAAAAGATGGATATAGACCAAAAAGATCTGTGGTTTTTTTACACATGACTGGGGAGGAAAAAGGCTTACTAGGTTCTGAATATTATACAAATCATGACCCTTTGGTACCGTTAGAAAACACTGTAAGTAACTTAAACATTGATATGATCGGAAGAATCGATCCAAACAGAGAAGAGAAAAACAGAAATTATATTTACTTAATAGGGTCCGATATAATCTCTCAAGACTTGCATGATGTTTCTGAAGAAACAGCAAAAGAATATTCTAACATAGTACTAGATTACAGGTACAACGATCCTAAACTAAAAGTTTATGAATCTGGTAGATATATTGAAAATAATTATTATTACCGATCAGATCATTATAATTTTGCTAAAAATAACATTCCTATAATCTTCTACTTTAGTGGAACGCACGTGGATTATCATAAGCCAACGGATACAGCAGATAAAATTGAGTATGACTTGTTACAGCAAAGAACAAAATTAATTTTTCATACTGCTTGGGAATTAGCAAATAGAAAAGAAAGAATTAAGAATAAATAAAAGTAGATTACTATTTTAAAACAAAAAAAGCCTTTCAATAAAATGAAAGGCTTTTTTAATGGGTGGAAGACCGGATTCGAACCGGCGACCCTTGATACCACAAACCAATGCTCTAACCAACTGAGCTACAACCACCATTTGTAACGAGTGCAAATGTAAATCTTTTGTTAAGTCCTACAAAGATTTTTAAAAATTATTTTAAGTCAAAAACAGAATTAATTAAAGGAGCTCTCTCAACTGTAAAACCTTCTGCATATTTAACACCACATAAACGACCCAAATCCTTGGCCCTATACTCGATACTATCGATAAAGTTTTGTGTTGAAATAGGAGTGCTTTTAGAATCATCTCCTTTTTTATAAAACTGAGAACTATATGCTTTTACAGCATTTATTTTAACAGAAATAAAATCAGATATATCTACACATACATCTGGATTAATGTTTTTCCACTGGATATAATGATAAATAGATTTAGGTCTCCACGCTTCTTGCAAAACCGTAGAGTCCTTTAATTTTGTTTCAATTTTAACAAGGCCACTTAAAAAACAGGAAGAGCTGACTAATTCACTTGCCTTAGGATGATCTATATGCCTGTCATCAATTGCATTACAAAAAACAACTTCTGGTTTGTATTTTCTAATAATCTTAATAATTTCAAGTTGATGTGATTTATCATTAGCAAAAAAACCATCCGCAAAAGATAAGTTTTCTCTCACTTTAATATTTAATATTTTTGAAGCTAATAATGATTCCTTATCACGAATATCAGCACTACCCCTAGTACCTAGCTCACCTCTTGTTAAATCTAAAATACCAACAGATTTCCCTTGATGTATTTCCTTTGCCAAAGTACCAGAGCAACCTAACTCTACATCATCCGGGTGTGCTCCTATTGCAAGTATATCTAATTTCATAATAGTTGTTTAATTGATATAAAATTACAATTATTTTTTTAAATACTTTTTATATTTAGGATAAGCCATAGCCGCCATAACTAGAACTATCAGTAGAGTTATTCCAGAGTATAAAAAACTTATTTGTTGATCATCTTTAGCGTAAGAATGCAGTCCTGCTAAATAAAAATTAACTCCGAAGTAAGTCATCAAAATACTTGCAAAGGATAGTATGGATGCAATACTAAATACAAATCTACTTTTTAGTCCGGGAATTAACCTCATATGTAATACAAATGCATATATCATTATACTGATTAAAGCCCAGGTCTCTTTTGGATCCCAGCCCCAATATCTTCCCCAACTTTCGTTTGCCCACATACCACCAAGAAAATTTCCTATAGTAAGCATAACTAGACCTACAGTTACGGACATTTCATTTATTAATGTTAGTTCCTTTATGTTGAGCTTCATTATTTTACTATTCTTAGCATTTGTTATAATCATTAAAAACAAAGTAACAAATCCTAGTATCATACTTAATGCAAATGGCCCATAACTACCCACGATTACTGCAACGTGAATCATTAACCAATAACTGTCTAAAACAGGCTGTAAATTAGCTATAGCAGGGTCCATCCAGTTCCAATGAGCAATCATTAAAATCATTGAAGTAACAAAAGTTGTAGAAGCCAATGTTAAATCACTCTTTCTTCCAAAGGCAAGCCCAAAGAACATTGTAGCCCAAGCCACGTAAATCATCGATTCATAAGCATCACTCCACGGCGCATGGCCTGAGATATACCATCTTAATATTAAGCCAACAGTATGTAATACAAACAATAATATAATCCCCCATTTGAATATCTTTATGGAGATATTAATTGAGCGTGTATTTTTAAAAATCTGAACTATTAAAATTATAAATAATAATGTTCCTGCATATAAATACCAACTAAATAGTTTTTTAAAAATATCATACTTGTTATATAACACTTCAGCTTCAATCTTTTCGGTGCTTAGCATTACATCACCACCAAATTTATATTGAGATCTTAATAAGCCAGCTAAAATTTCATCACTTTGAGAAAAATCAGTAGTTTTTTTATCCTCATTTAACATGTACAAATACGTTTTAAAACCTGTATTTATAAAGTTTGAGTATAAAGTATCCTTTACTAAGTCGATATTTTCAATATTTTCTTTTGGTGATATCCATTTATCATTTTCATCATTAGGGACAGGAAATAATTTCAAAGAGTTTCCTTCAATCATATTATAAAGTAGATTAACTCTTTGATCAGCTTCTTTAAATTCCTTTTGATAGCCTGTTGGAACTTGAGCCTTGTAAGCCTCTTCTAAATATGGAGCTAGCTTATATTCACCTCTCTCTGTGAAAAAGTTAACTAAAGGGACATGTTTTTGAGATTTATCCGCACCTATAATAGATCTTATTGAATCTCCTTTTTTAAGTTTTAAATATATAACGGGTACATTATACCAAAGTAGTGGGCTTTCCTGTATGGAAAGAAATATTTGATTCGCATCAAATTCTCCGTAATGATCTTTTTTACTTAATTTTCTTAAAAACTCTGAAGCGAATGTATTAACTGGCATCATTCTTCCAGAAAGATCTTGTATAACAATATTTCCAAAATTAGAAGCCTGTTCTTTAGGAACAATATTTTTTGCCAAAATTGAATCAATAACCTCAACATCCGTCTTTATATGCAAGTGGTTATCATTAGACTGTGAAGTTATATTTAAGGAGAATAAGAAAATAAAAATTAGCACTAGCTTTTCTTTTTGCTTTTTAATCTTTAGGATTTGATTTCTTAAAAAATCAAACCTAGTAAACCTTGCAAATAATATAGCCATAAGACCTATATACAAAAGTATATATCCTAAATAAGTTACAAAGGTTCCAACAGGATCTTTATTTACTGAAAGAATAGTACCTTTTTCATCAGGATCAAATGATGCCTGAAAGAATCGGTAACCCTCATGATTCAATATATTATTCATGAAAATTTTAAAATCAAATGGTTTTTCATCAATTACAGATACCTCACTAGCAAACGAAGAGTAACTGTTTTCACTACCAGGATATTTTTCAGCAATAAAATCATTTAGTTTTATGCTAAATGGTAAGTCATAAGCTTTGGCTCCATATTTGATGTTAAAATTAAGTCCTGCAACAACAAATTCTTCCATAGAACTATTTATTCCCTTCCCTCCTAATATTTTAACAATTTTTTCTTCTCCAAGAGACGTTATTTTAAGTGCAATTCCATCTTCGTCACTTTTTAAAATTTCAGACTTTTGCACTATATCAAAAACTCCTTTGATAACATTTTTTGGAAAAACAAGAACCTGATTGCCTATAATATATCTTGATCTAAGGTTTAGAATTTGCTTTTCGTCTTTTATTAATTTTCCATTTTTACCAGAGGCCATAATCATGTACTCACCATCATATGGGGAATCTATAAATAACTCCGCATTGTCCGTATAGGTAATGTTTACTGCGCCTTTTGTAGGTTTGTTAAGTGCATACAGCACATTGTGTAAACTTTGAACCTCTCCAACCTTTAAAAAATGATTATGAGGAACACCATCTCCAGCTTCAACAATTTTTAAATACTCTTCTCCATTAATATTTGGAATAATATCTTTTTCAGCTCCAGAAATAAAATCAACTAGTTCTATATTTATGAACTGTTTATCGTAAACAACATCTAGATTAAACTTGTTATTTAGTCTAGGTGAAAAATCAACAGCTTCTTCAATTGGGAGTCGTTGATCAATCCCATTAATTTTATAATCACCATCTATATACATTTTGATGTATGTCTTTTCACTTAGAAAAGAATTTTCAGTTTGGCCTTCTCTTATACTCATTACTCCTTCAAAACCATAGTACCTAGTAATAAATGCTCCTAGAATAATAAATATCCATGAAAAATGAAGTAATAAAACTGGCCATTTTTTTAAACTTAAGAGGTTATACTTAAATATATTACCCGTAAAGTTTATAATAAAAAATAGCATGATTAATTCAAACCAAACAGCATTAAATATAAGTGTTCTTGAGTATGGAGTTGGTGAGGTATCTTGACCAGCATCTAGAAATGTCCCAACGCCCATTGCTATTGCAAAAACAACAAACAATAGTCCAGTAAGTCTGGTTGAAAATAATGAACTGAGTATTTTTTTTATCATTCTAACATTTGTGATGAAGGACTGCAAATTTACAAATAAATGTTTTCTTTTAATTTATATAAAATGTAAATATTTGTTAAATAAGTAAAGTTTTTTTTAATCTCTTTAGTTCCTTAATTTAGCTAAATGATTAAAGTTATTATTTTAGGGTCTGGTAATGTTGGAACACATTTATTTAAAGCTTTTAAAAATAACATTGACATTGAAATTACACAATGGTTCTCTAGAGACTTAAAAAATATTAATCAGTATTCTGATGTTGTTAAAATCACGGATGAACTAAATGAATTAGAAGTTGCAGATGTATATATATTAGCAATTAATGACGATTCAATTAATGAATTATCTTCCAAGTTACCGTTTACAAATAGATTAGTCTGTCATACATCAGGGAGTAAATCAATAAATGAGCTAGACAGTAAAAATAGACAGGCTATTTTTTATCCTTTACAAACATTCTCAAAAGACAGTGAGATTGATTTTACAAAAATCCCACTTTGCTTAGAATCTTTCAGCTCAAAAGACATGAATCTATTAAAAAATATAGCCACAACATTAAACTGTGACTATTATGAGATAAGTTCAGTTCAAAGAGAAAAACTTCATTTAGCTGCGGTATTTGTAAATAACTTCACAAATCATTTATTTACCATAGCAAAAGAAATCACCGATGAATCAAATATTGATTTTAATATTTTAAAACCTCTTATAAGCGAAACAGTTCAAAAAATTTATAAATTAGACCCAAAAGAAGCTCAAACTGGGCCAGCAGTAAGAAACGATAAAGAAACAATAAATAAACACATACAGGATTTAAAAAGCAACGATCATAAACAATTGTACAAGCTTATGACTTCCTTAATTAATAATTTAGATCATGAAAAATTATAAAGAAATATTATCTAAAATTGACACTTTTATATTTGATGTAGACGGTGTTTTAACAGATGGTTCATTAACAGTTACAACAGATGGAGAAATGTTAAGAACCATGAATGTAAAAGATGGTTATGCTCTAAAAGCTGCATTAGATTCTGGCTATAAAATTGCTATTATTTCTGGTGGTACTAATGAAGGTGTAAGAACCCGACTTAAAGCACTAGGAGTTGAATTTATTTACCTAGGAGCTCACGATAAAATAAAACAATTAAACTCTTTTATTAGTTCCTCTGGAGTAAATATGAATAATATCCTATACATGGGTGATGATATTCCTGATATTCCCGTTTTAAAAGTAGTTGGTCTGTCTTGTTGTCCTCAAGATGCGGTAAATGAAGTAAAAGAGGTGTCTACCTATGTTTCAAATAAAAACGGAGGAAAAGGAGCCGTAAGAGATGTAATAGAACAAGTAATGAAAATACATGGAAAATGGAATAGTTTCAATAATGCACAAATGGACTAATTTAGGATGTTAAAAGAAAAGCTTTCCAAATATGATGTTGTATTAGCATCTCAATCACCAAGAAGAATTAAATTTTTTAACGACTTAAAAATTAAGTTTAAGTCTATAAAAATAGATGTAGATGAATCTTATTCAAATAAATTAAAGGCCGTAGAAATCACGGATTTTTTAGCTGAAAAAAAAGCTAGTTTTTATTCTGATTTAATTAAAAAAAATACAATCGTCATTACTAGTGATACTATAGTATGGATAAAAAACAAAGCATTAGGAAAACCTAAAAATAACAAGAATGCTAAAGAAATTTTAAGAACTTTAAGTGATAGCACTCACGAAGTAATTACCTCTTTTTGTATAAAAACAATTGATAAGAAAATAATAGTAAATGACACAACTAAAGTATCATTTAAAAAGCTAACAGATCAAGAAATAGATTATTATGTCGACAACAACAATGTTTTAGATAAAGCTGGTGCATACGGTATACAAGACTGGATTGGATACATAGGCATAACTAGCATCGAAGGGACATATAACAATGTAATGGGTCTACCTACACACTTGCTCTATAAAGAATTAATGAAATTATAATTATGGAAAAGAAAAAAAGAAAATGGACCAAACTATATTCAATGCTATTAATAGCTAATATAGCTTACCTAATTATTTTTCATTTAATAACTTTAAAATATAACTAATGCAACTATTAGATTGGATTGTTTTATGCTTAACCCTATTAACTATAGTTGTCTATGGTACTTTAAAAACCAGGGGAGCAAAAAATGCAGTTGACTATTTAAAAGGTGGTAGTGAAGCTAAATGGTGGACGATTGGAATTTCCGTAATGGCTACTCAAGCTAGTGCTATAACTTTTTTATCAACTCCAGGCCAGGCATTTAATGATGGTATGGGTTTTGTTCAGTTTTATTTTGGACTACCAATTGCTACCGTTATTATATGCATGGTTTTTATACCTATTTATCATAAATTGAAAGTATTTACAGCCTATGAATTCCTTGAATCTAGGTTTGACTTAAAAACAAGAACATTAACCTCAGTATTATTTTTAATACAAAGAAGTCTAGCAGCTGGTATAACTATTTTTGCTCCGGCTATTATTCTATCCTCAGTTCTAGGTTGGGATTTAAAAACACTTAATATAATTATTGGGCTACTCGTAATTATTTATACAGTTTCTGGAGGGACAAAGGCTGTTAACTACACTCAAAAATATCAAATGGGAGTAATCTTTACTGGTCTAATAATTACATTTCTGATAATTATATCCTCTTTGCCAGATAATGTTTCATTTGAAAAAGCAATAGAAATAGCTGGTGCTAACGATAAAATGAAAATTTTAGATTTCTCTTTTGATTTTGATAATAGATATACTTTTTGGAGTGGGATTTTAGGTGGAACTTTTTTAATGTTGTCTTATTTTGGAACAGATCAAAGTCAAGTTCAAAGATACCTTTCTGGTAAATCTTTAAAAGAAATGCAAATGGGCATGATTTTTAATGGAATTCTTAAAATACCGATGCAATTTTTTATTCTTTTTATTGGAGTAATGGTCTTTGTTTTTTATCAATTCAACCCTTCTCCATTAAATTTTAATCGTCAAGCAGAAAAAATTGTAGAACAGTCAGAAAGGGCTAAAGACTACTCAGATTTAAAATCATCTTTAGATGAAGTGTATTATTTAAAAAATGAGATTACAAATGAATACTTAAATGATAATAAAGATGATTTTAAAGTTGAAATTAAAAAACTTAATAAAAGAGAAAGAGAAATAAGAGACAATGCAAAGAAAATTATAGATGAAGTCTCTCTTAATTTATCTAAAAAAACAGAATCAAATGACAAAGATTATGTGTTTATTAGTTTTATACTTGATAATCTTCCTAAAGGTCTAATAGGTCTTTTGATTGCAGTGATTTTAAGTGCTGCAATGTCATCAACTGCAAGTGAACTAAATGCATTAGCCACAACCACTACTATAGATATATACAACAGAAACAGAAAAACAAAATCAACAGAGATGCATACAGTTAATGCTACTAAAATATTTACTGTTATGTGGGGTGTATTAGCTATATCTATTGCATGCGTTGCTTACTTAGCAGATAATTTAATACAGTTAGTAAATATAATTGGCTCTATATTTTACGGAAATGTACTTGGTATATTCCTTATTGCCTTTTTTATTAAATATATAAAATCAAATGCTGTATTTGTCGGAGCCTTAATAACTCAACTAATAATTATATATATTTATTATAATGATTTAGTCCCATATTTATGGCTAAATGTAATCGGAGCACTAACAGTAATACTAGTATCCTTTCTACTTCAAATAATAAATAATAATAAATAAAAAAAATTACATACTAGCCCACAAATCAATAGAGTCTAAATTCATTTTCTCGTAATCAGAATTACCAGCTTTTATTGATTTCTCTAAAGATAATTTAGCGATTTCAGTAGCCGCTTTGTAATCCTTTAAAGCAGCATATATTAAGGACTGCTGTCTTAAATGATAAAACATTGGCTCATCCATCATTTCAATAGATTGGTCCATCCATGACTTAGCATTTTCAAGGTCTCTATTTTCTTGTAGTAAGTAAAGAGCAGCTTTGTATAAATCAGATGATTTTGGGTTTTTCAATACTTCTTTAATACTGCCCATTACTATATCGGCAGTTGGTAATTGAATATTAACTCCAACGTAAACATCATCCCAAGAAATACCTAAAGTGAAATTGTTATTACTAATGTTATCCATTGAAATTTGAAAAGTTTCTACTTTAGAAGATAATTTTACACTAGGAATTGTTGTTTGAACAGCTACTTTACTTTCATCCCATTCAGAAGGTAGTCCCCAATTATTAGAATCAGAATATAAAATAAACTCCCAAGATTTAACTCCAGGAATTGTATATATAGAATATGTACCAGCCTCTATTGTCGTTTCGTCAATCATAACAGATGTACTAAATGTAATAATACTATTTGCATTAGCACCAGTTCTCCACATTTTATCATAAGGAACTAAATTCCCATAAACTACTCTATTTCTAACTGATGGTCTAGCGTATTTAATAACTACATCAGTTAATCCTGCTTTTTGTTCAAATTTTGCAGTTGGACTAGGAGCTGGCATTTCCATTTGTTTTACCTCTTCAACAGTTTCAGTACTTGCATCAGTATTACAAGATAAAAATATTAGTGAAATTAAAGTCAATTGTAATATTTGTAAGAAATTTTTCATAACGTATTTAAATAGATTAGTTTAGATTTTAAAAAATGAAGTTAAAATATTAATTTTGCAACTCAATATTTTTTAAAGATAAATTAACAAATTTTATAAATATGAAAAAATACTCTATTGAATTTTTAGGTACATTTTTTTTATTACTTATTAGCGGTCTAGCTGACAACCCTATAGCTATTGGAGTTGGTTTAGCTGTTTTATGTTATATAGGTGGACATATTTCGGGAGCTCATTACAATCCAGCTGTAAGTATAGCCATGGTTATAAGAGGGGAAATAAACAAAGTCGAATGTGGTAAATACATAATCTCACAAGTTTTAGGTGCAATTGCAGCTTCGTTTATATATTTTGTAATAACAGATAACGTATTTGAAATACAGCCAAGCAGTGATACAACAAGAATACAATTTTTAATCGCTGAGTTTATTTTTACTTTTTTATTAGTACTAACTATTTTATTTGTTGCTACACATCCAAAGCTTAAAGGAAATCAATTTTATGGTGCTGCAATAGGACTTTCCGTTATGACTAGTCAATATTCAATTGGTGAGATCTCTAGCTCTGCATTAAACCCTGCAATTTCACTGGGGCCAGCTTTGTTTAATATACTTAATGGTGAAGGAAGTAATATGTCATTAGCATTTAGTCCATATTATATTACAATAACAATTATCAGTGGCGTTTTTGCTGCATATTTATTCAAATTTTATTTAAAAGACAATAATTAATGGTTCATTTTGATCAAGAAAAGCTAGATAGCTTACATAACATTTATAAAATAAATTTAATCAACAGTTGTTCTGGATATAAACCAGCTAATTTAATTGGATCTGTTTCAAAAAGTGGTGTAGAGAATGTTGCAATATTTAGCTCTGTAATTCATGTTGGGTCTAACCCACCCCTATTAGGCTTTGTAGTACGACCTTCAGGTGATGTACCACGTAATACATATAAAAACATTAAAGAAACTGGGGTTTACACAATCAATCACGTCTTTGAATCCATAATAGATGACGCACACCACACCTCTGCAAGGTATGACGAAAGTATCTCAGAATTTGATGTAACCGACTTAAATACTGAATATAAAAAAGAAATCACTCCACCTTTTGTGAAAGGATCACCTGTTCAAATGCAAATGCAGTATGTTAGTGAGTATTATATTAAAGAAAACAATACAACACTTGTGCTTGGCAAAATAATCAACCTTTTTGTGAAAGATGAAATTATAGAGAAAGATGGATATATAAATTTAGGAAAAGGAGATGTAGCTACAGTAACAGGGTTAGACGGATATTCAGTCCCAAAATTAAAAAATAGAAAAGGCTACCAAAGACCTAAAATAAATGTTTAATAAAACAAAAAAATAAATGTTAATATTTCTATAACATAGAGATAATTTAATATACCTTTTTGTAGATTTACCTTCTAAATTATTATAATTACCTATAGGAAAATATTTTTTACTTATATTGGAACAATTATATAATAATTAAAAAATAAATGTCATGGAATTAATAGAAAGAGCACTAGAGTTTGAAACTAGAAAAACTTCTTATAAAACTACAAATGAGAGAATTGTAGCATCAAGAATAGTCAAGGCCCTTATTTTAGACATAAATGAAGTCTATAAAGAAAGTAAAGATGCTGAACTTATGGACCTCATGAAAAGATTGACTGTCATCAAAAGAAAAATAGAAAAAAGATTAAAAGGTAGACCAGGATCATAACATATGAATAAAATATTAGTAATTGGAGGTAGTAGAGGAATTGGAAAAGAAATTATCAACGAACTTATAAATGATAATTTAATAATAAACTTCAGCAGGAACAAACCCGAATTAAGCCACGCAAATTTAACCCATCACACGATAGATATTTTAAGTAGTGAACTTCCCGAACTAGAGGATATTTCAACTATTGTCTATTGTCCAGGTAGTATAAATCTTAAACCTATTGGTAGATTATCTTTGGATGAGTTCAGAGAAGATTTCGAAATAAATGTTATTGGAGCTGTAAAAGTTATTCAGAAATATATTTCAAGTTTAAAAAAATCTTCTAATGCTTCAATACTTTTATTTAGTACTGTTGCAACAAAATTAGGAATGCCATACCATGCTAGTGTCGCTGCTTCAAAATCTGCAGTTGATGGACTTGTCAAAACTTTGGGAGCAGAATTAGCCCCTAAGGTTAGAGTAAACGCTATAGCGCCTACAATAACAAATACTGACCTCGCTTCTAAATTACTTAGAAACGAAAAAGTAATTGAAAATATGGTAGAAAGACACCCCTTAAAAAAAATACTTAACCCTGAAGAAGTAGCTAAAATGGCTAAGTTTCTTATCTCTACTGATGCATCTTCAATTTCAGGTCAGACATTTAATCTGGATGCTGGAATTGTATCCTTTAAAATTTAATTATTTTATGAAATTATTAAAAAGTTTTTTTCTAGTAATCAGTTTAACATTAATACCTCTAATTATGAATAGTCAAAATTCAATATATGATATATCAATTACTGGAATTGACGGTAAAGAAATTAAAATTTCTGAATTTAAAAACAAACATATCTTATTTGTAAATGTAGCCTCAAAATGCGGGTTTACTGGTCAATACGAAGGTCTTCAAGAACTATATGAAAAGTATAAGTCAAACTTAGTTGTAGTTGGAGTACCAAGTAACGAATTTGGTGGTCAAGAGCCTGGAACATCAATGGAAATTGCAGCTTTTTGCACAGACAAATATGATGTAGACTTTGTAATGACTGAAAAAGTTAAAGTTAAAGGAGATGAGCAGCATCCACTATACAAGTGGCTGACAAATAAGGATTTAAATAATGTCAGCAGTTCCACAGTAAGATGGAATTTTCAAAAATACTTAATAAATGAACAGGGTGAATTTGTTAATTATTGGTATTCACTAACCAAACCAATGAGTGAAAAAATTACCAAATATTTAGAATGAAAACAATAATTAGAACTCTATTATTTCTTTTTATAAATTTTGTTCTTGTTTTATACGTTGGAAACCTGTTAATGAATGATGGGGCAACATCCGAATGGTATCTAAATCTTATAAAAGCACCATGGACTCCAGCAGGTTGGGTATTTGGGTTTGCATGGACATTTTTAATGGTATGCTTTGCAGTTTACCTTGCCAAACTTTCACAAATAAATACTTCCAAAAAACTTATTTCCATTGTGTTGGTTCAATATTTTCTTAATATAATATGGAATTACTTATTTTTTAACCAGCAAGAAATCATATTAGGCTTAATTGATATTACATTATTAACATTTACAGTTGCATTTATTTTATTTAAGTACCTACCAGTTATGAAATATTATTCATTATTAATATTACCGTATTTAATATGGCTTTTAATTGCAACTTCACTAAACCTATATATAGCTATTTATAACTAATGAAAATTTACAGATTCAAAAAAAGTCAGTTATTACCAATAACAATAAATGAAGCTTGGGATTTCTTAAGCGATCCGAATAATTTAAAAAAAATTACTCCAGATTATATGGGTTTTAATATTCTAGAGAAAGAGGATACAAAAATGTATGCCGGTCAAATTATTCAATACATAGTAACTCCAATTCTGGGGATACCTACAAAATGGGTTACTGAAATAACACATGTAAAAGACAAAAGCTATTTTGTTGATGAGCAAAGGTTTGGACCTTATAGTTTATGGCATCATAAGCATTTCATCAAAGAAGTAGATGGAGGAATCGAAATGTTAGATATAATTGATTATAAAATACCACTAGGTTTTATAGGTAGGTTAGCAAATCCGATATTAGTTAAACCTAAACTTAATGAAATATTTAATTATAGAAAAAAGAAATTAGTTGAACTTTTTGGAGAACTTAAATAATGAAAGAAAAGATTAGTTTTTTTTGGTTTAGAAGAGATTTAAGAATAGATGACAACACTGGACTCAGACAAGCTCTTAACAGTGGGCATAAAATAATTCCACTATTTATTTTTGATAGTGAAATCACGGACGAACTTGAAATAGATGATCCTAGAATTAATTTTATTTATGAACAATTAAGTTCAATTAATATTAAAGTTAAATCACTATACAACTCTAAAGTTTTAGTGCTAAAAGGCAATCCATTACAGGTAATTCAAGATTTAATCAACAAGTATGATACACATGCTTTTTACACAAATAATGATTATGAGCCTTATGCTATTAATAGAGACAACAAAGTATATGATCTTTTAAAAGATAATGGTGTTAAATTTCTAAGCTTTAAAGATCAAGTGATTTTTGAAAAAAATGAAATAACAAAAGATGATAAAACTGCATATGTGGTATATACACCATATATGAAAAAATGGAAAATCAAGCTCCAGACCTTAGATTTAGATAAACAAATCAATAATATTTCAGTAAATAATTTTAGAACTAATAATGAAGATTTTAATTGGAATGAGTTAGAGTATTTTGGTTTTAAAAAATCTGATAAAAAAATACCTAATTATAAGCTCAATGATAATATTGTTGAAAATTATCAAAAAGAAAGAGACTTTCCTGGGTTAGACTCTACAACTAAAATAGGGCCTCATTTAAGATTTGGAACAGTAAGTATTAGAAAAATTGTATCTGAAGTAATTAGTTGTGAAAATGAAGTTTTCTTGCAAGAACTAATATGGAGAGAATTCTTTATGCAAATTTTATGGTTCTTCCCAACTACTCAAACAAAATGCTTTAAAGTTAAATATGAAAAAGTACAATGGTTAAAGGACGAAGTCTCATTTAAGCAATGGTGTGAGGGTAAAACTGGGTATCCGATAGTAGATGCAGGAATGAGAGAATTAAACTCTACTGGTTATATGCATAACAGAGTTAGAATGGTTGTTGCTAGTTTTTTATGCAAACATTTATTATTAGATTGGAGATTGGGTGAGGCATATTTTGCAAAAAAACTTTATGATTATGAATCTTCTAGCAATATAGGTAATTGGCAATGGGCAGCTGGTACAGGTGTGGATGCAGCTCCATATTTTAGAATATTTAACCCTACAACTCAAGCCATAAAATTTGATAAAGAATTGAAATATATTAATAAATGGGTTACTGATTTAAATGATCTAAATTATCCTCAACCAATAGTTGATCATAAGTTTGCTAGACAGAGGTGTTTGGAAACTTACAAAAAAGGTTTAGAATAAGTTACTAAAAATTTCTATATTTAGTATCTAAACAATTTTTCATGAAAAAGCATACTACCCTGTCATTATTATTCATACTATCTATGAATATAATTTTTTCCCAATCTGAAATTTCAGAAATAAATAAAGATATTTTAAATTCAATTGAAAAGCATTCCTCCAATCTAATTAACATTAGTGATAAAATATGGAATCTTGCTGAAACCGCCTTTAACGAGCACGAGTCTTCTAAACTATTAGCCGACTACGCGTCTGAGAACGGTTTTAACGTAGAGATGGGTGTTGCAGGTATGCCAACAGCTTTTGTTGCTACTTACGGTCAAGGAGAGCCAGTTATTAGTGTTTTAGGTGAGTTTGATGCTTTGCCTGGAATATCTCAAGAAACAAAACCTGTAAAATCTCCACTTGTAGACGGAGGAGCAGGACATGGTTGTGGTCATAATTTATTTGGTTCAGGTAGTTTAGGTGCTGCAATTGCTATAAAAGAATTAATAGAGAGTGGGAAAATAAATGGTACAGTTAAGTTTTTTGGAACTCCGAGTGAAGAGAAATACTTTGGTAAAATATGGATGGTTAAAGAAGGTTTATGGGACGATGTTGATGTTAATATTAGCTGGCATCCTGCCGCACAAACTGCTGCAGATGTACAAAGCTCATTAGCATTAATTGATTTTAAAATTGAATGGTTTGGTCAAGCAGCACATGCATCTATGGATCCATGGAACGGTAGAAGTGCATCAGATGCGTTGGAACTATACACAACAGGTGTTAATTACTACAGAGAGCATGTACAGCCAACTGTAAGAATGCATTATCACATACAAGACGGAGGGCAAGTAGTTAATGTTGTACCCGATTACTCTAAACTGTGGATGAGAGTGAGAGACACAAAAAGGGCTGGCATGAATCCAGTTTATAAAAGAGTTGTAGAAATGGCTGAAGGAGCTGCAATTTTAGCAGATGTAGACTTTAAAGTATCTCTTATATCAGGAATTTATGAAGTTTTAGTTAATAGGACTGGAGGAGCAGTTATGCAAAAAAACTTAGAGATATTAGGCCCCATTAAATATACAGATAATGAAATTACATTTGCAAAAAAAATCCAAGAGGTAACTTTAAAACCTCAACTAGGTATGGATGCAGAGATTAGACCATTACTAGATACAAGAGAACATCCAGGAGGAGGTTCCACTGACGTAGGAGATGTTAGCTGGAATGTTGCCAATATTAATTTGGGTGTTGCAACGGCACCAGTTGGAACTCCATGGCATTCCTGGGCAGTAGTAGCTTGTGGTGGTATGAGTATTGGACACAAAGGAATGCTACACGCTTCTAAAGCTATGGCTATGACAATGTCTGACCTATACCAAGATAAAAAGTTAGTGAAAAATATTAAAAAAGAGTACTTAGAAAGAAAAGGAGATGAAGTGTATGAAGCAATGGTTCCAGAAGGACCACCGCCCGTAAATGATAATTAAACTCTTTCTATTTTAGCTCCTATAGACCTTAATCTTTCGTCAATATTTTCATAACCTCTATCAATTTGCTCTATGTTATGAATAGTTGATGTTCCTTTAGCAGAAAGAGCTGCTATTAATAAAGAAATTCCTGCTCTTATATCTGGAGATGTCATTGTAGTAGCTTTTAACATAGATTTAAAGTCATGACCTATGACTGTAGCTCTATGTGGATCACATAAAATAACTTTAGCACCCATGTCAATCAATTTATCAACAAAAAATAATCTACTTTCAAACATTTTTTGATGAATAAGAACACTTCCTCGAGCTTGTGTAGCTACTACTAATATAATACTTAGTAAATCAGGTGTAAAGCCTGGCCAAGGTGCATCTGAAATTGTTAGTATTGAACCGTCAATATAGTTTTGAATTTCGTAACCGTTTTCATGGCCTGAAACAAATATGTCGTCATTCTTTTTTTGAATATTTATTCCTAGTTTTCTAAAGATAAATGGAATTTGACCTAAATTTTCCCAACTAACATTTTTAATAGTCAAATCGCTTTTAGTCATAGCAGCTAAACCAATCCAACTACCAATCTCTATCATATCTGGAAGCATAGTATGTTCAGTTCCATTTAGAGTTTTCACTCCTTCAATGATTAAAAGATTTGATCCAACACCAGAAATTTTAGCACCCATTCTATTTAGCATCTTGCATAACTGCTGAATATAAGGCTCACATGCAGCATTATAAATAGATGTTTTTCCTTTTGCTAAAACAGAAGCCATTAATATATTTGCGGTTCCCGTTACTGAAGCTTCATCAAGTAATATATAAGAACCTACTAGTTGATCAGATTCAACACCGTAAAAATTATCTTCTTTTCTATATCTAAATTTAGCACCTAGTTTAATAAGTCCTTCAAAGTGAGTATCTAACCTTCTTCTTCCTATTTTGTCTCCTCCTGGCTTAGGGATATAACCTTTACCAAACCTCGCCAACAAAGGGCCAACAATCATAATAGACCCTCTTAAACCTTTTCCATCGACCTTAAACTCATCAGATTCAAGATAACTTAAATCAATTTGATCACTTTGAAATGTATAAGAATTATTGTCAATTTTATTTACCTTAACGCCAAGCTTTTTTAATAAACTAATTAGCTTATTGACATCAATAATGTTTGGAATATTATTGATTTTAATTTTTTTATCTGTTAAAAGAACTGCACAAAGTATTTGGAGTGCTTCATTTTTTGCACCTTGAGGAAATATTTCTCCTTTAAGCTTGTGTCCACCTTCTATTTTAAATGATTGCATTAGAACTTAATATCTTTTTCTTGGTTTATTACTCTTCTTAAAAGGCTTTTTAACAGGAAACTTTTTTCTATCCTTTAGTAATAGTTCTGAGTCTTGAAGTTTTTCATCAGAGTTACGTAAGTCAATTTTACCATCAGACAATTCGAATAATTGGTTAAAAATAACAACATCAGTAACTGTGTCTTTATTCCAGTTTAAAAAACATTTCTTCATGTGATTAGCAATGGTATACATCAATGCTTCTTTCATTTCACCTTCGTCCCATGTTATAGCAACATCTATCATCGTTTTAATATTGTTACCGTAATAACGATATTTTGGAAAATTTTGAGGATAAGCTAAAGGAGATGGTCTTGCTTCCAAAACTTCTCTAGATGGTTTATCATAAGGAGACTCAGCATCTAATTTGAAGTCTGACATAATAAATAATTGATCCCATAATTTATGCTGAAAATCAGCGACATCTCTAAGATGAGGCTGCATGTTACCCATAACAGAAATAATAGCTTTAGCTAATTTATTCCTTTCCTCTTTTGTTTCTCTGGAAGTAGCATGATTAATCATTTTCTGTACATGTCTACCATATTCAGGAATTATTAAAAACTCTCTTTCAGTATTGTACTCTATGTTATCGATCAAAATTATAAAAATTAAATTATGTTACTAGTGAAGTATTATTAACCAGCAAAATACAAAAAAAAATCAATTACCGTAACTTTATAAGGATATTACTTCTGGTATTTTTTCACCAACTTCTTTATATATATTAATAATATCTAACGGAGATTTCATAAAAACTTTTATTGAAATGCTTGAATATTTATTATTTTTTGAAGACTTGATATTTATCTGAGGTTTTGAATCTTTGAAGATAACTTTGATTAGTTTAAGATTATCGGATTCAGACTTAATTATGAACTTGTAAAGATAAAAATCAGGCCAGGTATTTGTAGAACTTAATTGTAGTTGTAATTTATTATAAAATTCTTCAGATTTACTCATATGAAAGTAAAATTAAGTAATTATTTAAATATAGTGGTAATTAATATTTTTTATATTACTTATTAATCACGATTTTTACTGAATAATCAATTAAGTATGTCAAAAAAGATCCTAATTACAGGAGGCCCTGGCACAGGAAAAACCGCATTAATAAATAAACTAATTAGTAAAGGCTATACTTGTTTTGAAGAGAAGTCTAGGGAAATAACTTTATCTTATAAGAAAAAAGGAATTGACCAATTGTTTTTGAGTAAACCACTACTTTTTAGTGAATTATTACTTGACTCAAGAATTAACCAATACTTAGAATCAAAAATAACGAAAGTTGACCAAGTGTTTTTTGACAGAGGTATTCCTGATGTTTTAGCTTATTTAGATTTTAAAAAAACAAAATATGAAGAAAAGTTTTTAAACGCCTGTAAAGATTATAAATATGATATCGTATTTATTTTAAGACCTTGGGAAGAAATATTTATCAATGATAAAGAAAGATATGAAAACTTTCAAGAGCTAGTAGAAATTGACAAATGCCTTTACAAAACATACACAAAACTTAATTATAAAGTGATTGAAATCCCAAAAGCTTCAATTAATGAGAGAATGGATTTTATACTACAATTTATAAACAACAATAAGTCATGTTAAAAACTTTTAAAATTGCTTTTTTTGGAACTACTGATTTTGCTGTGGAAACATTGGATTTAATAAAGGATCATTATAATGTAGGCGCTGTGGTTACCTCACTTGACAAACCTGCTGGTAGAGGCTTAAAAATTAGAGAATCTGCGGTTAAAATCTATGCTAAAAAAAATCAATTAAAAACTATTCAACCTGTTAACCTAAAAAGCATCTCTTTCAAAGAAGAGTTAATGGAATTAAATTGCGACCTGTATGTAGTTGTAGCATTTAGAATGCTGCCAAAATCTATTTGGAGTATTCCTAAATTAGGTACGATTAATCTTCACGCCTCTCTCCTACCCAATTACCGAGGAGCTGCTCCTATAAATTGGGCTATTATTAACGGAGAGACTAAAACAGGTGTTTCTACATTTTTTATTAATGAAAATATTGATACAGGAGATATAATAGATCAAAGTGAAGTTGAAATAGATAAAAATGAAAATGCAGGTAGTTTATACAATAAATTGAAAAAAATAGGAGCAACTTTAGTTGTCAATACAATTGGGGTAATTATTTCAAATGACATTATATTAAAACCTCAGATAGAATTATCAGAGCCAAGCTCTGCAAATAAACTCACAAAAGAAAACTGTACAATAAACTGGACTAGTAATTCAATAAATATCTATAATAAAATTAGAGGTCTTAGTCCTTATCCTGGTGCTACAAGCACATTGAACCATTTTGATCAAAATTTAAAAGTTATTTTTTATAGTTCTTCCATAGAAATAGAATCTCATGATTTAAAATTTGGGGAAATTATTATAGAAAAAAAACAAATTAAAGTAGCAACTAAAGACGGATTTATAATTCCTTTAGAATTAAAAATTCAAGGAAAAAAAAGAATGAAAATTTCAGATTTAATAAATGGATTTAAGTTTGATGTAAACTCTAGATTTATTTCATAATGACTAATTTAAAAAAAGGAGATATACTAATAGCTGACCCTAGTGTAATCAATGATAATCAGTTTAATAGATCATCAATTATTATTACATCTAGCTCTATTGAAAACGAAGTAGTAGGTTTAATAATCAATAAAAAGTTAAATTATAATTTACAAGATGTAGTGCCAGAAATTAAATTACATTTTGATATCTACGATGGAGGACCAGTAAACAAAGACAATTTATATTTTATTCATAACAATAATCAATTAATACCAAACAGCATAAAACTACGTGAAAATCTGTACTGGAGTGGTGATTTTAACAGCGTAATAGAATTAATTAATTCAGAGATAATAAACAGTGAAAATATTAAGTTTTGTTTAGGCTATACTGGCTGGTCAGCCAAACAACTAATAGATGAAATGAAAAATGAAAACTGGATAAAATGCAAAGAAACAAGTAATAAAGAGATTTTTTCTAATATGAACTCATTTTGGAAGTCAAAAATGATAGAGCTTGGGGGAGAATATTCTCTTTGGTCTAACACTCCTAAAGACCATTTACACAATTAGTGAGTTAAGTTTGTTTTTTATAATTTCAGTTATACTACTAGAAAATATTTTTTTTCTAAAGCTGTTAACAGACTGTATTCCAAAATCAATATTTATAACAAATAATTCGTCTGATTTTTGAATATCAAAAACTGATAAAGACTCTTCTAAAACCGAATACCCTTCAACATTATTATTAATAAGTTCAATTATTTTAGATCTTATAACATTATTACTACAACCATCTTTTAAAGGCGGTGTGAAAATTTTATTTTCTATTATAGCAAAAACATTACCATTTAAAGTTTCCGAAACTACTTTAGAATTGTTTAAAACTATGCAATCGTTAAAATCATTTTCCTTACAATACCTTAACCCAATCTTATTGATTAGTTGATTATTTGCACTAATATTAGACAATAAACCTGTGTTTTTAAAATAGTCTTTGAAAACATCTAAATTATATTGTATTGCACTATTTTTTAGGTAATTCAAATCTCCTAGAGAGTAAATATAAAACTTAACTGAATTACTATTTTCATTAGTTAATTCGGGATTGCAAACTAAAACTTTCATTAATTTATTTCCCGAAACAAATCCTGATGTAGTATATAAATCTGTTAGTTGCTTCTCTAAGTACTCAGGGGTAAAAGACATAGGGATTTTCATTTTTAAAATCCTCATTGAAGAAAGGAGATTAAAATAATGGTCCTCAAAAAAAAGAACTCTTTCTTTATTTAGAATTATATTTTCAAAAATAAAGTCGCCTGAAATAAGACTGCTATTAAATAAAGATATTAAAGCGTCGTCATTAGGGAGTATTTGTCCATTAATGTTTACCATAAACTTACTATGAAGAACCTAGTATTTTCTTTAAGTCTGAAATTTGATTAGCCCATAACATTTTAGACTCTTCCATTTCGTCTTCATCAGAAAAATCGGTAACTATTAAGGAAACATCTTTAGTAATATCATCAAATTGAATTCTAAATTCGAAAAAAGAATTGGACTGGTCATCTTCAAGCCATTTAAAGCGAACTTTTTCATTATTTTTTTTACTTAAAAGCTTAGCACTTTCTTCTGCTCCATCCCAAATAAAAATAAAAACATCACCTCTAATATTCACATTATCCGCAAACCATTCAGAAAGACCTGAAGGAGATGATATATACTGAAAAAGAAGTTTTTCCGATGCTTGAATTGGAAACTCAATTTCGTATTTTATTTTATCGCTCATTTATATAATATTTACAGGCAATATATACATTAAATGTGAAGTTTTGTAATAAAAAAAAATAAATATTAACCAAACAATTATTGTTGTATATAATTTTAATTTTATATTTGCACCACCTTAATATGGCGAGGTAGCTCAGCTGGTTAGAGCGTCGGATTCATAACCCGGAGGTCGCGGGATCGTGCCCCGCTCTCGCTACTAAGGAGTAATCAGAAATGGTTACTCTTTTTTTTTGCAATAAACTCAAGTATACAAAGGGGTTAAGAGTGTTAAACAGTTAATATTAACTACAGTTTGGTTGTTAATTGTAGGTTTATTTATCTATCTCTATAATTCAGATAGAATTTCAATAATTTCCTTAATAGAGACTACCCTCTGTGTTCCATCTTTCATGTTTTTTAAACAAAATGATGATGATTCATATTCATTTTCTTCAACTATAATTACATAGGGAACCTGTATGTTATTAGCATATTTTAGTTGCTTTTTCAAACTACTAATGTCGGGGTAAAAATCGGAGTTAATATTATTAGCTCTTAAACAACTAACAGCCTCTATAATATACTTTGTGTATTTAGAGTTTGAATTCGTGAAAAGAACTTTAGTATTTGATGTATTAAATTCTGGGAATAGATTCATAGAATCCATTACAATATAAATCCTATCTAAGCCAAAACTTATTCCTATTCCACTAACATCGTTAAGACCAAAAACTGAAGTTAAATCATCATATCTTCCTCCTGCAGCTATGGAACCAATATCTATATCATCACTAGCATTTACTTCAAATATAGCTCCTGTGTAATAACTCAAACCCCTTGCTAAAGAAGTATCTAACACAAACTTCGTAGTGTTTAAGTCATCTACAATTACAAGCTTATTAATAATAGATAAATCCTCAACTCCTTCTAAACCAACCTTGCTAGATTTAAATAATGTTTTAAGAGAGTTTAGTCTAGTATCAAAGTCACCATCGATAGATAAATACTTGATTAAAAAAGGCCTTAAAGACTCTTCCAATCCTAAATCTATAAATTGATCTACAACTTTAACTAGCCCAATTTTATCAATCTTGTCTAAAACCACAGTTAACTCAACAAGTTTATTTTCTAAATTTAAAATTTCAGATAAGCCAATTAATATTTTTCTGTGATTAATTCTGATTTTACAATTAGGAATATTTAAGTTTTTAAAAACATCAGAAAATAAATGAATGAAATCAACTTCCTGAAGTAAAGATTTTGAACCTATAACATCTGCATCACATTGAAGAAACTCTCTAAACCTACCTTTTTGAGGTCTGTCAGCTCTCCAAACTAATTGTATTTGATATCTTTTGAAGGGTAAATTAATTTCGTTTTGATTTTGAACTACATATCTAGCAAATGGTATTGTCAGATCATATCTTAGTGCCTTGTCTGAAATAGTAGAAGAAATAAGCTTTAGGTCATCAGACAATAGCGTTGTATCTGTAATATTTTTTTTAAAATCTCCAGATTTTAAAATTTTAAAAATAAGCCTATCCCCTTCATCTCCATATTTTCCTAGTAAAGTTTCCGTGTTTTCAAAACTCGGAGTTTCAATTGGTGAGAAGCCAAATTTATTAAAACTAGATTTTATTGTATTTGTAATATAATCTCTTTTAAATACTTGAATAGAGTTAAAATCTCTTGTACCCTTTGATGTTAAGGCTTTAGCTTTCATAATAGAAATATATACAATTATTAATTAATTTAATAACTAGGGAATAATTAATTCGTTAAAATAATCAAATAACTCTCCTTTAGTGATGATACCCCCTTTAGTAATTAAATCAAATTTATCAGCTAATTTATCTTCAGAATAGTTTTTAGAAGAATTATAGATTTTAATATTATCATCAAATAAATTATCTCTTAACCATGAAAATCCCTTTGCAGTAGAGAAATCTATCTCAGTAAGCTCTGTATAAATAGCGATGAAATGCATTTGCGATTTTTCGAAATGAAATAAGTAGATATGATTTTTTGAAATATTTTCTAAATATTGTGTTTTTTCTAACACTTTTACCCAAACGATATCACTAAACATATCTAATATACCTTCAGCTTTTCCATCACTACTATCTTTTAAAATAGTCCAATCATCTTGTGTGATAGAGTTTGAAGAAAGAAAGTCAATAAACTCTTTATGAAGCTCAACAAATTGATTTTTAGTTAACCTAGAATATTTCATAATTTTGATAAAAAAAAACCCCAAGATGTATTGGGGTTTAGATTACTGTGTAAGTTATATTATTTAGTATCTGGTATAATCTCAAAAGGAAACTCAACACTAACTTCTCTGTGAAGACGAATACTGGCATTATACTTTCCTAATTGTTTGATAGAACCACCAGGGATAATTATCTGTTTTTTATCAATTTCAAAACCACCCGAAACAAGTGCTTTTTGAAGATCAATATTATTAATCGATCCAAATAACTTAACTCCTTGACCAACTTTAGATTTAATCTTAATCTCTAAAGCTAATAGCTTTTTTGAAAGCTTATTTGCATCATCAACAATTTTTTTCTCTTTAAAAGCTCTTTGCTTTAAGTTCTCTGCTAAAACTTTTTTTGCAGATGAAGTAGCTAGTATAGCATTACCATTTGGTATTAAAAAATTTCTACCAAAACCATTTTTAACGTTAACTAAGTCGTCTTTAAATCCAACACCTTCAACGTCTATTTTTAATATTAATTCCATTTTGAATATTTTTTATTTCATTAAATCAGCTACGTAAGGCATAATTGCTAGATGTCTTGCTCTTTTAACAGCAACAGATACTTTTCTTTGAAATTTCAAAGATGTACCAGTTAGTCTTCTCGGCAAAAGTTTTCCTTGCTCATTTACGAATTTTATTAAAAAATCGGGATCTTTATAATCAATATACTTAATACCGGACTTTTTAAATCTACAATACTTTTTTGCTTTATTTGTATCAATTTGAAGGGGAGTTAGATATCTAATCTCACCATCTTTTTTACCTTTTGCTTGTTGTTCTAGTGTTCCCATAATTTAAGATTTTACTTTTAATTTTTCTCTTCTTCTTTCAGCCCAAGAAATCGCGTGCTTATCCATCTTTACAGTAAGGAAACGCATAAATCTCTCATCTCTTTTGAATTCAGTTTCAAGAGGGTTAACAACAGTACCATCTGATTGATACTCAAACATATGGTAAAAGCCACTTTTTTTGTTTTGAATTGGGTAGGCTAATTTCTTTAGGCCCCAATTTTCAATAAATATCATCTTTGCTCCTTTTGAGGTAAGAAAACTTTCGTATTTCTTGACTGTTTCCTTTATCTGATCTTCAGATAAAACGGGATTTAAGATGAAAACAGTTTCATAATGATTCATAAAAATTCTTTTTTTGTTTTATTAAACGGCTGCGAAAATAGTTATTTTATATCATATCTACAATTATTTAAACTTAATTATTTAATAAAAATGTGTTTTTAAAATTGGTTGATATTGCTTAATTTTAGTAAAAATAATAAAATGAACTGTATAATCATTGATGAAAATATTGAAGATCTAAATTTAATAGATTTGAAACTAAAGCAATTTTCAAATCTACAGGTAGTTGGAAAGTTTTCAAACTTCATTGATGCAAAATTATATATTGTTAAGAATTCAGTAGATTTAATTATAATTGAAATTGGAAATGAGCATGAAATTTGTTTTAGTTTTTTAGACTCCTTAACAGAAAATCTAAAAATAATATTTACTAGCTATTATACAGAGTTTGCTTTTCGATCTTTTAATTACAACTGTGTAGATTATTTAAAAAAACCTATACAAGACGACAGACTTAAAAAGTCTGTAAAAAAAGTAATTAAACAATCTTCAAAAAAAAATAACGGCAATCATATTTATGTGAAGAGTAAATTAAAAAAAAGGAAAATATACTTAACAGACATCAAATGGATAGAGGCATTAGGTGATTATATAAAACTTATTACAACTTCAGAAAACATAATTATACTATCATCATTAAAATCTTTTGAAAAGGAGTTGCCAAATGAGAAATTTATGAGAATTCATAAGTCTTTCATAGTTAATCTTGACAAAATTGAAACTTATGACAGTAAAAATGTTTTTATAGATTCTAGTGAAATACCACTTAGTAGAAACAAAAAAATTGAATTAGATGCAATACTAAGTCTGAAAAATCATCAATAACTATCAACATTTATTATAACCTGAACGGATCTAAATTTAGCAATACTAGCTAGACTAGCTTTAGATTTAATAATAATATTTTTTGTCTGACTTAAGGATTGGTTTTTTTGAATTTTTATCAAAATATTTTTTTGAAACTTATTCCTAACTCTTATTACGTGGGGGAATTCAGGACCCAAGATGTTTTTATTAAATATTTGTTTTAAATATCTACCTAACCAATCAGAAGATTCATTAATTATTAAATAATCTTTGTGTTTTAAAGTGATTTTTATAAGCTTACAATTTGGCGGATAATTATATTTAACCCTCTCAGATATTTCACCTTCAAACATTGATAAATAATCATCCTCAATTATATTTTGTAAAATTTTGTGCTTAGGGTTATAAGTCTGTACACAAACTTTACCTCTTTCAGCTGATCTTCCTGCCCTACCCGCAACCTGTTGAATTAACTGGAAGCTTCTTTCATAAGCTCGAAAATCTGGAAAATTTAAAGAATTATCAGCATTTAAAATACCTACTAGCTTTACATTTTTAAAATCCAAACCTTTGGTGATCATTTGAGTGCCTATTAATATATCAATTTTTTGATCTTCAAAATCTGAAATTAATTTTTCAAAACTATTTTTTTTTCTTGTCGTATCATAATCTAGTCTTTTTACTCTAAAGTTTGGAAACAGCTCTTTCACCTCCTCTTCAACCTGCTCAGTACCAAAACCAACAGTAATAATATTATTTGAATTACAAGAAATACAGGAATTTATTAGTGGAGTACCATAGCCACAATAATGACATTTTAAGGAATTTGTATTTAGGTGAAAAGTTAAACTAACATCACAATTCACGCAATGAGGTGAAACCCCACAATCTTCGCATTCAACTATTGGAGAAAAACCTCTTCTATTTTGATATAAAATTACCTGTTTGTGTTGGCTAACAGTGTTAAATATCTCTTCAATTAAAGAATCACTAAAGTGTCCATTCATTAATTTTCTTGAATACTTTAACTTCAAATTAATAAGATCTACAATTGGCATTAAAACATTATTGAAACGTTTTTTTAACTCTACTAAAGTATACTTATTAAGATTTCTTGCATTATTATAAGATTCTATACTTGGAGTTGCAGAACCTAATAAGATATTAGAATTAAAAATTTTTGCTAAAACTAATGAAGCATCTCTAGCATGATATCTAGGTGAAGGCTCTTGCTGCTTATAGGACTGTTCGTGTTCTTCATCAACTATAATTAAATTAAGGTTTTTAAATGGCATTAATAATGCTGACCTAGCACCTATTATAAGTTGAGGAGTCTTATTAGCGGATATTTTGTTCCAAACTTCCACTCGTTGATTAATAGAATAACCTGAATGATAAACTAAAACTTTATCACCAAAAAAATTAGTTAATCTTTTAACTACTTGAGTAGTTAAAGCTATTTCAGGTACCAAATAAAGAACTTGACCAGTTTTCTTTAGAGCATCAGAAATTAACTTAACATAAACCTCAGTTTTTCCAGAAGATGTTACTCCGTGTAATAAAACAGGTTTATCGATTTCAAAGGAGCTTAGAATTTCTGTAAATGCAATTTGCTGACTATCACTAAGCTTATTAATCGGAGTTAATTCTGAACATGAATTTTCAAAACGATTAATTTCAACGAAATGTTCTATCAATATTTCCTTATCAATTAATTGCTTAATTAAATTAGAAGTACAATTAAATTTTTGTTTTAAATCCTCAACAGAAATAAATTCCTTTAAATCCAGCTTTAGCAATTGAATATAGAGTTCTAACTGTTTGGGAGATCTTTTCAAACTGTCTCTAGTATCTAAATAGACATTTTTATTAAAATAGATACTGTTAATTTCGACATACCTTTTTAACTTAGGCTTATATTTAGAATACAGTTTTTCATCAATTTCAAGAATATGCTTTTCATTGAGAGATTCAATAAATTTAAATACATTTTTTTTATTTAATAAATTAGAAACTTCACTAATTGTCAACTCTTTTACATCTAATAGAGCCTCATAAATTAAAAACTCATCATCATTTAAGTTGTTTTGATCTACCTGAATTGTTTTATTTAAACTAACTATAGTTTCACTTTCAAAAAGTAAGACAGAAGGAACAGAAGCTTTCATAACATCTCCGATACTACACATATAGTATTGAGACATCCACGACCAGAATTGTAATTGGTTATCATTTACTATAGGTGACTCATCTATGATTTGATGAATAGACTTTACATCATAAGAGTTTGGAGCTTGTTGATGGAGTTTACAAACCATTCCTGTAATAATTCTGCTTTTACCAAAAGGAACCGCTACACGACAACCAGATTTAATAAAACTAAATTCAGATTCTGTGATTTCGTATGAAAAGAGCTGATCAATTGGAACTGGCAGTATAACATCTATGTAAAAACCCATTTTTAAATACTCAGAATAAAATTAATATAGTTGTCATAATAGCTCAAACAGAAAATATTTTAGCATTTTCGTTATTTTTCGAACTCAAGTCATACATTGAAAATTGATTTGAAAATGAAGTACGAATTATTTTAAAAAAATTAACAAAGAATCCAATAATAAAACTATTTAAAATATTATTTGGTTGATCTTTAGACATGAAAATTAAAAAAAGAAATATATTTATAAAAATACAATTAAATTTTATTAATGAATATAAAACTAATAGTAATTGGCGAAACCAATAGCAAGGATTTAAAACAATTGATTGATCAGTACGCTTCTAAACTAAAATTCTATATTAATTTCGAATTAATAGTTTTAAAAGATCAAAAAAAGAAAATGCAAAAAAATATTCAAATAAAAAAAGAGGGAGAGAAAATAATATCTGTTTTAAAGAAAAACGATTTTATTGTTATACTTGATGAACATGGTCAACATAAATCATCTTTAGAGTTTTCTGAATTCATTCAAAAAAAGTTAAACTCAGGGATGAAAACATTAACTTTTATTATTGGTGGGCCATATGGCTTTTCAGATGAAATTAAATCTTTATCAAACCAACAATTATCTCTTTCCAAAATGACTTTTTCTCATGAAATGGTTAGATTATTTTTTACAGAGCAATTATACAGGGCATTTAGTATTTTAAATAACGAACCATACCATCATCAATAACTATGAAATTAATTTTCGCAACTAATAATAAAAATAAAGTAACTGAAGTTCAAGCCCTTTTAAATAAACGTTTTAATGTACTAAGTCTAGAAGACATAAACTGCTTTGATGATATCGTAGAAAACAAAAATACTATTGAAGGAAATGCGATTTTAAAAGCCAAATACATATTTAACAAGTATAAAGTTGATTGTTTCGCCGATGACACTGGTTTAGAAGTAGAATCTCTTAATGGTAAACCTGGAGTTATGTCTAAAAGGTTTTCTGGGCCAGACTTTAGCTCTGAAAAAAATATGGATAAACTTCTAAAATTGATGGAGTTTTCAGAAAATAGAAAAGCAAATTTCAAGACTGTAGTAGCATTAATTTATAAGGGTGAGCTAACAACTTTCACTGGCTTGTGTCATGGAGAAATTACCTCAGTCCCAACAGGAAAAAAAGGTTTTGGCTATGATCCAGTATTTAAACCAGTTGGCTATAATTTTACTTTTGGTGAAATGAATCTAGAATTAAAAAATCAAATTGGGCATAGAGCAAAAGCTATAAATAAATTAATAGAATTCTTGTCAAAAAAAATATCCAACAAATAACACTATATTTGCACTTTTAAAAACCTTAAAGGATAAGGTAGTGTTTCAGAAGTCTCAGTTTAAGTATGTCGATTACAACTTCGTAAACACAATTATAAATCGAATATTTAAACAAAATCATGAGTGAATTCAAAAAAATTGGATTAGAAGAGAATTTAGTCCTTGCTGTTGAAAAAATGGGATTTGAAACTCCTAGTGAAGTTCAAAGCAAAACCGTACCAATATTATTAGAAAAAGACACCGATTTAGTAGCCCTAGCTCAAACTGGAACTGGGAAAACAGCTGCATTTGGTCTTCCTATGATCCAAAAAATTGATGTTAACAGTAAAACAACTCAAGGTCTTATTCTTTCGCCTACTAGAGAATTATGTTTACAGATAACAAACGAAATAAAGCAGTACGGTCAATTTTATAAAGGCTTAAACGTTACAGCTATATATGGAGGTGCAAGTATTACAGATCAAGCTAGATCTGTAAAAAGAGGTGCACAGATAATTGTTGCTACACCTGGTAGAATGAAAGACATGATTAAGAGAAAACTAGTAGATATCTCTCAAATCAAGTATAGTGTTTTAGATGAAGCAGATGAAATGTTAAATATGGGTTTTTATGAAGATATAACTGATATTTTATCTTTCACACCTGACGAAAAAAACACCTGGTTGTTTTCTGCTACTATGCCTAGAGAAGTTTCTTCTATAGCTAAAAAATTTATGAATAATCCTATTGAAATTACTGTAGGAACTAAAAATGTTGGAAGTGATCAGGTTTCACATGAATATTACCTAGTTAAATCTAGTGATAGATATGTAGCACTTAAAAGGCTTGTAGATGCAAATCCCCATATTTTTTCTGTTATTTTTTGTAGAACTAAAAGAGACACACAAAAAGTTGCTGAAAAACTTATTGAAGATGGATATAATGCTGGTGCTTTACATGGTGATTTAAGCCAAGGGCAGCGAGACTTAGTTATGAAGTCGTTCAGAAATAAGCAAATACAATTCTTAGTAGCTACTGATGTAGCTGCAAGAGGTATTGACGTAGATAATATAACACATGTTATAAATTACCAATTACCAGACGAAATTGAAACATACACACATAGAAGTGGAAGAACAGGTAGAGCAGGTAAAACAGGTATCTCATTAGTAATTATTTCCAAGAGTGAACTGAGAAAGATTGGTCATATTCAAAAGAAAATAAAAAAAGAATTTACAAAAAAAGATATACCTAGTAGTGAGGAGATATGTAAAGTTCAATTATTTACATTAGCAAATAAGGTAAATGAGACTGAAGTAAACAATAACATAGATGAGTACATTGAGGATATTAATAATTTGTTTAAAAAGACAAAAAAAGCAGATTTAATCAAAAAATTCTTTTCAGTTGAGTTTAATAGATATTTTGACTACTATAAGAAATCTAAAAATTTAAATATTGAAGGTGGAAATCAACATAGCTATTCTGATTTTTCTGACTCAGATGATTCTAGCTCTGCAAGGTTTTTTATAAATGTTGGTCAAAAAGATGGTTATGATTGGATGAGTTTAAAAGACTTTTTAAAGGATGTTCTTGAACTTGGAAGAGATGATGTATTTAAAGTTGATGTAAAAGAAAGCTTTTCATTTTTTAATACTGAGGAAGAACATAAAGATAAGATTTTAGCATTTTTTACGGATTTCAAACAAAACGGAAGGTTTGTAAATGTTGAAGAATCTAAAGATATTAAAAGAAATAGTGGTAAAGGAAGATCTAACAGAGGAGGAGATAGACGTGGCGGCGGTGGCGGCGGCTTTAAAAAGTCAAGCTCAAACAGAGGATTTAATAGATCTAACTCAAGAAGTTCTGATGGCAATTCAAGCTCTAGAAGATCAAGCTCAAGGGAGACTGAAGGTAATTCAAGCTCTAGAAGATCAAGCTCAAGAGAATCTGAAGGTAATTCAAGCTCTAGAAGATCAAGTTCAAGAGAATCTGATGGTAACTCAAGCTCTAGAAGATCAAAATCTTTTAATCCTGATAGCTTCTCAAGACCACGAAGAAATAGAAGAGATTAACATTTGTTAAAAATGAGTTAAGTATCTGATATTAAATATAAATAAGTGCTTAAGTTTATTATATTTGATGTTTAACAATAATAATGGCCAAAACACATTTTTTTAATTTTATATTTTTTTTGTCTAGCTTTTGTTTTTCTCAAGAGATAACAACTGTTAAAGGAGCTATTATAAATGCGAATAATAATACTCCCTTAGAAAATGTTAATATTGTTAACCTGTCACAAGTCATTGGGACTTCCACAAATAAAAAAGGAGAGTTTGCTATTGATGTAAAAGCAAATGACACACTACATTTTTCATATTTAGGTTTCAAATCATTAAAAATAAAAGTTACTAATGATTGGATAAAATTTGGCTCTGCTACTACAATAGAGCTAACTGAGTTGGCATTTGCCTTAGAGGAAGTTTTAGTTAGTCGAATAAAACTTACCGGGTACTTGGAAGTAGATATAAAACAAGTCCCTATAAATAATAATTTTAGATATAGTATTTCTGGGTTACCGAATGTTAGTTATGAGTCAGCTGTAAGACCAGCTAGCGCTGTAACTCAGGCTCTAAATGCAATATTTAATCCATTAGACTTCTTACACAGAGTCTTTGGTAAAGAACCTAACCAGTTAAGAAAACTGAGGAAAATGAAAAGAGATGATCAAATCAGAGATATCTTATCAAATAGGTTTGACAGAGAAATGCTAATGGTCTTACTCCAATTAGAAAAAGCAGACTTAGAATTATTGATTAGTGAATGTAATTATTCAGATGAGTTTATTAGTAAAGCAAATGATTTACAGTTACTAGATGCTATTAGCGAATGTTATGAAGAGTATAAAATCTTAAACAGAACAGTTAAATACTAAGCATTTGCTGCTTTAACTTCTTCATAAAACTTAGCATAGACTACATACTGATATGGTATTAACCATAAAAAGCCTATTCCTAAGGTTAGTAAGCATAGTAATCCAAGCCCAAGTAATCTTAATTGGATCTTAAAGAGTTTAAATTTGTAACCATCCATCATTTTTTTACTTCTCATTATAGCATCATAAGAATCCATTGATGGATTTTCTGCTAAAATAAACCAGGTTTGAGAAAGAGCTAAAGCAACAATTATACCTGGAATAATAAGTAAAATAAATCCTATTAAAGCAAAAGCTACAACTAATAAATATGCTAGTATTGAATTACTTAAGTTATTATTAAAACTAAAAAATAAATCATCAGTCTGAGCCACTTGATCTCTAACTATATTTAACGCAAAATAGGCACCACCTACAGCTAAAGGACCTGCAATTAAAATTCCAATTATTTGTCCAGCAAGTGGAATTAAAGCAGCACCCATTGAGATTAATAAAAGAATTAAAAATGTACCAATAGCGAGAGGCCATTTGCCGTTTAATGAAGCTCTTGCTTCAGACATTATTTGTGTATTTTCTTTCATAGAGTTTATATAAATTTTTTCTAAAAATACATTTATAAAAACAGATAAACAAAAACATAAATGAAATAGCTATATTTGTAAATTATTCTAATTTTAAAAAATATGTCAACATTTTCACTTAATGCTATCTCTCCTATTGATGGTAGGTATCAAAATAAAGTTTCTCAATTATCTGAATATTTCTCAGAACACGGATTGATAAAAAATAGAGTTCTAGTTGAAGTTGAATATTTTATTTCTCTTTGTGAAATTCCATTACCTCAATTAGAAGACTTTGATAAATCTTACTTTAATAAATTAAGATCTATTTATGAAAACTTTTCATTTGAAGATTCGATAGCAATAAAAGAAATTGAAAAAACTACAAATCACGATGTTAAAGCAGTTGAATATTTCTTAAAAGATAAATTTGAGGAGCTAAAGCTTTCTAAATACAAAGAATTTATTCACTTTGGTTTAACTTCACAGGATATTAATAATACTGCCATTCCATTAAGCTTAAAAGAAGCTATTGAAAATGTTTATATGGTAGACTTGAAGCAGTTAACTGACAAGCTAAAAGATTTAAATACTCAATGGAAAGATATTCCTATGCTTGCTAGAACTCATGGCCAGGCTGCATCACCAACAAAACTCGGCAAGGAAATTGAAGTCTTTACTGCAAGAATACAAGCACAAGTTGGATTATTAAAGTCAATTCCAAATTCTACTAAATTTGGTGGAGCTACTGGAAATTTTAATGCCCATCACCTAGCCTATCCTAATATAGATTGGAAGGAATTTGCGGAAAGTTTTACTGAGAAAAGATTAGGCTTAAATTATTCTTTTCCAACTACACAGGTTGAGCACTACGATAATATGGCAGCTATTTTCGACAATTTAAGTCGAATCAATACTATACTAATAGATTTAAATAGAGATTTTTGGACATATATTTCAATGGATTACTTCAAGCAAGTAATCAGAAAAGGAGAAATAGGGAGTTCTGCAATGCCTCATAAAGTTAACCCAATAGATTTTGAGAATAGCGAAGGAAACTTAGGTATGGCAAATGCGATTTTTAATCACCTCTCAAATAAACTACCTATATCTAGACTTCAAAGAGATCTTACTGATAGTACAGTCTTAAGGAACATTGGAGTTCCTATCGCTCATTCAATAATAGCATTCAAGTCAACTCTTAAAGGTCTAAATAAATTAATACTTAATAATGAAAAACTAAATTCTGACCTTGAAGATAATTGGGCAGTAATAGCAGAAGCAGTACAGACAATTTTAAGAAGAGAAAATTATCCTAATCCCTATGAAGCATTAAAAAATCTAACTAGGACTAATGAAAAAATAAACAAAAAATCAATATCAAATTTTATAGAAACATTGGAAGTGTCAGAATCTATTAAAAATGAACTAAGAGGATTAACTCCCCAAAATTATACTGGTATTTAATTGAAATTTTTTAGAAAATCTCCACCTGGAATATCTAGTTTATTAACCACCTCAACTATTTTAAGCAAATCAATTTCACCTCTAATTTGCAGATAGATAGTATTCAATTTATTGGAGTTTTTTACAAGCATTGATATTTCTTCTATTTCTAAATCCTTATTCTCTAAGGCATAAATATTAACTAAATAGTCCTTTTCATTAAATTCTGCCAATTGTGATAAATCAGAATTTAACACATAGTCATTAAAAGATGACTCAATAGCTGTAGATCCAAGTAAAGTACTGGTTGAGTACGACTCAATACTATTTAGGTTTTTTAATTGATCGATTAGTGGTTGCCAGTCTTTATCTCCAAAATTCATTTGAAATTTAGACATTAAATCAAATACATTTGAGCGAATTTGAACTTTAGATATATCTTCTAGTGAAACAAGCTTAAATTCTGATTGAGAAAACAAACTAATATTGAATAATAATAAGAAAATAGTTATATTAAATTTCATAGATTTATATTAATCATAAAATTAATTGAAAAATGAAAAATACAAGAAAACTCATGCATAAATTTATGTTAATTTCCTTAGCTGGGTTATCTATATTTAGTTGTTACGAGGATAAAGATGATAATGGAGCTTTTGCAAGTGAAATAAATGACTATGTATGGAAAGGAATGAATGCTGCATATTTATATAAGGATTATGTAACTGACTTATTAGATGATAGATTTTTATCAAATAGCGAATATGCAAGCTATTTAAACTCATACGAAAACCCTGAAGAGTTATTTGAAAACTTAATTTTTGAAAGAGAAACAATCGACAAATACAGTATCATAGTTGATGATTATATCGAACTACAGCAATATTTTGAAGGAGTATCTAACAGTAACGGAATGGAATACGGACTTCGCTATATTCCAGGTAGTAACTTCAACATATATGGATATGTAAGGTATGTACATCCAGGATCAATATCAGAAATTGAAAATATACAAAGAGGAGATATTTTCTTTGGAATTAACGACAACAGTTTAAACCTCGAAAACTATTCAACTTTACTTTCTTCAGAAAACTACACAGTTAATTTCGCTAATTATAATGACAACAACACAACTGAGATACTTGACGACACTGTAGTTAATAATGGTATTAGTAAAGATTTATATAAAGTATATTTAGAAAAAAATCCAATTTTTCATTCCAATATAATAGATGGTTCTAACGGAAAGTCTGGATATTTAATGTACAACCAGTTTACATCAACATTTGACGATGAGTTAAATCAAGTATTTGCAAATTTTAAATCTAACAATATCGATAATCTAATTTTAGATTTAAGATATAATCCTGGTGGATCAGTAAACTCTGCTCTATTAATTTCTAGCTTAATAACTGGGCAGTTTAGTGATGATGTTTTTAGTACTGAAGAATGGAATAGCGAAATACAAAATTACTGGCTAAATAATAATCCAGAATACCTAATAAATAGATTTGTGAGTAATGCAAATAGCTTAAATCTAAATAGAGTATTTATTATAACATCTAAAAGTTCAGCATCTGCCAGTGAGCTAGTCATAAATTGTTTAAGGCCATATATTGATGTAATACAAATTGGCACTAGCACTTACGGAAAGTATCAAGCGTCCGTCACTTTATACGATTCGCCTGATTTCTCATTAAACGGAGTTAACTCTTCTCACAC
>Ga0209384_1000216_pt1 | contig 40294 bp, 28 predicted proteins | sample CoawatmetaG05DNA_FD_187511 | JGI IMG/M metagenome (GOLD analysis project Ga0209384, IMG submission 187511) | Marine microbial communities from the West Antarctic Peninsula - Coastal water metaG058-DNA (SPAdes) (version 2) | ecosystem: Environmental > Aquatic > Marine > Coastal ... | reverse complement strand
GCCATAATGTTTCGGCTACGATCTCCTTACGAGAGGATGAGTGGGATGAAGCTGGAAAATGGATGTGGGAGAATAGAAACCATTACAATGGTTTATCTGTATTGCCTTACAACGGCGGTACATACACGCAGGCTCCGTTTGAAGACATTGACGAAGCTAAGTTTAATGAAATGTCGAAAGTGTTATCTAATGTAGACTTAACCAAAGTGGTTGAGCTAGATGACAACACAGATCTATCAGGCGAGCTTGCTTGTGCTGGTGGTAACTGTGAAGTAGTTTAATTTAATTTAATATATTTATTATGACGGAATTACAAAGAACGTACAACAACATGTTAGTAGCCTTAGAGCAAGGTATTAACGATTTAGAAAAGTTTGAAGATGGAAATTCTTCTGCTGGTACAAGAGTTCGTAAGAACATGCAGACTATCAAAGATCTAGCTCAAAAAGTTAGAATTGAAGTTCAAGAGAAGAAGAATGCTGTAGCAGCTTAAATGGCTAAAGCGTAAACGATAATCATTATCGTCACGTAAAGCAAGTTGCTTATATCAATTTTACGGTCCATAAGGTATATAATTACTTTATGGGCCGTTTTTTATATCAAAGCAACATTAAGAAATTGTTATTTAATTTCTTCTAAGCACAACGCTAGCTGTAGAACCAGAATCATTTAGTTTTATTAGAAAAGTAAGATCACTAACAACCTCAAAACTATTAGTGCTGTAGTCGTAGCCTGATATAGTGCTTGTGCCTTTAAATAGATCAGATAAAACATTATCATCATCCCAAACTAAGCTACCTCCTACTGGCACTTGTATTTCTTTTATTATGTAAACCGCTCCAGTGGTGCTAGTTCCACCCTCTAAAGTGTCAACGCCAAGAACAAGGTCAAAAGTCAAGTCGCTTGTGTCAGTGTTTGCAACTATTAATCCCTCTATGTTTTTTCTACCTATATTTAAGAAGTTTTCACCAGAAAGTTGTACCGTATCTATTGCTGCCATAATTACCTTAAATTAATTGTTGCTGTTTTTTTATGTTAAAAAATTGTCAATTATTCATTAACTTTAACTACCACTTCGTTTAGCTTTTCTACTATTTTTTTTAATATAGCAACAACTTCAACGTAGTCACCACTAAGCATTGATTGTTCTACGTCAACTGACATATCAGTCAACTCTTGTGTCATTGTTTTTATATCTGCCATTATGGTATTAATGTTTTAAGAACTAAAGTACAGTTCCATTGTACTGATCTTGAGTTACTAGCTACACTTCCAATCAAAGGAAATATAACATGTCCAGCTGACATAGCGTAATTAGCAGTAAGAAAATCTGCTCTAACCGGTCTTTGACTATAGTTAGAGTCTGGGCCAGCGCTAATATCCGCAGCGTTATACGCTCTTAGTGTGCAATCAAACGTTGCAAAATCATTGTAAGTTGGAACTCCAACCGCTAGGCCTACTTTAGATTGATGATTACCTACGCTTCTAATTAAGCTAGCAAATCCTACTAGAACACAATCATAAGGCACTATAATGCCTTGGCATATTTGTCCTGTTGGTATTGTTACAGTAGTGCTTCCAACAGAAGTACCTCCTGATCCTAGGTTTGTATTCCAAGTGTGATTAGATATACCATTGTTAGACACCGTCATCCAATCACCATCTGAGGGAACAGTTGATTGACCAGTGAAGCTTATGTTTTGATAACTAAATCTAGCATCAACATGAGACTTTAAACCCGCTGCTGTAATAGCTCTAGCTGTATCAGTTCCTGAATCAGCTTCAGCAGTTGTTGCTAGCTCCACTGCTCCTTTTGCAGAAGCGCTAGCATTAGCTAAATTTATAGTAGCAGAACCTGTTGTTGCTCCACCAGTTAAGTTTGTTCCAGCTACAACAGCCGTTATATCTCCAACTTCAGCAGGATCAAAAGCATCGCTTGCAGCTCTTACAATAGTAACAGCGTCTGTTGCTGACTTTGAAGAAGTTCTAATACACAAAAAAGTTGCAGATGTGCTAGGAGAAACCCTCATTGATCCAATTAAAGTTAAACCCGTGTTAGTGGTTGGCTCAACATTAAACTCGTCGTCTAGATTTACTATAATAAATTCAAAAGCAGAATGCTGATCAAACAAGGCGTTGTTAACAAACTCAGTAGCAGTAGGCATTTGGTGTGTTCTATTAGCTGTTACGCCACCCGTTGTACCTTCCGCTAAGTTTAAGTTAATGCCTGATTGAAAAAAATCGCTGACAACAAAGGCCGCATTAGTATCTGGTAGATTATTAATTCTTCTAGGTTGAAGTTCTTTTATTACTTTTCCGCTAGAGTCAAATGCTAAGGTGGTTAATCCTCCAGCAGCGCTAGCTTTGGCTTTGTTAAAAAAAATATCAGAAGAAAACTCTCTAATCTCTGTTTCTATTTTCTTGCCAATATAGCCTACACCACTCGTACCTCTTCTTTTTTGTTTTTTAGCCATTACAAGTCATACGCTATTAGTGTGTCTACACTAACGGTGCCCGTGGAAGATTTTATTTGAACTTCATCTGCAGTTGCCGCTAGTCCAGCTAAGTTAGACGTGCCTTGTGTTACCGCAGTGGCTGGCACCGTAGTAGAAGAATTGCAATCAAAAACCAAAGTAGTAAAATACATTGCTTCTCCAGCTAATATTTTGTGGTTTATTTGCTTGTTGTTGGTAGAGTCGCTCAACTGAAGCGTTAACGTAGAGCTAGCGTGAGTATTTCTAAATCTCATGTACTTTAGCTTAGCAGAGTCGTACGTACCCATAACTTGAGTTGCTCCAGAAGTAAACTTAGCTACTTGAGTAAAGCCAGTTCCTATGTTAACAGTCTGAGCGTTATAAGCGTCTACGTTTGCTATCTCTAAATCAAAATCAGCTCCTTTTGTAGTATAGTTATATTGAAACCCTCCTTTAGAAACGTTTATGTTTTCTGTTATGCTAATTTTTAGTGTTCCCATTAGTCGTGATCTATATATGTTATTGTTACTTCTTCTCCTTGTTGTATTGCCTTAGCAATGCTAGGATATATTCTTTTGTAAGCGTTAACAGACTTACCTACGAAACCGTCAGCTATTATTTTATTGTTCTCTTGAGCATCACCAACTATCAAGCAACCAGCGGTATGCTCATCAGTATTACCAGTGTGTATTAGTATATATTCAAAGTTAGGTACGTCTTGTATGTGCAACATACCAATGTGTACGCCAGGATACTTTTTGTCGTATCTTCCATGAAATCCTCCTTCAGTTCTTAGTTCAATTTTATATGTTCCTGCTGGAACTCTAGTCTCACCCTTTACCTTGAACGCTCTGCGCTCGTCTTCAAGAGTGTAACACAAAAAATGTTTTCTAATATCTGTAACTTCAAATAATAGTCCCGAAGTAGAATCTACCTGTGAGCTAAATCTTAACACTTCTAGTTTCATATACTATCCTCTAGTAAAGAAAGCGTATTCAATCTGTACTGTGTTAGCAGAAGCTTGAAGCTGCAGCTTGCCTGCGCCGCCCGCGTAAAAAGGAAAAAAAGCAAATTCACCAGTTTTTAATTCTATTAATTGAGTACCATCAGCCGTTTCTACTATTACTTTATCAGCTCCAGAGCTTGAACCAGCAGCGTTTAAGGCAGTATGTTTTAGATAAACGTATCTAGGTGAGTCTAAGTTTGGAACTATAATATGATTACCGCCTGTAGTTGTAACTGATTCTCTTGATATACCTATTGTTGGTGATACCACGGTTAAACTATCAGTTACTGTAAAGCTTAATGGATCAGAAGTTATATCTGTGCTGCTAAGCGTTAATGTTGGTGTTAATGTTGCCATGTTGTTATTGTTTTATAATTCTTTTGTTAATTATTATATTGTTATATTTAAGTATAACGTTGTAAATTCCAGATTCAAAACTAGATAAGTCTAGGACGTTTGTTTGTTTTTTAGATAATATAAGCTTGCCAAGGGTATTAAACGCTTTAGCGTCAACTTTCTTACTGATGTTTATATAATCACTTGTAGGGTTAGGATATATAATTAAATTGCTTCTAAGCTCTGCAATGTTAGTTGGGCCAGTCCATCCGTCAACACAGTATTCGTATAGTGTTACACATGTATTATCCCACTCAGCATTACAACATAGCTCGTCAACTTCTATTACCCAGCTAAAACACTCATTAGGAATATAGTATATATCACCAACACTACAACCAGCAGAATAGTAGCAACTAGAGTCTGACACGTTAGCCGATATATTATAATTCTCAGCGGTCGCGTCAGTACAACCAGGCAGTGGATAAATACAAGAGTTATTATCAGTGTTTGCAAGTTGATTGTAGTTCATAGCTGTACTATCAATACAGCCGTTAATAATTTCTATACAACTACCGTTGTCAGTGTTAACATCAGCGTCGTAATTAAATGCGGTAGGATCAGTGCAACCATACGAGTATGCTATACACGAGCCGTCATCTACGTTTGCGTTAGGATTAAAGTTAAACGCTAACTCACTCATACATCCTAAAACTACATCAACACAAGAGCCATTTAGTTCTGTGTTTGCTTCAGGGTTATAATTCAAGGCTGCTTCATCCATGCAACCTAGAACCACGAGCGTTTCACAGGTTCCGTTATCAAAGTCAGCGTCTGCGTTATACTCTAGGTATATTGGATTAGTACACCCAGAAACGTAGTAGCAACTCTCGTCATCTGTATTCACACTCTCGTTGTAATTTAAAGCTGTATCATCCGTACAGCCATATATTTTATCTATGCAGCTATTACCACAATAAGGCATGCCAAGCACTGGTTGAAAAGGTATAAGTGGATTAGCAAATCCTCCTGGCTCGTATATAGTAAGGTGTTCTTCTGAGTACAAAGTGTAGCCACACTGTACTGAAGTAAACTGCGATTGTTGTGTCGTAAAGAATATAACCTCTATTACTTGCGATATATCTAAGCTAAATGTAAACGTAGTGTCAAAGCCATCTTCTAGCGTGAATACACCCAAAGAATTATAGCCTTGTATAACTTGTACGTAAGCGCCAGCCCAACCGTTACCAGCTAAATCTGTAAGTTCTAGCGTGTGTAAGCAGCTATCAACTGTAATATCAGTGTTAGCATACTCATCATAGTTAAACGCGTCTTCTTCTGTACAGCCAAATACTTTCTCAATGAAACACATACCTGTATCAACAGTAGCTACAGGTAAAAATTCTATGTAGTTATCATCCATGCAACCATACAATGGCGGTGCCGGAGCACAATCATCTAGTGTAAACCCATGAAAAGCAGCGAAGCCAAAGTTAGCAGAGTCTGGTTGCACTATAGTATCACCACAATGCACTACATAGTAAGATCCATCTTGTCCACCCCATAAACTACCAGCAACACCATCACCATATTGATCGGATATATTAAACAAGTAATCACCATTAGGTATACATACTTGCATTAGCTGTGGTTCGTATCCAACTATATCGTCGTAAGGACCACCTGTAGCAATAGTATCTTCAAAGTAATCAACTATAGCCCAAGATGTTTCAATTGGGTATTGATCCGGATTAATAACTATGTTTACATAAGTTCCGTTAGGACATTGAGCAAACGCTATGTTTACTAGTAGTAATAGTGTGAATAAGTATTTCATTAAAAGTCGCTCATTATTAGTTCGTCAATTATTTCTTGCATATCCTCTCTTGTTGCTTTCATGCTAAAGGATATATCAGCCTGAAATCTTTTTACTTCTTCTCCATCTTTAAATATAACAACTGTAGGTACTACAACTATCTCGTGTTTAGCTTGTAACACTGGTGCTACAGCTATATCAACATATACTATGTCACAGTCTGTTAGCTTACCAATGTAACTTACTTTGTTAGGACTGTTCCAGTCAGCATTAAAGTGAGTTACTACTATTTGTCCCCAAGCGGTTGAAGATAACAACAATAATAAAGCTATAGTTTTCATTATCTAAGTTTATCTAATTTATCTTCCATCCTAATAAGTCTATCTTTTAAATCATCAACAGCTTTTTCAGTGTTTTCAATAGACAGCCTAATATTCTTATCTTTCATGTCAAATTCCATGCGACTAACATCTTGCGGTGGTGGAACTGGTAATTCTTTTGCCTCAGCTATATCGGCTTGTAGAACAAACCACATGCTTATAACCGTTGCCATACCAAAACCCATCGCTATTAACGTTTGTACACTAACTTTAAAACTAGTGTTTTCATTTAACTCCTTTGCCATGTTAAAATATTATGTAATTTATTCCTGCTTTAAAATCGTACCACTCTTTATTCCAGTACTTGTTATATTTACCCTCTATGAAACATCCTAGGTTTTTGTTTAGCTTGTAGCCAAATATTAAACCACCAGAGTAATCGTTCCACTGCTCTCCATCGTTAAAGTTGTGATATGAGAACTGATCGCCATTATCATAATGATATGGCATTAAATTACCCCATGAATGTAACCAGAAGTTTTTTTTATAATGATAGAAGTCAAAGCCAATAACTAACGAGTTTTGTAATTGCTGTGGCAATTCATTTCTTTTTTTGTCTACGTAATTTTTTAACACGGTAGGTATTACTACTTCTTCCCAAACAGCAGAGTTATTCGCAACAATGTTTCCGTTCGGATCTTTATACTCTGATTGAAATACATCAACGCTATATCCCTCCTGAATAGCTAACTGTGTGTAATGAACGTTACCAACATTATTTGTCCACTCCTCTAGAGGATCGTAGCCGTAAGGCTCTGCTAGTCTATTTACACCACCAATATTAAAAGACAATTTCTTTTTAGAGTTTATTCTTAGTCTAATAGTAGACTCAAAGTATTCTATATCTGCAAAGCCTTCTTTTAAATATTCTACCTTAGCTAACCACAGTGGTTTAACATATCTTAAAAAATGGTTTTGATCAAAGTACTCTACGCCTTCTTGTCTTCTATAGTCTAGCTCAAAGAGATATTCAAACGGAGATAGTCCAACGCTAGCGGCATCTGAAAAAGAAGTTTCTAAACCGTCTTTAAACTGAGTTCTAGCTTCGTATGGAAATCTCTTAATCTTTCTTATACCCATTGTTAGTGAGTAGTCGAAAGGAGTAAATATAGTGTCGTACACTAATGCACTACCATCTATAGAATACACATCTCTGTCTGACAAAGATGTACCGCCATTAGCGGCTACGTAAAACGTAGAAAACTTAAAGGCTTTTTTAAGCTGAGCATCAGCAGTAAAGCTAAGAAGCAAAAGGAATATTATAATTTTAAGTTTCATAGTAATAATTATCACATATTTAATCGTGAAGGTAACACAGTCTGCTTGGGTTAGTAGTAATGTTCTTGCAAGAAGTACCGTTGCTCTTTGTCGCAAGGCAAGACTTACCTAAACTCTTGCTCTTTATCAACCCTTTTCTTTTAGCGTCTTTAATAACCTCTTTTACTTCTTTTGTAGGATCTACGCCTAAGTCCCAAGAGCTCCAACCTAAAGATACGCCAACTCTTTGCCAAGCTTCGTTTTGATCATTAGAGGCTTCTTTTAAATTATTTATTTTAGTAAGAATTCTGTTTAATGGTACGTTAGTTAATCCCTCAATAACAGGGGCGGTAGCTAACCATAAAGGATTTTTACTATTTAAAGTGCTCATAAAAGGTATAGCCTCTGAATCCCACTTGTAAGCTCTTTCTCCACTAACTATTTTTCTAGCCTTAGATCCTATTTGAGGTGATATGTTTAATAGTTCAAGCAAAGGGCTTACTTCGTTTAACCTTTTACCTTTTTCAGCTTCCGACATAAACCTAAGAGTTGCATTTTTTAAAGTAGATATTACAGCGCCAGTTATACCAGATCCTCTAAGCAAGGTGTCTATCATACCGTTTACTATTCTTTCATACTTTGTTTGTTCAAACTTTAGCGTATATTCTAGTTCTTTTTTAGTAAGATTTTTATTCTCTTCGTCGTCAAACGCTAAGGCAAACAACGCGTTTTGAAGCGCTAAAAATATAAAACTTTGAACTCCACCATAGTATATTATTCTACTAGTGTTAGCTCTCCAGTCACCTCTTCCGTTGATTAAGTCTAGTGCGGCTTTTTTAATTATTCTATTAAACTGCATAGGTGCATTTTGGAAAGCAAGGATAAGTCTACCTGCATTAGTTGTCTGTTGTTGGGAAACTCTATCAGGTCTAGCAGACTGTTGAGACTCTTCCGTTACTTCTCTAAAGTCAACAAATGCTTTTTGCTCAGCTTCTGTTTTAGTTAAACCTTCTTTTAAATACTTGTTAACTCTATTTCTGTAGAAAGCAGCACCACCACCTGATATTGCAAAGCTATCCGCTATTTGAGTAGGTAAAAAACCTATTTTAAGCAAGTAAGCAATTGCAGCTTTAGCCTTATTTGTAGCTCCGGCAACAGCTGATGCTATTTCAGACTGTGAAACGTCTGTATTTAAACCTGATCGTCTTTGTTTTAAAAAGTCAGAGTTGAAAATAAACGTAAAGTCTTCCCAGTATTGTTTTTGGTTAGCAAAAGCTTTACCGGCCGCAAACACGTTATTGTCGTCAAAGTTTAAGTAGTTAACTGTAGAGATCATTTGTAGCCCTGCAGATTTAACGTTAAAGAACATTATTGCTCCAACCGAGTTATTTAACCAGTTAGTCCATTGATTAGTTATTCTGTTTTTACCAGTTGGTCTACTAATACCAGTCTCCATACGATAAAGAATATCTTCTAAAGCTTCTCTATATGAAGTTCCGTAAGCTGCTTCTATTTTGTTTAAGTTTTCTTCAGAATAAATTTCTTTCTTATTGTCAATCCACTCTTGTAAAAACGTTTTTCTATGTATACCTTCAATTATTTTTTTCATATCAGACGCTATAGACTCTATTGTCCAAGACTCGCCAGGCTTAAGATAAGCTTCTGTTTTAGATAACATGTCTAAGGTTTCGGCGTAAACTAAAAGCTCCATATCAGCATTAACTCTGCCAACTAAGTTTGCTACTTCTTCGTTTGATATTCCAGGAATAGTATGCCCATGCTTGTTGAATAAGTAAACTCTAATAGCGTTGTCATAAGTGAACTCGCTATTAGGCATCATTTTTCCTAGTTTCTTTTTAACTCCGTCGTAGTTCTTGTTCAGATTTGCAACGTCGTTTAGTATAGTTTGTCTAGCTGCGTCTAGCTCTGTATATGCTCTTGAGAAAGGATTAACTAAAGCTTCTTTAATAAACCTAAGATCTGCATCTCCCTGAGAGCCTTTACCTAACATGTAGTACGTTAGACCTAAAAAGTCTTCAGCGGATGGTGGTAAAAATACTTGAAACTTGTTTTTATTCTTTCCTCTTTTTCTTGATATAGCTCTAGATATAATCTCTTCACTTGGTATGCCTCTAGATCTTTCGATCATCTCGTTAATAGTGGCACTCATCTTGCTAGCAAACTTAATTTTAGCTTGTTGAACGTCAGACTTTATGTCTAATTGACTAAGAACATGCTTAACGGCTTTAACGTTAGGCAAAGCATCATCTACAAAATACATATCGTTATAACCTTCCGCAAACTTGTCAAGCATCCACTGAGCCTTAGACTCTCCAGTACTATTTGCTAAACCAGTTATGTTAGCTAGAGGTATGTTAATACCTTTTGACTTTAACCATCCGTGTATTGCTTTATCTGCTTCTTGAGGTCTAGCGGTAAGTATAAACATATTTTCACCACCATACTTAGCTAGCTTTTTCTTAAAGTTTTTCATCAATGGACCATCAATCCCACCTCTTACGTTTACAAAGTCAGAGAAGTCAAATGTGTAACCATCTTCAGCTAGCTTAGGACCTTCTATAGGCCATTTGCCAGAGCTTATTTTTACTATGTCACTACCCTTAGTGGCTGTAACAAAGTTTTCACCGTCTACAATTAATGTTTCATCAAAGTCAAACGCAGACATACCTACAGATTCTGTTTTGTGGTTAGTTAATCTAGCTGCTATTATAGCTTTATCGCTAGACTTACCAACTTTAGCTGCTTTTTTAGCGTTTAAAACGTTTGATATAGCCTTAGTAATCATTTCTCCGTCGCTTACTAAGTTTATAGGAGATTTATCTATACTATTATTATCTATAGCTTGGCTAAACCTCATGGTTATAGACCTACTTCCACCATCATTTATTCTAGGTTTACCTGTTCTAAACTCTAACTGCGTGTCTAGTTGAGTAGTAAATAACGGTATAGTTTTATCAGTAAGCTTTTTAAACTCAGCGACAACTTGAGTAGTTATTTCAGCAGCTTCGCCAACCTTATCTTTTTGAGAAACAGGAGACGTAGGAAGCATGAAAATACCTCTATCTTCTATAGTTATAAGCCCTGAAGTTATTTTTTTCTCAGCGTACATAGCTCCTGTTATACTAGGGCTTAGCGAGTGCTTGTCTCTAATGCTGTACGAAGATTTTGTATAACCTTCATCTGTAAATATTCTTTTATAGTCTTTAGCGCTAATTCCTTTATCAAAATCTATTTTTATCTTATGATCTTTTTCGAATCTATTCAAGGCGTCAGCAGCTTCCCTTAATAGTTTGTCAAAGTTTTGCTTGTCTTGATTAGACAAAAAGTCGTAATTGTAAGCCTTTTCTTTGCTTTGTTTTTTATTCACAAAATACCACTCACCTTTAGAATTTCTATAAGGTCTTAAAGTTACAGATGTACCTTTTGAAAGCCCCATTTTTACTTCTATTCCAAATCCATTACCTTGTTTTTTAGTTCCTACATAATAGTAAATGTCTGGAGCATCGTCTTTTTCTGTTGCTTTTCTAACTATTTTAACGTTATTGCTTTTAGCGTATTTATAAACGTCGTCAATGTGTATTTGCTCAAATATAGAGTTAGGTGTAGATTTAATGTTTTCTACTTTATCCGAAAGAGCTTGTAAATATATTTGCTTTCTAGTTGTTGGATCAACTATTCTTTGACTTCTATAGTAGTCAGAAGCCATTACTTCATAGGCTATACCTAAGGCAACTTGAATAGTATTATCTGATCTTACCATTGACTCTTTTACTAGTCTTTCTAAAACGCTTTTGTTTCTTACAAAATATTTTCTTTCATCTCCATATCCACTGTAGGAAATACCAAGCTTGCCACTATAAAGACTACCATCAGAAGCCTCTGTTATTCTATAAGCTAAACTTATTTGAGCTTGATTAATAGGTTTACTAGCAAACTTAACCTCAATACCTCTGTCTATTCTTCTAGCTATTTCTTTTATTCTAGCTTGAGCAACAACTGGCATACCAGCAGCCTCGCGTAACGAAGCAAATTCAGGGCTTTGAATAACTTCCATAGTAGCATCGAAAGCAAATTGACCTCCAATACGTTCTGCTAAAGTATCTTTTCTAGTACCTTTCAAACCAGATCTAACCTCAACAAATCTTGCCTTAGCTTGCTCTAGGGTAATACCCATGTTGTCAGCTAGTGCTTGTTTTTGAGCGTCAGGCATAGCGTCCCATTGTTTTACTTTTTTAGGACTATCAACTCTTAGCGGTGGATTGTAAAACTTTAGAAAATCAGAAGTTGAAGGATTCAACACCTCGTACAGGTTTGGTCCAACAGCGGGGTTTTCAACGTGTGCTAACCAACCGTTGTCTATAGCGTCTTGAATATCTTTTTGTGTAGTTAAACGCCTAACAAACTTAGTTAGTATCTTGTCATCATCAGAAACCTGTCTTTCAATAGCTACTAAAGAAGATATGTCCATGTACTTTAATATGGCATCTTTGTTTTGAATCAAGAAGTTGGTGTAGTCGTTTGTGCCACCCATTGCATCTTGTATTGTTTTCTTTAATTCTTTTTCAAACTCTCTTTGTAGCTCGGCTTCTAAAACGTTAATGTCTAGATTTATAAACTTTGAAGAACCAAGAACCTTAAGAGTAATTTTTTTAACAATCTCTTGCATTTTCTTGTCAAGGCCTTTTACTCCGCTAAGCTCTAAGCTTCTTCTAAACTCAGAATACTCTACTCCTAAGTCTAAGCCTTTATCTTCTCTTCTTTGCTCGTCTTGTTTTTTACGTAGCTGTGCTTGAAGGGATAAATCTTCTTCCTCAAACATCTCTAGGTTGTTTCTATCGTCTTGTATTTCTTTAAATGTCTCTTCAGTCGTATCAACAACAAAAGACTCTGTAGTGGCTGTTTTCTTTTTAAGTACGTTACCTATTTTATTCATCAACTGTGAGTTGATCCAACCAGATAAACCAAATCCCTCATCAGTTTTCTTTCTGTCAATGTTGAAGTTACGTATGTGAGGTATTAACTCACCAATAGCGTCTGTTATAAAGTCTTCTTTTGAAAAGCTTGGTAGTCTTTCAAGCATAAATGCCTTGCTACCAACTAGGCTAGTTAGATCTTCGTATATAGCCGCGATAGTTTCGTCAGCTCCAAATCGTTGCCACTCTTCCCTAGTGTACTTGTCACCTAGATTATCAATTTTAATTTGAGCTTTAGATGCTTTTTTAATACCGTTTCCAAGCGCGAATAAGTACTGTTCTTTTATTTGATTACCTCTCTGCTCTAGTGCTTTTATTTGTTCGTTGTCAGATAGCTCGTCAATCTCTTTTTGAGTCAAAGTACCTTTGCTAATTTTTTTAGCTATACCGTACATCAAAGAAATAGCGTCATCAACTCCAGCTAAATCAAAGTCAACGCCATACTCGTCTTTCATAGCCTTGTTAGTTCCAAAAGCAGATATAGTAAGTAGGCCTCTATTTTTTTTAGCTTTAAGATCAACTCTTCCAGCAGCAACTTCTTCAAAAAAGTTAGCAACAACCTCGTAGTTTAAAAGCTTACCCTTTTCTCCAGCTTCGTCACCTCTCTGTACTTGTCGATCTAGCCTATTGTATAACTCTGTGTCGTTAGCTTTAGCCCACTCCATTATAGTCATAGCCATACCATCAAAGATGGCTGGGTTGTCGTTGAAAGCTTGCTTTGTAAGCTCGTGACTAAGCTCGTGAGTTCTAATCTCAAGTCTATCATCTTTAGCCATGTTTTCAGTAAAGATCAAGGTTGTCTCGCCATCTTTTAACTCGCCTTTTTCTAGAGCAAAACCACTGTCACCTTGTTCGTAAGCTTTTATAGCTGCTTCTTTTATAGTTTGGTCCTCTATATTGTCAAGCTCGTCTTTAGACCTAAAGACACGTAGCTTTTTGTCTAACACTCCTTTAGCAGGATTTAAAAGGTCTTGCTCTATCTTTCTGATATTGTAATTAAATCTAGCTTCGTCGTCTAGTTGTATTTTTGTCGGATTTGCATTACCATCTTTAACAAGTTTTGCTTTAGCATCTTTATAAAACTTGTCTACTTCTACCTTGTTGCTAGGATCAAGAACATACATGTTAAACTCTGTTCCTTTTTCTTGGGTGTATTGCTTTTGAACACCTTTAATGGCATCGTAATTTGCTTTTAATATTGCAAGTTGTAATTGCTTTTGCTCTTCCGTAAGCAGTTTATCGTCTATTATAGCTTGAGCTCTGTTCTTTAAAGACACTTTCATTGTGCCTAGCCTTACGTATGCTTCTACTGCACTTTGACCTATTCCCTTTGCTCCTATTCCTATAACGTTGTCTTCAAACTCTCTAATAAGTTCGTCTCGTTGAGTTTCTAGCTCTTTAATTTCTTTACTAAACGTGCCTTCTGGTTGGTACTTTCCTAAAACAATTAAGTCGTCTATTTGTTTTTGAAAAGCTCTAGCCTCGTCTATCTTAGCGTTGTCTGTAAACATCATTATAGCAGCAGACTTTAAAGTGGGTAGTGATGATAGTGCGCCATCCATTATTAACCCTGAAAAAGCAGCTTCACCAACTCCTTCGCTTAACTCTTTGCCTGTAAGCCAGTTTTGCCAAACTTGAGTGGTACCTTCAGATAAAGCACCCATTACAGCGTCGGTAGGTATTCCAAACGCTACATCGTTTAACACCTGCTTAGCTGTAACGTCAATCAGATCGTCACCACTTTTCTTAAACATTTCCGTTATGCCTCTAACCCTAGCGCCAGTAGTTAGCCTGTCTAATACAACCTCTGGAACAGCGTACGCAGTACTTGTTGCCCATTTGTTAAACCTACTTTTTTCTTCGTAGCTCATACCAAAAGCCTCAGCAGCAGCCTTATCCTCCATGTCTTCTAGCGTCATTTGAGAATAATTTTCACCAAAAGAGTTTGCTAAAAGACCGCTCCACCCACCAGGAATAGCTAAAGAAGCAAGTATAGGTAGCTGAGTGTTGGCCATGTTAATGGTCCACTTCATGAATTTTTCTGGAGTCTTAAAAGCATTTTCAAAAGCTACATCATCTTCATAGCCGCTTTTTATAATGTTTGATTGAGCTATAATACCTTGAAGCCTTAATGTTCTAGCTTCTTCTCTAGTCATATCTGGATTGTCAAGATCTGGCAAGTGTCCATCTGCGCCAATAAAAGTGCTAACACCATAGCTAGCTCTTGCCGCGAAGTCTCTAAAGTTTAGAGCAAGATTTGCTGATTGTTTATCCCAGCCGTCATAGTTTTTTTGTAGTAAGTTTATTGACTTGTTTATATCTTTAACATCTACAGTGGCGAAATTACCATATAGTTCTAGCGAGGTGTTGTAGTCTTCTATTTGCTGCGAGTAACCACTGTAAACTTCCGTGTAGTCGCTAATGTCTTTTTTAGTGTAAACTTTTTTATTTATTATATCTTGAAGTTGAGTTTCAGTGTTTTCTAAATCAACTTTGCTTTTTACGATACCATTCATTATTTTAACGAGATCTTCGCTGTATTCTTTAGTACCTACAGTTATGTAACTTTTTAAATTATCGTAGTTTAAAAAAGTGTTTTTGTCAAACTCTTCTTTTAACGATGGCAGTATTTCACCGTTCTGAAGATCATCTATAACGTTTTGCTTGTTGTCTGTTTCTATTTTATCAATAGCATCAGTTCTTAGAATTTCTAAAGCTTTGTTTTTTACATCTAACTCAGTGTAATCTGATGGCTTAGTGCCTTCTTCTGAGAAAAGACTTAGCGTTGCTCTTTTTAAAGCTTCTTCGTAGGGCTGTATAGTTTCGTATTGATCTTCTTCTGACTGTCTGCGAATTGGAAATTTTACGTCCATTCCAGCTCCTCCGCTAATAACCTTTTCTACTATTAGTCTTTCACTAGTATCAAATATACTAATGTCTGGAAATTGTGTGTTTACATCACTAAGCTGATTTTCGTTTGCTGTTGTAGACTTTTCAAACTCAAGCTGTAAGGTTCTTCGGTTTTTTTTGTTTTCTGATAGCTGATTTTTAAATTTTGCACCTTCATTTGAATTGACGTTAATGAAGTTTGTTAAATCATTTTGAAGATCTTGATAGTATTTGGCTAAGCCATCTTCTCCTTTTTCTTTTATTTTCTTTTGAGAAGAGCTACTTATTGCAGTCTCTAGTAATAGCTTTTCACCGTTAGGTGCTTCAACTTCTACATAGTTAGCAAGACCCATACGCTGAGATGCTCTAGGGTCATTATAGGTTGCGTCTGAGAATGGAAAAAACTTACCTGATTTAGATACTTTAAACTCAGGAAATTTAACCGCCAGCTGACCAGCGAATTCTTTTTCTTGTTTGTTGAAAAAATCTTTATCTACAAAAGAAGTTCTATCTCCAACGTTACCAGCGACTTGCTCCAATAAACCATCTACCAATGTGGACTCCGTACCTGACACCATCGTTTCGTCCGTCTGTGTGGTGCCATTCTGCTTTCCCGCTTCAACTTTTTTTAATTGCGGTCTAGCCTGTAGATATTCTTCTGTTGTTAAACCTTTTTCTGATGCTCTCTTGTCCACGTCTTCCTGAGTGTATAGATCGCCTTCAAATTCGTATTCGAACATGACGTTTGTTTTTATATGTTATGTATACTATTACTTGTTATTCTACTAATAAAACTTATGGCAAAGCTACTAAAGGCCAGGAATATTTACCAAATTACGCTTTTTCTTTGTGTTGGTTGAAGAATTTGTTGTTGCTCCTCTATTTGGAATGGATGTCAATAACCGGACTGCGTATTCTTGCGGTAGCCCAAGTTCGGTAGCTCTGCTTTTCAACTCTTCAAAACTTAATGATTGTTGAGTGCCTGGTACAGCTACGTCATTTTTATCAGTTGTACTTGGATTAAGAATTGGCTGACCCCCTTTCGTGTAAATATCATATCCTCCCGTTTTATTTCTTTTGAAAATATTTTTTTCACCTACAATGTCTTCTCCACTGTTGAAAGATGTAACAAAGTTTTCAAACTTTTTCATTTGAGCAAATGTAGGTTTAACACCTGTACCTTGGTTGTTTTTAGCTCTAAGAGCGTTTTTTCTAGTTTGGTCTGCTATGTCATATTGTTTTTTAGCAGATTCTATATAGTCTTTTTTAAATTCAGCCTTAAAAGCTTCTGGATCTTTTTCGTACATGATCTTTAGCTTTTCAGCATTTTCAGCATGTTGCTCTTTGTCAACAATCTCAATCTTACCGTCTTCTCCTCTTTGTACGCCAGAACTTTCACCAAAATATTGTGTCATGTTTTCTGTAGCCCAATTAAAAGTACCTATATCATCAAACAACAAAGATGAAAAGTTGTCAGCCTTTAACATGTCGTTCATAATACCTTCAACCTTCTCTTCTATTTTGCCTTCGTAAGGCTCTCCATTTTTACCGGCTGTTTGTATAGATGAAAAAACATCTATGCACTTATTTACACCTGTTTGATACACTGCCATTGGAGGTGTATAGTCGTCTAGTGACTGTTCAACATTATCTGCATCCAAGAAATAAAGGCCATCGTCTTTAACGATAATATTATCTGCTAGAGTTTTATCTTTTCTAACAACATCGTTAAGCTGTGCGGCTAAAGAGTTAGCGTTGGAGACATCAATATTTTCTTTTTTGCTAAGATCAACCGATGCTATTTGCGACTCGTATGTTTTAAGTATACCAGCAATTTTGTTGTTTCTTTCAACGGCATCTGACTTCTTGTCTTTACCAATTAAAAGCGCCTCTGATGTTTTTAAGTTTTTGTAATACTCTTCTTGAAGATCTTCTAGCCTAGAAGTAAGCTCTGGTCGTAAAGTAGCGTTTTTCAACAAAACCTCTTTAAAAGGCTCTATCTTCTTCTCACTATCCTCCTTCTGTCTTTTTCTTTTTTCCGCAATAGCAACAGCTATTTTAGCTGTTCCAGACTGAACACCAGCAACTATAGGCGTTATATCTTTCAGAGCTTCTTTAGCTACAGCGTTTTTAGCGCCATACATTCTTTGCGCCGCGTTTATTAATGATTGATCTGCCATATTACTTGTTTAAAAATCCGCCATCACCAAGCCCTGAAGCAAGTACAGTACCAGCTAAGTCTAATCCAGCGCCTAGCATTGCGGAGTTGTTATTCATTCTGTTTTGATCAGCTTGAGCTGCCAACTGGTCTTGAGCTAATCTACCTTGTTGCTCGCCAGTAACTTGAGCCATGTTAATTCCAAGCATAGTAGACATTCTATCCAAGTTAAACTTTTGCTTAGCTTGTTGATTTGCCACAGACTGATCTGCATACTTCATTTGTATCTCTTGCTCTTGTCTGCCAATATCTGCTGATATAGCTCTTTCCTTTTCACCAGCTTGTCTAGACATTGCCGCGGCTAAAGAAGCTCCACCAGCGGCCCCGCCAGCTCCTCTCATTGATTGAAGTATATCTGCTTGTGATTGTGCTTGTTGATCTCTTTGAAACTCTGCTGCTTGTAGGTTTACGGTCATCTTACCGTAAGGGTTTGTTGTTTTAAAATCTGCGCCCTCGTATTCAGTTAGTCTTCTTTCAAGATCTATTTCAGCAGCGGTAGGTCCAGTTTGCACTGGCTTTTGTTCGTCTTTTGATCCAAACAAACCCCCAAAAAGACCTCCTAGCGTTGAACCAATAGCAGCTCCAACAGGACCTCCAATTGCTGTACCAGCAATACCACCAACTGTACTTCCAATACTAGATCCGGTATTTTTTAAAGGTGAGTCTTCTTGCTCCTGTTGTTTCTTTTTAAATGGTGTTTTTAAACTTCCTATTGCCATAATTTAATTTGTTTATATATAGTTACAGTTTTAGCACTCTATTTACTGCTAACATCAGCTTCTAAAGCTATTTGAAAAAGCTCTGATTTGTTATTGTTATCATTGTTTACCATCTTAACCTCTGCATAATACCCTTTAGCAGAACTCAAGTTTGCAGAGTTGTCTTTGCTAAAAAATATAAAGCTGTTGATGACAGGTGGGTTTACGTTTAAACTTCCAGAAACTCTTATGTATTGCAGTGATGTATTTATAAAAGAGCATTCACCTATCTTAATCAAGTCAGAGAAGCTGTTTCCGCTGACTCTAAAGGATAAATCACCAGTTCCAATAGTTTCTACTGAAGAGTAATAAATAGTGTCTCCAACCTGCAGAGATTCATTTATATTTTCTAATTGTATTTGCAGTACGTACGCCATAGTTAGAGAGGATTTTCAACGCTAGTTTGATTTATAGTTAAAGTGTCAATAGGAGACGTAGACGTGCTAGCTGGATTTCCATTGTACAAGCCAAGCACAACAGTTCTAGTACTGCCAGTAAAGTTGTAGCTCAGCGTGCCACTAAAGCCATTGCTTCCAGCTGCTGCTTCTGGATTGCCGCCCTCAATAACGTTAAAGTTATTTACCCAAGTCCAACTGCTAGATATATCAGAGCTGCTGCTACCATCCCATATCTTAATCACAGGTGTAGAAGCAAACTCTTCGTTATCTAGATCTATTTTAATTTGGCCATTAAAACCACCGCTATATGTTATCTGCTCAGAGTTGGCACTAACAACAGCATTGCCTCCACCAAAATCAGCGGCAAGCTCAGCGTGATAGACTGTAGTAGCACTACCATTAAACCCAGATTGATCAAAAACAACTTGATCAGCTAAAAAAGGCTTTTGAATAATCTTTACCGTATCGTTTGGCGCCGTGTCAAAAGTAAGCCCTAGCCCAGGTTTAATTGCTCTATCGTCGTCAATCTCCCACACTTTAAGGTTTTTCACAGTAGCCTTACATGAAGATCTAAAGAAGAGATATATAAAAGATACAGTTGCAGTCATTTTTATTTTTCCAGAGCACTCTCCATCGCTGTTAATTCTTAATCCTGCTACTAGTTCGGTAAAAGAAGGTGAGGCTGCGTTGTTATTGTAATTTGGAACACCCCAGCCACCAGTTGCTATTCCTAGGTAGTCGTCAAAAGCCGTGCCCTCAAAAAATTCAAAATCTTCTACAGTAAAACTTATACCTAAGACTTTATTTTTACCATAAATAGTAGAAGTGTTAACAAAGACATCACTTGGATCTTGAATGTGAAGCTTAAGAAGGCCGTAGCCACCACTGCTAGTAAAACCTGTTGTTATACCGTTAAAGTCAAACGCTGCACCTTGATTCCACTTTATAGTTTCGTTAGTAGAATCTATGTCAATTATATGATTACGTATTAAATTGCTCGCAGCATTTAAGCTTCCAGTTCCAAGATCATTTGCGAAACTTGAAGAAGCCGTTGCCTGTGTACCAGAGTTGCTCAAAGGAAAGCTATAGTCAATTAAATTTGTTTTAGGTGCTTTTTTTCCTGTCCATATTCCTATGTGGCTAACTAAGTCTGCTCCTGTATTGTTTTGGCCTACTGGCACTGCAAAGAAGTAATTAACGCTTGGAAATGCTCCAGATTGTAGAACCTCTGTTTCAACGCTAAGAATAGGCGTGCCGCCCTGACCATCTGCATTAGCGTCAGATTCTGTTTTAGTAGTACTTTTTATAACCTGCTCGCTAGTATAAATGTTACCATAAGCGCCGTCTGTAAAAAATGTTATTGGAAGCTGGTGAGAATCTTGACCGCTATACTCGCTTGAGCTAGGATTTTTCCAAACCTTAGTATTATTGTCACTTAAGAATCTAGCAACAATATAGTCTTTTTCTTGTCTATAAAGCCTGTCGTCAATAGTTGCACCAAGATTTGTTTTAACCTCTAAAGATACGCTTTGAGCATCCGATGGAACTGTGACTTGTTTTTGATCGCTAAAAGTAACGTAGCTTGTAGGAAAAATCATTTGCTCCGCAGGTTGAACCCAAACAAAAACAGTGTTGTTATCGTCATACACATTAAAGAATTGATGTCTACTTCTAAGAGCAAAAAACAATTGATTAGTAGAAGTATTTTCGTTGTATGCTACACTAACAGTATGCGTGTGTTGACCTAGGATAAAAGAAGGATTAGCTAATATAGTTAAACTTGCTGTTGTTGGTATTAAGTTTTCTGTGTCTGTTATTATTATAGAGCCTGGGTAAACGCCTGTACTAACTCTAACTAAAGAAATAATAGGTTCGTTAATTCCTAGGTTAAAATCATTTTGAGTGTAGTCTGATACAGTTAAGTTAAAAGTAACAGTTCCACTAGAGCTGCTTTGTATCTGATTTCCATTGTTAACGCAGTTAACATAGTGTAAGTCAACATTTGCAGGAGGCGCAGCCTGAGAAAACTTAATAAAGTCATTCGGGGCATCAACTAAAGGATTTAAACTAGAGTGCCACCAAGCTAGGGTCTGTGTTCTAACGCCAGCTGGAGTATTAGCGGTGTAAGAAACTACAGTTTGCTTTGTGTTTGCTCCTCCAATATTTGTGTTTATTGCTATTGGTGATGAGTAAGAAAATCCATCAATAGTAGTACCTGCTGCTAATGGCGTGTATGTGTTGTTAGTGTTGTCCCATAGGCCTATTGTTGGATCAGAGCCGTTGTAGTCATATCTTACCGTTTGGTCTTCTGCTTGTGTACCAAAGTCAATTTCATTAGTAAACACGCCATTTACTTCATTGTCATAAGGATATGGATAAGCGTCTACACCAATACCAGCTAGCTGTTTTAAATTGCTTATCGCGTCTTGGTTAGCTGTATTAAAGTTGTTTAAGTTTTGAGAGTGATAAACGTAGAAACTCAAAGTTCTATCGCTAAAAGTATCGTTGTTACTAACTGTAAATGTTAAAGAATACTGGTAGTTTTGAGTAGCATCACTAGCGTCATAGCTTGTATTGTATACCAAGTTTGTAGTGTCAACTTGCGAATACCAGGTTGTATCACCAACTATTTGCCCACCTCCATGTAAGTAAATTATTGAGCTAGTATTAAGCTCTATTCTAGGTCTAGGATATTGCTTGAAAGTATCTACTTCAGTTTCGTCTGTTGTTGTGTGATTTTGTAAGTTAAAGTCGTTTTCCCAGTCCGCCATTCTAATAAACAAAACGTAAGCTTGTTGACCAAAGTTATTACCAGCGGAGTTAAGCGCTGTTTGATAAGGTTGAACTGTTTTTGTAAACGCTGCCGAAAAAGTTCCAGCGTCAATAACAGTATTAACAGTATCGTTACTAGAGTTGTACGACGCGTCTTGGCTTATTTGCAAGGTATCGCTTACGCTACTGTCGTTTGGATGAGTAAACTTAAAAGTAGCAGCTCTATCAGAACTTGTAACACTAGTACCTTGAAAATCAACTTTGTCTTGATTTCTTATATAAAACTCTCTTTCATACTGAGAGTATGGTTGATCACCAACTCCCTGCCAAGTAAAAGAAGACGTATCAACAAATGAGCCATTGTTAGTATTAGTAAGGCCGCTTGGCACGCCACCAGTTGGATATTCCTCCTGAATAAGCTCAAACAAGTTACTGTTTACATTTTCTAATGTTACGGTTGGATCTACAATAAGTTTTAACTTATATTTTGTTTCAGAGTAAAAATTATTATTGTATATATTCTGAGTACCACCTTGGTTAACAGCAAACTCGTTTTCGTTAGCGTTGGGATTGCTAACAACTTTACCAGAATCAGCTATTGTTTGTAGTACAGGCGCGTCGTTACCCACGTATTCTCCAGGAGGAATTGTTATGACTCTAAGGTTTACAGCAGGTCCAAAAGCTTGCTTTACTATTGTAGTATGTCTAGTTATGTTAGGGTATGACATTTCTCGCAAGCTAAGAACCTGTTCTCTAGGGCTAGCATCTGGAAGAGCTTCTATATCAACTCTAACCACGGCCTGATCTCCAGTTGTTTCGCCATCGTTTATCCAAGATGCAGCTGGCGTAGTATCAAATACCGCAGCAGGTATGTTGTGATTCAAAAGAAGAATTGCTTCGTTTACAGCGTTTTCGTCAAACAAGTGTAGTGGTTCTTCAAAGTTGGCAAAGTACTGCACCGTTTGAATACTTCCAGTTGTTATAATAATCTCTTCGTCTTGTCCGGTTGGAGTAAAATAAACTCTAAACTTCTTTTTGTAGCACTTACCATAGTTGTCAAGATACTCATTTACTAGCTCTATAGATATTGAGTCGCTAGGTATGTTAAAAAATTGCTGGTATTCATCGCTAAAATAGTATGTACCTTCTGATAGCTCTAAGCATATATCAACTATTTCTTGTTGAATACTACCAAACACTTGTGCTGTTGCAGTTTGTGAGGTTGCACTAAACTGTGATAGTGAAACATTAAAGGAGCCTGGCGACTCTGTAGTAGTTAAGGTAACAACGCTATCTACTGGCTCAACAACGCTCAACGTCAAGTTAGAAGCGGTTGAACTAAATGTATTAGATATGTTGTCTAAGGATATGTTTAAAACTACAATGTAATTTTCATCTATAGTAGCTGTAGTGTTCCAAGTTACTATAGCCAAAACATTGTTACCAAGGTCAGCAGCAGAAGTAGTGTCTTCAAACGATACCACATAATCAGTTTGCAACGCGTCTGCAACAACTGAAAACATACTAGAGTTTATAAAGTACCCTGGATTAGGTGTTATTAACAAGCTACTAGTTGTGCCTGTGCCACCCGCTGTTCCTAATTGGGTTACGTTATAAAATATTTGATCTGGTGCTGAAACTACGTTTGGCATGCGTTTTTGTTTATTGGTTAAGCTTCTTCAGCATCTGATGTGTTAGATATGTTAGCTTCTATTATTACGTTGTATCCTTGAACTGGAAGAGTACCAGATACTAAGGTTACATTAGAAACTACATTTCCTAAACCTTGAACAGAAAATTCTGAAGAATCTACATTGCTTGTTAACTCCGAGCCACCGTCAGCAAAATTAGTGTGCGCCGTAGGGTTGCCTTTTAAATAAGAAAACCATTTTCCTTCTTTATCAATGAAACCTTTTGAAGTTGCTTCTTGCAGATCAGTATTAAGATATTCTAAGCTCCAACCCTTTTTTTCTTGTAAGTTATAGTATTCACCGTCGTTGTAATCAACTCCGTCAATAGTAACTATTGAAAATTGATCTACTTTTGCCTGTGAGCCCTCGTACTTTGCGTTCCTAAAAGTTTTAATAAAACTTGCGTTGTCATTAAAAATGTTAGTTATGTTAGAATTATATTGCTGATTGTAAAACAGATTGAAAGGAGCGGAATTGTCTTTACTTTGATTATGCTTAAACATTGATCCATTTTTAAAAGTATAATACCTATTGTTTAGCGTTAGCCCAGCTTCCTGAATATAAGACTTAAAGCTAGTCCATCCATTTACGTCTTCGTTAAAAGAAATTGTATAAACATCTTTAAGATTGTTAGGACTTAATACCTCGTGTAAAGTTAAGTTGTACTCTTCTTTGTCGCTATCAAAACTACCAACAGCTGCGGTAGTATTAATTAAATGATCGTTAAAGAAATTGTTCATTCCAGCGCTAGATATAGGTGTTATACCGTCTTTAGACAACCTAATAACAGCGCCTCTTCTAACGTCTGTAAAGTAACATCTATATTCGTCAAAAGCAAAGCTTTCTGGATTAGTAGAAATACCATAATCTCCTGCGAAAGGTATAGCCTCGCCTAACACTCTGCTTGTAGATAGAAGTTGGGTGCTACCATCAGCGTTAAACAACGCGTCTTTACTAGAAAGAACTCTAAGGCATTTTTTCTCGCATAAGGTTAATAAATCATCGTTTCTTGTAAAAAGCTTTTGTATACTTCCGTAGTCAGGATTTATTTGCTTTACTATTCCTTCGGCCATTAAGAACTCATTAAACCTATTTGTTTCTCTAGTGTCATTGTATATCTGAGAAAAAATAATGTCGCTTTTGTTAGTAAACTCAGCATATCTTGCTAATGGCATGCTAGCCCTAACCCCGCTTATTTTTCCTGTAGGTATGTACTTTAGTAGCTCCGGCGCATTAAAGTCGTCTCTAATAGTGTCAGACTCAACTCCATTACCAAATGATATACAGTTAAACCAAGGAAAACCAGTTGAAGTATTAATGTTTGTTTCTAGCGGCGTACTATGAACTTCTGGCTTTAAACATATCTCAGTGTCTCCTACGGTAATACTCTTTGCTAAAACAGCTTCAACATAGTCTTTATTAACAAGCGGATTATTTTCGTTTATGTAAAACCTAATAATAACAGGTTGTTCATTTACTAAAGCGGGAGCTGACGATGTTGCAGGTTCACTTAATTCTACAATGCAGTAGTAGTCATTGTCATAGTTTTGAGCTTGAGATACTCCTTTCGAAATAGCACCTTTTACGTTCTTTACTGTAGGGTTAACAAGACTATTGTAGCCAAGATTATTGTTGTTATTGTTAAAGTATGCGTCCGCAAACTTTATTGACATAGATTTCCTGATGTGCTTAGTAGCATTTTCCTTGTCTAATCTAATAGCGTAAGAATTGCTTGCTTCGTAATAAAGATCTAAGTCTAAGTTGTTTTGAGACTCTGTTTCAAATACAGCACCATTAGCACTACCACTAGTGTCTATTGTGCCGCTTTCATTAAATACTATGCCTACAGACTCGTTTAATCCTGCGTTTTGCACTTTAACAACAAACGATCCGTCAAAATCGTAGTCCGATGAATTAATTCCTTCTGGAACTGATACGCCTTCAGTGTCACCGTCAGCGCTTATATTGCTGTATTTTGCTAACACTCTAAACTTAGCGTTGATGTCACTTATTTTTTCATTTAACGCTTGTTTTTTCTTAGCAACTAAATAATCGCCTACTGAAACCTTGTCTTTGTCAGCAGCATTAAAAAGCAAATAAGCATAAGTGCTGTCAATCTCGTTAGCAAAAGCATTATCTAAAACTAAATTTTGACTTTTAGTAGCATTTTCTTTTATGTAGTATCTATATGTTTCAGCCCACGTAGGAGCGTTGCTTTTAATTTTAGAAAACAAAGAGTTAGTTTTGTCAGAAAATTCTTTTTGAATTCTAATGTCGTTTTCTTTACCAACCAACACTGAAGACTCTCTTCCTAGTTTATCTCTATAAACTACTCCTAGATTGTAGTCTCTGTTAGCTTTAACTGATTTATTACCTCTAGTAGCGGTAATACCTTCCACCGTGGTTGGAGCAGCAACTATTTCAAAATTAACTTCGGTAACTTGAAAGCTGGCACCAGTACTACTATTATCATCTGTGTGAGCGTAAAGGCCTATGTGGCCATATTGACCTTCGTTGTTTCCGTCATCATTTCCATCAAACGCCACTGTTCCTTTGTGAAGATAAACCGTTGTCTCAGGTATAGTTAAAACCCAAGAAGGGTGATCAAATTCAAAAAAGTTAGTCGACGCACCAGGATTATATCCACCTAGATTATATAGATTTTCTCCTACTGTAACTTCATTGACACTGGATTGTCTAGCCCATGGGCTCACAACTGGAGACTGAAGGTTTCCTTCTGCATCATAGCCTATTGAACCTTGGCTTCCAGTTATAGATGCTCCAAATCCAGGCTGCTCACCTAAGTTACCTATAATCCCAAAACCGTTTCTTGAAGGGAGTATAGCTAGCCTAGCGGACCGACGTATAGATACATTAGAGGCGTCCAATTTAAGCGAAACTACTCTAGCGGAAGCTTTTATAGTGTAATAACCACTTGCTGGAACTGTGTAGTTACCAAAATTTGCGTTATCATTAAAACCAATAACATCAAGATAATTTGAAAAATTGCTTTGGTCATCATCCTCGGCATCTTGAGGTTCTATGCTTGAAAAGTTATCGCCTGGATCATGCTCTGACTGCATTCTAACTCTTGTAATTTCATAAACAGAGTTGCCCGCTATGGTTCTTGGACCAAAAAGTGAGGCAACTTCATGTTCATTTATTGCTAAATTACCATTGCCAGCAAACTGCGTTTCGTCTTCTGTTTCAGTTGTATAGGCATGCATTACATTTGGAGAATTAAAGCTAGCAGTAGAAAAATCAAGGTTTTTGCTATTTGTGTTTATTTCTAAATCTAACTCTATGTTCTCGCCACCATCATCTCTAAGATCGTAATCTTGAGTGTAGTTAGCATACATTAATCTATTTGCGGTAATTTCTTGAGCAACTGCTTTTTTTGGAACAGCATCAAAATTTCTAGTAAGCTGGTCAGATGGTAAAGTAAATCCAAATAGTTTTTCTTCAATTATAACCTCTTGCTCTGCTAACGAAGCAACGTATATAAGACTATCATCTTCATAGATATTTTTTAATTTAATAGAAGAAATATTATTAGCGGACAAGTCAATTGTCTTAAATACATAAAGATTAGAGCTTGTGCTGCTTTTAAATATTAATTCTACAGACTTAACATCTCTTGGCGTGTGCCTATGAAGATACCCAGAAACACTAATCGATTGAACGTTGTTTAGCATGCCTAAGTTAAAGCCATCTTTTGCCGCGTAAGCGTAGTCTCCAGCTACAAAAACAGCAGGGCTAAATGGAGAAAAGCAAGATACTTCATTGTCAGTATATATATATCTATAAGCAAAGCTTATAAAATCTTGAGAATACAGTTTTTCTCTATTTATAATATTAGCCATCCAGCTTTCGTCTGGCGCAAGTGGACTGTACTCTATTCCAGAACTTTCTAAATCTCCAGGATTAGCAAAGCTTTCAGTTATATTAACTCTGTAATATGTGCTAGAGCCACTGCCATACACTTCTTGCACTTGCACTGTAACTTGAACAGAACTAGTTTGACCAGTTAAAACTATTAGGTCGCCTACTAGCCAATTTGATTGTAAGGTTACTTGAGGCTTAATGTATACGTTTGTTGTAGTATTGTACAAAATGTTATTATTCGTCGAAAAAGCAAAAGGAGCCCAATCTTGATCTGTGCCACCATCTTTTGCCCATACCAAAACGTTTTGAATATCATTAGAAAAAGATTCTGCAATAGCAGATGGCGCTAAATCTGGGTTTGGCTTAAGCACTGTTATGTGGCTTTCTTTTAAATAAGACTTTGCAGCTAGCTTGTTTTGTACTTCAGACACTAACAGTGTGTGATTTACAGGATCTTTATCTCTAGTAGAGTTGCCAGCCAAGCATCTTTTTATGTTTATTTTTTTAGGTTCATTTCTACCATCTGTCCATAAAAGAAAATCATCAATAGCATTTATAGCGCCTATGTAAGAGTTGGTTGGTGTGTTAGAAGCGTTACCAAAGTCAGTGTTTGACTCTAACTCTTTTGTGTTGCCAGGCGTAAAATTTAAAACTCTTGGTGCACTAAACTTTAGTACTACTCCAGCATCTTTCATTGCTTGCGTGTAGATAGAAGGTTGATCGTATATAGATGTGGTTTCTATACTAACTGTTGCTAATCCCAAAAAACCAGGATTATTGTCTATTTTTTTAACAATAATTTCGTTGTGAGCACCATATATGTCAACACCAGACAAGTCTATAGCCTGAACTCTCATTCCTACTCTAATACCACCAGCATAAGTGTATACTGGGTTGTTTTCTACTTCGCCTAATTTAAAGCTGTCTCTTGAAATGCCATTTATAGTATTACCACTCGCAGCTACGTTAGGTATTGCGTGAACTTCATATATGTCGTTTATAACTACTTTGCTTTTAGTCTCAGAGTAATCGTCTTTAGCAGGAGATATTTGATATATAGTGTCAGCGTGAACACCTATGTCAACAGTTCTATTGCCAAATTGAGTTACAATTTCTGTAGGCGCGGGCGAAGAAGCGTTTGAAACAAAATTATATACATGTTGGTTTTCATCATCGTTAAAAACACCAACTGTTTGAGCAACTCCAGAAAAGTCACTACTTCTAGCCGTAGTAAGCGAAGAAGAGTTTTCCCACAAACCATTACTTTTAATAGTTTGAACAGAGCCAGTATCCGAACCTTCTGACGTTGCTATCTCTATATTTAAAGCATCTCTGTACTCGCCGTTAGGTACTAACCTTTCGTCAAGATCCTTATTCATTTTAGCTTTAAGGAAATTTCTTTTTAACTCAGCCATGTACTAGTGTTTAATTTGTTTAGACTTACCTCTTAATACTTGAGTAATTTCTTCTATTTTAATATTAGATAATCTTAGTTTAGCAGTTCTTTTAGAAGCTCTAGCTTCTTTTTTTAGCCTAGCAACTAAGTTAGCTGGCATATTTGCTCTTGTAGACACTACAGCGTAAGCTATATACTTGTATAAAGCTTCTTCAGCAAATTTATGAACTTGCATCTCAGAGTCTGTTCCTAGTCCGTCGCTTATGTATTTTAATGCCACGGTTAAACCAGCAACATTTGAGCTAAAGTGTATTTTTCCTTTTAGTTCGTCAATATAAAAAGAACCGTTAGTCTGCGCGTACTGAGGTTCTAAACCAAATCTACCACCCATGTTAGCATCAGCTATATCATCGTCGTAGTCGTAGTCGTGCTGATTGTTTTCAGAAGGATTTGCTGTTTTAAAAGCTTCCCATGTATCTGAATCAGAAGTTTGAATCTCATCGTTAGAAAAAGTATAACTTCCGTCAGTTGCTTGAGTAATTTTTTGTGGATTACTTGTTTTAGCTGCTGGATACAACACGTGCTCTATTCCAGCGGCATCTGAGTAGGTTATCTTTACGTAGTTAATATAATCTTGAGGTAGATCCATTTGCAAAGTTGCTGGTACTAATATTTCGTAAGCCTTGGTAGACTTAAAAGTATCGAAGCTTAGCTCTTGCATACCTCTCATAGCGTGAAACACCACGTCTGTTCTTTTTATCTTGCTTATTATCTTGTCTTCTCCAACGTAAGCTATAACAAATTGATCTATAACGTCTTTTAAAGAAGTAAACTGGTAGCTACCTAAGTTACTACCAGAATAATATGCACTACCTGTTTCGTTTATTAATCCCATGTGTTATGATTTTTCTTGTTGTACTTCTTTGTTATCTTTTCCAGAGCCAAACTCTTGAATTTCTTTTTTCTGTAATGTCATACCAGCAAGCTCTAGTATTTTATTTACTAAAGTAACCTCTTCTGAAATGTGCAGCTCAAAGTTTATTGATTTGTTAGAATCAAACAAAGCTTTTTCATTTATTATATTGTAAGCCCAGTTACATTTGTTTGGCTTTCTAATATAGTTTGCAGCTATTTGTCCTGACGTTAGGTTTGCAGGATATATAGATATTGCATTTCCTTCTAATACGTATATAGGATTTGATTCTGTAGGCTTTGTTAGCGGAGCTGAATTTATGTATAGCAACTCGTTTGGCATAACTTTGTTAACTTCAACAAACCTACCGGTAGAGTCTGTATACATTACTGCTCCTAACCTGTATATGCTTTGAAGAGGAATAGTAAGTTTTCTTCCGGTAACTTCTTCAACTTTTATATTATCAAATAAAGCACTGTCAGTAGTATTTCCTGCCGCATTTATATTGAGGACAAGACTGCTACTTGTTGCTGCTGCCGTGTAGTAGAAAACCACAGAGCTAGAACTACCTGCTATTACGGATGTAGAAGGCGAACCAGCGAGCGTTATAAAAGCTTTTGCAGCGGCGTTTGAGCCACTACTGTTTAGTAATCCCGCATTAATATCAGCTTTAACTCTATATAGTTTACCAACCACAGTTGTAATTGCTTGGCTAGAAGAAAAATTGCTATTAGTATCGTTGTTTTTCAACAGTATAGCGTTTACGCCACCAACAGAGTAATGAGCCTGAGTACCAGTTGAGCCACCAGCTGCAGTCCAACTCGTTATGTTTGAGTCAAAAGTTCCATTTGTCACCAAGCTTGCTCCAAATGTAGATGCGTAAGCTGGATTATTTGTTTCTGTTATGTTTGCTTGTTGATTTTGTTGAAATATAGATAGCTTTTGATCTATAATATCTAACATATCAGAGTACTCTGTAGAATTACCGTGCACTCTATTGAACTGTGAGTTGTCGTAAAAGTATTGTTCAAACACTTCTAGCTGAGCTTGATTGGCGAGTAGGTTAAACTCTTGAGGAGTTATGTAGCCTCTTTGTTCTTTGTTGGCGATTGCCAAAACTCTTTGATATATCGTATCTATATTTATCGCCATTTACTTATATTTTTTTTATAGTTGTTGAGCCATCTGCTTTAGATGACCCAACTTCTATAAATAATCACTTAGTTTAACTGCTTTTCAATATTGGAGTATATCTCCATACCTTCGTCAGTTTTAAACCATTGCGCTAAAGCAGAATAAGGATGCTCATCGAATGGTACTGTCATTAGTTTTCTGTTATTAGAACCCCAGTTAAAAGTTCTTTGATCTGAGGATAACTTAATTAAACCCATTTCAGTAGCTCTAATACCAAAGTTTCTTAACATAACATTTTCATCGTTAACTAAATCTAAGAACAAGCTTGGGTTTTTCTTAGCATATAACAATAAATCTCTTTTAAGCTCCTTAGAACTCATCTCTGCTACCTTAGATCCTATTTCTACTCTCATAACCGCTTCAGCCATGTCTATGTCTAGATTCTTAGCAGCATTTAAAGCTTCTAGTTCTAATTCAATAATGTCTATTTGGTTTTCTGCAATAGCCTGTGGCTTGTACTCGTAGAATAAATTATTTTTTTGAGGATGATACAAGCTTAGAAACTTTTGAAGAACAGTTTTGTTTCTTGGAACATATAAAGCTCCTGATCTAAATATAATGTGTTCTAACCTTTGATCTCCTTGCATTTCATCTACAAATACAGTTCTTTGGTTGCTAGTGTACTTTAATTCTCTTTCGTAACCTTTTTCTTCGTCAAAAAAGTATAATCCAGAAGACCTAATTGAATATGACAATGGTTTTCTTTTACTTTTAAGATAATAAACTCTATCTTTTACTTCCCAGCCGTCAGTTGGTTCTTTTTTAGTAGAAGTTTTAACTTCTTTTTCTATAACTACTTGTTGCATCTCGTTTGACGCTATAGGTTGAGGTGTGTCTACCTCTGTTTTTTTTGTTTGCTTTTTAGCCATGATATAATATAATAATAATTAATAAAAAAATAAAGAGGGAGAAATTAATCTCCCTCTATAAATATAAATGCTTACTTCAATAAGAAGAAGTTGTTTGCACCTTGAACTACTAAACATCTTTCAGATAAGTAGTGTACCTCCATTGCATCTAAATCAGATGTAACAGCTCCAACAGAACCAGTAACCCAAGATTTCATCTTGCGGTTTTCAGTTTGAGAAGCACGGTAACGTGTATGCAAGAAAGGACGCTTTAGGTTTTTACCTAATTGCTGATCGTACACTGAAGAAACTCCAGCAGGAATCATACATCCTCTAATAGCATCAGTAGTTGCTTTAGCATTAATAGCTCCACGAGTTGAAGCATCGTTTAAGTATTTCCAGTCAGACTTGTAGAAGTCGTAAGAACCTCTTCTGAATCCAGAGAAACCTAAGTTTAATGCCATATCTTCGTTGTTGTCAAATACTCCGTAAGAAGTACCACCAGCACCGTAAGAGTTCATAGAAGCTAACATGTCATCCATCGCTAAGCTTGTAGCTCTGTTTAGGAACATCATGTTTTCTTCGATAGCTCCTTGAGAGTCAAGCTCTGCTAAGATAGCATCAAATTCAGCTAAGTCAGTAGCAGCATTAACACCAGTTACACCAGTAGCAATGTTACCTCTAGTTTCGATAGCTGAGAATAAACCTTCAGTACCAAAAGCAGTGTGAGAAGCTCCAATAGGACCTTCAGCAGAATCAGCAAAAGTTTGAGCAGAGTCACCTTTGATAGACTCAATTAAAGTCATTTCACAGTGATCAGCAAAACGAGCTCTTGTGTCTCCTTCAGCTTTTAGGTACCATAAGTAACCATTCTGTCCTTCTTCACCAGTAACTTCAACCCAACCAATAGCAGAAGCATCTGATCCAGATACAGAATACATATCTTTCATGATAACAGGCTTGTTAGTAAAAGATTTGAATCCTGGCTCGTTAGCTGTAGTTCTACCGTTTGTACCTTTAGAGTACTCAGAACCAATAACTAAAATAGTTAAAGACTTGTCATCGTTAGATCCATTTGCTACATCACCACCAGAAAAAGCGTGTTGTAACTCACCATCATTATCTGTAGCGTCATAAGGAACTACGGATACTTGATCATTTGCTACTTTAGCAACTAATACTCTAGCAGTACCATTAGCATGAGCTAATAATAAAATGTCGTTTAATCTAATACCGTGATCAACTGAACCAGTAGCAACCGCTACATCATCAATTGTAAAGTCGATTTCAACAACACCACCAGCAATAGTACTTGCAGTAGTTGTAGCAGCGTTTGCAGCTACGTGACCTTTGTAAGATAAGTGTAATCTACCTTGCTCAGACCAAACAACTTGGTCAGAAGTCATTGCTTCTTCAGCACCAACTTGCGCTAAAAATCCAGAGATAGTTCTGTTTCCGAAAACCTCTGCTTCAGACTCCATTAAGTCTGGTAAATATTGCTGTGCCCAACCGTCTGAAGCGCCGGCTGCTGCAAAGTCAATGTAATTTGAACTTAGTGTTGCGCGCACTGCTGCGGGCTGTAAGTTCGTTGCACCTGTAATTGCCATAATTAAATGTTTTAAATTGTTAAATTATTTTTTGTTTTTAATTTTAAACTTAAAATCAGAAGAGTTGTCGCCCAACACTTTAAACTTAAGTCCACCAACCTCAACGTTCCCGTGGGATTGTCTTGGGTCCATGCTAACATTCTTGCTCTTAGCAATACTGTCTTTTAGTGCATCAGCTTTCCCTTGTTCGTAAAAGTGATTAGCAATAGCATCAGGATTCATTGCTGAGTATAAGGCTTTGTGATACCCTTTAGCGTCTGACATCGTATTATCTTCGTTCAAAAACTTTTTGACAAAGTTGTTAATGTCGCCTTGGGTTTGCTTAACCTTTCCAGCATCCTTAACGTTAAACCTATATTTTTTATCTCCAACACTATATTCAAAACCTTTGAAACTGTCGTTAAAAACCTGATCGGTTTTTTGATTAAACTTAAGTTTAGCATTTTTTGCTTTTTGTTCACTTACTTCCGATTCTTTGTTATATCGGTTGAAAAAATCTACAGCTTTTTTAGCCTCTGGCGTTAACCTAGACCCTGCTTTGATTTCTTCGTAATATTTAGACTTTTGCCCGTCTAAGTAGGCCTTTGCGCTGGCAACTTGCTCTTTAAGCGCTAGTTTCTTTCTTCTAATATCTCTATCGTCGTCTACATCTTCGTCGTAGTTAAACGTATCTTCAATTAAAAAGTTTATTTCTTCCGCGTCTAAATGCGGCTTTGTTTTCTTATAATACTCTACTAAAGCTGTTTCATTATCTAAGTCAGAGTAATCTCTATTTAGATCAACGTAGTCCTGCAATGTTCCGCCAGTCTCTTCCATGAAGTCCATTAACTTTTGAACGTTCTCTGGTAGTGGGTCTCCTGTAGCCTCTGATTCAGCAATAGCTTCTTGAATCTGCTCTTCAACCTCTTCAACCTGCTCGTCAGTAATTTCTTCTAGTACTGGTTGCTCTTGTGTTTCAGCTTCCTCTTGTACTTCTTCTTGTTCTGATGTGGTGTCGGTACTTTCATCGCTTCCAACCACTCTTGTGTCGTCAACTGTACTTTCCTCAACTTCCTTTGGTTTTGCACTTAAATCAACTTTAATAACCGAATCGTCTCCGGCTGATTTGAACTTCGACTCATCTATCGTAGCTTCGTTAGTCTCTTGTGTAACTTCTTCAGTTACTTTTTCATTTTCTTCCATAATATAAAATATAAATTAGTAATTATCTAGGCCCAAAATCATCTAAACCTAAACCGCCACCAAGTATATCATTACCTGATGACTCAAAGTTTTTAGGTGGCTTACCACCGTTTCTTTGATCTATTAGCTCACTTTGTTGAGTGGCTTGTATTTTAGTTCTTTCGTCTTTTCTGTCTTCTTTGCTTTTCTCTCTATCTTTGATGCCACCAACTTCTAGGTTCTTAAGCTGCATGTTCATTTGAAACTCTAGCTGCATAAGTTGCTTTTTAATCTCAGCTTCTTGCATTAACGCTTGAGAATTAAGTTGGGCTTCAACCTGTTTTAGTTGAGCTTTAGATTGAGTTAACACCTGGTCTTTTTGCATTTCAATTTGAGCAGCTGACTGAGCGGCTTGAGTGTTAGACTGCGCTTGAGCTTGAATGTTTTCTAGCTGCAACTGTCTATCTTTTTCTTCTTTTTCTTTTCTACGTATCTTAAGAAGTTGATTTGCCAGACTTACGTTTCTTATTTCTCTTATGTCTATGGCATCTTCTAAGTTTATATTCTTTTGATTTAAAGCCATTTGTATGTTGTTTTCCAACATAGCTTTTTCTTCGTCATCTGGAGTTAATTCTAAAAATATTCCAAAATCATAAAGATGTAAGTTGCTCATTTCCTCAAGAGTAGCAACGTTGTGTGCTCCTATAGCTTGTATAAAAGCATCTTTAGTTGGAGAATACTCTATAATGTCTGATATTCTAAGCGACAAAGACTCTGCTACTTCAGTAGACAAAAATAATCCAGCTTGGAGTATGTGTCTTGTTGCAGTATTAGAGTTAGCGGCAGCTAACTTTTGAACACCCACTAAAGCGTTTTTATCTGGTGTACTACCATCTCTAGCTTCGTTTAAGCCGGTAGTGTCTCTAATCATCTGCAAATAGTAGTTGTAGTTTCCTATTAAGCTTTGAAGCTTTCCGCTACCGTTACCCGTACTAATTTCTTGTATAGGAACTTTACCAGGATTCATATCTCCATCAGCTGTCATTGATCTACCAATAACAGAACCTGTTTGGAAAAACATATTTAACGCTTCTTGAGGATTGTAGTTTGTTCCGTTACCCAAATCTATTTCAGCTAAACCATCAGCGTCTAAGTAAACGCCATCTGGAACTATTCTAGACATTACTTGTTGAATCTTTAAGTGTGTTAATTGAATCATGTCGGCAAATCCAGTTATTCTACCTACCAAGGATTCTATTTTACCCTTGTACATTCTAGGAGCTACTATAGAGTAGTTCATTTTAACTTTAGTAAAATCACTTTTAGGGCGTAACATGTTTTTAGACATTTCCCACTTAATAAGATTGTCTGTTCCCAACACAACCGCGCCTTCATAAAGGCACTCAACTTGGTTACTTAATTTTTCAAACCCAGCGTCCATATCTGCGGGTGGGTTAAAAGTGTCATCTTTTTCTATAGCCTTAGTTCCACCGCTAGCTGTTTCTTTTATTTTATATACTTCACTTTTGTAAGTCTTGTAGTTAAAGTACAATATCCTAACCTTATTAGTATCTTGCTCTCCTGAAACAGAGTAGTTGTCTACTCTTTGAGAATAATCTTGCTGTATGGTTTTTAAATCTTCATTAGTTAAGTGTGGGAACTGTTTTATTAGGTCGTTGATTGGAATTGTTTTAACCTCACCAACATAATATATATCTTCAAAGTAAGGAGACTCTGTGTAAGAGTATACTAAATCTGCAGGATCTACATAGTCAACTTTAACACCTTCTGATTTATTAAATGTAGTTTTTACAGCACCTATACCTAAAACGGCTAGATCGTAGTAAAACCTTTTCTTAGTTAATTCGTATCTACTACCGTCAAGTAAAACGTTTATAGCCTGCTCCTCAGCTATCTCAACCTCTTGCTTATACGTTAGCTGCATGTGTAGCTTTAGTTCTTCTTCACTTTTAGGAAGAGTATCGGGATTGTTTTGATACATGTTTATTCCAAAAGCCTCTCCAACATAATCGTTGAACTCTTGCGTCTTCATATCTTTCAATATAGACTCCATATACTCAGTTCTTTTGCTTACTCCATAAGGATCTTGAGAATAAGCTTTTATATCATAAGTTCTTTCAGCAATACCGTTTACAACTATATCTACAAACTTTGGTATAATAGGTACAGGTTTCCAGTCTAAGTTTAAATAAGATAAATCTCCGTTTATAGAAAGCTCGTCTTTGTACTTTTGTATTGATTGTTCTCCTCTAGCATACAGTCTTAATGAATGGTAGCTTTTTTGATTGTGAGAGTGCATACCATACTTTCCACCTAAATTACCTTGATTATCAGAAAACCACTCGTGCTCTATTGCTCTTGCTACTTTTAGACCATATTCTTTTGTAGCTTTTTCTTGATCGCTAACGACCTGGCTTGGAAAATAACTATGAGGTGCTTTAGACATATTATCGTTTTATTATTTTTGAGGAAAAGCCTTCGTTTTTATATCTAGCTATACCTAAATTTAGTTTTTGAGTTACTCTATTAGAAATAGGTTTATACAAATTTCTATTGCAAGCCATTATGGCTAAACCAGAACTAATAGAAGCATCGTGCTTTGTTCTTTTATTTATATCAAATTGTGCCCAGTCGTTCAGTGTCTCTGTAAAATATGTTGTTCCATAATTGCCGTCACCTAAGTTTCCAACGTGGTCGTTTATATACATTTCAATAGCAGCTGCGTGTGATTGTTTAATATCTTCGCTAGAGTTAGGCATACCACCTATTTCTTTTTCTGTCACCGAAAGCTTATTCCAAACTTTATCTGGTCTATTCATGCTAAAACCTCTGTATCCTCTTCGTTTAAAGTAATACAATAGCCTTGGCTTGTTATTCTCTGCTAGTATAGGCATACCGTAAAATATACACGCCATCAACACATCTTCAAAGAATATCTCAGCGGTCTGTGGTCTAGCAATGTATTCTAAAAAAAATGAACTTGCAGGAGCATCTTCCATAGAAAACTTAGTTAAACCGTGCAGAGCACCTTTAGATCCTTTGCCATCAACAGTTCCGCTAATATCATAACTATCACATCCAAATGCACCAACATGCTCATTACCTGGATATTTTATTCCATTTTTAACTATTACTCGGTTTTGTAAATTTCTAGGCGGAACCCAACTAACTTTAAACCTTCCGTTGGGATCTGGCATAAAAACCACTTTAGAATCTTTTAAACCATTAGCCCACTGAAAAGATCCTGTTGTAACAGCTGACGAACTTTTAAGATCTTCGTTGTAATCTATTTGCTCGTATATTTTAGCTAAGTTAAACAAACTGTTTTTAGTCTCGTCTCTAAAAGCGTGCTCTGTTGTTCTTGGAAACTGACGATAAAACTCATTTAAAGCGTCTTGATCGTCTTTTAATCCTTCAACTTCATTTTCCCAATGATCCACAACGCCTATGTCAATTAATTCTCCGTCTGGTCCATGAACATCGGATTCTGGAGTAGTGAAGACAGGTCTTCCATGTTTGTCAATAAATCCTTCAAAGTTCCATTCCATTGGGATAAACAAAGCATATAAACCAGATTTTGTTTGACCATTTCTATTTCTTTTGTTGACATTGCTGTCGTTATATAATTTCTTAAAATTAGAACCACCCTTGTCTAAAGCATTTGATGTTGAACCCATCATGCACTTACCTATTATTCTACTACCTAGTCTAAGGCAAGTTTTTGTAACTCGCCAGTTATTAAGTATGTTGTCTGGTCTTTCCCACTTACCACTTTCATCGTGAACTAATAAGGCTAGCTTTTCACCATCGTAGCTGTTATCACCAGTGTTTTTCCAGTCAATAGTTGTATCAAGTCCTTCAAGCTCTTCTAGTCTCTCTTTACTGTCTATCTTACGCCTAGTAAGCTTTGATGCCGGAACTCTATATGCTAGCTCTGTTTTTGGTCTATCCATACCATCTTGAATAGGTTTGAAGAAAAAAGGATAGTTAGTAGATATAGGTACAACCTTGTCCGTGAACATCTTCTTTGCATCAGCACCAGATTTAGATAATATACCAAACCTAGCGTCACTTGATATTGTAGCTTGGTTTACTGTTTCTGCTGAGCTCATAAAAGAAAAACCAGAACGCCTGTTCTTTAGATAACACATGCCATAGCACCTTTTGTCGGCCTTGCAAGCTTCCCAAAATATATAGAATATTCTATTTGAATCTCTAAAGTCAGGAGCACCAACATCAATCTTACTCCACTGTAAATACATATAATGCGTTCCAGTTATGTAAGTTGGCGTACCACTATTGTTGAACCAAAAGCCTTCTTCTCTACGAGCAAACTCTTCGTCTATGTAATCATGCCATTGATTTTTTAAGTCTTCAGGATAGTTTCTCCAATCAAATATACTTTTAAGTTTAGACAATTCTTTTGGCTGATCAAATTTTTTCCACTTAGCTTCATCGTTGCTATACACATTACCAGGCATCTTAGGAAGAGCTATCTTTAATCCTTGAATATCTATGACTTCTCCAATTTGACCAGTCTTAGATATAACAATTACGTCGTGCTCTTTGTCGTAGCCGTAATTCCACTTCTTAGACTTGTTTAGTCTTTTAATAGTGTTTGATCTAATAGGATCTATTGACTTATATAAACTCTGTTCGTACATTACTTAGATCTACCTTCAGCAAAGCCTTTAAAAACTTTGTCTTTATTATCTTCAATTGGTTTTCCATCTAGCAACGCTTGCTCTTCTTGTATTCTGTTAAGTATTTCAAAAGCGTCAAATATAGCTAGCTTTTTAGTAGCAGCAGCGTTTTTTAACTTATCAGCTGTTAGGTCGTCTGCAGAGTCTACAATAGCTTCTTTTGCAACTTTAATAAGTTCTTCAACAGCCTTATGCCCAGCTTGGATTATACTCTTCTTCGTCTCCTTGATATTCATATTTAATTGTAATAAATTTTGATAACACTCTATACAGTCTTTGTCCTTCAACAATAAATTCGTAGTTGTTTCCAGGTCTAAACCCTACTAAATCTCCAACATCTACAATACCATCAGAATACTTAACTATTCCAACCAAGGGCTTTTCAACCTCGGTATCGAATTGATCGTTAGATTTTATAGGCTTTACAAAACAGTACCCAGCTGGAGCTTTCCAATTACCATTGTTTTTGTACAAGAATATTTGATCTTGATAAACAATGTAAGTGTCTTCACTAAAGTATGATTTGCTGTTTTTTTCTCTACCTTTAACATCGTGCCATCTTCTAAACACGTTATGGTGAACTATTACCGTGTCACCAGGTTTAATACCTAGATCAAAACCTGCTTTAGGGCATGACACTACTTCTGCTTCTCTATTTACAAACTGATGATTAAAAACTTCTGTGTTTAAAATAAGACTTTTACCATCAATATTCTTAGAGTTGTTGTACCTGCCATTTTTAGGCTTAATTACAAAACCGTAAACGCTTTGCATTAATACTCTAGGTTATACTCTACAGATACAGCCATGTTCTTATTGAAGTCTTTCCAAGGTAAAACATCTTTGTTTTTCTTAATGTATATAGAGAACTTTTTTTCTTCTTCTATTATATTACAAATAGTGTGGCCTCCATAAACTTCTTGCCCAACAGAGTAGTGCATTGCGTCTATCTTGTAGTCTTTACCTATAGTTATTTTACGAATTAGCTTGCTCATTTTCTTTTTGGCTTATAGTTCCGTCTACGATGCTAATATCGCATTTACCATATTGTTCTTCTAGAGTTTTTTGCAGTTCACCTAGATGACTTTGCAGTTCTAAAACTTGATGTAGTAAGTGATGTTTTCTAGTTTCAAAAACACCTATTTCGTTTTGGGAGTTGTTAATAGCTCGAACTATACTTTGCATTGTTGAAAGTTGCTCTGCTGTAATTTTTTCTGCCTTAGGTTTAAGGTCAACAATTTTGTCTCCTTTTGGAGTTTTTCTTTTTGCCATTTTATTTGATTTAATTAAATTAGTTATTATATAGTATTACTCGCTAGTAATAACAGTTACTACAAGTCTGATAAATTCCACTTTTCTCTTATAGAATCAACTATTTTCAAGCAAGCTGCATCAGGAATCTCTTGATCCCAAAAAGCAAACTCACCTACATTTCCAGTGTAGTCGGTGTTGGTTGCTCCTCCAATAAACCTAAAAGCAAATTTTTGCATTGCTAATACGTCTGAGTTACCAGTGTTTTGAACTTCTGCACCATTTTGAGAGTACACAAACGTATGACCAGTTGTATTTCTTCTTAT
>Ga0209384_1000211_pt1 | contig 40632 bp, 38 predicted proteins | sample CoawatmetaG05DNA_FD_187511 | JGI IMG/M metagenome (GOLD analysis project Ga0209384, IMG submission 187511) | Marine microbial communities from the West Antarctic Peninsula - Coastal water metaG058-DNA (SPAdes) (version 2) | ecosystem: Environmental > Aquatic > Marine > Coastal ... | reverse complement strand
TGTTTTCTGTATAAAAGTAAATGTGTCAGTTATTTTAAAACCTCCTGAATTTTATCTGCTGCTTCTTGAAATTCCACAGCACTATGTACTTCAAATTTACAATTATCAATAATTTCTTTTGCAATCTCTGCGTTAGTGCCCTGAAGTCTAACAATTATAGGGATATTTATCGAATCACCCATGTTGTTATAAGCATCTACAATTCCTTGAGCTACTCTATCGCACCTTACTATTCCTCCAAATATATTAATAAGAATCGCCTTTACATTAGGATCTTTTAAAATTAGCCTAAAAGCAGCTTCAACCCTTTTAGCATCTGCAGTTCCTCCTACATCTAAAAAATTAGCAGGTTCACCGCCTGACTGCTTAATCAAATCCATTGTAGCCATCGCTAAACCAGCTCCGTTAACCATGCATCCAACATTACCATCTAAGTCAACATAATTCAGACCCACTTCTCTAGCTTCTATTTCAACTGGATTCTCTTCTTTTAAATCTCTCCAAGATTCATAATCTTTATGACGAAACAAAGCATTATCATCTAAAGACACCTTTGCATCTACAGCCATTATTATATCATCAGAAGTTTTTAAAACTGGATTTATTTCAAAAAGAGATGAATCAGAAGAAACATAGGACTTATAAAGTAAAGTAATAAACTTAGTCATTTGCTTAAAAGCCTTACCAGACAATCCTAAATTAAAAGCAATTTTTCTTGCCTGAAAAGGAAGAATTCCTAATAAAGGATCTATGTCTTCATAAAAAATAAGTTCTGGTGTTTTTTCTGCAACAGATTCTATATCCATTCCTCCTTCAGTAGAATACATCACCATATTCTTTCCTGTTTTTCTGTTTAACAATATTGAAACATAAAATTCTTCTGGCTCTGATTTACCAGGATAATAAACATCCTCAGTAATTAAAACTTTATTTACTATTTTTCCTTCCTTGGAGGTTTGTGGAGTTATTAAACTCATTCCTAGAATATCAGTGACAACTTTCTTTAACTCATCTAAACTCTTAGCTAACTTAACTCCTCCTCCTTTACCTCTTCCACCAGCATGAATCTGAGCTTTAACCACAAACCAATTAGTTCCTGTCTCTTCTACTAAAATTTTAGCCACATCTAAAACATCATTTACATCAGAAAGCACATGCCCTCTTTGTACATTAACTCCGTGTTCTGCTAATATCTTTTTTCCCTGATATTCGTGTAAATTCATATTTAAATATATTATAAAACAAAGATAAAATAATTACCTAAAGATTTAGATAGTAATGTTTTTTTATAATGTTACATATATAACAAAATGTTTTATTTTAATAAAAAAACTTCATTAATTATATTATAGTAGCTTGATAATATAGTTTTACATAGATGAAAAATAAAGATTTAATAAGCATTGCTAAAAAGTTTGGCACTCCAACTTATGTTTATGATGCAGAGAAGATAAAAAGTCAATACGATAGACTAATAAATTCATTTAAATCTGTAGCCAATTTAAGGATTAATTACGCGGTTAAAGCACTATCTAATATTTCAATACTAAAATACATCAACACGCTAGGATCAGGTTTAGATACAGTTTCAATTCAAGAAGTAATGATTGGAATTAGAGCAGGTTTTCCTGTTAATAAAATCATATACACTCCAAACGGAGTGTCAGTGGCAGAGATTCAAAGAGTAGCGAAAATGGGGGTTAATATAAATATTGATAATCTAAATGTATTGGAACAGTTCGGAAGTTCTAATCCAGAAATTCCTATATGCGTAAGAATAAATCCACATGTTATGGCTGGTGGGAATAGTAAAATATCGGTTGGTCATATAGATTCAAAGTTTGGAATAAGTATTCATCAAATTCCACTTCTTTTAAGGATAGTGAATAACACTAACATAAAAGTTAATGGAATACACATGCATACTGGAAGCGACATATTAGATATAGAAGTATTTATTCATGCAGCTGAAATATTATTTCAAACAGCCTCAAAATTTAAAGATTTAGAATTTATAGATTTTGGAAGTGGATTTAAGGTACCTTATCATTATGGAGACAACGAAACAAATATTGAAGAATTAGGAGAAAAACTATCTAAAAGATTTAATGAATTTTGTAAAGATTATGGTAAAAAACTTACGCTCGCGTTTGAACCTGGAAAATTTTTAGTTAGTGAAGCGGGTAGTTTTCTGTGCTCTGTAAATTCAATAAAACAAACCACGTCCACTGTATTTGCCCAAGTAGACACAGGATTTAATCATTTCATAAGACCTATGATGTATGGCTCAGATCATCATATAGTAAATATTTCTAATCCAAATGATTCCGAAAGGTTTTACTCAGTTGTTGGATATATCTGTGAAACTGACACATTTGCTACAAATAAAAGAATTTCCAAAATATTTGAAGGAGATATTTTGAGTTTTAAAAATGCAGGAGCTTATTGTTTTTCTATGTCAAGTAATTATAATTCAAGATTTAAGCCGTCGGAGATTCTGTTTTATAAAAACAAAGGGATTGAAATAAGAAAAAGAGAAACTATTGATGACTTGTTAAAGAATCAAATAGAATTAGAGTTTTAAAACTCTTAATTTATAACTCCAGACCCTATCAGCTCATCCCCTTGATACCAAACAGCAAATTGCCCTTTGGTAATTGCTGATTGTTGATTTTTAAACAGCAGAAAAACTCCTTTAGACTTAAAACACAATTCAACATCTTGAAGTTGTTGACGATATCGTATTCTAGCTTGAAACTTCATTATTACATCTTTTTCAAAGGATAAATCTGATCTCACTAAATGGATTTCATCTCTCTCAATAAACAAGACTTTTCTAAATAAACCAGGATGATTTCTCCCTTCACCAACATAAATAATATTATTTATTACATCAGTTTTTATGACATACAAAGGGTCTTTACTTCCTCCAATTGACAATCCTTTTCTTTGACCATTTGTAAAAAAATGAGCTCCACTATGTTCTCCAATAAAATCACCATCTTCTACAACATACTCACGTGAATTTGACATTTTTAATAAATTTTCTAAAGAGTGATTAGAAAAATCATGAATATTTTTATAAATAGAACTGTCTGATGGTATTTGAATGATTTTTCCCTTTTTCTTTTTTAATTTTTGTTGAAGAAAAACAGGAAGTTTTACTTTCCCTATAAAACAAAGACCCTGAGAATCTTTTTTTTCTGCAGTAATTAAACCTTCTTTTTTTGCAATTGACCTTACTTCACTTTTATCCAACTCGCCAATAGGAAATAAAGTTTTACGTAACTGCTCTTGAGTTAGTTGGCATAAAAAATAAGACTGATCCTTGTTTTGGTCTTTTCCGGCTAAAAGCTGATAGACGGTGTTTTTATTTTTATTGATTTCTTTTATTCTACAATAATGTCCGGTAGCTATAAAATCAGCTCCTAAGTTCAATGCAATTTTTAAAAAAATATCAAATTTAATTTCACGATTACAAAGTACGTCAGGATTAGGTGTGTTACCATTTTTATATTCACTGAACATATAGTCGACAATCTTTTTTTGATAGTCCTTACTTAAATCAATAGTTTGAAAAGGAATAGATAATTTATCAGCTACAATCATGGCGTCATAGCTGTCTTCAACCCATGGGCATTCATTAGAAATAGTAACTGACTCGTCGTGCCAGTTTTTCATAAAAATTCCGATAACTTCGTATCCTTTCTTTACAAGTAAATGGGCAGCAACACTTGAATCTACTCCACCCGACAAAGCAACGACTACACGTTTTTTGATGTTAGACATAAATAAATGTAATGAAACTATTTTTTATTTTGCAATTTTTTCTGTTGCTCTGCCTGATCCATCATTTCCTGCATTTTTCTTTGAAACCTATTTTGTTTTGAAGGTTTCTTCTTGTTTTCTTGAATTTGTAAATGAATTTTCTCTTCATCAATAATAAAATACTTGATTGAAAGCATAATTAAAATGGTAAGAATATTGGAAATAAAATAATATAAACTAAAAGCACTAGCATAGTTGTTAAAGAAAAATAACATCATAACTGGCATTAGATACATTATAAACTTCATATTAGGCATTCCTGGCTGAGATGGTTGCATTTGAGCTCCTGATGACATCATTGTATAGAAAAATATAGCAATGGATGCCAAAATAGGTAAGAGACTAACATGATCACCATACCAAGGTATATGAAAGGGTAACTCAGCTATAACGTCATAAGAAGAAAGATCATCAGCCCACAAAAAAGGCTTTCCTCTTAATTGAAAAGCAATTGGGAAAAAACAAAATAAAGCATAAAAAATAGGTAATTGAAGAAGAGCCGGAATACATCCTAAGAGTGGATTAGCACCTGCTTTACTGTACAACTTCATAGTTTCTTGTTGCTTTTTAACAGCGTCATTTTTATATTTTTCATTAAGCTCTGTAATCTCTGGTTTTATGACTTTCATTCTAGCTTGAGAGACATATGTTTTATAAGTAACTGGAGACATAGCTATTCTAGTTATTACGGTCATTAAAATAACCGCCAAACCAGCAGAAAAATATTTACTTAAAAACCCAAATAAAGGGAAATATAAAAATTTATTTATCCAACCAAAAAGACCCCAACCAAAGTAAATAGATTCAGAAATATTGTTTTCATAGTTCTTAAGAACATCATAGTCATTTGGACCTATATACCATTTCATAGATGAATTAAATTCAGATCTAACTAATTTTATAGGTAATATTGAACTATATTTTTTAGTGTAAAACTCATCTTTCGATTCACTTTCAAAAACCTTTGTTGATTCAAATGAAGCATCATTGACAGGCTCATCTAAAACAAGTATGGAATTAAAAAAATGCTGACCGTAAGAAACCCAAGAAACTGAATTTTCTTTTTCATCACTATCACTGTAAGAACTTAAGTAATTAGTTTCATCTCCATCATACTGATAATACAATTGACTGTATCTGTTCTCATATTCGATACTTTTAGCTTGTCTAACCGCTTTTAAATCCCAATTTAAATCAATATTTTCTTTAGAATCTATAACATTTGACATTCCAAAAGATTTTATTGAAAAATCAAGCATGAAGCCTTTTTTAGGCAGTTTGTACTCAAAAACTACTGATTGATTATCAGAAACATTTAAACGCATTTTTAAAACCTTCACACCACCAAGATTGTTTAATTCTGAACTAAAATTATAATTAGAAGTGTTAATTTTTTGACCACTTATAGTTTTGAAATTTAAATTTAAATTTTGATTTCCATCCTTTATCATATAAAGAGGATCTCCTTTATAATCTGAAAAATTTTTCAACAAGGCTTCAATCAATAGTCCTCCTTTAGAGCTAAACTTTAAAAGTAAATCATCATTTTCAACAATAATAATTTTAGTGTCTTGGATTAAGTTTTGATTATTAATCACAGAATTACTAGAATCAATATCTATAGATAAATCATCATTTTGAGTCTTGATTTTTATTTCATCAGTTGAAACCCCAGTCGCTTTTTCAATTTTATCAGATTCTAATGAATTCTTTTCAAGCTCTGGAATAGTGTAATTAAACCACCAAAAAAAAGCGGCAATTAAAAGCACAAAACCAATAATTTGATATGGGTCAATCTTATTCTCTTCCATTCTTATTTTTTTGATTTATTATAATTCAAACACGCATTTACAAATGAGACAAAAAGAGGATGTGGCAATTCTACTGTGCTTTTATATTCTGGGTGAAATTGCACCCCGATAAACCAGTCATTTTCTGGAAATTCTATTATTTCAACTAATTTAGTTTTAGGGTTTACTCCACTAGCCTTTAATCCAAAGTCCTCTAATTGACTTAAATATTCATCATTCAACTCCCATCTATGTCTGTGTCGTTCATTGATGATTTTAGAATTGTATATTTCAAATACCTTAGACTTTTCTTTTAGATTACACTCCCAAGAACCTAAACGCATCGTTCCTCCTTTATCGACTATTAGTTTTTGATCTTTCATTAACGAAATAACGGGATTAGATGTGTTTTTATCCATTTCTGTAGAATTAGCATCTTTTATTCCAATTACATTTCTAGCAAATTCAATAACTGCCATTTGCATTCCTAAACAAATTCCAAAAAAAGGAATGTTATTTTCTCTTGCACATTTAATAGCTTTTATTTTGCCTTCAATGCCTCTTTCTCCAAATCCAGGAGCAACAATTATTCCATCAAACTTGGATATTTCATTTTTGATTTGATCATCATTTATAAATTCAGAATGAACAGAGCAAACCTCGACTTTTGTTTCGTTGATAGAACCAGCATGAACTAATGATTCTAAAATAGATTTATACGAATCTTGCAACTCAACATATTTACCTATAAGTCCAATATTTATTGTGTTTTTAGGGAACTTTAATTTATTTACAAAACTTTTCCATTTCTCAAGGTCTGGTTCTTTAAAATTCGATATTTCTAGCTTTCTTAAAACTACTAAATCCAACTTCTCTTCCTGCATCAATAATGGAACATCATAGATTGTTGAAGCATCTATTGACTGAATTACAGAATCTACATCTACATTACAAAATAATGCTAATTTATTTTTTATTTCGTTTGAAATTTCATGTTCTGTTCTACAAACTAAAATATCAGCATTAATCCCACTTTCCATTAAAGTTTTAACTGAGTGTTGAGTTGGTTTTGTTTTTAATTCTTTCGCAGCAGATAAATAGGGAACTAAAGTCAAGTGAATAACTAGGCTATTAGATTTACCCAATTCCCACCTTAACTGCCTAACTGATTCAATATAAGGCAAAGATTCTATATCGCCAACAGTACCTCCTATTTCAGTAATTATAAGATCATATAAATTATCCTCACCTAAGAGTTGCATTCTTTTTTTAATTTCATTTGTAATATGAGGAATTACTTGAACTGTTTTTCCTAAAAACTTGCCTTTTCTCTCTTCCTGGATAACAGTCTGATAAATTTTTCCTGTAGTAACATTATTAGCTTGAGTAGTTTCAACATTTAAAAAACGTTCGTAATGACCTAAATCTAAATCTGTTTCAGCGCCATCTACAGTTACATAACATTCTCCATGCTCGTAGGGATTTAAAGTTCCAGGATCTACGTTTATATAAGGATCAAACTTTTGAATAGTTACTGTTAAACCTCTTGATTGAAGAAGTTTAGCTAGAGAAGCTGAAATAATGCCCTTACCTAAAGAAGAACTCACGCCACCTGTAACAAAAATATATTTTGATTTGGACATTAATTTATTTAAATAATTAATTTAAAAGTTTCAAAAATACAAAAAGAAAGCGACTCTCTTTTGTTTTTATCAAGAGTAAAAGCTATATCCAGTTATACTTAATATCTCTAACTAGCTTTGGATCTAAAGAATTATGAACAGGACAACTATCACCAATATTTTCTAGGATCTCTTTATTTTCTTTAGACAGGTTAATAGGAAGACTGATTAATATTGAAATTTTAGAAATTCTTCGTGGATTTACTGACATAATTTTCTTGACATCAGCTGAGACATTTACAAACGAAACAGCTAACTGCTCAGCTTTTATAGCCATTACTGTTATCATACATGAAGCCAAGGCTGTAGCTACAGTGTCAGTTGGAGAAAACGCCTCTCCTTTTCCTGAATTATCTAAAGGAGCATCGGTTATAATTTCATCCCCTGACTTTAAATGAACGCATTTAGTCCTTAAGTTTCCCTCGTAATAAACTTTACTTGTCATTATAAATTTCATAAATATTTAATTTGTCATGTTGAATTAAAAAAATAGAATTATTAATATAACCATCATCTTTAGGTAAATAATTAAATCTGTTCTGTAAATATTCTGTTTCACCAATATCTATAGATTTAATTAACTTCTTTTTAAATGCAACTCTTAATACTAAATCTAGAGTGATATCATAACCTCTTATAGCAATTTTATTAGGAAGTTTTCCAAATCTAGCTAGGTATAGTTCATTGAAAGCATCAAGTTTTTCATCATAAACAGGCCTGTAATAAGATGGATAAGTGAATTTTAAGTTACCTAGATGCTCGTAAGAAATATTTTCGTTTTCATAAACATCAGCTCTAAAGGTAGTTAGTAAAGAAATACTTCTTTCTTTAGAAATTTGAGAGTTCAGTAAAGAGGACACACTTGTAATTATATTCAAATTTTGTGATTCTAAAAACACAATATTTTTTTTAGAAGACACAAGTAAAGAATCTGTTAGTTCAGGGTCAACTAATCCATTAGTCATATCTGTATTAATTAACTCTGCATAAGGGTAAATTTCTAAAATCTGATCTTTTACCTTAATACTTTTATCATCGTAAACAATCATAACACAAGGATCAGGGTCAGTATCAAGTAATTTTTTTACATACTCAAGCATAATTGATCTTTGATTCTTCTCTGTTGGCATCGACTGAAAAACATTACTATTTAATTCAACTGTTTTAGAGCTTAGAGGAGAAACAATTGGCGTCTTTGAATTAATTATAGTTTTTGATAATTGATTGATATTTCTAGGAACTAATGGTCCAAGGATAAAATCGTAATCATCAAATAAATTAGATGAAATAATTTGACTTATTGATTTAAAATCATTTTGTGTATCTATTACTTTTAAATCAACATTAATGCTAAGTTCTTGAACTTTTCTTAAAGCTGACAACAAACCACTATAAAAGTCTAAGGAAATAGTAGACAAATTCAAGTTTTTTAAATAATTTTTTGAATTTTCAATAGAATCAATTTCAATATTATTTAAATTAAAAGGAGATAGTAAAGCGAACTTTATACTTTTATTTTTAAAAGTACTTTCTAATAAATTAATTTTTAAATCTTTTAATTGTTTAGAGTTTCTTTGAAGTGAATCTATAACGGGTTTTAAAAATTCTTTTTTTGGTATTATGTCTTTTTTAATTGGAATATTAAGTTCCATTTTTCTAGATATTTTAAATCCTTTAATTTGATTATTATACTTTATTATATCATCTATTTGGACATTATATAGTTTAGAAATAGTGTAGAGGGTTTGTTTTCTTTTTACTTTATGTTTAATAATTTCAATAGTATATTCATTATTTATTTTTTCAGAATTTCCCTGAGAATAACTAAAAAAAGAACATAAAAAAAATAAAATTAAACTTCTAAAAAAATTCATTATTCCCATTCAATTGTTGCTGGAGGCTTTGAGCTTATATCATAAACAACTCTATTTACGCCCTTAACATTGTTAATTATTTTATTAGATATTTCTTGAAGAAATCCATATGGTAGGTTAACCCAATCTGCTGTCATTCCGTCTGTTGACTCTACTGCCCTTAAAGCTACACATTCTTCATATGTTCTTTCATCACCCATAACACCCACACTTTTAACCGATAGTAGGATGGCTCCAGCCTGCCAAACCTTATCATATAGTCCATGATTTTTTAAACCATCAATAAAAATGGCATCTACTTCTTGTAAAATTTTAATTTTTTCATTCGTTACATCTCCCAATATTCTAATAGCTAAACCTGGACCTGGAAATGGATGTCTTTTTAAAAGGTTCTGATCTATTTTTAAACTAGCACCAACTCTTCTGACTTCATCTTTAAACAACATTTTCAAAGGCTCTATAACTGACAACTTCATAAAATCAGGTAAACCCCCTACATTATGATGTGATTTTATTGTAGCAGATGGACCTTTTACAGAAATTGACTCAATCACATCAGGGTAAATTGTGCCCTGAGCTAACCATTTAGCTCCATTTATCAATTTTGCTTCTTTATCAAAGACATCAATAAAGGCCTTGCCTATAACTTTTCTTTTTTGCTCAGGGTCCTTAACGTTTGAAAGTAAATCAATAAAATATTTTGATGCGTTAACGCCCTTTACATTTAAACCCATTCCCTCGTATTGGTTTAGAACACTTTGGAATTCATCTTTTCTTAGAAGACCATTGTTTACAAAAATACAATGTAAATTACTCCCAATTGCTTTATGTAAAAGAACAGCAGCAACTGTTGAATCAACCCCTCCTGATAAGCCTAAAATAACCTTCTCACTGCCGACAGTTTTCTTTATTTCTAAAATAGTCTTAGTTGAAAATGAATCAGGTGTCCAATTTGGCTTAATATTAGAAATATTAATTAAAAAGTTTTTTAATATTTGTTTTCCGTCGTTTGAATGGTATACTTCTGGATGAAACTGAATACCATAAACCAATTCATCGCTAATTGAAAAGGAAGCATTTTTAACGTCATTAGTACTAGCAATACATTTAGCATTTAAAGGCAGAGATTCAATAGTATCACTATGACTCATCCAAACTTGTGTTCCAGTTTTTATTCCATTAAAAAGAGGATCTGAATTATCAATATCGGAAAGATTAGCTCTTCCATATTCTCTTTTATTAGATGGAATTACTTTTCCCCCGTTAAAGTGCGCGATATACTGCGCGCCATAACAAACACCTAACAGTGGCTTAACTCCTTTTATCTTGGTCAAATCAAAATGCAAAGCATCTTCAGATCTAACTGAAAAAGGAGAACCAGAAAGAATAACAGCTTTGAAAGAATTTAAATCTACTTTAAGATTGTTATACGGATGAATTTCACAATATATAAACAACTCCCTAACTCTTCTAGCAATTAATTGGGTGTACTGAGAACCAAAATCAATTATTAAAACTTTTTCTTCCATATTCAAAAATACTATTAATAAAAATACTTTGAGATAATAAATTTCTACAATTCAACTACTACAAAACTCGGATCAAAAGGATCAATATTTTCTATAACTGTATCTAAAAATTCATCTCCGTAATATTGAAAAAATTCAGAAAAATTAACTTCTCTTTCTTGAAGCGAATTATAGGGGAATAGTTCTGATTTGATAGACATTATTTTATCTAATTTTTCTTTATTTTTTTTCTTTTCTGCTTTGAGTAACCTTATCTCTAAATTATCAATTCCATTTTTCTGCTTTTTTTCTTGAGCATTAACGGCTCCAGTGAATGAAAAATCAGTAAGCTTTGCCACTTCAAATAATTGTTTAAAATTATCACTTAGAGTAGATTTTAAACTAGTGAAATCAATTTTATTTTTAGAAAATTTATTGTTATAAAATTTTAATAAATTTTCATTATTTTTAAAAAAATGCTCAATATTTAAATTCATTTTTTTTAAACTATTTGTATGTTTTTTATTAATAAAAAGAACAGAGCTTCTAATTGATAGTATAGGGAAAGTTATATTCTTGTTGTTAAAATATTCTTTTAGTTGTAACCAGTAAGCTATTTCACTTCCTCCTCCAACATAAGCTAAGTTAGGTAGAATAGTTTCTTGATAAAGAGGTCTAATAAGTACATTAGGTGAAAATCTTTCAGGATAGTTTCTGATTTCATTAATTATTTCATCTTGAGTAAATGAAACTTTAGAGTCCAAAATATTATAAACTAAATCATTTTTTTCAATTCTTGAACGAAGGTTGTTTTTAATATAAAATAAATTTATTAATCTTGGATTAACTTGTGGTTTGATTTTTCCCTTATAAAAATCTATTAATCTCTTATTAGTTTTTGAAACAAGGTCGTAACAAGTACTTTCTTTTATTTCATCTACAAAAACATCAATCATTAATTTTTTTAAATTCTTATTATCTGGATTTAAAATTACAAGGCCATATTTTCCAAAAATTTTATGAACTAGATGTAAAGTAGCTGTAGATAAATTTTTATTTTTTAAATAAGCAGATTCAAAAAATGAAATCATTTTTTGAACATTTATATTTTCTTTGTCAAAAAAATTAGACATTTCATGAAAAACTTCAGATAGTTTTTCTGTACTTAAATCTCCGACTGTTCCCTTAGTTTTAACTTTCCAATCAAATTGTTTCTTAGAAGTTTTAAAGAAATTAATTTCCTCAAAATCATGATCTTCAGATGCCATCCAATATATTGGTATAAAATTATTTTTTGGAAATTTAGATCTTAAATCTTCGCAAATTTTTATAGTGTCTATAATTTTATAAAAAAAATATAATGGTCCTGTAAATAAATTAAGTTGATGGCCAGTTGTCACGGTATATGTATTTGACTTAGATAAGTCGTCAATTAAACTTAATTGAACATTATTGTCTGAAATTGACTTGTATTGCTCAATTAATACTTGTGATAATATATTTCTAGATTTATTATTAAAATTTTTTTGTTTTTCTTCAATCTGATTTTTGTAGTTTTTTAATTTATTTGATCTATTGTAGAAAGAATTAAGCTCTTTTTCATTATTCGAATAATTTAGAGTAAGTAATGGCAAATGCCCGGTTATATTTGGATCAATTAATTTCAATTAAATTATTTTTATTAATATACACAATCATTTGATCTATTATTCACTAAAATATTAGCAAGGAATTCCATAAAGATCAAATTCTGTAGCGCTAATTATTTTAATATTTGAAAAATCACCTATTTTTAAATAATGTTCAGATGCATCTATTAAAACTTCATTGTCAACATCTGGGGAATCAAACTCACTTCTTCCAACAAAATAAGTGCCTTCTTTTCTATCTATTGAACATTTAAAAATTTTCCCTATTTTCTCTTGATTTAAATCAAAAGATATAGTTGATTGAATATCCATGATTTCAGCTAACCTTGCATCTTTAACTTCTTTTGGGACATCATCAATTAAATTATAAGCATGTGTATTTTCCTCATGACTGTATGTAAAACAACCTAGTCTATCAAATTTAACTTCAGAAACCCATTTTTTTAATTCCTCGAAATTTTCTTCTGTCTCACCAGGGTAACCTACAATTAAAGTAGTTCTAATTGCTATTCCGGGCACCTCAAATCTCATGTTATCTATCAATTCATTAATTTTTAGCTTACTAGAGCCTCGTCTCATAGATTTTAATAAAACATCTGAAATATGCTGAAGAGGAATATCTATATAGTTACAAATTTTAGGCTCATCTTTTATGACCTTTAGAACATCCATTGGAAATCCAGCAGGAAAAGCATAATGAAGTCTTATCCATTCGATTCCTTCAACCTTAACCAATGACTTTAACAATAACCCTAACTCTCTTTTTTTGTATAAATCAAGTCCATAATAAGTTAAATCTTGAGCAATAAGAATGATTTCCTTAACTCCTTTATTAGCTAGTTTAGTTGCTTCAGTGACAATATCTTCTACAGATTTTGATTTATGTTTTCCTCTCATTAAAGGAATTGCACAAAAAGAACAAGGTCGGTCGCACCCTTCTGAAATTTTTAAATAAGCATAATTTTTTGGAGTAGTTATTAATCTTTCTCCAACAAGTTCATGTTTATAATCTGCTTTTAAAGCTTTTAATAATTTAGGCAAATCAGTAGTACCAAAATATTGATCAACATTTGGGATTTCCTTTTCTAAATCTGGCTTGTACCTCTCGCTTAAACATCCAGTAACAAAGAGTTTATCTATCTTACCTTTTTCTTTTTTTTCAGAGTACTCTAAAATAGTATCTATGGATTCTTGTTTAGCATTATCAATAAACCCGCAAGTATTAATAACTACTATATTTCCTTCTCCTTCGTGCACTACCTCTTTATTATTAGCCTTCAATTGCCCCATTAAAACTTCTGAGTCATAAATATTTTTTGAACAACCCAGAGTCACTACATTAATTTTATTTTTATTAGAATACTTTACTCTCATTAATATTATTTTATGATTTTTTAAAAAAAGAATCTACAAATTCTTTTTTATCGAATATTTGCAAATCTTCTATTTTTTCTCCAACTCCAACGAATTTAATCGGAATTTGAAATTGATCAGAAATTCCTAAAACTACTCCACCTTTTGCGGTACCATCTAGTTTTGTAATTATCAAAGAAGTTATTTCTGTAACCTTAGTAAATTGCTTAGCTTGTTCAAAAGCATTTTGCCCTGTTGATCCATCTATTACAAGTATTACTTCGTTTGGAGCATCGAATGCTTTCTTTTTTAAAACTCTTTTAATTTTACTCAATTCATTCATTAAGTTGACTTTATTGTGCAATCTTCCTGCTGTATCAATTAAAACAATATCAGCATCTTTTTTAATTGCTGATTCTAAAGTGTCAAATGCAACAGATGCAGGATCACTTCCCATTTCTTGTTTAATTAAGTCAACTTTAACTCTATTAGCCCATACCTCAAGCTGTTCTATAGCAGCGGCTCTAAAAGTATCAGCAGCTCCAATGACAACTTTAAGGCCTAAAGACTTATAATAATTAGCCATTTTACCTATTGAAGTAGTTTTACCAGCTCCATTAACACCTACAATCAAAATTACATGAGGATTATTATTTTTATTAATTATAAGATTATTAACGGATTCTTCATCATCACTAATAATAGATATAATCTCTTCTTTTAAAATCAGGTCTAATTCATCAGTACTAATGTATTTATCTTTAGCAACTCTATTTTCAATTCTGTCTATGATTTTTAAAGTTGTTTTCACACCTACATCTGATGAAATTAATATTTCTTCCAAATCATCTAAAACCTCGTCATTAACTTTGCTCTTTCCAATAATAGCCTTAGAGATTTTACTAAAAAAAGATTGACTACTTATCTTAAGTCCTTTATTTAAGGATTCTTTTTTTGTATTAACAAGAACTTTATCTGTCTTATTATTTGTTGTTTCATCTACAACATCAATAGATTTCGCTTCAATAATTGATTCCTTCAGATCTGTATTGAAAATTTCTTTAGAGACTGATTTTTTTAGTGATTCATCAGTAACCAACTTTCCCTCAGTTAACGGCTGGTTACTGATTTTTTTCTTTTTTGAAAAAAATTTATTAAAAAAATTCATATTAAAATCTTAATTCAAATATATGAAAACAAAAAAAGCCACTCAAAGGTGACTTTTAAAATATATTATAAATATTTTTTTATTTTTTTGCCAACCAGTCATTAACCAGATCTGGAGCCATGATAGATTCTACATAAACGTACGCACCATTCTTAGGGTTTTTAACCATTTTTATGGCCTTAGATAATCTTTTTGAGGAAGTTTGAAGTGTTGCTACTGTCTTTTTTGCCATAACTAAAGTTATTTAATTTCCTTGTGAATAGTGTTTTTTTTCATGATTGGATTAAATTTTTTAATTTCTAATCTATCAGGTGTATTTTTTTTATTTTTTGTTGTTATGTATCTAGAAGTACCAGATAAACCAGAATTTTTATGCTCCGTACATTCTAAAATAACCTGAACTCTATTTCCTCTCTTAGCCATATTATTTAAGATTAAAGTTTATTAATTTTAGATTGTTTTAAAACTGCCGAAATACCTTTTTTATTGATAGTTTTTAAAACTGATGTAGAAACCTTAAGTGTAATCCACTTGTCTTCTTCAGGTATAAAAAATTTCTTTTTAATTAGATTTGGTTCAAATCTTCTTTTGGTTTTGTTCATAGCTTTAGAAACATTGTTTCCAACTAAAACTTTTTTTCCAGATATTTCACAAACTTTTGACATAATTCAGTCTTTTTAAACAGGGTGCAAATTAACAACTTTTTTAGAGTATTGCCAAATTTTTTATTAGCTAGTTAATAATTCAGAAAAAAATAGTTCAAGAGCTTTATTTACAGATTTAATTATGTTCTTTTCTCTACTCATTCCGAAGTTAAATTCAAAAGATTTTAAGACTGTTGGAGTAGATATGGCAATAAAAACCTTCCCTATAGGCTGATCTGAATCTCCTTTAGAAGGACCAGCGTTTCCTGTTGTTGCAATAGCATAGTCTGTATTAAATATTTTTTTTATTCCTAATGCCATTTCTTCAGCAACCTCTGAACTAACAACTGAATGTTTTGAGATGGTTTCACTATTAACTTTTAAAACATTTTCTTTAATCAAAGTATCATAAGCTACCATAGATCCCTTAAAATAATTTGAAGAGCCTGGAATTGAAGTTAATCTTGATGAAATCAAACCTCCTGTCAAGCTTTCAGCAATTGAAACAGTCTTATTAAATTGAATTAGTTTTTTTCCAATTTCTTTTTCAATAGGATTTGAAAGTTCGAAGCCAATTATAGTTTTACCTAAAACCTTGTATAATTCAATTATAAGACCATCCATTGTTTTTTCTAAAGATTTTACATCATCCCCTTTAGACGAAAGCCTTAACCTTACACGACCTAAATTAGGCAGATATGCTAATTTAAAATTAGAAGGTAAACTCGATTCAAATTCTATTAATTTGTTAGCAATAGTACTTTCTCCAAGACCATAGGTGAGTAAAGTTTTATTTAAAATAACTGGGCATTTAAAACTTTTTTTTATTTCAGGTATCAAGTATGTTGAAATCATTGACTTCATTTCAAAAGGAACTCCAGGAAGAGATACGTATAAAGTATCTAAGTTTTGAACCATCATTCCAGCTGCAGTTCCAAAATCATTTGGAATTAGCTTTGCTCTTGATGGCAAGTAAGCTTGAGCTCTGTTTAAATCTGTAATAGGGTTATCTTTAAAGTTTTTAAAGAGGTTTTCAATATGATTTAAAACTTTTTTATTTAAAACTAATTTATCTTTAAAATAATCACAAAAAGAATCTTTGGTGATATCGTCATTTGTCGGACCCAATCCTCCAGTGAGGATTACTATATCAAACTTGTTTTGAGAATTTTTTAAAGAATTAATAATATCATTTTTTGAATCTCCAATTGTTAAAATTTCCGTTACATCTACTCCAATATTGATAAGTTCTTTTGATATAAAAGTAGAGTTTGTATCAACAATTTGACCAATCAAAATTTCATCACCAATCGTTATAATCTTTACTTTCATTACTTTGATTTAATTGAAAAAAATTGTTTTTCGTTAATAAAGCCTTCAAATAAATCATTTTCATTAACCTTACCAACACCTGATGGAGTTCCAGTAAAAATCACATCACCAATCTTTAAGGTAAAAAATTTAGAAACTTCAGAAATTAACTCGTCAATACTCCAAAGCATATTAAAAGTATTACCTGACTGTACACTTTTCCCGTTTTTGTGTAAAGAAAAAATTAAATTATTCAAATCATTAAATTCATTTTTATTAACCCATTTACCAATTAAAGCTGAACCATCAAATGCTTTTGATTTTTCCCAAGGAAGACCATTTTTTTTTAATTCAGATTGCAAATCTCTAGCAGTGAAATCAATTCCTAATCCAATTTCATCATAATATGTATGAGAAAATTTAGAATCAATAGATTTTCCAAGTTTTTTAATCTTAATTAAAACTTCCACTTCGTAATGAATTTCATTTGAATAATCTGGGATAAAAAAAGGATGTTTTTTTAAAATAATTGCTGTTTCTGGTTTTAAAAAAATAACTGGTGAGGTTGGTCTTTTGTTTTTTAATTCATCAATATGATCATCATAGTTTCTTCCAATACAAATTATCTTCATATCTATAATTTATTATTCAGTTTACTTAATCTTAACTGTGTAAGCACCTTCTTAGTATACATTGGGAAATCAGCATTAAGTATCCATCCAAAATAACCAGGTTCATTTTCCAGAATATAATCAACTGTTTTTCCTTTATGCTTTCCAAAAGAAAAACAAGGATGATCATCTTCGTTAAAAATTAAAAATCCTGCTAGATCTACATTTTTTCCTCTTTTTGAAAAATCTGATAAAAATTTCACATCGTTTTGAAGCTCATCATATTTTTCAATTTGAGATTCTAAAACTTCAAAAGTTGCAAGTGTATCAGCTTTTGAAGAATGAGCATTCTCTAGTGATTTAGAACAATAAAACTTATATGCAGCTCCTAAAGTTCTCTCCTCCATTTTATGAAAAATAACTTGTGCATCTATAGTTAGAATATTATCTAAACTGAAATCAATTCCCGATCTCAAAAGTTCTTCAGCTAACAATGGAATGTCAAACCTATTTGAATTGAACCCAGCTAAATCACAATTGTGGATCATTGAAACAACATCAGATGCGATATATTTAAAGTTAGGTTCATTTTTAATTTTATCGTTGGTAATTCCATGAATATTTGAGGCTTCAGAAGGAATTCTCATTTCAGGGTTTACAAGCCATGTTTTTGACTCTTTATTTCCATTTGGAAAAACTTTTAAAATAGAAATTTCAACTATTCTATCTTTTGAAACATTAACTCCAGTAGTTTCCAAATCAAAGAAACATATCGGTTTAGTAATTTTAAGATTCATTTAAACTAGATTTAAATTAATTAGAATTTGGAAAAATTAGACAGTCAAATCAGTTTCCCAATTTTCAATTAAATCTTTAATTCTTTTTATAAAAAGTCCTCCTCTAGCACCATTTACTACTCTATGGTCAAAACTATGAGAAAGAATGATTTTGCGTCTTATGCCAATAAAATCACCCTTGTCAGTTTCTATAACTGATGGTTTTTTTATTATGGCTCCAAAAGCTAGAATACCTACTTGAGGTTGATTTATAATTGGTGTACCCATTAAAGTGTCAAACACGCCAATATTACTTACGGTATAAGTTCCTCCTTGTACTTCATCAGGCTCAAGTTGCCCAACTCTAGACCTTTTAGCTAAGTCATTTACTTTTTTAGCCAACCCTAACAAACTAAGTTGATCAGCATTTTTTATGACCGGAACAATTAAATTTCCATCATTTATAGCTGTAGCCATCCCAATATTAATATTTTTTTTCTTAATAATATTATATTGATCAACGCTAACATTTAGTAAAGGAAATTCTCTTAAAGCTTTTGCAACTAACATTATAAAAATTGGGGTAAAAGTTATTTTTTCACCTTCTTTCTTTTGAAAATTTTCTTTATTATCTTCTCGCCAGTCCCATAAATCAGTAATATCAGCTTCAATAAAAGATTGAACATGAACTGATTTTTCTTTACTGCTTATCATGTGATCGGAAATAAGCTTTTCCATACGACTCATTTCTTTTATCTCATCATTATCAACTGAAAAATCAGTATTTGACAAAACGCTATTAGAGCTTTCTAAATTAAACTTGCGTTTTGAGATGTATTCTAATAAATCATTTTTAGTTAATCTACCTTCTTTTCCTGATCCTGTGATTTTTTCCAATTCTGACAGGGAAACTCCTTCTTTTTCAGAAATACTCTTAACTAAAGGAGAATAGATTTTTTTATCATTTGAATTATTATCAAAATCAATGATTTTTTTTGCTTTTTCAGTTAAAATATCCGTCTGAAAAATCTCAACAGGTTCTTGAATAATTTTTGATTCTTTTAACTTCTTAGTGAGTTCTTTAGTATTATCTCCTTTAGTCTCAATTATAGCTATAGGCTCTCCAACCTTTACAACATCATCGATTTTACATAATTTTTCCAAAAGAATTCCAGAAACTTCACTAGGAACTTCAGAATCTACTTTATCAGTTGCGATTTCTACAATTAAATCATCTTCATCTATTTTCTCTCCAACATTTTTTAACCAATTAATAATAGTAGCTTCATCCACACTTTCTCCCATTTTCGGCATTAAAAGTTCGAACTTAGCCATTGATTTTAATTTAATTTTAATACAAAAATATTAAAATATTATTGGTTTAATTTTAATTAAGTAATAAAGAAATTCTCAAGTGACATTTTTTATTGAATTTTCAAAAGGAATTCTCTTAATTATGCTTCTTCCAAGAGTAACTTCGTCGGTGTATTCTAATTCGTTACCAACAGAAACACCTCTTGCAATTGTAGTTATAGTAATTTTAAGATCGTCTAATAGTTTATAAATATAAAAATTGGTAGTATCACCTTCCATAGTAGCACTTAAGGCGAAAATTAATTCAGAAATTTCAGATTTTTTTACCTTTTCAATTAGAGAATCAATATTTAACTGATTAGGACCAATTCCTTCAATTGGAGATATTTTGCCTCCTAAAACATGATAAACTCCGTTAAATTGACCTGTACTTTCAATAGCCATTACATCTCTAATATCTTCAACCACACATATTAATGATTTTTCTCTTTTTGGATTCGAACATATTTCGCAAATTACAGCATCTGAAATATTGTGGCAATTTTCACATAAAATAACTCTTTCTACTAAATCTAATAATGAATCTGATAATTCTATTGTTTGGGCTTTTGGTTGATTTAATAAAAACAAAACAAGCCTCAAAGCAGTTCTTTTACCAATACCAGGTAATTGTGACATTTCATTAACTGCATTTTCAAGTAATTTAGAGGAAAAATTCATTTTTTAAATATACTACTAGATTTTGTAAGAACCATAAATTAGTATATTTGAAAAAAGACTAAATTATAAATGGAATCATCACTTATACTCATTGTAATATCCTTATATTTTATGGGATTATATGTAATTTCATATTTAACAAAAGGAAACGGAGATAATTCAACATTTTTTTCTGCAAATAAAGAATCTCCATGGTATTTAGTGGCATTTGGGATGGTTGGCGCTTCGCTTTCGGGTATAACATTTATATCAGTTCCAGGAGATATTGGAGAGATGCAATTCACTTATTTTCAAGTCGTACTAGGCTATTTAGTGGGCTATTTTATTGTTGCAATTGTTTTGTTACCTATTTATTACAAACTAAACCTTACATCAATTTATGAATATCTAAAAGAAAGGTTTGGCGAAACAAGTCATAAAACTGGTGCTTTTTTCTTTTTTATTTCTAGAATATTAGGAGCCTCTTTTAGGTTATACTTAGTAGCTATAGTACTACAACAGTTTGTTTTTAATTCTTTAGGAGTACCATTTGAAATTACTGTAATTATTTCAATACTATTAATTTGGGTATATACTTTTAGAGGTGGCATTAATACTATCGTATGGACTGATACTCTGCAAACAGCTTTTATGCTTATTTCAGTTTTATTATCTATTTATTTAATTAACTCAAACCTAGAATGGACTTTCGTTGAATTTTTAAAATCAGTGGAAATTCAAGACTACAATAAAATAATAGTAAATGAAAGTTTTCTAGAAAGAAATCATTTTATAAAATCTTTTATAGGAGGGATGTTTATAACAATCTGTATGACTGGTTTGGATCAGGACATGATGCAAAAAAACCTCACTTGTAGATCGTTAAAAGATGCTCAAAAAAATATGTTAGTATTTAGCTTTGTTTTAGTTATAGTAACATTTTTATTCATGCTTCTAGGAGCTCTTTTGTTTATTTATGCTAAAGAAAATAACATAGAAATTCCTTTACTTAATGGAGTTCCTAACACTGATTTACTATTTCCTCAAATTGCTTTAAATAGTGATTTAGGGATTGGCATAGGCATTACTTTTTTATTAGGTTTAATTGCTGCAGCATACAGCAGCGCAGACAGCGCATTAACATCTTTAACTACATCTTTTTGTGTCGATTTTTTAGATCTAGAAAATAAAAGTGAAAAAATTCAAAATAGCATTAGAAAAAAAACACATATCGTAATGAGTTTTGTTCTTATTATAGTTGTAATAATATTTAAAAAATATTTAAATACTAATGTAATAGATGGTCTATTAACAGTCGCAGGATATACTTATGGTCCGTTATTAGGTTTGTTTGCGTTTGGAATATTCACCAATTATAATGTAAAAGATCAACATGTTTGGGCCGTTGCTTTATTTTCAGTTTTAATTGTATTGGGAATTGGAAATATAGATTCTAGTTTTTTAGGAGGCTACCAAATTGGTTATGAACTTCTTCCTATTAATGGGTTAATTACATTTTTTGGTTTAATACTGATTCGTAGAAAGTAATACCAAAGTGCAGGCTTCAATGTAACCTATCGATTCTTTTTCTAATAAATGATAAAATTCACTGTTTTCAGTTCCAGGATTGAAAATTACTCTTTTGGGTTTTAATGAAATGATATAATCATAAAATTGTTTTTGTTTATCTCTATTTAAATATAATGTGACGGTATGGATATCCTTAAAATAAATATGATCTTTTTCAATTTGTACACTATTAATGTTTCCAGTTCTTAAACCTAAAGCCTTAACATTAATGTTATTTAATAAAAGCTTCTTTACAACCATATTAGAGTAACGATCAGTATTTAAAGAAGCACCTAAAACTAAAGTTTTTTTTACCATCTTATAATAACAGATCCCCAAGTGAAACCAGCTCCAAAAGCTGCAAGAACTACTAAATCATTTTCTTTTATTTTACCTTGTTCCCAAGCCTCAGTAAGAGCTATTATAACAGAGGCAGCTGTTGTATTACCGTACTTCATAATATTGTTATACACTTTATTATCAGATAATTTAAATTTCCTTTGAATAAATTGCGAGATACGTAGATTTGCCTGATGAGGGATTAACATATCAATATTTTCAATCTTTAAATTATTAGCTTCTAGACCATCTAATATTGCTTCAGAAAAACGAGTTACTGCATTTTTAAAAACAAATTTTCCATTCATATATGGATAGTACGATTGATCATCCGGATCATTTTCTGCTAATATTTCAGGAACCCATCTTCCAGTATGAGGACCATCCATCATTAATTCTCTGGCATGTTTTCCTTCAGAATAGAGATGAGAAGATAATAATCCTTTTCCTTTTACATCACTTCTAGATAAAATTGCTGCCCCTGCTCCATCTCCAAAAATAACAGTGATTCCTCTTCCTCTTGTTGATTTATCTAATGCTCCAGAATGATTTTCAGATCCGATCACAAGAATATTTTTATACATTCCTGTTTTTATAAACTGATCAGCAACAGACAAAGCATAAATAAAGCCAGAACATTGATTTCTAACGTCTAAAGCTCCAACTGTAGGCATATCTAACATGTCTTGAACACGAACCCCTCCACCTGGAAAATACATGTCTGGGCTAAGTGTAGCGAATACAATAAAATCAATATCATTTTTTTGTAAACCAGACCTCTCAATTGCAATTTTTGAAGCTTTTACAGCCATTGTAGACGTATTATCATCAGTTGCAGGATCAATCCAACGACGTTCTTTTATGCCTGTTCTTTCTTGAATCCATTCGTCATTGGTATCCATCATTTTAGATAAATCATGATTAGTAACAATATTATCAGGAACATAATAACCAAGACCACTAATTTTTGAATTGTACATACTTATTTGTTAAGATTCTATAATAAATATAGAAAATAGTATTTATTAATAATCAATTAATGTCAATTTGTCACTAATAATGATTTGGTATACAGTTTGATTATTATATATAAAAATTAAAACTATGTCTAAAGGTAAAATTAATGTTTCAGTAGAAAATATATTCCCTCTAATTAAAAAATTTCTTTATAGTGATCATGAGATATTTTTAAGAGAACTCATATCTAATGCAACGGATGCCACTTTAAAACTTAAACACCTAAGTAGCATTGGAGAAAATAAAATAAAAATTGGTAATCCAATTATTGAAATTAAGATAGACAAAAAAGGAAAGAAAATTCATTTAACTGATCAAGGAATTGGTATGTCTATGGATGAAGTTAAAAAATATATAAATCAAGTTGCTTTTTCAGGCGCTGAAGAGTTTTTAGAAAAATATAAAGATAGCGCAAAAGATAGCGGGATAATTGGGCACTTCGGACTTGGGTTTTATTCAGCATTTATGGTTGCTGAAAAAGTAGAAATAATCACCAAATCATATAAAAAAGAACCTGCAGCTCACTGGACTTGCGATGGATCTCCTGAATATTCACTTATAAAAAGTGATAAAAAAGAAAGAGGCACAGAAATAATTTTACACATAAGTAAAGACTCTAAAGAATTTTTAGAGGAGGCTAGAGTCAACACTTTGCTTAATAAATACAACAAATTCATGCCCGTTCCTATTAAGTTTGGAACAAAAGAAATAACTAATAAAGTTGGAAAAGGAGATAAAGAAAAAGAAGTTAAAGAGACTGTAGACAATATAATAAACAATCCCAATCCAGCTTGGACAAAATCACCTTCAGATCTTAATGAAGAATCTTACAAAGATTTTTATAAGGAATTGTATCCAATGCAATTTGAAGAACCATTATTTAATATTCATTTAAATGTAGATTACCCATTTAATCTGACTGGAATTTTATATTTTCCTAAAATTTCAAATGATATTAACGTTCAAAAAGATAAAATACAACTTTATCAAAATCAAGTATTCGTTACCGATAATGTTGAGGGAATTGTGCCTGAATTTTTAACATTGTTAAGAGGAGTAATAGATTCTCCTGACATCCCACTGAACGTTTCAAGAAGTTACCTACAAGCTGACGGTGCAGTAAAAAAAATAAGTAACTATATAACTAGAAAAGTAGCTGATAAATTAAGTTCTCTATTCACTAAAGATAGAGAAGGATTCGAAAAAAAATGGAATGATATTAAGGTTATCATTGAGTACGGAATGCTTAGTGAAGAGAAATTTTTTGATAAAGCACAAAAATTCGCTTTATTCCCAACTGTAAATGATACTTATTTTACATTTGAAGAATTAAAAGCAAAAGTTTCTAAAAATCAGACAGATAAAGATGGAAATTTGATCATTCTATATGCCTCTAATAAAAACGAACAACATTCTTACATTGAAGCAGCAAAAGAAAAAGGTTATGAGATCCTTTTACTTGATTCTCCGATAATTAGTCATCTGATTCAAAAAATTGAAACTAGCAATGAAAAATTAAATTTTTCAAGAGTTGATGCAGATGTTATTGATAAACTAATAAAAAAAGAAAATGAAGAAGTATCAAAACTTGATGAAAAAGAAAAAGAAAAATTAAAAACAATTGTTGAAAATATTGTTCCTAAAGAAAAGTATACTGTTCAGCTAGAAGCTATGGATAGTAACGCAGCTCCATTTATAATCACACATCCTGAATTCATGAGAAGAATGAAAGAGATGCAACAAAGCGGGGGAAATGGCATGTTTGGCAATATGCCAGAAATGTATAATTTAATTATAAATGTAAATAATACTATTTGTACTGAAATATTAAAAACAAAAAGTAAAGACAAAAAAGAACGTTTAATTAAACAATCTTTAGACTTGGCAAGATTATCTCAAAATTTATTAAAAGGAGAAGAGCTTACATCATTTATAAAAAGAAGTATTGATTTAATAAAATAAAAAAATGATTCGAAAGTTGAATTTATACTTATTGAGTTTTCTCTACTTATTAAGTGGGGTACTACACTTATATAACCCCGACTCTTACATTCCAATAATGCCAGATTTTTTTTCATTTCATTTAGAATTGATTTTAATTAGTGGTGTATTAGAATTTATTTTTGGAATTGGAGTCCTTTTAGATAAGTTTAGGAAGTATTCTTTGTGGGGAATAATAGGGCTATTAATTCTTTTTATGTCAGTTCATTTAAACATGTTAGTTCCTGGAAATAGTTTGGGGATTCCAACATATCTTTTAATAATTAGAGTCATTTTTCAATTTGGATTAATTTATTGGGCTTGGAAAAACATAAGCCTTCACAAAAAATAAATTCACATAGGTATACTTTTAAAGTAAAATAAATTTTACCATATTTACATTTATGAAATTAAAATTACTTTTTGTTATCTTCATAATAATGGGGTGTGAAAATGAGAAAAATCAAATAAACGTTAATGTTCAAATAGATGGTTTTAAAAAAGGTAAAATTTATTTACAAAAAATCAAAGACTCTGTACTTGTAAATTTAGACTCTATCTTTGTTGACAGTAAAAACCCTATTACTCTAAAATCAAAAATTGAATCACCTGAAATCTTCTATATTGATTTAGATATTGCTGGGAAGGATAATAAAATAGCTTTTTTTGCTGAAAAAGGTGATATTAAAATAGCAACTAATTTAAAAAGATTCAATACAGATTTTGAAATTTCTGGATCATCAAATGACTCTGTTTACAGAAATTATTTAAGGGTTATTAAAAAGTTCAATAACAACAAACTGGACTTAATAAAAGTTTCATTTGATAATTCCATAGACAAAGACAGTGTTGCAATTATTCAAACTAAAATAAAAAGTTTAAATAAAAGGCAGTATATGTATAGTCTAAATTTCGCAGTAACCAATGGAAAATACCATGTTGCTCCCTATATAGCCTTAAGCGAGTTCTACAATTCAGAGAAGGTTCTATTAGATACTATTAAAGCTTCCTTAAGTAATGAAGTTTTAAATTCAAAATATGGAAAAATCCTAAAAGAACTTATAGAATCTAAATAATACTATAGTTTATTGAACGAAGCAACTAACTCTGAAGCTTTTTGAGTTAAATCTAAACTCACAGCTTTAAAGTGTTCTTTTTTGTTTTTAACATCTTTTAGATGAATTTTTTTAATTATTTCATCAAAAGCAGAAAAACATTGATCAACTAATTTTTCGCTTTTAGTTAAATCTTTATCAGAATTCTCCAACTCCCATAAATTAATATTTTGAATGATTTCACCAACAATATTATTTAAGTCTTTTTTTAAGTTTTTTACGCTTGCCATAATTATAATTTAATTTCCAGAATATTCAACATAATTTCTAGGTGTCTCGAACAGTGTTACAGAAATATCTTTATCACTATCGATTTTATTTCTTAATATATTCCATATAAAAATACAAATATTTTCAGCAGTAGGTACTACCTCTTCAAAATACTTTATTTCAATATTTAAATTTTTATGATCTAATAAATTCTCAACATCTTCTTTTATTATATCTTTTAGATGTTTTAGATCAATCACCATTCCCGTTACTGGATCTACATCACCTTTTACATTCACAATTATTTCATAATTGTGACCATGAAAATTAGGATTATTACATTTTCCGAAAACTTTAAAATTTTTCTCATCACTCCAACTTTTAACAAATAACCTATGTGCCGCATTAAAGTGAGCTTTTCTACTAACTGTTACTTTCATTTAATTTAATTTTATTATGATATTTTTTAAATATGATTTTAAACCATACTGTATAGTTTTCTGAATTATTAATAATATCTAAAGATAAACTCTCTAAGTCAACCCATTTCCAATCGCATACCTCAGCAAAATTTATTAAAGGTTCGTCATTATACTTGCCAATTAAAACATGATCAAATTCATGTTCAGTCAAGCCATTTTCAAATTTAGCTTTATAAACAAAATATAAAAACGGTTTTAATTCGGTCTGAAATCCCATTTCTTCCTTTAATCTTCTATTTCCAGCATTTATAATGTTTTCATTATCCTTAGGATGGCTACAACAAGTATTGGTCCACAATCCAGGAGAATGATATTTACTTAAAGCTCTTTTTTGTAATAATAATTCATTGGCATCATTTAAAATAAAAACAGAAAATGCTCTATGTAATAAACCTTTTTCGTGGGCTTCAATTTTCTCCATTAAACCTATTTGTTGGTCTTGTTCATTAACAAGTACAACCATTTCATTTTTCATTTTATAAAGTTACAAAATTTGGAATATTTAAGATTAGATATTTAAAAAACAATACTATTTTTGATTATTATAAAATAATGGGATTTCAAGAAGAAATTAACAAAAGAAGAACATTTGGAATTATATCACATCCAGATGCTGGAAAAACAACTTTAACTGAAAAGTTATTGTTATTTGGAGGTGCTATTCAAGAAGCTGGAGCTGTAAAATCTCACAAAATAAAAAAAGGTGCTACGAGTGATTTTATGGAAATTGAAAGACAAAGAGGGATTTCTGTATCCACATCTGTTTTAGCGTTCAATTACAAGGAAAAAAAAATAAACATATTAGATACACCAGGACATAAAGACTTTGCTGAAGATACCTTTAGAACATTAACTGCTGTAGATAGTGTAATTGTAGTTATTGATGTAGCAAAAGGAGTTGAAGAACAAACTATAAAACTAGTCGAAGTTTGTAGAATGCGAGAAATTCCAATTATAGTTTTTATAAACAAATTAGACAGAGAAGGTAAAGATGCTTTTGACTTATTAGATGATTTAGAACAGAAATTAAAATTTAAAGTATGCCCTTTAAGTTTTCCAATTGGAATGGGTTATGATTTCCAGGGAATATACAATATTTGGGAAAAGAATTTAATGTTATTTAACGCAGACAATAAACAAAAAATTTCTAAAACGATAAATATAAATGATTTAAATAATCCTAAACTTATTGACTACGTTGGAGAAACAGCTTCAAATAATCTTAAAGAAGAAATTGAAATTATTGAAGAAGTGTACCCCGGTTTCAATAAAGATCAATATTTAAGCTGTAAGCAACAACCAGTATTTTTCGGATCTGCATTAAATAATTTTGGAGTTAAGGAATTATTAGATTGTTTTATTTCGATCGCACCTTCCCCAAGAAAAAAAGAGAGTTCCTTAAGAATTATCAATCCAAATGAAACAAAATTTACAGGATTCATCTTTAAAATTCATGCTAATATGGACCCTAAGCATAGAGATAGACTTGCATTTATAAAGATAGTTTCAGGCAGGTTTAAAAGAAATATGGCATATCACCACGTTAGATTAAATAAGAAATTTAAGTTCAGCAGTCCAAATGCATTTTTTGCTGAAAAAAAAGAAATTGTGAATGAATCATACCCGGGTGATATAGTTGGCGTTCATGATTCTGGTAATTTTAAAATAGGAGATGCATTTTCTGAAGGTGAAGATATTTTTTTCAAGGGTATTCCCAACTTTTCACCAGAACACTTTAGATATATAAACAATCTAGATCCAATGAAATCTAAACAATTAGCAAAAGGAATTGTTCAATTAATGGATGAAGGTGTTGCCCAATTGTTCATTTTAGAACTTAATGGTCGTAAAGTAATTGGAACTGTTGGAGCTCTACAATTTGAAGTGATTCAGTATAGACTAGAGCACGAATATGGAGCAACATGTTCTTACGAAAATCTAAACATTCACAAAGCGTGTTGGGTTGAAAATCAAGAAGGAAATAAACCTGAATTTAATGAATTCAAAAAACTTAAAAACAGATTTTTGGCTAAAGATAAAGACGGAAAACTAGTATTTTTGTGTGACTCATCATTTTCTTTAGAAATGACAAAACAAAAATTCCCTTCAATAACGTTTCATTATAAATCTGAATTCTAATTAAGCTTCTCCAGTTGGTCCAAAGTTTAAATTTATTGCTGGATGCTTATCATATTCTTTAATTTGTCCATTTGACTTTTCAAATCTAGAAATATTTTCATTCAATGCTTGAGAAAACCTTTTAGCATGTTGAGGAGTTAGAATAATTCTTGACTTAACTTTTGCCTTTGGAACTCCAGGCATAATATTAACAAAATCTATAACAAATTCAGAAACAGAGTGATTTATTAAAGCAAGGTTGGAATAAGTACCTTGAGCCAGATTTTCATCTAGCTCAAGATTTATATTTGTTTTTTTAGAATCAGATTTCTTCATTACGACTTAAACTTTTACTAGCTAATAGTTCTTCATATTCATCCACATATCCCACGATTATATCGTTGAATTTTCTACTACCTGTTCCAGCTGGAATTTTATGACCAACAATTACATTTTCTTTCAAACCTTCTAAGGCATCAATTTTTCCGTTTACAGCTGCTTCATTTAGCACTTTAGTAGTTTCTTGGAAAGAAGCCGCAGAAATAAATGATTTAGTCTGTAAAGAAGCTCTAGTTATTCCTTGTAAAATTGGAGTTGCAGTAGAATTTACAGCATCCCTTGCTAAAACTAATTCTTTATCTTCTCTTTTAAGTAAAGAATTTTCATCTCTAAGGACTCTTGCGCTAATAACTTGACCAAGCTTAAAGTTTTCTGAAGCTCCAATTGATTCAACTATTTTTTTGTTAAATAAATTATCATTTTCAGCTATAAAATCATTTTTATGAATTAACTGACCTTCCAAGAAAGTAGTATCTCCAGAATCCTGAATTTTAACTTTTTGCATCATCTGTCTAATTAAGACTTCAAAATGTTTATCATTAATTTTCACACCTTGTAGTCGATATACTTCTTGAACTTCGTTAACAAGGTACTGCTGAACAGCTGAAGGACCTTTAATATTAAGTATGTCGTTTGGAGTAATAGATCCATCTGACAAAGGCATACCTGCTTTAACAAAATCATTTTCTTGAACAAGAATTTGATTAGAAAGTTTAACTAAGTATTTTTTAATTTCTCCAGTTTTAGATTCAATAATTATCTCTCTGTTTCCTCTCTTAATTTTTCCGAAGTTAACTACTCCGTCTATTTCACTTACTACAGCTGGATTAGATGGATTTCTAGCTTCAAAAAGCTCAGTCACTCTTGGAAGACCACCTGTAATATCACCAGATTTTGAAGATTTTCTTGGAATTTTAACTAAAATTTTTCCTGCTTTGACTTTTTCTCCATCATCTATCATTAAATGTGCACCAACTGGCAAATTATAAGTTCTTAAATTTTTGCCTTTGGCATCATTAATTAATAATGTAGGAACTACTTTTTTATTTCTAGATTCTGAAATAACTTTTTCCTTAAATCCAGTTTGCTCATCAATTTCAACCTGATAAGTTACACCTTGATCTATATTTTCATATTCAATTTTACCACCAAATTCAGAAATTATTACACCATTGTAAGGATCCCATTGACAAACAACATCACCCTTACTAAGTTTTTGGCCGTCTTTAATTAAAATCGTTGAACCATAAGGAATAATGTTAGCACTTAAAACTATCCCAGTCTTTTTATCTAGTAATTTGATTTCACATGTTCTAGAAATAACAACATCTATTTTATTTCCATCAGCATCAGTTGATGATACAGTTTTTAAATCTTCTATTTCGGCAACTCCGTCAAATCTAACCTGTAATTTATTTTCTTCAGAAATATTTCCGGCAATACCACCAACGTGGAATGTTCTTAAAGTTAACTGAGTACCTGGCTCACCAATCGATTGAGCTGCAACTACACCAACTGCCTCACCGTTTTGAACCATCTTACCAGTCGCCAGGTTTCTTCCATAACATTTAGAACAAATACCTTTTGGAGATTCACAAGATAAAGGAGATCTTACTTCTACCTTATCAATAGGTGAGTTTTGAATTATTTTAACTATTTCTTCACTAATTTCTTCACCAGAACTAATAATAAGTTCTTTACTTAATGGATTATAAACGTCATGTAATGAAACTCTACCTAAAATTCTTTCACCAAGAGACTCTACTATTTCTTCATTCTTTTTTAAAGCCTCTACTGAAATACCCCTTAGAGTATTACAGTCAACATGATTCACTATGACATCTTGTGCTACATCTACAAGTCTTCTTGTTAAATAACCAGCATCAGCAGTTTTTAAGGCTGTATCCGCTAATCCTTTTCTAGCTCCGTGAGTTGAAATAAAGTATTCTAAAATAGATAATCCCTCTTTAAAGTTAGACAGAATTGGATTTTCAATAATTTCACCTCCACTTGAACTAGATTTTTTAGGTTTAGCCATTAACCCTCTCATACCTGTAAGTTGACGAATCTGTTCTTTTGAACCCCTAGCTCCGGAATCTAACATCATAAACACAGAATTAAACCCTTGTTTATCTTCGCTAATTCTCTTCATCGATAATTCCGTTAGAGTAGCGTTAGTAGATGTCCACACATCAATTACTTGATTATATCTTTCGTTGTTTGTTATTAAACCCATGTTGTAATTAGACTTAATAGTATCAACTTCTACATTAGCTTTTGCAATCATTTCATGTTTTTCAGGTGGTATCATAATATCACCCAAACTAAATGAAAGTCCACCTTCAAAAGCAAAAGAGAATCCCATTGATTTAATTTTATCTAAAAATTCTGCAGTTTCTGGAACACTAGTAACTTTTAATATGTTTCCAATAATATCTCTAAGAGATTTTTTAGTTAAAACTTCGTTAATAAATCCAGCTTTTTCTGGAACAACTTTATTAAACAAAACTCTACCAACAGTTGTTTCAATAATCTTAAAGATTAATTCATCAGAGTCATTAAAGTCCTTAGCTCTAATTTTAATCATTGCATTCAAATGGACTTTCCCTTCGTTGTATGCAATATTCACTTCTTCATCTGAATAAAATGTTAATCCTTCACCTTTGACTTTAAGATCCTTAGTAGATTTTAACAACTTCGTCATATAATATAATCCTAAAACCATATCTTGAGAAGGCACAGTAACAGGTGCTCCATTAGCTGGATTTAAGATATTATGGGAAGCCAACATTAAAAGTTGAGCCTCTAAAATTGCTTCAGGACCTAATGGAAGATGAACTGCCATTTGATCCCCATCGAAATCAGCATTAAATGCAGTACAAACTAAAGGATGAACTTGTATAGCTTTACCCTCAATAAGCATTGGTTGAAAAGCTTGAATACCTAATCTGTGTAAAGTTGGAGCTCTGTTTAATAAGACAGGATGACCCTTTAATACATTTTCTAGAATGTCCCAAACAAGAGGTTCTCTTCTGTCAATTATTTTTTTAGCAGATTTAACCGTCTTAACGATTCCTCTTTCAATTAATTTTCTAATTATAAATGGCTTATAAAGTTCAGCAGCCATACCTTTAGGAATACCACACTGATGTAATTTAAGCTCAGGTCCACCAACAATTACAGATCTTGCTGAATAATCAACTCTTTTTCCTAATAAATTTTGACGAAACCTACCTTGTTTACCTTTTAGTGAATCTGATAAAGATTTCAACGGTCTATTTGCATCAGTTTTAACAGCTGATGATTTTCTAGTATTGTCAAACAATGAATCTACAGATTCCTGTAGCATCCTTTTTTCGTTTCTTAATATAACTTCAGGTGCTTTTATTTCTACAAGACGTTTAAGTCTATTGTTTCTAATTATTACTCTTCTATATAAATCATTCAAATCAGAAGTTGCAAATCTTCCTCCATCCAAAGGAACCAACGGTCTTAACTCAGGCGGAATTACTGGAATAGCTTTTAAAACCATCCACTCCGGCTTATTCTCACGATTAAGATTTGAATCTTTAAATGACTCAACAACCTGAAGCCTTTTTAAAGCTTCTGTTTTTCTCTGCTTTGAAGTTTCATTATTTGCTTTGTGTCTTAACTCATAGGAAAGTTCATTAAGATCAATTCTTGAAAGTAATTCAATTAAACATTCAGCACCCATTTTAGCAATAAATTTATTTGGGTCTTCATCATCTAAAAATTGGTTTTCTTGCGGAAGACTTTCAGTAATTGTGATATATTCTTCTTCAGTTAAAAAATCCATTTTATTGACAGGTTCTCCTTCAGCATTAACTGCTAAACCAGCTTGAATAACAACATATCTTTCGTAATATATTATCATATCTAACCTTTTAGAAGGAAGCCCCAATAAGTAACCTATCTTATTCGGTAATGAACGGAAATACCAAATATGAGCAACTGGAACAACTAAATTAATGTGTCCCACTCTATCTCTTCTGACTTTTTTTTCTGTTACTTCAACTCCACACCTATCACAAATAATACCCTTATACCTAATTCTTTTGTACTTACCACAAGCACATTCGAAATCTTTTATAGGACCAAAAATTCGTTCACAAAACAACCCATCTCTTTCTGGTTTATGAGTTCTATAATTGATCGTTTCAGGTTTTAAAATTTCACCTCTTGATGCGCCTAATATTTTTTCAGGCGAAGCTAATCCTATAGATATTTTTGAAAATTTTTGAGATTTATTAATTTCAATTTTTCTAGACATAATGATTTGTTATTTTTATTATTCTTCTAGTCTGATATCTAGACCTAGACCTTTAAGTTCATGCATTAATACATTAAATGATTCTGGTAGACCAGGATCGGGCATAGTTTCACCCTTAACAATAGCTTCATAAGCTTTTGCTCTTCCTTGAACATCATCTGATTTAATTGTTAAAATTTCTTGTAAAGTACTTGATGCTCCATAAGCTTCAAGTGCCCAAACTTCCATTTCACCAAATCTCTGACCTCCAAACTGTGCTTTACCACCTAAAGGCTGTTGAGTTATTAAAGAGTATGGTCCAATTGATCTAGAGTGCATCTTATCATCTACCATATGACCTAATTTTAACATATAGATAACACCTACAGTTGCAGGTTGATCAAATCTTTTTCCAGTACCACCGTCATACAAATAGGTGTGTCCAAATTTCGGAACACCTGCTTCGTCTGTTAAATCATTGATTTGATCTATGGTTGCACCATCAAATATTGGTGTTGAGAATTTTTTTCCTAGTTTTTGACCAGCCCATCCTAATACAGTTTCATAAATTTGACCAATATTCATCCTAGAAGGTACTCCAAGAGGATTTAAAACTATATCAACAGGAGTTCCATCTTCAAGAAATGGCATATCTTCTTGTCTAACTATTCTTGCGACAATCCCTTTATTTCCGTGTCTTCCTGCCATTTTATCTCCAACCTTAAGCTTTCTCTTTTTAGCAATATAAACTTTTGCTAATTTCAATATTCCTGGAGGAAGTTCGTCTCCAACAGAGATAGTAAACTTTTCTCTTCTAAGCATTCCTTGAAGATCATTGTCTTTTATTTTATAATTATGAAGCAATGACATTACTAAGCCATTTACTTTTTTATCGACAGCCCAAGTTCCAGAAACTAAATGAGTATATTCTTCTACTTGGTTAAGCATTTTTAATGAATACTTTTTACCCTTTGGAAGAATTTCTTCTTCTAAATCATTAAAAATTCCTTGACAAGTTTTACCACCCAGAATATTATATAGTTTTTCAACTAATTTGTCTTTTAAAAATTTAGACTTTGATTCATAACTAGCTTCAAGTTCAACTAAAAGATCTTTATCCTCGGATCTTTTTCTTTTATCTTTTACAGGTCTAGTAAATAGTTTTTTATTAATTACAACACCATTTAAAGAAGGAGGTGCCTTAAGAGAAGCATCTTTTACATCACCTGCTTTATCTCCAAAAATTGCTCTTAGCAGTTTTTCTTCAGGTGTTGGGTCTGACTCACCTTTAGGAGTAATTTTACCAATTAAAATATCTCCCGGATGAACCTCAGCACCAATTCGAATCATTCCATTTTCGTCTAAATTAGCAGTTGCTTCTTCGCTTACATTTGGAATGTCATTTGTAAGTTCTTCCATTCCTAATTTAGTATCTCTAACATCAATTGAGTACTCATCAATATGCAAAGAAGTAAATACGTCATCTCTAACAACTTTTTCTGAAATAACAATCGCGTCTTCAAAATTATAGCCTTTCCAAGGCATGAAGGCAACTTTAAGATTTCTTCCTAATGCAAGTTCACCTTTTTGAGTAGCGTAACCTTCACATAATACCTGACCTTTTTTAACTAAATCACCTTTTACGACGATAGGCTTCAAATTTATACAAGTACCTTGATTAGTTTTTCTGAATTTAACTAAAGAATATGTTTTTTCGTCAACATCAAAACTTGTGATTTTTTGTTCTTCTGTAAGACTGTATTTAATAGTTATTTTCTGAGAATCAACGTAAGTAACTTCACCGTCATAATCAGCATTAATTAAAACTCTAGAATCAGAAGCAACTTGTCTTTCTAAGCCAGTCCCTACAATAGGAGATTCTGGTTTTAATAAAGGAACTGATTGCCTCATCATATTTGATCCCATTAAAGCCCTGTTAGCATCATCATGTTCTAAAAATGGAATTAGAGATGCAGATATTGAAGCAATTTGATTAGGAGCGATATCAGTATAATCAACGTCTTTAGGATCGATTACTGGATAATCAGCTTCTTGTCTAGCAATAACTTTATCAGAAAGAATTTTACCATCTTTATCCTTTGGAATATTAGCTTGGGCTATTAATTTTCCTTCTTCCTCTTCAGCACTTAAAAATTTATAATTTTTCAAGTCTACTACACCATTCTCCACTTTTCTATATGGAGTTTCAATAAACCCTAAATCATTCACCTTAGCGAAGACTCCTAAAGAGGAAATTAATCCAATATTTGGTCCTTCTGGAGTTTCAATAGGACATAATCTTCCATAATGTGTATAATGAACATCACGCACTTCAAATCCGGCTCTTTCTCTAGAAAGTCCACCAGGTCCTAATGCAGATAGTCTTCTTTTATGAGTTAATTCAGCTAATGGATTAGTTTGATCCATAAACTGAGACAACTGATTTGTACCAAAAAATGAATTAATAACTGAGGATAATGTTTTGGCATTAATTAAATCAATTGGTGTAAATACTTCATTGTCTCTAACGTTCATTCTTTCACGAATTGTACGTGCCATTCTTGATAAACCTACTCCAAACTGAGAAGATAATTGTTCGCCAACTGTTCTAACTCTTCTGTTTGATAAATGATCAATGTCGTCAATTTCAGCTTTTGAATTAATTAATTCAATTAAGTATTTTATAATAGTAATAATATCTTCTTTAGTTAAAACTAACTTATCCATTGCAATGTCAAGTCCTAACTTTTTATTCATTCTATATCTACCTACTTCACCAAGATTATATCTCTGATCAGAGAAAAATAATTTATCTATTATTCCTCTTGCCGTTTCTTCATCTGGCGGCTCAGCATTTCTTAGTTGCCTGTAAATATGTTCAACCGCTTCTTTTTCAGAATTGGTTGGATCCTTTTGTAATGTATTATGAATTATAGCATAATCAGAATATTGACCATCTACTTTATGAAGTAAAATAGTTTTAGAGCTTGTTTCTAAAATTTCTTCAATATTTTCTTTATCAATAATAACTTCTCTATCTAAAATAATTTCATTTCTTTCAATAGAAACAACTTCACCGGTATCTTCATCTACGAAGTCTTCAAACCATGAGTTTAATACTCTTGCAGCTAACTTTCTTCCAATGCACTTTTTAAGTCCTGATTTTGAAACTTTAACTTCTTCGGCTAAATCAAATATTTCTAAAATATCCTTATCTCTTTCAAAACCAATAGCTCTTAGTAAAGTTGTAACTGGTAATTTCTTTTTTCTATCAATGTAAGCATACATTACACTATTGATATCTGTAGCAAACTCAATCCACGAACCTTTAAAAGGAATTACTCTGGCGGAATACAATTTAGTACCATTCGCATGAAAAGACTGACCAAAAAATACTCCAGGAGATCTATGCAACTGAGATACTACAACACGTTCTGCACCATTTATTATAAATGTACCACTTGGAGTCATATATGGAATTACTCCTAAGTAAACATCTTGAACTATTGTTTCAAAATCTTCATGTTCTTCATCAGTACAAGAAAGTTTTAATCTAGCTTTAAGTGGAACACTGTAGGTTAAACCTCTCTCAATACATTCTTGAATAGAGTAACGAGGAGGATCCACAAAGTAATCCAAGAACTCTAATACAAACTGATTTCTAGAATCTGATATAGGAAAATTATCTAAAAAGGTATTAAAAAGACCTTCATCAGTTCTTTCGTCAGATTTTGTTTCAAGTTGGAAAAAATCGCTAAATGATTTTATCTGGATATCAAGGAAATCTGGATAATCAGGAATGTCAGTAGCTGAGGCAAAGTTTAATCTATTTATAGTGTTGTGCATTTAAATCAATTTAAATTAAAAGAACGATAAAATTTAAGTACAAGGGTATTACCCTTATACTTAAGAAATTTTAAATAAAACTAAGGTCTAAGCTAATTATTTTAACTCAACCTCAGCTCCAGCTTCTTCAAGAGATTTCTTGAATCCTTCAGCTTCATCTTTAGAAACTGCTTCTTTAATATTACTTGGTGCATCATCAACAAGTGCTTTAGCTTCTTTTAAGCCTAAACCTGTTAATTCTTTAACAAGTTTAACAACTGCTAATTTCGAACCACCTGCTGCAGTTAACACTACATCAAATTCTGATTTCTCTTCAGCTGCTTCAGCATCACCACCTGCTGCAGGTCCAGCTGAAACTACTGCTGCTGCTGCTGGTTCGATACCGTATTCGCTTTTAAGAATTTCTGCTAACTCGTTAACTTCTTTAACTGTTAGATTAACTAATTTTTCTGCGAAATCTTTTAAATCTGCCATTTTATAAATATTTATTATTATTATTATTATTAAATTTTAACTACTCTTTTTTGTCTGAAAGTGTTTTTAATACTCCAGAAATTGTTGCTCCACCCGATTGTAAAGCGGAAATAAGGTTTTTAGCTGGAGACTGTAAAATCGAAATTACTTCACCAATTAATTCTTCCCTAGACTTAATGCTAGATAGAGTATCTAGTTGATCATCTCCTAAAAATATAGCGTCTTCAATGGAAGCACCTTTTAATATAGGTTTGTCAGCTTTCTTTCTAAATAGCTTTATTAATTTAGCTGGTGAATTACCAATTTCTGAATACATCAAAGCTGTATTACCTACTAACACTTGATTAAGATCTCCAAAGTCTCTATCCGATGTTTCCATTGCTTTACTTAACAATGTATTTTTAACAACCGAAATTTTAACATTTGCTTTGAAACAAGCTCTTCTTAAGTTACTTGTTTGGACAGCATTAAGACCTGAAACATCTGTCATGTAAATATTAGTGTTATCAGCTAATTCAGCAGTTAACCTTTCTATTACCTTAGATTTTTCTTCTCTTGTCATTTTATTATTTTTAACTAAATATTAGTGTCAATATTAATACCTGGACTCATCGTACTGGACATAGAAATACTTTTCAAATATGTGCCCTTAGATGAATTTGGTTTAAGTTTAATTATATTCTGAATTAATTCAAGAGAATTCTCATAAATTTTATCAGCATCAAAAGAAACTTTACCTATTGAAGCATGAATAATACCTGTTTTTTCTACTTTAAAATCGATTTTACCGGCTTTGACTTCAGAAACTGCCTTAGCAACATCCATAGTCACAGTACCAGTTTTCGGGTTTGGCATTAAACCTCTAGGGCCTAATATCTTTCCTAATGGACCTAACTTACCCATAACACTTGGCATAGTTATAATAACATCAACATTAGTCCAACCATCTTTGATTTTTTGTAAATATTCATCAAGTCCAACATAGTCTGCACCAGCATCTTGAGCCTCTTTTTCTTTATCGGGAGTTACAAGAGCAAGAACTTTTACATCTTTACCTGTACCATTAGGAAGAGTAACAATTCCCCTAACATTTTGGTCAGCTTTTTTTGGATCTACTCCAAGACGAATAGCCAAATCAACTGAGGCATCGAAATTAAATTTAGAAATTTCTTTTACAACTCCAGAAGCTTCTTTTAAGGAATATATTTTTGCGTTATCTACTTTAGATAAAGCATCTTTACGTTTTTTTGTAATTTTTGTCATAATCTTAAATTGAAAAATTAAAAAGGAGCTTGGCCTTTAACCTTAATCCCCATCGATCTAGCAGTACCAGCAATCATTTTCATTGCTGATTCAACTGTAAAAGCATTTAAATCAACCATTTTATCTTCCGAAATCAATTTGATTTGATCCCAAGAAACAGTTGCTACCTTACTACGATTAGGTTCTCCAGAACCTTTCTTAACCTTCGCTGCTTCCAATAATTGTACGGCTGCTGGTGGAGTTTTAACAACAAATTCAAAAGACTTGTCTTTGTAAACTGTAATTGCTACAGGTAAAATTTTACCAGGTTTGTCTTGTGTTCTTGAGTTAAACTGCTTACAAAACTCCATTATATTTACACCTGCAGCACCTAAAGCAGGTCCAACTGGTGGTGATGGATTGGCAGCACCTCCTCTAATTTGTAATTTCAGTACTTTTTCTAATTCTTTAGCCATTATTAATATTTATTATTTTTTAAATAATTGGAAGCTATTTAAAAAATGATTTATATGTAACATTTATATTTTCTCTACTTGCATGTAAGAAAGCTCTAAAGGTGTTTTTCTTCCAAAAATCTTAACCATTACTTCTAACTTTCTCTTGTCTTCATTTACTTTCTCAACAGTACCATTAAACCCATTGAAAGGTCCATCAATAACTTTAATATTTTCACCCATTATAAATGGAATTGAAATATTTTCTGACTCAGTTGAAAGATCGTCAACGGTTCCGAGCATTCTGTTAACTTCAGCAGTCCTCAATGGGATAGGATCTCCACCTTTTGTTTCACCAAGAAAACCAATTACGTTAGGTAAACCTTTTATAATATGTGGAATTTCACCTGACAAATTAGCCTTAATCATAATATAACCAGGAAAATAAACCTTTTCCTTACTTACTTTTTTGCCTTTTCTTATTTGAATAACTTTCTGAGTGGGAACTAACATTTCTTCAACAAGCTCAGAAAAACCGAGTCTAATAATTTCAGATTCCATATAGTTTCTGATTTTATTTTCTTGACCACTTACGGCTCTCACAACATACCACTTTTTTATATCTGTATCCGCCATCATTTAATTGATAAGTTCAAAATAAAATTTAAATACTCTAGATAAAATACTGTCAGCAAACCAAATAATCAGAGAAAAAATTATAGAAAATAATAAAACTATTACTGTAAGGTTAGAAAGTTCAGGTAAAGGAGTCCACGAAACGTGCTCTTTTAATTCTGACAAGGACTCTTTAACGTAAGAAACTATATTCATTATTCTATATTTTTTGCACGGGTTGAGAGACTCGAACTCCCGACACCTGGTTTTGGAGACCAGTGCTCTACCAACTGAGCTAAACCCGTATCTCAAAAATTGGTGAAATTAAACACCTTAAATTTATAGCCACAAAAG
>Ga0209384_1000205_pt1 | contig 41308 bp, 57 predicted proteins | sample CoawatmetaG05DNA_FD_187511 | JGI IMG/M metagenome (GOLD analysis project Ga0209384, IMG submission 187511) | Marine microbial communities from the West Antarctic Peninsula - Coastal water metaG058-DNA (SPAdes) (version 2) | ecosystem: Environmental > Aquatic > Marine > Coastal ... | reverse complement strand
ATGGGTTACGACATGGACTTTGAAGTTGTCGGTGCGATGATTAAAGGTACTGAAACCTTAGACTAAACCAGCAATACCAGCCTGTTGCCTCATGGCAATCTCTCTGTCGTCTTCGTTAGGAAGAAGGGTAGGAGATACCATTTGCTGTGGAGCTAGGGTAGGCGGTGGAGCCATGCTGGGTGGTGGAGCATCAAACATACTGCCTTGTACCTGTGGCATCTGAAAGTTATCTATGGAGCCTTGTAGGTTGCTCAAGTTGTTTTCTGATCTTAAATTTACATCATTAGATGGCATTTCATCTGTAAACTCTGGTTCTCTGGTTTCTTCTAAAGATTGAAGGACCAAAGGTGCTTGAAAACGATTTAAAGTTTGTCTAACTGCGTTTATTGAAGAATCCTCTGCTTGAGGTTCAGGATAAGTTAGCAATTCTTTTTTAGCTAAAGCAGAAGCTATTGTGTAATTGGCTTTATCAGGATTAAGTTTAATCTCTGCCCACAAAGTAGGAAGTACATTTTCTTTAAACTCTTTAACTTTTAAAAGTTGATTTGGTGTAAATAGTGCGTTAATAATTTCTTTTTGATTTTTAAAAATATCATTGTAATTTTTTACTATGCCTGATCTGCTTGCTTCATTATCGTCATCACTAAATGCCTTGGTAAGTATGCCGTCTTTTAACAAAGCCTTAACTTCAACAAACTGTTCTTCTGGTAAAGCGTTTCTAAGTTTAGACATAACAAGAGGTAGCGATTGATTTGGAGCAAGTTTATTGTGTCCAAACAAAAGATTAACCGTATTCTTGGGTGTGTAATTTTTGTTAGTAATTTGCCCAAGTATTTTGTTTGCTGCTCTTTCTCTGTTTTCTACAACACCTTCTCCACTCATTAATCCCATGTAATTTTTGTAAAGACCAGTAGCGTCTTGTAATTGATCCAACACTTCTTTGTCACCAGAAATTAAACCTGTTTCAATTTTATTGTAAACAGAACCGTCAAGCACTTCTTTCATTTTCATTAAAGCCAATTTTATAGGGCTATCAGAGTTTGTTTTCTGTATGGATGTGTCTAATCTTTCTTGATAACCTTGTATGTTTTTTAAAGTTTGGTCAGCAGATTTTGAATTCTGAGTTTGTTTTATTAATCTTTGTAAAGATACAATTTCTTTTTGTAAAGGTCCGCCATCTATTTGGTCTGGAGAAAATATATTTTTATATTCTTGTAAAACATCGCTAGGAACCATATTAATGCCTTGTGAAATATCTCCACCAGTAGCAGCGTAGATTATATTTGAATTCACATCATCATCATCTTCTACGTTAAATTCAAATTCATCTTGTAATGTAAGAGCGTCTGATTTTATTTCACTTAGTTGTGCGTCATCAAAACCTTTTTTTGTAGGCGTTTGTGAATTATCAGAAGATGGTTTTTTAAGCAACAAATTTAACAGCTCTTGTTTTGCATCTATTTCTGTTGCTCCTTCTATTTCACCAACAACTCTTGAACCTCTAGCTGCTGTCAACGCAGCTGGGCTTTGTAAAGGTTTTAACTTTCTTGAAAGCTGTCCAATTTTTAAAGCTGTTTCGCCTATTAAACGAGGAGATTGAAGTGGTAATCCTATAAGTGCCGCTGGATTCATCATACCAGCGGCAGCGGCTGGAACACCGTAAGCTGTCATCGAACCAGCACTTATGCCTTGCAATCCTCTCGGTGAGTAAGTATTTAATGCTTGTCCCGCTATTTCTGTAACTAAATTGGGGTCAAGGGTTTTTAACATTTCCAATCTGTTTCCGTAGCTGGTATTAACATTGTTACGCATTGAAGATTGCAGCTTTCTTAATATGGTTCCAGCCGCTTTATTATTACCTAAAGAAAGTTCTTGAATGTATTGTTTTTCCAACTTTATGGCAGATTCATAGGCGTTCATGACTTTTCCATATTCAGGAACTTCTTTTATGATCTGTGCCTTGATGCTGTTCCTAATATCGGTAACCACCATTCCAGCATCACCCACTTGTAGTCCTGTTGGATATTCAGAATCTATCCTTCTTTTAAGAGTGTCCATGCCTCTGGCGTTGTGTAATTTAGGATTTTTTTCAAATTCATCAACTATTTTTTTTATGTCTTTTAATTTAATTTGTGCTTTTGCTGACAACTCAGACATTCCTTCAAATTTGTTTGAATTTTCAAAATCAAATATTTTTTGTTTTATTGTTTTGAAATCAACAGGAGAATTTTCTAATTTTAAAGCTGCTTTGTTGGTTTTGTAATTGCCTTTTCTTGTATCACCCAAATCCTTCATGGCTTGTAGTGCTTTCGGCACTATTTCATCTGGTGTTACATTTCCTCTTAAATTATCTATAAATAATTTTTGTGCATCTCCCCCAGCCTCTCCAGACTCAAAAGCTACTCTAAGAGCATCTCCACCAGAACCCGAAGTCATGCCAAATAATGGTGCTGCTGCATTTCCAATACCTTTGGTGGTTGCACTGATTGCTTTACCAGTAGCTTGAACAGGGTCAATAATGTTTCCCACTTTAGAAATAGTGGTTGTTGTTTTTCCAGCAATACCCGGAATTTTAGCTGCCAAACCAGCACCACCCGTAAATACAACAGAGATATCGCTTACGACACCCAAAGGGTCTGTGGCAAAAGCACGTTTAAATCCTTCAAAACTTCCATAACGATCTGCAAAGAATTGACCAACCGCTTTTGCAGTTGCTTCATCTGGTTGTTCGCCTTCAGTTGTTAGTTGATAAATGCCCATTCCCAAACTAGCCAGAGACTGTGCTGTTTGTATAGGATGCCTGATTGGCATGGTTACATCAGAGACTAACTGAGCTGCACTTGATGGCACGTTTGTTAGTGCTTGATATAAAACTTCAGAACCAGAAAGAGAGTCTTCTTCTGTGGTTTTTTTATTTCTTTTACTTTGTAATTCTTCTAATAAAGACATAACTATTCTTCTCCTTTTCCTAAAAATCTAAGAATTGAATCTTGTACGTCTTTGTTACCTTCTTCAAATAAAGTTGTTAATTCTTTGTTTGATTTTCCTACAAAATCGTCTTCATTAAAAGAATCTAAAATATTTTCAAAAGCCTTACCTTTTTGATCTGCTGGCATTATGCCTTCATAACTTTCCAAGGTGCCGTATTCAAGCCAGTGTGCACTTAAACTGTCCATAGCATTTTTTGTATCTTGTATTTTTGTAACCAATCTTGATAATCGTTTATAATTTTGTTCTTCACTGAGTCTTATATCAAAAGCCGCTGCTACCAATCTATTACCTTCGTTTTCAGTAAACTGAGCACCTAATGTAGCTCGCAAAGATTGAAATACAACATCTCTAATGTCGCCTATAAAAGCAAGTGATTCTGGGTACGCATAAGACGTAACCCCTTCTGGGAGCATACCAATAAAAGGACCAGATATATCGTCACTCATCGTAAGAATTTGTAATTTTTCATTCAAATTAGTAAGGTTTTGATCGGTTTGTTGTCGCTCTCCAGAAATCCAATCGGTTTGCCTTTTAGCAAAATCTTGGTCTTGTTTTACCTGACCCGGAGTCAACACAACGTCTGTTCCTTGTTCTGCTATTTTTATCTTTTTTGCTACTTCAGCACGAAGCTCGGCATCGTATTTACCAACAGAACCAAGACCAACAACATCATCAATATTTTGTTGGATAATAGCTTTTAATTCGTCATCGGTTTCTTCTCTAAGTTGTTTTCTCAAACCACTAAGATGCCCAGCATTTTCAATTAAAGTAGTGGCTTTACCGCCAGATAAAGAGGCTTTTGCTAGTTCAAACAAAGTGTCGTCTAAATACTTTGTAGCCGTTTGTTCGTCTTCCATAGCCATTCTTGCGGCTTGTAACCCTATTTCTCGTCTGGCTTTTGCATACTCCACATCTCTTTGTTTCATTTCTTGAGAAGCCTGATTGAAGCCTAACGCAAAACCACCACCTATGGAATTCGGTTGATCCGTTTGTTTTTGTGCCGACAATCCTTGTGAAAGGCTTGTGGCTAAATCAAATACGTCATAATTTCTTTGTGGTGGATTAAACTCACTTAGACGATCTGCGTATTTTTTTTGTTCTTTTTCGTAATTAAAATTCTTAACACGATCATTCAAAGATTGTATGTACGAATTGCTGATGTTACCTGAAGATGGTAGTTCTACAGAACCTTTTGGAATGTCACCAATACTTTCTAAATGTGCAATTATTTGTCGTTCAGACGCTCCCTGTAACCTAAGTCTTTCAATGGTAGAACCAGCTCCGGGTACGGTGGTTGCTATTTCTGCTAATCCCATTACGTTGCCCTCGTTCCTCTAGCCATACTGCCAAAGGCTCCAAACGCTCCGAGTCCTGTGTTAATACCAGCCATCATTGCACTCGGTCTAGGAGTGAATCTTGTGCTGGTTTGGAATGAGCCTTTCGGTGCCATGTTTACAAACGGTGACAGTGCTTGGTATTGTGCCAACGGAGCCGCTTGTGCCGTCAGAGCGTTCGCTCTCTGTGCATCCAAGACAGCCTGTGCTTGTTGTTGTTGCAGTCCGCCTTGACCCATTAGTTGACTGGCATCAAACGCACCAGCTTGTTGTGTTTGTGATCCTAGTCCTTGTAGGTTGCTACCTAAACCAAACTGAGCATTGGCTAAATTTTGACCGTACTGCGACTCTAAACCGCCCATGTTACTAAGAGCTCCAGCACCAGCTTGTGCTGCTCCAAATCTTGTACCAGCCAAGCCAGCTAATCCTTGTGACGCTGCTCTTTGTGCTTGGTTCCGCCTAGCAAACTCACCCATACCTGTCTGTTGAGCCTCTGAGAAGCCTCTGGAGCGTATTCCACTCAGTGCTTCACCCAAACCTCTGCCTAACGCTTCTCTTCTGTCAGTAGCTCCTAATCTTGCTCTGGAACCAAATGCAGACTCACCGCCCGTTTGTATGTCTCTGGCTCTAGCAGCCATGTCTTGTTTGTCACCAGACTCCAACACATCGTCTATGGTTTGTTGTACCACTTTGTCTTCGTAAGGGTTGTAGAATTGATCCGTCATCGATTGGTCGTAAGCACCAGTGCTACGTCTTAATAAGTCTTGTGACTCACCCAACTCGCCTGTTAAATTTCCTATACCACGCTGTATGGCACCTAATCCTTGTTGCTGGAAACCTCTGCCTCTTTCTATGCCTTGTCCTATGTCGCTCACTCCTTGTCCAAAAGCACTTTGTGCATCTAACAAAAAAGGATTTTGTGCACCTACGTTGCCTCTGGTTAAATCCATACCAGCGGTTTGATCGCCTGAGAAACCAGCTCTTTGTTCTTCTACGACTCTTGGAGTGCCATCGGCATTAAAGAAAGTCTTTTCAGATGCTTGCATGGCTCCCGGTATAAATCCACCTTGTCCATCCAAACCGAACAACAACTGTTGAGTTGCTGCGTCCATTCCAGTTTCGTTTCTTGTAACTTCAGGAATGTAGTTGGGTGATACAGTCTGCCCAGCACCTGTGTTTGGTGTTAGTGGTGCTGGCATTGGTGCACCTACTGGTGGTGTTGTAGCACCTACTGTTCCAGCTGGATTTGGTAGTTGTGCTGTCGGAAGAAAAGCATTTGGAATATTTTGTGGAGCAGTAGCTTCTAAACTTCCAAGCATTGAAGCTGGTGCTGGTGCTGCTACAGGTGGAGGCATTGGTGCAGCTACAGGTGAAGGCATTGGTGTTGGTGGTGCCATAGCCATAGCAGTTGGCATACCTAAAGGTGCTGGAGCTGGTGCAGCTACAGGTGAAGGCATTGGTGCAGCTACAGGTGAAGGCATTGGTGCAGCTACAGGTAAAGGTGGTGGAGTGTACACAGGATTGGTTACACCAGTCACTCTTTCGTATGGGTTAAAGTCTCCACTCACAGCATTATTACCATCGTTATATCCAGTGAATGCTGGAGCTGCTACAGGTAAAGGTGGTGTTGCTCCTATTACTGCACTCTGTAAGTCAGTAGGTTGTGTAGGAGCTGTTGCTTCTAAGCTACCAAACATTGTAGCTGGTGTTGCTACAGGTGAAGGCATTGGTGCTACTGGCTGTGGAAAACCTTGTGCGGGTATGTTGGGAATTCCAGCAAATCCCGGTATGTTCAAACCAGCTAAATTAGCTTGTATCTGTGCCAAGTCAATGGTTTGACCACTGGGCAATGTAAATTGATTTTGTGTGTTTAAACCAGCTATGCCTTGTGGCATTTGAAAAGGTTGTGGTGCTTGTGGCATTACTTGAGCTTGTGGCATTGCTGGAGCGTCAATTTGCTTTCGTATTCTGTTGCCGATTTTTTTTAAAAATGCCATATTATTTCTCTAAGCTGGTCTTGCTTGACCGCTAAAAGCCTCCATTAGTTGATACATGGTATCGGTTCCAGCTTGTCTGTCAGGATTGCCAGACGGACTTAACGTCAATATACCACCATCGTTGTTCATTGAATAAGAACCAGCACCTCTGACGGCTTGACCTGTCATTACAAACTCACCGTCTGAAAGCATGGCTGGTATGTCATCACTGGTTTCTGTTCCCTCTCCGTTTATTCTTCCGTTCATTCTATCAAAGTCTTCCATGGCTACGTTACCACCTTCAGCGTAAGCCATAGGCATCATAGGTCTGCCACCCATGTTGTAATTCATAGGCATCATTGCTTGACCGCCCATGTTGTAGTTCATCGGCATCATTGCCTGTCCACCCATGTTGTAACCCATAGCTCTTACAGCTTCTGGTGCTACTTTAGCCAAAGATTCCAAACCTTTGTTTGGGTATTGTGCAGCACCACCGTCTTGGTAGTTCATTACTTCACCACCCATAGCTGCTGCCATGACTTGTTCTTCTGGTCTTGGTTGACCACCACTCAGTTGTGGCATTGTGTTGGCTGGTAGCAAACCAAACTCAGTAGGGTTGGGTGCTTGTTGACCCATTCTTCTGGCGATCTCCGCTTCTAAGTTGAATCGACCAGCTGCGTTCATTGTGTTTAAAGGTGTTAACTGTACGCCTTTGTCTTTTTTAGTGTCTTCGTAAGCCAACTTACCGAGTCCAGCAGACAAAGCTCCTATACCCAACATGCCCATGCCACTCAATCCACCGTCTGTGTTTCTCATGAAAGAACTTTGAATAGGGTTGCCGTCTTTATCATATTGCTGTGGTCCAGTAAGAAAACTTAAAGGTCCAGTTCCTTTGTTTGGGTCTACGTTAAATAATTTATCTGCAATACTGTCAGGTCCAAATAAACCGCTAAATTGAGGGTCTTGTGAAGCCTTGTAAGCTGCTTGTTGTTCTGGAGTAAGTTGTGCCAATGCTTCTGGTGTCATTTGACCCTGTGGTTGGAATATACTGCCTATACCACGTCTTATGCTTGGTCCTATATTTCTACCAAACATACCTTCGCCTTTTCCAAAAATACTACCTATACCGCTTTTCATTTTTGATAATAAATTACCGCTGGTTTTTGCTCCAGCTGTTGCAACATCAGCTCCTGTTCCTAAACTGCCAATGCCTGAAGTTAACTTACCCACTCCGTAACTTGTAACACCCGATTTCAATGCGTCTTTCCAACTGCCACCACCCAGTTTAGTGGTTCCAGCTGCAATAGCAGCACTCATCAAAGGTCCTACACCGGGTATAAAATTAGCTAAAGGACCAACAATAGGTGCTACTGTTTTTGCAATTTTTTTAAGTCCTTTGCCTAATTTCTTCAAGAAACCGTGTTCTTCCGCTCCTGTGTAAACATTAAGACTGGCTACACCAGACCCAAAAACCATAGACTCTGGGTCTATGCCTTTTTCCAAAGCTGCTCTTTCTATAGCGTCTTCAAGTTGTGGATTGTTCTCTAACATCTCGGCAGAAACATTTATGTCACCTGTCCTAACGTGAGCCATCATGTTGTCTTCGCCACCAGTTTGCGACAGTTGATCTATAATTTCAGCCTGTGGTGCCAATGCTTTTGTAGTAGCGGCTTCTATCAAATTGTCCAATGCTTCTATTTCTTCTGGGTCATTGGTCATCGACTTTTGTTGTTGCAGTTCATTAATTGCTTTTTGCAACTCAATTAACTTTTGATCGGTTCCCATGTCTGGAGCAACCGCTTCCATTTGATCTCTCATGGGATTCATTGGAGCCATGCTTGGTGCGGTTCTAGCTCGTTCTTGATAGGCTCTTAATTCTTGGTCTTGTGCTCTTTGTGCTATGGTTTCTGGAGAATCTTCCATTCTACCAGTTGCAACCACTTCAGGTATTGACGTGTCTGTTCGTGTTTCTCTGTTTACAGCCATCTGTAACATGTTTTGAAATTGCGGATCGTCTCTGTTCAAACCAGTTCTTTGTTCTAGTATAGGTATGTAGCTTTGTGCATCTTGAACTAATTTAGGCTCACCATCAGCTATACGACCAGCGTAATCTAGCAAAAGTTCTTTAATATCTGAGTTTTGAAAAACAGCTGGACTACTTGCCTGTCTGTTTCGTAAGTATTCTGTGTCAGGAAGTTCTATGCCAGCAAAAGGATCGCTTTGTCCAGAATTCATCATAAAAGACTGTTGTGGCTCTGGATTATAAAGTCCAGCCTCATCACCTGTCAGGTTACTTATTCTTCTTTGTAGTTCTTCGCTCATCGCCATAATCTTACCTTTTTATATCTTAACCGAGTCTTTGCTTATTGTAGCACCAACTTCAGTAATGTCATGTGTACCATTGTTCTTGATTCCATCCATAGACTGGACCCGTTATGTTTACCGTTACATTCCCATCAAGGGTTACTGTAACAGCTCCTATTGAAGCCTTGGCTTCTAAACCAAATTGAGGACCTACTGATAGGTTTACCCAAGCATCGCCATCATAGACTTGCAACTCTTCTGTCGTGGTGTTCCAGATAACATCACCAGCACTAAAAGAAGAAGAATTGCGTTCTAAGTCTGTGTATTGTGGCGTGGCAGTAGTGTCAAAGCGTCCTAAGTTTAGTTCCATTATACGAACCAAACGATTGAAAGTGTCTATAGACACCATGTTGCCCTGTGCTATTGGCAATCTGGTTTCTAGTAACTTGCCCACTATCTTCTACCAGACGGCTGTACGTCTAAACGTGTAGCTCCTAGTCGCCATTTGTAGTCTTTTCTGTCAACCGTATTGTCGTCATCAGACTCAAATCGCAACACCAACTGTCTGCTTCTGGCTCTAAGGTTAGAAAACTTAGAGGTTGTAGTAACCTGTGTGGTTGAGTTTGTTGTTAGAGAGTCGCCATTAAAGTCTCTGCTTTTAACAACTATGTTCATGGCTGGAGAAGGATTAGTACCTGTCTGTGTAGCAAACAACACATCTGGTATTACTTTTTTTACAAAGGCAAAGTTCTCACCATCTGCTATGTCTATGTCTGCCGACTCTATAAAGACATTATCCATTGCACTTGTGTCATCGTTAAAACCAGTCTCGTGTGTAAACAAACAATTTACAGATGAACTTACGCCAGACGCTATTGGTTTGTTTTCTATACCAGCATCCAACCAAGCGTGTCTCACCAAAGAGCCTATAGACCAAGAGTTCTCTTCGTAGTTGTATATTGCATAACGTGATATTTCATTAGTGCCATCTTCTAAAGAAGGATAAAAGAACCACACTTCAGAAAACTCGCTGTTCAATGCAATGTGACATTTGTAGGCTTGTGATAAATTTAAGTCTGAAAAAACATAATCTTGTACCGAACAAGGCAGTTTTTGTACAGCACCGTTGTAAAAGTAAAAACCATTTTTTGACATGTAATAGACACCGTTGGAAGCATTGACTACAGCCTTGGGTCCTATCAATCCAGCACCTTCGTTAATAAGGTTTACAGCAAAGATCAATGGAGGTCCTATAAAAGTCATGCTGTACAAACTTGTGTCTGTCCAAATCAACACTTCTTGTCTTGATTTTAAACCACCTATTATTAAAGAACCGCTTGATAATCTCAAAGAACCAGCAGAATTAGTAGACAGTGGTTCAAACTCTAATTCGTTTTCTGAATCACTAAAGGCTATGAGCATTGGGTCTAGCGTACCAGTTCTGGCACTGCCAGATATAGGGTCAGCTCCTAATACTATCAAATGCCTGTCAGTCTCTGATGTGATAACTTGTAAGGCAGCTGTAGGTACTAGGTTTGCACCAGATGTGCCAGACAAACTGACTGCTCTTGTTTCTAGTCCGTTGTTTTCTACCCACCTAAAAATACCACCAGCTCTTGGGTTTATAATTAAATTTTCACCAAAGTTGTCGTGTGTCCACAGCCTAAGTTGACCAGTTGCAGACAAAGCACTTGTAGAACCAAACGTACTTGCCGACCAAGACCCAGAACCCCAACCAGCCGATTGTACAAAAACATCCAACCCAGAATTTATTTGGTAAACAGCATCAGCTCCAGCTCCACCATTGCCATCATCACTGCTATTAGCAGTAACAGCATCACCAGCAGAATCTGTTGCTGTAAACGTAAATGTGTTTGCAGTTGCAACCCCATTAACTTGATACTCTTTGTTTAATACCGCAGCTGTAATAACACCACCAAGACTAGCTGCACCAGCTAACGTAACCCAATCTCCAATAACAGCTCCATGATCAGAATCTGTAGCTGTAATTAAGGATAAGCCATTGGTGGCTGAAAAGACTATGCCATTGGTTGTAGTAGCCCTTATGGGAGTTACATCATTGTAACTACCGCCATTGTCTATGTAATACTTAGAAGTGGTACCAAATCCAAGATAACGTGCACCACCTAATGAAATCCAGCTGTGTAATGCTCTGGCTGTGTCAAAAAATACGTTGGTACTTTTCTTTGCCCAACCGCCTACTTTTTCTACGCCACCTTTTCTAAAGCGTACTAAGTTGCCGTCTACCCAACCATTCTCGTTGGAGTAATCGGTTTCTTCCTTGTTTATGCCGGGTTTGAAACTAAATTTTGTGAGTGGCATCTCTTGACTCTACCATTACTAAAATTAATTTAAGCTATTCTTATGATGGCTGCTGTAGCACTAGCTGCTGGAAAAACTACTGTAAAGTCTCCAGCGGTGCTTGTTTTGTCTCCTCCGAAATCAATAGCAGCCAAGGCTTTGTTTGAGTTTGTTGAGTTGTAAATCAAACAACCTCTTGCAGTTACTGTAGCTGTACCAAACGTCAAATCAGCAAAGTCAACTATTGCTGTAGTACCAGAAATTGCTGGTGTCACGTTAGTCAATGCTGCTCCAGCTGCTGTGTAATTGGTACCAGTAACTTCTTGTGCAGTTGAATACGCAGTAGTACCAGCTCCCATTGTTGCTGATGATGTGTATAAGGCTAACTTGATCGAGTCAGCTCCGTTGGTTAGATTGTGACCTTCTACAAGTATTTCTTGCTTGAAACTTGTTGCTATTGCTGATGTTATTGCCATTTCTTAAAGCTCCTTTATTATCTTAGCCATGTCATCATGACCTTGTTGCCTTAATAAATTCACATACGTCACATTTTTAGAATTTATTGCGTTCTTAATACTATGTAAGATTACAGTATAAACTTGGTTTTGAAAAGCTATAGCTTGTTGTTTGACATGCTCTGGAGCATCCATGCTAATTTCACAAATTTTCTTTGTGGCTTGTTCTGCCCAAAACTCAGGATCGTGTCCTTTGTTGTGCGTGGTGTGAACACCCACTTGTCCTAATTGTATGAAGCTGTCTGTCATCCTTTGTACGGCTCTGGTGGTTCTTCGTCTCTGTCTAATATTAAACCGTGTTCTTTTAACTTTTCGTCAATGTCTTCATAAGGTCCTATGATCCATTTGTTTTCGTGTGGCACCGCTACCAACGGTTTGTCTAGTCTGTGAAAACCGTACAGTCTGTCGGTGGCTGGTACGTTAGAATCCAATACGGTAGATCGTGAGCTGATGCCTACTGTAATGTCTGCGTCCATACATTTAGAAATCCAGAACTCAACACAAGCTCTACCAGCTTCTGCAAAGTGCATGTTTTCTTTGTAAGAAAAATCTATGCCATACAGGTCTATGGCTTCTACTTCGTTCCACAAAGCAAACGCTATTGCGTAAGCAACTGTGTTATTAAGATAAGCACAACCCGTAGCATTGCAGACTTCTTCTATAGGAAAAACCACAGCAGAAGGTACTCTTTCGTCCAATTCACAAGTGTAAACAGGATATTCAGCGTCTGGAAGTATTCTGGTGAGGACACTGGTTTGTTTACCAGCGTCATTACTGTCAAAAAAACGACTCGCTGGGTCTAACATAAACATTCTGTCTGTGTCGTAGACTGCTGCTGCTGAGTTTATTGTCCAAACTTCATCCCAAGTTCTACCGTTTTCTACACCTATAGCGTAGTCAACTTGTGATATACCAAGACCTATAAGAGCAACTCTCTTGCCCTTTAACGATTCTATGGGGTGCACTACGATACGCCAGTGCGAAACTGATCGTATCTAAATTCATCTCGTGTGCCACGACCTTCTGATAGATTTTTCATTCTTCCTACTGCCTCCTTAAATCTAGCCTCAAATTGACCAATGACATCGGGGGGTTCTTTTAGAAAGATTGCTCCTTCAACCAAGGTACCGTAGAGCAAAGCATCTGGATAATCAGAACTTAACACTGTTGTACCGCTGTCACTACCACTCGTTAACGAGGCTGGTTTATACAAATAATGTAATTCAATAGTATATGCTTCATCAGGAATCGGAGCAAGTTCAAACGAAGTGTCGTCAAACAATGAATAATATTTAGGTTGCCCAGTGGTTGCCGAACTGGGCGAATATTCTTTTATAAAAGAAGGGTGTTTAAAATCTAAGTAAGTGTGAGTATTGCTTTTTACTACAGCAAGACTGAAAGGAGCGTAAAAATCTGTTGGTGTAGCTAAGAATCTGTTATCGATAGTAAGGGTAGCTAGTACGTTCTTTCGTTGGTTAGACAGTTGAACCATATTAAAAATACGATTCTCTGCTTCTTTGATAAACGTAGGCAGTTGTGTGGTAAATGTAGTTTCATTTACTTGCAAGTAGTCTTGTACTGCTGTTTTTAATGTTGATAAAGTGAAGCTCATATTTCTATTATAACCGTTCCCAAAGTTGCTGTTAGTTCAAATGTAGGCAATTCCTTTCCAAGTTTACCCAAGCCTACGTTAGTATAAACACTAAAAAAATTAAAGTCTTCTGCTGTGTCAGGTCTTGAATCTTTAATAGCTTCTGGTTCTGATGGAGTTGCACTAGGTTGCAACTGTGGGTGTTTGGCATCCCATTGATCAGGACCTACTATCAGACCATCCCAAGTCTTTTTCATGTCTTTACGTTTGTACCTAAAACCAGATATGTCACATATACCGTAAGCGTTTTTGTTCGATGCAAAAGCCATTATGCGTTGTTGTAACTTCTTAAATTAGGCGATACTCTGAAAGATGATCTGTCTTCGTCCGTAGACATAGCTCTGTCAAATTCTTCTTCGTAGATAGCCTTTAATTGTCCTGTAAGCTGTGGTGCTTTCTTCATGGATATGTAATAAGCAAGTCCAGCGGTTAAGCAAGGATAAAACCTAAAAGGTACTTCTATGTCGTTGGTAGCCGAATCCACATCGTCCATTCTTGTCAACACGTTCATGTGAATCGTGTACTTACTAGACACGTCTGGTGTTGGATAAACAGATATAGTAGGTGTTAATTGTTTGTTAACAAAAAATTGGTTTGGTTTGCCTGTCGTGCTTTTCTTGGTGATGTGTGCGTACTCAGCTCTGCTCAAACGAGACATAGGTATGTCGGTTGTTTCAGTGCCATTGGTTTCTCTTACAAAGACATCTAAAACGTCTATAGGAGCTGTAGCGTTTGTACTGTCAACATTGTATGTTGTGTTTGAAGCAACCATAGGTACAGTCTTTTCTGCAATAGTCCACTGGTTTAAGCCTCTGTTAGCCCATTCAGCCAACATAATATTAAGACTTCTTGAAGCACTTTTAAGATCGTAACCAGTGCGTAATTCTATGCCACAACGCTCGTAAGCCTCTTCTATGTATTCAGCTACGTCAGGTTGGAAGTCTTTACTGCTGGATGTCGCCATCGTAATTATTTAATTTTTTTTGCAACCTCAGAACCAACTGACATAGCTCCGCCTAATGCTTTTCTCTCAGCTTGTACTACTTTGCCTCCGTGAGACATCATTTTAGGCATACCAGTCATGCCACCACCCATCATTTTTTTAGGTGGTCTGCCTTTTTTCTTTCCATACGATCCTTTACCTTGTGGCATATTGCCCTCCTATTTTCTTCCAAACAATCCCATATTGTTTGATTTTATAATACCACCGTCAGCTGCTTTTTTAGCAGTTTTTTTTGCTTGCTTAAAAGCTCCACCTGTTGGTGCACCTTTAGAACCTACTGAACGCATCCTTTCTGGAGTTTTGCCAGCAGCTTTTTGTTTTTTAATTCTTTTTCTTTTAGCATGTATGTTTGCATACAAACCTTTGGGTCCTTGTGCTCTACTGATTGCCATGATTTAGCTCCATTTTTTCAAATTTGCCCAATAAGCCGCAGACATTTTGCCTTTGGCTATGTTTTTACCGTGTCTTGCTCTGAATGATTTTCTTCTTGCTTTCTGTCTAGCTGATTCACCTTTTTTTGGTTTACCAGCAGTGGTTACACCCTGTTGACCAAATCTTATGGTTTTAATCTTGTCACCTTCTTTGGCAACAACCACATGAGATTTAGTAGCATGATTTGGCGTTCTTTTGGCTTTATTAAAACCAGAAACGCCAGCTCTTGCTAACCTAGGGTCTTTAGCCACCTTTAAGCATGAAATGCAGTCAAAGATGTAAAGGTTGCTGTGGTGTAATTAATAAACACTCCGTCTGAAAACACCAACCCGTTGTCTGGAATAGTTATGTCTCTGGTTGCTGTAGCAGAAGCCACACATCCTAATTTAAACAAACTGCTACCTGAAGTAGAAGTGTTTAAAAAATCTAAATTACCAGCAGTACCAGAACAAACAACATTAATGCCTTGCAGTCTTGACCTACCGCCAAAAATTACATCAGCAACTGCTGTATTAATACCAGCAGATACATTGCCAGCTGGATTACCAACAGCAGTTATTGACGTTATTGTTCTAAAATATTTAGTTCCAGTAGCTGTACCAGCATTTGCACCTGTAATTGATTCTGTCAGTGCATCACCACTAACGTCTGTACCAACTACGGTAAATGATTTAGCTGCATCATTGCCAGCAGAAAGAATTGTAACAATTCTTCCACCAACATTAGTAACAGAACCACCGTCAGCCAACGCACCACCTATAGTGAGTGCTGCGTTATTTCCTACGGCTGCTGCTGTTGATATTCCATCAGCGTCTAAGGCTTGAGCATCGGCAGTTATAAAGACTGCCGTGACATCTGAGCCTGTTAGTCTAGTTGCCATAAGTTACTCCTTATTCAAATATGATTCTGTTGATTGCTTCATAATGAACATCAAGTCCTTCAGCTGCTGCTGCTCCAGCTTCTATTCCAATGTAAGGAATAAAATCAACATTGTCAGTTAGAGCTCCAGATAGAACTGCTGCTGCACCTTCTGCTACAGCAGATACTGCTGTTCCGCCTGTTGAACCAGCTGTAGTAGTAATGTCGTACTGTGTACCGTCAACAAAGATTGTTGCTTTTCTGTCACTGTCAACAACCACTTTTAAGTGGTATGTGGTGTTAGCAGCTACTGTTATAGGCAGTTGCGAAATAAAATCAGTTCCACCAACTGAGTGTACAAAATGCAATTTAGTAAAATCAGTAAACGCTTCTGAGTTAGTCGCATCGGTTTGGAACTTAAAGTACGCTTGGTCTGCATCTGTAGCAACCAACTGGTCGTTTGTAAGTTTTAATCCAGCCCAAAACTTTTGGTTATCAATGGCGTTTGTTGAAATAGCACATTCCCATTCTGTTTGGTTCTCAGTACCCCATAACACACCTGACCAAGCTGTAAAAGCTGTATCTAAATGTGGAGCAATAATTGCTTGGTCTTGGTCAGCACCAGCAGTTGTGATAGTCAAACCAGCTCTTGTGGTATCAAAAGTAACCAAAGCAGTGGTCATGTTGGTTCCTAGAATCTCAAAGTCTCTGTTTGCTGCTCTTGCAACTTCAACCGTATACGCTTGGTCAATGTTTGCATTGGTTGCTGGTCTTTTCTTAAACCATTCTGTTAAAAAATACCTGTCAGAAGTTAATGCACTTCTGTTGGTGTTGTTTGCATTTGTTCCATGTACTACAAGTTTACCAGCAGTAGTAATTTCAACTTTATCGTTGATTTGATTACCTGATGTGCTGTTTGTAGCTAGGTGTTGGAAACCACCTTCAGACCTGATAGGTCCACTAAATGTCGAATTCGCCATAATTTCCTCCTTGGGAAATAAGTCTTATCATCTCGGCTTGTCTGCTAGGTCAGTTGATAAAACAAAATTAAAAAAAATCCTAGTAGTAAAATCATACTACTAGGACTCTTATTAAGCAAACTTTAAAGAATCTGTACTTTAGTAGGTCTTTTGTAAAAACCAAACTTAGGGTCATCTTCAGAAACTTCTACTCTAGCCATAAAAGTTACTCTGTCACCTTTCTCTGCTTGTGAAGTACCCCAAACTTTAAAACCTCTGTCATCTTGTACTAATGATTTCATAGAACCACCCCAGTCATTTTCTACATATTTAGTTGCTAAAATTTTACCTGTAATTTGCATCCTTTCATCTGTAACAGGTACTGGTTCAGCATTAGCATCTAGTATGGCTTGTTCTTTTCTAGCAATTTGTTTTTCTTCAAAATCGCTTAACATGTTGTAGCAAAATTCAATTTGTTTACTAGATAACGAGCCGTATTGAAGTAATTTGTTGTATATATCAAAAAAAGCATCGTAAAAGTGCACAGCTTCTTCGTGGTTATTATAAAACTCCCACGCTTTAATTAAAACTGGGTGCTGGTTAGAAAATTCTTTTAAATCTTTTTCTAATTTGATTCTAGCTTCTTCTTTTTGTTGTGCATCAAACTCAGGTGTTTTTCTAATAATTGGGTTTAAATCATTATATTCCCAAGTCTTAGAAGCATTTAAAGAATCGTCTTTATCTTCGCAATATTCAACAGCTTTAGCATAGGCATCATCATATTGTGTAGATAAATTTTTAATATGTATGTCACTTTCTCCAAAACCATAAGTTGTTGGGTATGTGTAACAGTGTCTCAATGTAAACATTTTGTACTCTTCTCCACCTACTATGTAATATCCTCTTGGTCCCATGATTTTTCTCCAGTGAGGGGGGTGGCTTACGCCACCTCCCTGTATATATCAAATCTATAAGTGCCATACATTTCCCACCTAAGACCTAAAGCATCTAAACCAAATATTTTTGTAGCTACTTCATCAGAAAAGTATTGGTCACAGTCTCCATCAGAATTGTAATGCTCATTGATTTGACTCCATACATTTCCTCCGTCAAACCACACCTGAACAGTATCGTCTACAATTTTGACTTTATAATCCCAAGAACCAATAGAGCCAATATCAAGATGATGCCATCTTGCTTCTTCAGATTTGATAAAGGCTTGCACGCTTATTTCAACGTGGTTTGCTATTGTAGTTAATTTTTTCATTACTTTTCTCCTTTGTTGTGAATAATCTCACATACACATAATAACAGATATGTAGGAATGTGCAAGTATTTGCACAAAATAATATTAACTAATTTTAGACCAAAAAAAAAGGCAACCGAAGTTGCCCTTTCTTTGAAATACTTGAGTTATAAACGGTATTTCTAATCGTTCTAGTTATGCACCTTGCGATCCATAGATTCCTCTCCAATCGGAGAAACCAAATGAATATCTTTCACGAGCTTTGTATCTGATGTTTCCAGTCGAAAAGTCTGGCTCCATAGAAGTTTCCATACCACTTCTTTGGAACATTTTTAGACCATCGCCTTGATCAGTTACAGAAGTTAAGATGAAAAAAGCATCTGGGTCTGTCAGATAATGGTTTACTGAGTAACCACCAGAAAGAACACCAGTGTTCTTAATAGCGTTCAGGTCATTGTCTGAAGTTCCAGTTCTTAACTGAGAATTTAAAATTCTGTCAGCTACAAAAACAAGTTCACTAGGAACTATCATTTTTGATGCTTGTACAGAAATTGTCAATCCTCTGTCATCCGTGAAACCGCCTATGTCGATTAACGCATCTTCTAATGAAGTTTCGTTTAAATCAGCCATTGATGTAGCTCTATTAGCAGCAGAACCACCACCAGAAAGTGGGTGATCGGTTGCTATTAAAGATTTACCATCTCCACCAGTAAAACTGGATGAGAAAGCGTTGTTTAATACGTCTGCACCTTTAACTTCTTTGGTGTTAGCCATAGATTTTGCTAATGCTTTAACGTATCTCTTACCTAAAGAGTCATAGAGGTTGTCTTCAACTGCTTCTTCAGTTAACGCAAACGCTAATGCCACTGTATCGTGGGTATAACGTGCACTGTAACTTTCAGATGCGTTGTCGAAGCTAACGCCTTGACCTTCAGTTTTTGTTGGTGCTGAACCAAATCCAGTTATCAACACCTCTTCTTCAAAAGCACGGTTGGAATCTTCTACAGAGAAAATTTCTTCGTACTCATTGTTGTACTCATCATAAGATAAGCCAAAGAGGCTGTTTAATCCGGGTTCTAACTCTTTAGCGAGTTGAGCTCTTGATATTGCCATTGTTATTTACCTTATGCTAGACCAGCACCTTTAACTCCATTGACATGATTACAAATCGTGCAATAGACGTTGGTGTTAGCTGACGCTACGTCATCGTTATCAGGGTCCTGTGAAATATCTAATGCTTTTAGAGGCAACGTAGTGGCAGTTCCGCCAGTTGTTACATCAAGTTCTACATTAGAACGTCCAGAGGCTGTATCGCCAACAGGAGAGTTTTCAACAATGTCAAAATTTCCGAACAAGTCAGTTACTGGAAAAGCAGCATCAGCTTGTATTTCAAAAACAACATTACTGTCATCAATCACGTTAGCCACTATATCAGAAGCAGATATGCTACCGGGATAGTGATTTTTAAAAACTTGTTCGCCTGTCGTTGGGTCAGTGTAACTAACTCCGTTAAACACTCCGACAACAGGAACAGCACCAGTGGCAGCATGTCGACCTAAAACTCCACCTGTTAATTGCGTACATAAGTCGCCATTAAAAATTGGTGTTGTAGCTCCACTAGCTATCCTATATCTGGATTGTCCTCCAGAATAAGGTGCTCCGCCATTCATACGAACAGGTTTTAATCCAAAAGGGGCATCTTTATTAGCCATAATTTTTTTTACCTATTTAGTTATGATTGTTACTTTTTCCCAAAAGTAACATTAGACTTTCTTTGCGAGTCATACTTGACATACCTACCGTCTTTAGAAGACTCATTAAACATATTATTGTCTAATGCTTCTTTTGCTTGTTGGTTTTTGCCTGAGTAATAAGCATTACGTTCGGCTATGGTTTCAAGAGGAATCTTCGCTAAGAGTAGTCCTTCGTTATATACTACGCCAGCATGTCTACCAGAATCCATAGTAGGCAGTTCAAATTCTTGAGGTAAGTCGGTTCCTTTTACAAGTTCCCAACCCTCACGAATTCTTCTACTTACATTGGCTCTATCCTCTTGACCCATCATTGATTCGCGTATCCATCGATACTCATATCCTTCTGGAGCTGGAGGTGTTTCTAGTTTTCTTACTGGTCGCCATGGGGTTCTACGCGATTCTTTAGCGTGAGTTTCGGATTCACGAGATTTTCTGGTTGTGGTTTCTTGTTCTACTTCATTAGTCATCTTATTTTGCCTCTCTTAGTGAAATTTTTTGTTTCTCTTTAGCAACAGATTTTAACCATGCGTCTTCCGACATATTATGTGGTTTCAATCCTCTAAGACGTTCAACTTCTGATTTAGAAAAAGTCACACCGTTCTTCTTGCCTTGTGTTTTTTGACGACTTCCTACGGAAGCGGAAGCAACTCTTTGCACAGAGGGTCTACTTTCACTTTGCTCGTCTTTTTGCCCTTTTAAATCAGGGTAAACTTTGTAAACTCGGTTATTCAACTCATTATAATATTCGTCTGAATCAGCGTCAAAACCTTCGTTAATTAAATTGTAATGGGTAAAGTAAGCAAATTGTGTTGCTTGCACATTGCCTTCATCACTTTGATCTCCGTACCAAGAATTGTTTTCATGCCAACTTGTAGCCTGTTGTGAAGGCTTTACCTCTTGTTCTTGTTGCACATATTCTTGTTGTTGTGCTACAGGTTGTGGGTTTTGAAAATTAGCCTGTTGAGCTTGTGCTTGAGCCATTCTAACTTTTTCTTTTTGTATGCTTATATCACTTTTTAAAGAATCAGCTTTAGACATCAAATCTGCATCAGCAGACTCTACAGCCTTTTTGTACAACTCATTGGCTTGCATTTCTTTTGCATCAATAGCTTCTTGTTCTTTTTGCAACAATGCAGCTTGTGTTTGCACTCTTTCTTGAGAATAATAATTAGTTTCTTGCTCTTTTCGAGCCAACATTTGCTCTAGTCTGGTTGCTTTTTCTTCAGCCATTCTATTGCGTTCATTTAACTTATTTATTCTTTTGGAAACCGATTTAGTATAATTCTCCAATTCATCGTCTGGAGATGTTTCTACTATGTCCTGTTCTACTACCTCTACTTCAACGTCATCAGCTTCAGACTGAATTTGTTGTGCATTTTCTTGTTCATTCATCATAAACTCACTATGTCATCAGGGTCGAGAATTGTGGCTATCACTTCATCATCATTGATAATGCGTACTTCAGCACCTTCCTCCAATTTAAAACGAGAGCCTGAGTAACGCCCTATTAAAACCCATTGTTTTTCTTCACACCATGGTGTTCCGTTAAATCTTTTGCTGTCTTTATAACAGTCTGGTCCTTGTTTCACCACATAAGCAACTACAGTTGCTAATGCCTCACGATCTACAGTGCTTTTTGCTAGGTGTATTCCGCCTTTGGTTTGTGCTTTACCAGCGTAAGGAAGTACCAACATACGCCAACCAGTAGGTTGTGGCATGCGGTCTAAAAGTGATTGATCTAAAAGAGTAGGATCGAGAACTCTTGCCTCTTCCTCTATATAAGCATCTGCAACTATGTCGTTTGTTGATTTTAATTCTGCCATTTATTTTACTTTGTAAATTTCTTTTATTTCGTTCTCAACATAGTATAGAGCAGATAGTTCGCCTTGCAAATATTTATAATGTTCAATATCTTTTAAACCGCCTGACATTAAAGTATCTTGTATTTGTTCTTTCCTAGTTTCTGTTATCTTTTTGAGTTTATCAAAAAAAGCTATCTCATCCATTATTTCTTAGCTTTAGCTGGTTTACCTTTTTTCTTGATAACTGGTTTAACTTTGGCTTTAGGTTTTTCTACAACCTCTTCTACAACTTTTTCTACAACTTCTTCAACTACTTCTTCAACTACTTCTTCAACTACAGCTACAGCTACAGGTTCTTCACCTTTTTCTAATCTAGCCATTTTGTCTGCAATTCTTTTTTCATTGACTACATTTTTAGCATACTTAGCTGCTTTTGACTGTGCGTGTGCTGTTGCTTCTGCTTCTCTTTCTAATTGTTTTGCTTTGCGTAACTCTTCTACTGCTTTTATTTTAAATGATGTTGCCATTTTAATTCCTCGTTTTTGTTTCTAATTCTAACAATTTTAGATCAGCGTTTTGTCGCAATCTATCTATAGCTACATTTAGTTTATCATCAGCTATATTTTTTTGCACATTTATACGTTGTTCTTGCAAATTGCTATCAATTTCTTGTTCTTGTGCTCGTTGGTTTTGTTTTTGCATAAACTGTTCTGAGTCCATGTTTAATTCTTTGTCTTTTAAATCCAACTCAGATTTTCTTATTTCTACTAATGGGTCTTCGCTTTCGCCTTGACCTATCGATTGTAAGAATTCAGATGTCAACTGTGCCATTATTGGAGAACTGTACTGATCTAAAGTCATCTGTATTTGTTGTTGCATCTGTTGTGCTTCTTGTGGAGACATTTGTTGCATTTGACCTTGTACTTGTTGTAACTGCATCTGTACTTCTTGTGGTATTTGCTCCATAGACATTTCGGCAGACAAAAACTGTAAATGTTGCATGCAATGACTAATAATTATTGATTGTATCTGCGGATTCTCCTTAACCACTTGAGTCAAAAATAAACTTCTGTGTGTGTCTAAGTGAGCTTGGTGGTTCTGACCTTCAAACGCTTGTGCTGGTTGTCCTAACATTAAGCTACTGTTTTCTGTACCAGCGTCTATTGGTTTAGGTGTCATGTCGGGCGGTGCTGGTATTAAAGACTCTACATTGTCTACACCTAAAGCTGCATACATTCTTTTGTAGGCTTCGTACAAACCTTGTTGACCATGTATTTGTGGGTTTGACTGCACCATTTGTAAAAGTTCTTGTGCAAGAGTAATTCTTTGACTTTGTGAAAATATGTTGGGATCAGACACTGGCACAACGTCTACTCGACCATCAAAGTCTTGTTGTTTTATTTCAACCGAACCAGAACCCATAGCAAATGGGTATTGCGGTGGTAGATACTCTGCAAAAACTTTTGAAAGCAACTGAAATTCTTTCTTTTGTGCGTAATGTAAACGCTTGTGAATTGCCGACATAACTTTTGTACCACGCTCTAACAAAGCTACTGTGGTGCCAACTGGCATGGCTGCGTTGCTATCACCTACGTTCATATCAGCTATAGCTGCAAATCTTTTACCAGAATCAACCAATAAACCAAGTAACTGCATGAGTACATTGCTAGGTTCTTTGATAGGTAAAGGTATTAAATTTTCTCGTAATGAGCCACCTGTAGTATCAATGTCTCTAAATTCACCGGGTTGCAAAGGCTCATCTTCATTCCGTATTCGCATGCCTCTGGCTTTAAATCCAGCTGGTAAATTAGCCAATGTTCCAGCGTCTATAAGTTGTCTTAAAATAGAGGTAGATGCTTTGGATAAGCCACCTATCATGTGTGACAGTCCTAATCCGTAAAAGCCTAATCCCGGTAAAAATTTGTATTGTACAAAATAATTTATTTTATTTTTAAGTGGATCACTTTCTAAATAATTTCTTCTAATTGACAAAACGGCTTCTGAAGCCTCATCGATAGTAATAATGTAAGGAAGTTTAAGTCCTGTAGGCTCTCCGTTAGCGTCTACGTCTTCAAAGCCTTCTATGTCTAAAACCGTGTGTATTTCGTAAATGGTTCTGTTTCTGTCCTCTCTGTAACTTGATTCTATGCCTTGTATTTCATCAATTTGCGTTTTAATATCAGAATCGTCTTCACTGTAATCTTCATCATTTATTTCAACGTCTGCATAAAAACCTGTAACTTGTTGTTTTTTTATTTCATTAAGAGACATGCTAATAGCATGCGTTATTCTTTCTGCTGAAGACATGTCAGAAGCCTCGTAAGGCACAATTAAATCTTCTGGTGCTATAAATTTAGATATTGCTTTGTTTGTAACCAAATCAAAATAAATTTTCTTAAAGGCAGAACCAGCAAGTGGTAAATAAAACAACAACATGTCTAGCTCTGGGTCGTATTCTTGCATTACATTCATAATGTAATAATTCATAAACTCTTGAACTCTCTCGGCTTGGCTTTCAGTTTCTATGGTTCTTGCACCAATTATTTCTGTCTTAACTGGACCTTTAGCTGGCAACATTTCCTTATAGGCTTGTGCTTGAAACTGGGTAACTGCTTCTGCTAGGATCGGATGAATTACGCCAGAAGAACCTTCAAATGGCTGTGATCTGGCTTCGTCAAATTTCATGCCTAGATACTGCAAACCTTCTGTGTAAGTTTTTTCCCATTCACTTCTTGATTGTTTGTCGCTTTCTACTGAACTTATTAAGTCAGAAGACAATTTGCTTAATTCACTTTCGTCTATAAAATCAACTAAATTAGAATCAAACGCCATGTCTGGCATGGGCTGTTCTTCTATCTCATTAGTTACAAGTACTTCTTCTTCGTTGACTAAAATTTGTGCAGCATCGTTAATTTGTTCTTGACGAGACTGTTCTGGTATTACTTCTATTGACCTATTTTGATCAATAATGTCAGGGTCGTTTTCTGTTCCTAATGCTTTGTCTATTGCCATAATTTTTTAGTGTAGCACTCTAGGTCGCATTTCGTCACCCAAAGAAAATAAATCTGTGAGCTCGCCTTCTAAAATCAAACCTTGTGATTCTGCTATTAGCTCTGCTTGTTGTTCATCTTCAGCATGGATGTCAGGACCTTCATACTCTTTTGTGTCGTGTACAAATCTTGTTATAAATATCTTCATCAATAATACACCGTTCTGTCTTTAGATAAAAATTTCACTTCGTCTTGATAGTCTTCTTTTAAAGATAAAAAACCACCTTGTCTAAATCGCATCAAAGCCATGGTAGCAGAGTCACAATAGTCATCATGATCTCCGAATGGAAATGATGCCATTTCTTCTCGCACTTCATCTGCATAATCTTCGTCTGGTGCCCAAACCATTCCAGATTCAAAAATAGGAGCTACGCTGTTCATTCTGGCTATTTTGTCTTGTCCTCTGCTTGGTGAGTAAGCAGTAACAGGTATGCCCATGCGTCTTAATTCTTGCGTTAATGGTGTTCCAGATGCTTTTGCTTCTATTAGCACACAGTCTGGCTCCCAATACTTATATTCATCAAAAGCAATTTTCTTTAACTCAGGAAAATCCACTCTAAATCTTTTTGCATCTAACAGAATAATTTGCTCTACGTTATCACGGTCAGTAAATATAGCCCAAGTTGTTATGGCTGAATAATCTGCTGTTTCTTTCTTAGAAAAAGCCGTGTCATAGCTTTGTATAACGTAACTGTAGTCAGGTATGTCTTCACCTTCCCATTTTTGCCACCACTCACGCTTAACAATAGAACCTTCTTCAGAAGTAGGGTTTTGCATCCATTGTGCGTTCCATTTAGAAACAGGTAAGGAGGCTTTTACTGACAAAAGTTCTTCTTTTTTCCAATACTCACCCCATAATGGTTTACCAGACTCTGGCATAATTGCTGGAAATTCAATAACTTCCCATTGGTCTGCGTTGTCGTCTCCTTGTTTTTTTATTACTTTACCAACCAAATCTTTGGTACTCCAACGTGTCATTACTATAACAATAGTGCCTCCCGGCTGTAATCTTTGTCTAGGTCCTGATGTGTACCACTCGTAAGCAGATTCTAATGATTTAGGAGATAAAGCGTCTTGCTCTGAATGTGGGTCATCAATAATTAATAAATCTGCACCACGACCTGTAATAGCACCACCAACACCAGCAGCAAAGAACTCGCCTTCCATGTTGCTTGTCCAACGTCCAGCAGATTTGTTGTCTGCTTGTAATTTTATTTCTGGAAAAATAAGCCTAAAGTCTTCACTGTCTATCAAGTTTCTTACTTTACGTCCAAATCGAACTGCTAATTCTGCGGTGTGAGTACATTGAATTATTTTTAAAGCACCGTTTAATCCCATCATCCATGCTGGAAAAAACGTAGACGCAAATTCAGACTTAGAGTGTCTTGGTGGCAAGCACACTATCAGTCGCTTTAATTTGCCTTGAGCTATTCTGTTAAATTTGTCAGCTATTAATCTGTGGTGTTTGCCTTCAATAAAAGTGTCACCCCACATGTGTTTAACAAATCCCATAAAATCTTTTTGGCAAACGTCTTGTTTGTCCAGCTGATCATAGCGACTTAATAAGGCTACAGCCTCTGCTTTGTCTTGTTCTGAAAGAATATCAAAATCTTTAAGAGAAATATCACCCATAATTAAATCAGGTTAAGCGACTAGGTAGTGACATAGTAGCCACTTAACCCTAAACACATAAGTGTCTGTAGTCAGTATAGTCCATTTACCTGTCATGCTAAACCTCGTGCCATTCTTTTCCTTGAAATAACAAAGCCTCTGCTTCTCTTCTGCGTATCAAACCATCTAAAACTTCACCACCAGCTTTGTTCCACCGTTTTATTTGTTGTGGTATTTCGTTATATTTTTCTTCATTTAAGTCTTTTAATAACGTAGAACTTTGAAAGTTAGTGGGTCCTAAATTGTAAACCCAAGCACACAAAGAGTCATATTGGCTTTGGTTTAATTCTACATCTACCATGTCATTGACATAACCTTCGTATTCAATCATTTCTTCTTGTAGCATGTATTCTGCTTCTTCTTTTGTTATTTTATTGCCTTCTTCAACACCCTTGATATGACCATATCCTATAGTCCATACACCAGCTGGACACTTATAAGCCTCTAGCTCGCAACCTTCAAACTTTTTAATTAACGCTAATCCTTCTTGTGATATTTGCATGTTATTCTCCCCACGTTCCGTCTTCCAAGATTTTTCCTGTTTTAGTTCCGCCCCAATATTCAACTGCGTGTTTTTCTTTAATGAGTGTGGCACAAATATCTTTGCCATCTTCTGTATAAGGAACGCCAAGAATCCTTCCATATTTTCCTTTGCCTAATGATTTAAGTTTAAACGTACCTATACACAATTCTTTCAATCTTTCTTTAGCTTTAAGACCAAGTGCTTTTTCTTCTAAGTTTCTGGTCCTAGATTCTGGAGTGTCAATTCCAGCCAGACGAACTCTTTGCTTGTGTAACTTTACGTCAAACCCCAAATCTAGTACACAATCAAAGGTGTCTCCATCAATAATTCTATCTAACGTAGCTCTGTATACAAATTCATCTGGTGCTTTACTCATCTTTGTTCTCCTGTGGTTTGTCTAGTTCTCTATAGTATTTGATTATTGAAAGTATGTCTTTTGTGTATCTTGTTATTTCAGCCATGTCCATTGACAGGTTTTCATATTCTTTGCTTGATAGTGCATAGTATGCTTTTCTTGGAGCGTCACCCTTTGCAACCAAGTCTAAATATTCTTGCATCAGTTCTGGTGTAATTATTTCCCAATCCACTTTAGACAAGCTCATTGGATAGGGCAATGGCGGATGATACAAAGGTGCACGTTCTGCAATGCTTCTGACTTCTACAGGTTTTACAGAATCCATCAAGCTACAGCTTGCCATAAATATGCTTAAACTAATTACTGCTAGGTTTTTCATCAAACTGATTTGGGTTTGTTAATTTTTCGAGTGTAGCCATAACTCTGGAAGACGCTTTGTTTACTTTCTTTTGTAACAAAGCTGGTTTAGCTAAAGCCAATTGGTCAAGATCGTGATTGGCAAATGTTTTGCGTAACCTGTTAACGTCTTGCATGGCTTTTTGTTTGTCAGCTTCTAGTTGATTTAACTGTGCTTGTTGATTCTTTTGTTGTTCTAAATAGTTCTTTATAGACTCGTTTTGTCTCTCTATTTCTGTTTCTAAGACTATTTGATTGCCTTTAAGTGTAGAGATTTGGTCATTCAAGCGTTCTATGTAGTAAGCTGAACCGACTATTGTTGTAAGTAACAACAATCCTAGTATCAATGTTAATTTCATGCCCATGTGTATACTTTTAATGCTTCTGCTTTGCCTTTTACTTTAAGTGGTTCTAGTGACTTTAACATATATTTACAATTTTGTGCTGTTTCATGCCCTATAAGAGTACCAACACCAGCCTCCTTAGTTCCAGACTCTAAACGAGCTGCTACGTTGCATGGATCACCAATAAGACTAAATGCAAATCTGTCTGTAGCTCCAAAATTACCAGCTATGCACACGCCAGAGTTTACTCCAATACCAATGGCTATTTCTGGTATGCCTTCTTCTACAAAACGTAGGTTCAGTTCAACAATGTTTTTTTCTATTTGTTTTGCAGCATCACAGGCTAGATTGTGATGATCTGGTTGTGGAATGATTGTGTTGAAATGAAACATACCAGCATCGCCTATGAACTTGTCTGTAACGCCTGAAAATTGATTTACTGCCTGTACTTGTACGTCAAGCACTGAGTTCATTATATAAGTGACCATTTCTGGCTCTACAGACTCAGAAAGGCTTGTAAAACCTCTTAAATCAGTAAAAATTATTGAACAATCGACCCTAGAACCGTTAATTTGGCATAGTTCGGGATTTAATTGCAATTTCTTTATCATGCGTGGATCAAGGTATTTACCAAACTGTTGTTTTATGAGCTGTCTAGCCTTGTATTGCTCTCTAAAACGCACATAAAAGGCTGTAGAACCAGTAATAAACTGTGCAATCAGCGTCCAAGTTACATCTATAAGCAATCCTTGTTGTATTGTCCAAAAGCCGTAATAAGCCGTACCAGACATTAATACGGTGCCGAGTGTAATGCCAAGGCTTATGCCAAATACGTTTAATATGAGCCACATAAGACCTATAGAAACCAACAAAATGCCTGTTTCAACCGCCAAGGCGTAATCTGGAACATAAGGACTGTTTTCTATCAAAATTGACTCAGCAAGAGCAGCTTGTATCTTGTGTGGTTCAAGATAACCAACAGGTGTGCTTAACTGAGGCATGACTCCTTTAGCAGTAAATCCTACGAATACAAAACGTCCTTCTACGTCCATTTCTTGTAAATCCGTTTGAGGAGTATTCACGAAACTTATCCACTTACGACCTAAACTGTCTACTGGTACTGCTGGCAAGCCTTTTACTCGTATTTCTTCCAGACCATTATCATTAGTTTTTATAACGTAGGTGTCTGCTCCAGCTAAAATCTTTAAAACTTCAGTGCCAAATGCTGGCACCCAACCGTCAGGTGTTCTAAGCAATAAAGGTATTCTTCTAACGAGACTGTCTACCTCTGCTCTGGCAACTGCAATACCTTGATTGGCACTCTGTGCGAGCATAGGGATGTTCTGTGTGACTCCTGTGGCAAAAGTACCACCTTGGTCTTCACCAAGTATGACTGTGCCTGTCGTTTTAGGGTAGATGCCTTTGTCGTTCTCAAACATAGCCAAAACACTGGGTGCTTGAGATAAAGATTTAGAAAAGGCTTTGTCTCCATTTGGAGTTATTCTTCCTTTGTTAACGAAGGTAACTATCCAGCCAATTCCAAGAGCTCCGTTATTTATAAGTTGTGTTTGTATTTCAGAGAGTCTTTGTCTTGATAACGGATAGCCACCTTCTCTATTTATATCATCATCGGTAATGTTAAGTACAGTGAAATAACCACTTTCTTGTTGTTCTGGTATTAGGGCATCAAAGGTCTTGAGCTTGAGAACTTCCAGTGGTGTGGTTTCGTATACAAAAGGCAGAACTAATATAAGTATGAGTGATAATGGTACTAGGTACTTAATCATATTGTGTGATCGTCAACGTCTTAGTGCAACTGCTGACACAGTTATAGGTGGCTGTGAATGATTTGTCGTTAGCTCCTGACTGGGTTACTCCTACGTTGTAATCGTCTGTGTAAAAATTAAGTCGTGCAGTATGATCTCCTGAACCAGATTGAGTTATGGACGCTACGCCATCATCAGCGTCTGGGTACCACCAAATGTCTGCATCGTGAGCACCACTTCCTGACTGAGTGATAGTAGAAGAGTTGTTGTCAGCATAATTGTAGTTTCGGATGTAACCATTGTGTTGACCTGTTCCTGATTGAGTAATTGTAGCGTCAGAGTCATCTCCAAAGCTGTATATCTTTCCGTACTTAGAGTTTCCTGTTTGATTTATAGTATAAGCGTTGTCGTCTCCAGCCATCAAAACGATGCCAGTATTGGAGTTGCCGTTTTGATTTATAATTCCTACGTTGTCATCTAGGTCTAAATCAAGGTAGCCTAAATTGTTATCGCCATTTTGTGTAATTGTAAATACGTTGTCTGTGTGATTAGACCATTGTGAATAAGCCTTGGTGGTGTTGCCATGACCCGTTATGTTAAGGTTAATGACTGCCCTTGTACAAGTGTGGGTAGAATAAACACCGTTACTTAAGCCACAATAGACCGTAGCGTTGTTGGTGTAGCCAACTTGCTTTATGTTGATTACAGATGAGGTGCCTTTGTGCTGTACGTTTATGCTGTTGTTTCCAGCAATCAAAGGCAAACTAATCAAGCTGAGTAATAAAAATTTAATCTTGTTGATTAATAATAATCGTACCATCTCCTCCTCCGTTTACTGTAATGTCTATAAATTTACCAGCAGATAAAATTTGTATGTTGTAAGCACTTCTTTTTTCCATTTGTAAATCAATCGTGTTCTCTACGCTTCTGAAAAAGGTTAACATCTCACCTTCTACAAAAGAATAGGTTTGTGCTTTAGAATCGTAACCAGCTGTAATTCCTTCTATGGTTACATCGCCTATTTTAGACACTTCGTTTTCGCCTTCTATAAACGCAAGCAAATCAATCAAAAAATCTACGTTTAAAAGGTCTATTGCTAACCTGTCAATTTCAAGCTCGTCTTCTTCCAATTCATCTTCATCAAAGTTTTCTTCCAAAAAGTCTACGTCCAGTACGTTGGTTGATTTTGCGTTTTGATCTTCTATTGCTCGCTCTACTTCGGCTGGTTGGTTAATAATTAAAAGGTTGTTGATTAAGCCCAATGTCATGCCAACCAACTTTACTGGCTTGGTTGGTGGTGCTTCTGACACCGACACCATGGTGGCTTGAAACGGTTGGTCAAGAATTTCTACGCCAGCAGAGGTTTCTACTGTTATTTTACCAGAGCTGTTGCCGTCTGCATCTGGGAGTAAAATTATGAGCGATCTGCCAAGCTCGTCAACTGTTGTGGTGAAATCCGTGCCTAATACCGAAATGGTTGCTGAAGGCGTTTTGATGGATATGTTTTCTTTTTTTATCTTACCAAGGCTGCCACTTATAAATCTGGCAGTACCGCTTGCCATTCGTAATGAAAGTTTAGACTTGGACGGATTGGGGTCAAAGATGTACTCATCAACTACAATCTTAGAATGTTCGGTGAGTTTTAGAACGGAATCGTCTAAGAACTGTATAGCCATACGACCATCTCCTGTCCTTACGTCATCGTTACTGAGTATGCCAAGAGACAGCTCTGCTAAGAGCTTGTCGTCCTCAGTGCTTCGCAACACTTCACCATTGCCACGCAGTTCTGATATAGAACCTATATCTGCATAAGTTGTACTAGACAGTAAGGCTATTAACAGCCACTTGAACATTGATCTAGGTTTATCACTCCACTTGTAGAGGCTGCTACGATATTAATGGTGTCCGTTACTCCTGATGCAGCGGTGGTTTGGTCAATGTCTATGTTGTTAGAATCTCCAACCAATGTAAACGTAATGCTCTTATCTGCCGTTCCAATCTGAGCGATGTCCAAATCGTTGGAATTGCCGTCTATATTCCAGTTATTGATACACCCAATGACTTCACATCTGACGTTTAAGTCATTGCTGTTACCTGTAATAGCTGCATCAAAGTTACCACCCGTTGCTGCTGCACTGCTGCCTTGCAACCAAGTAAGTATGTTCTGATTACCAGTTGCACTGTAGTCAAAGTCTGATGAGCTTACAGCTCCTGATCCGCCAGCGGTTAAGGTACTCGTATTAGAATCGCCTATCTGATACATAGTCCAACTGGAGCTGTTGCCTTGTAATATGCTCGCAGCTAAAGTGTTAGTAGCACCTTGCTGTTTGAAGTTTGCTGTTAAAGCTGAACCAGCCATTGTAACTCTCGCACCCGATGTACCAACTTTGTTGGTTGAACCTATCTGGTCAATCGTTAAATTAAAAGCACCGCCACCTGATTGCGTGAGGTAGATGTCATTATTTCCGCTGTGAGCCACCGACACAAAACAAACCAACAACAATTTAATTAGATTTTTCATTTTCTTCCTCCTTACTCAACAAAGAGTAATCAAAATCCCAAAACTGTTTTTCTAAGCCCTCTTGGATTATTTCGTAAACTGCTGTTTCTATTGCAGATCGTACCGCATAACCCACGGCTTCAGTTCTTGTGTAACCAGTCTCAATTTCTAACAGTTGCGTGTTTGTTTCGTAAAATTTAAAAACATCTCTGTTTACACCACTTGAGAGTATAGTCTTAGAAACGATTGTGTTCAACAACACCTCTCCTGTCTGTACCAAAATGGCTCGTAACGACACTGTAACTTCGTCTACTCGGTACTGAGATGTATTAGACACACCCAACCAACGTGCACCGTTTCCTCCAGAAATGACATCTGAATCATAATTAACGATATTTCCTGAAAATAACACTCCAGCATAAAGTAAAGGTTTCAAGGTATTGCCTTTTTCTCCATCGTAAGTTTTTCGTGTATTTTTTATAAGCTGGCGTTCTTTTGTTAAATGGTCAAGTCCACTTCTTTCAGCCAAGACAAACCATTCACCATTGCCTGTGTTTAACAATGCTTCTATCAAATAATTTTCTGCTCCTTGGGTGACTGCTGTAGAAAACAAAGCCATCTTATTAGAAGGCTTGCGTTGTCCTGTCATGTCTTTAAATTCGTAGACAGCAACAACCGCCTTTTGTTTTGGTGGCGGTAGGTCTAACAGTTTTTGTAATGTAACCCTTTCAACTTTTGCTTCTTCTGGACAGATTACGCCTATCAAGAAACAATCAGTAGCTCTGGGTGGTGCAAAAGAAGCACAACCAGCCACCACGCCTATTAAGGCTAAATACCACAGTCTACGGTGCATATTCCAAAAATTCCGACTGGGATTACTACAGTTGTGATGTTGCCGTTTTGGTCAATAACGGTAAGCGTGATGTACTCGCCATCATTACTAAAACTGATTTGATTGCCTTCCAAGTCTATTGTTCCACCTGTGCCACCATTTTCATCAAAAAGCATGTCGCTAATGTCTCTGGACAGATTGGAGAAGATTCTGCTTTGTAGATTGTTAAGAAACTTATTGAGGGTGCTGTTCTCTATTTCACGCTCTATTTCTTCCAGTTCAGACTGTATTTTTTCAGCCAGTTCATCTCGCCTCTTCGTTTCTTGTTCGTCCACAGTTAAATAGTGTGCAGAAGCACCAATACCACTAAAGCTAGGGTTTTTAAATTCATGTACTATTGGAGAACCTTCTAAAGCACCACTCAACATAACCGCAAGTCCAACGGCAGTGATTACTATTATTGAAGAGATGACAAACAACAAATCGTCAATTTTTTTTTGTTTAGTCCTTTCTTTGGTCATCCCTATCTGCCTTTGCAATCTTATCAATATTAATTAGCTGTGGTACACCCAGTATTGTCTTAATCATAGTGTCCTGACGAATAATCTCATTATCCAAACTACGAATCCGATCTATCAACGCTACTAAGATACCGTGTTGGGAGTCTAATTTACCACCCAGTCTTTCTTCCATTGCTGCTATCTGTACTGCTACTTTCTCGTCAAGTACGTCCAGCTTGGTTTCCATGCCATCAATGATTCGGTTAATGAGTTTCCAGATGAAGAAACCTAAACCAAGTGCTGCTGCTATTGGAAAGCCAACTTCATTAATAAATTGGACCGCTTGTTCCATTATTTACCTATAAAAACTTTGTTAAAACTATTGCACCAACTATGAATGGATATACGCCCCACAACAGATTTTCTAGTCTCTTAAACTTATCCGATCCTTCATCAAGCCGTTTCTCAATGTTTTGATAACGTATTGCACACTCTTTTTCGTGTGACTGTATTTGATAAAGAGCGTCTTTGGCGGTAGCCATTATTTGCTGCGTTGTGTCATTGCCTTTTTCTTAGCTGACTTCGTAAGTTTTCCGTAGTGAAATATTGGTTTGCTGGTTTTTGTGTGACTCTTGTTTGTGTGCAAAGTGCCATTAGCCATTTTATGAGAAGCACCTTTCCAAGCCGTACCGTCTTTTAGATAATGTTTTACTCCGACAGCCATTATTTCTTTTTAGGCGGTCTGCCTTTTTTTCTCTTTTTAATTTCTACAGTGGTGTAGGCTTCATCAATATCAGGTGTGGATTTGTCATCTCCTACATACTGACCTTTTTCTGTTCTAGCTCTGACTTCTTTATCTTCCACGCCTCTGAAGGCTTGAGATATTCTTTTTAAAGTAGACTTGTAAGTTTTAGGTAGCCACGCCATGTTATTTCTCTTTTGCCTTGCCTATGTTCAAAGCCAATAGATCAACAAACTTATACAGTTTGGCTATCCATTCGTCATCTTTAGGCGTTGGCGTTGATGCAGCTATTAAGCTGGCTACTGTTACTATCATTGTTATGTATGTTACTGCACTTACTATCATTTCCATTATTCCTCTCCTATGGTTTTGGTTTCTGTCTCTAAAACTTCATTTGCAACTTCTTTGGTTGTTTCTATAAAAGCATTTTTAAACACACTCAAACTAGCCATAATTTGATCTAGTTGAAATTCTAACCTAGCTTTTTGATTGTTTAAGTCTCTTAGCTGTTTGGTTAGATATTTTTGTTTATCGGTCATATCCGATTCTTTTACTTCTGTATCGTCTATGTAAACAATGTTTTCTGCGTCACTCATATTTTCTCCTGTTTATGAAATTGTTTTCCGTACTGTTATAGGTGTTATTTTTGCAGCTATCTTTGCATCCAGACCAGTTTTTAAAGAAGCAATTCTATTAGAGTCATCAGCATTCATAGATGCTTCAACCCACGCTTGTACGTTAGCTTTAGAAACACTTGCAAAAGCTGTAAAGCTTGACAGGTCTGCGACACTTAATCCTTCTGCACCATAAACATCTGCAGTCTGTGCGTTTCCGTTTGCATCGTTATTAGTATCATCTGTTGCTGTGAGTCTCCAATGTACATTATAAATTACATCTGCTTTGCTGTCTTTTGTCGGGTAAGTGTCAACTGTACTTACGTCCCATGCATATGATATTGCCATATTTATTCTCCTTCTAAGGTTGTTATTCTAGTTTTTAAATCTTCTATTATTGTTTGTTGTTCTTGGATGGCTTTAACAAGTAACGGAGTAATTCTTCCGTAGTCCATACTTTGCATTTCTTCAGCATCTTTTTCTCCTGTAACTGCATCACTAAATATTTCTTGTGCTTCGTGTGCTATAAAACCTTCACTAGATATACCAGTACCTTTCCAATCAAACTTAATAGGATTCAATTTGTTGAGTCTGTCTAAACCATTTTCTAAGGGTTTTATATTTTCTTTTAATCTATAATCTGAGCTAGTTGTAAATGAAACTGCTGTGCCTGAGTTACCATTTGTTGCTGTAATTCTTCCCATAACACCATTAGCTGCATTATAAAAATTCATTACATTACTAGCGCCATCATAACTTCCTGTTTTAAAAGCTGCTAGAGTAGCACCATCAGAAGATGAAGTTACAGCAGTAAAAGCAGCCGCAGTACCTGTCACAAATAAATTTGCGGATAAAGGTGTAGCATCGCTTGTTGCTCCTATGCCTACGTTTCCCGCAGAAGAAATTCGCATAGCTTCGTCTAGTGTTTCGTCATTTTGTGTTACAGAAAAAATCATTGCAGAACTTGAATCGCTATCGTCTCCACTTTCTTTTACTACTGCAATACCGCCCCCTACACTTGGATTGTCTTCATCATCAGGGATTGCAAAAACTAGTCTCGGACCTAAACCTGCAGCACCATTTGTACCACTTGAAGCATAAGCTACAGCAAGTTTTAAAGTATCATGTGGTGTTGATTGAGTATCAGAAGCTGGATTAGAACTCATTAAAATTTTGTTAGCTCCCGCATCTACAAAAAACATATGTGTTGAACCACTTGTTTCAACTCTGAAGTCTAAGTCTGCTCCACCTTCGTTAATTGTAACTGCTCCTCCTCCATTTATTTTTATTGCATTAACACTGCCGTCTTGAATACTAAAATCATTGTCACCACCACCACCAGTAATTGTGCTGTTTCCTATAATCCACTCATTTGCTCCTATAAATTTAATAGCATTTGATACTCCACTATTTGCTTCTACTGTTAAATAAGTATGTGAAGTAGTTCCTTTTACATGGAGAGGTGAAGCAGGGGCAGTAGTTCCTATACCAACTTTATCTGCAAAAGTAGCACCTGCATTAAATGTTGCTAAACCTGCTGCTGACATATCAAGAAGAAGGGCAGTTATAGTAGAACCACCATCGTTACCCTTAAATCTAAGATCAGCATCTTGTTCTATACTTCTAAAATGAAAACCTGAACTAGCTGCCATTTCAATTTGACCAATTTGAGTACCATTATCAAGAAACTTTATATCATTTCCAGCAGCATCCAGTATTAAATCACCAGCTGTGTCTATAGTCATATCTCCACTAGATAGAGCTATAGTAGTCCCGTCTATATTAAAGTTATCAATATCTATACCCGCATCGGCTGTAATTTTTCCAGTTGAAACTATAGTAGAGCTATTGGTTATAGCTCCGTCTACCTGTAACGTACTAGCCATATCTACAGCTCCGTCAATGTCTACGACATCCAGATTGGATGTTCCATTTACATCTATAGAACCTTCTAAGTCTATATCTCCGCCAACTCCTAAATCATCTGTAACAAATAAATCATCTTCTACTGTTAAATCTACAACAGAAAGACTGGCAAAAGCATCTACTACCGCAGCTCCACTACCAGCTCCATCTAGGTAAACTGCTTTAGTATCACCCGGTGGTATCGTTATGTTAGCTCCACTACCTTGAGAAATAATTATGTTTTGAGAACCACTTGTACCGTTTTCGATAAAGTGCATTCTGTTTATAGTGTTAGGAGCAATAGTTATTGTGCAAGCACTGTCTAGCGTTCCTGTGTATTCAACATACATAGCTCTGACTGGGTCAGTCGCTCCGTCTGCAATAGTTGATGTGTGAGTATCTGCGTTGGTGGTAATTCCTTCTGTGCCGTAACCCAGAGCTTCTCCAATCAACTCAAGTGATGTATTCGTTACAACGCCCCAATTGCCACTCTCATCTCCAGTAGCCATCTCGTTGAGTCTTAAATCATTTACAAATGTACTTGCCATCTATGTGTCCTCTTTAGTTCTTATGTTCATTATGCAGCGTCACGACCACCTGTTATATTAGTATAGTTGGGAGTTTGACTTGTCGCAACATCTGAATAATTTGGAGTTTGTGCTGTACTGAATTGATCGTACAAGAAAGCAGTTCCTGTGCTTGTGGTTGCAACAAGGCTGTCTGTAATGGTTACTACTGCTTCTGCATCTGTAGATACCGTTCCAATGCTAGTCGTTGCACTTAAACCAGTGACTTCTACAACTTCATTTTCAAAAATAATGACAGAGCCAATCGCACTGGTAGCTGCTATTCCTGTAATTGCTACATTTGCTTCTGCATCAAATGTCAGTGTTCCAACCGCACTCGTAGCTGCTAGTCCTGTTGCTGATACGTTGCAGTCTGGTTGTATGACTGGTGTTCCTAAAGAACACGTTGAAGATACGCCTGTTAGTGATACTGATACTGAGGTAGCACCCCAATAGTCGTCACCATAACCATCGCGACCCCAACCAACTGCCACTAACTTACTCCTTCAAGTTTGGCTTTTACAATCTCCAGTTCTTCTTTAACTGGTGTGGTTATCAACTTGTAAGCCAACAAGTAGTCAATCTTGTCTATGCAGAACTGTATGTCTTTATTCATGGTCTTTTTATTATAGACCAAATTACAAGATTATGAAGTTTCGTCATCTTTTCCAAAAGCCAGCTGACGGATGATGCGATCTATAGAGTCTAGTTCTTTCTTCTCTTCTGTCCTTGTCTTCTTGTTCTGTAGTGCTCTGCCTCGTTCTCCCAACATCTTTATCAATAGAGTCTTGTCGTATTGAGTGAGTATTAATCGCATGTCTTTTTTCCTTAAATTTATTGATAAGTTGTTTGTGGACTTTTGTGTCAACGCTTTTTACTGCATCTATGACACTAACATTTTTTCTGTAATAATCTTCTAAGCTATAAATAGATTCTATGCCCACCATAAAAGCAGAAATAATTTTGTAAATGCCTTGAGCAAATTCTACGTCTTTTGTCATTACAGACCTAAAAGTATTCTTCGGTCTTCTGCTTTTTTTTCTTTGTACTTTTGTCTCAGAAACATTTTGTATTGGATTCTGTACTCGTCATGGCTTAGTACATCTTTCTCGTCCTCTGCTGACTTTTCTTTTGTGTAAGCAATGTACATCCTGTCTGCGTATTTATCAAAAGATGAACGGTCATCTTTAGGAGCTTCATCTATTTCTGTCATAACAACTCCAGTGCTTTGACTGCTAGTGCATCGTCTTCGTGCTTTAGGCGATACTCTTTCCATTCGCCAATAACGTAGTTGGCACCGCCAACGATGTCTTGGTCACGATCTAAGTATTTTTTCATCATGGTTTTCATGGCATCAGGTCCAACGGTTTTGTGGTTGCCGTCAAACAACATGTCTAAGGTTCTAAGATATTTTTCCATCTTTACTCTCCAATTTTTCTTCAGCTTCTTTTATGATAAGTTCTGCTCTGGCGTTAGCTTCTTCTGCTATCTGGTTCAGAGCGTCTATCTCTTTTAGAAACTGATCTTTCTCTAACAGGTCTTCGGTGCGTGGAAGTTTATCCTCCAGCACCGAAATCTCTTGCTTACAAACCAGCCTGATGTTTTTAGCAACGGCTTCTTTTTGTAAGTCTCTTTCTTCTTTGTGCGACATCAGTGTAGCTCCGTGGTTGGTAATTTAGCATCTCCTTGTAGCTCTATCCACTTTTCAACTGCCATTGCTGGAAACAAACTGAGGTCAGCGTAGCCAACAAAGGTGCCGTCCTCCTTGCATTGCTTTTGAAATTTCAATGCCTCTTGTCTGTCGGTGAACGCTTCTACTATAGACACATAGTCGTAATCTTCCTTTTTTACAAAGGTCACACAAATCTTGTCTTTGTAAAAATCAAACAAGTCATCGTAAGGTGTCTTCATTACTTTACCTCCTTGTTGTTAAATATGTAGCCCTTTTCTTCTTGTGTGCCATAGTGCCAGATGCCTTTTAGTATTCTACTGAGCAACATGTTGGCTACGGAACAAGGCTTTTCATTAGGCGTTCCAGCTTCCATCAGTTGATGTCTGCATATCTGACCTATGGTCTTGTCATCGTTCTTCCACATGTCAAACGCTTGCCTTGCCGTGTTGGCGTAGATTCCATTTAGAAATTTGCCTTTGGCTTGATTCACATTTACTTTGTTGTCTTCTAAGGCTATGCCTAAGATGTCAATGTCGTTGTATCTGTAACCAGCAAACTCAGCCCAAGTGATGATGCCTTGCTTGTCGGTTTCCAAGGGCGTGGTGGGGTTCTCTACTGCCATTGCTACCAGTTTGGGTCTGCCAGCTGACTTGTTGGCATTAGGGTTGATGCCACCTCTAACGATAACTTGATTTTCTTTAGCTTTTTTCCTAGCAAACAAAACTCCAATCTGATCCGTTCTGCCGATCTTAACTTTGATTAGATTTTTTGAAAGCTGTTTGTTGATGTGGTGGCTGTAAAAAGTTTTAATGTTGTCTTTACGAAACCTAATACACAACATCGGCTCTGTAATGTCATAGTAGTATGAATTTTTTTTATCCTCTAAAGATTGTAAGTTAGCATCCGTAAAACAAAAAGACATCTTAGATCGTTTGGTCTTGCGTTCTTTGATTGTCGGTTCTTCTGCTGGCTCTTCTAATGTTTCATGTGAAACATTGGTTGCCATGTCAAAGTTAGAAATCCTAGCGTTGTGCAATTCCAAAGCCTTGGTTGCTTGTGCAAACTCCAGCTGTTTTTGTTTAACAACTTGTTCTAGCTCAAACTTGTGACCTACTAGAAAGTCTTTCTTGTCTTTTATAAAATGATCCAAGCTGTTGAGTATGATCTCGTTAGCCGTAAGGTTGTATTCCTTTTTGACTTCTTCAATCATGTTGTCTAGCCTCTTGTTGAGTTGCAGTTGTATGATGCTCATAAGACCGTCTCCGTTATTGTTTTTTGTGTAATTTTGTTCATGATTTTTTCTCCTTTATTAATTTCACCTAGGCACCTTATCACGGAAGTATTGTAACTTGCAAACTCTTATTTATTATTATAGAGAGTGTATTAATACTTGCAATGTCTTGCAATAAGAGTATGGTTATCCCTGTGAGAACAAATAAATTAATAACAAAGGAGAAGAAGATGAACTTCAGACCAATCTTTCAAATAGACACAGATGACCATGGGTGGGTTGATTGGCATTACGCTGATCAAGAAAAGCAATGGCACCAGACTTGGAAACCAAAACCCAAAGACATCGTGGTGCTTGGTAAACTAAACGCCAAAGACAAGAAGCATGTGCTTGATCTCATTATGATTGAGATAGAGGTGGAGAACCAACTGATTAGAGACAGAGCAAACGCTCAAGCCAGAGCTAGGAGGCAATCGTGATAGAACCAAGAAAACAAATTAACAACGTCTACGGTTACGTTAGAGTTTCAACTTACGAGCAAGCCTCCAACGGTTGCTCGCTTGATACTCAGCAGAAGTTAATCGAAGAGTTCGTACAAGAAAAGTACAATCGCAAGGTCGATAAGTTTTTCATCGAGACTGGCGTGAGTGGAACCACTCCGATAGTTGACCGACCAGCTTCGAGAGAGCTGACCGATGTGATGGACGAACACGACATCATCGTTTGCACTCGACTGGATCGTATGTCACGTTCCAGTAGTGATCTGCTGAACATCATTCCTATCTTGGAAGAGACTGGGGTTACGCTTTACTTCTGTCAGCAGTTTGGTGACGTGCCGATAGTCTATCCAAAGAGCAAAGACGAAAGCGGATTGCGATCTAAGTTCGACATGAACGAGATGGCAAACCGAATCATGCTGATGGTTCTGTCGGCTGTCTCAGAGATTGAGCACGGCAACATCAAGGACAGGTTTGCGGATGGCAAGATGGATTGGGCATCGAAAGGTCACTCCATCGGTGGAGCGGCTCCTTTTGGTTTTGATAAGCAACCAGTCAAGTACGGCAACAAGCACAGAACCAAGCTGATACCAAACGAACAGGAACAAGACGTGCTGAAGACGATCTACGCTTTGCACGACAGTGGCTTGGGCTGGAGAAGGATAGCCAAACAGGTCAGGTCGTTGCACCCAGAGTATCCAAACTTTCACTACCAGAAGGTTGGCAAGATTCTAGGGCGTAAGTTCCAAGGATTAAGAGACTGCAAATAGTTGTACATTTATGCAAACAAGAGTATTATAAATCTGTTATAAACAAAACGAGGAAAAAATATGACAAATGTTACAAGCACCAGAACCGAAACCGAAACTTGGGTTGATCCTTTTGCGAGCGACCTGTTCTTTAACCATAACCTAGAGCACTACAATGCTGTCGATAAAGAAACGGCTACTAGCGAAGAAATTTTGAAAGCAATCTTACAAGACGCTCAAGAGTTTGT